>Ga0136846_1226904_pt1 | contig 14899 bp, 8 predicted proteins | sample HopSoiMetagenom2_FD_96841 | JGI IMG/M metagenome (GOLD analysis project Ga0136846, IMG submission 96841) | Grasslands soil microbial communities from Hopland, California, USA - 2 Assembly 2016 (version 4) | ecosystem: Environmental > Terrestrial > Soil > Grasslands | place: USA: Hopland...
AATATAGTAAGGGAACCCGTCGTTGATGGAGTATTTCATCTGCAAATATTTATTGTTGTTTGGCCAGATGGATCTTACCATGACAAAATTTTCATTGTCCTGTGTGTCATAATGAAAATTTTGCCATGGACGTTTCATTGCTATTATTCCTTTCTTCGAAATTAATGATTGTAAAGAAATTCATAATAATTTGGTAAGCCTTATCAAAAAGATTTTGGGGCATAGAACTTGTGTTTTACAATTCCTGCGCATAATACTGCGTGCTGTACCCTGGGAATATTCATAAAGACCTTTTAGCCACCTTGTCGCCAATTCATTTTGTTAAAAATTATTTTATGGATGTTTGTCAAGGGAAGCAACGGCAATTTCCCACAGTAGCCATTGTGCTTGTATTACTTGTTCTTTGTATTATCCCGGGCCAGTATTTGGTGGCCAAACAATTTCCCACCATTGCAGGGCGGGTTCAGATCAGTCCGAGCCTTGTATTCCTGGATATTCCTGTTCGGCTGCCGGTTGACATTGATATGATCGTGGCGCCGGCCCTGTTCTTTCTTCTATATACGTTAGTGATTATATTTTCTCCTTCGAGGCGGCATGTACTGCAGCGGGTAAGCGCTGCGTTTACCGGATTGCTTGTTTTATTGTGTTGTACGCTGGCAGGCGGACTGATCTATTACCTGGTTCAGAACCGGCTCACCACGCAGGTATTAACTGGTATCAACTCAATGGGGATAAATGCAGATATTCATCTTCCATATCCCGGTTATGAAACCATAAATTTACGGGGAGGCCTGATCGTCTTTGTGTGTTTTCTGATCGGACTGTTTATTTTCCTTCGCAAAATAAGAAAAGCGCCTGTTGAAGGCTTAACCCGCGAACAACGCATGACGCCCTATGAACGGATGCTGCAGGAACAGCGTATGCAGGTAAAACAGCCACAGAAAAGTGTAATGATAGAAAAGCCACGTGTAATCATCCAGGCAGAACATAACAGGCAGTCGGGGTTATGCTATTGCCAGCCGGTAATGCGCTTCAGGCCTGAAGCGTTGTATTATATGCCCGGGTGATATTAATTTGTGCTTATGAAAATACTATCATAGCTCGGCCCGGCGCCCCCAGTGGCACCCGCAAGAATTTTGTATTGTGCAGCAGGTTCACTGATAAAACTATCAACTAAATGATACATTCTATTCCCTTGAAATCCCTGGCCTCTATTGTTTATTATTATGCTATCATGTGAAGCGTTAATTTTTGTTACTACTAACCATTCATTTGACAATGCATCTCCAGACTGCATCTCAGCAGATATTCTTATTACCTCGGGAGCATTAAAAACCTGCCTGTTTGTTGGCGTTTTTATTCTTACGTATGGGTAATCATTTGCTTCACAGGAAACTAAAAGCAGGCTGACAGAATAAGTTAGTAGAATTACGAACTTTTGCATGGGGAACTATTTTTAATGCCTTCCTGGTATGGGACGAAGATAGAGAAAAGTGTTTTGTTTCATTATCGTGCACCTGGCGATATTTTGCCCTAATTGTGTAGAACTAAAACGCCTAAATGGGTGTTTCCTCCGGATTTTAAAATGGCAGATGAATTGATGCCTTTAAGGAAACTGAATTTATGGCAACAACAGCAATCCGGCAGCTTGAACTCTCAAGCACTGCATTTGAAGATGATGGTAATATTCCCGCTAAATATACCTGCGATGGAGAAGGCATCAATCCGCCATTGACAATCAATAATATTCCGGATGATGCAGAAACACTCGCGCTCATTGTCGAAGATCCTGATGCGCCCGGCGGTGTATTCGATCACTGGCTGATGTGGAATATACAACCTGAAGATCTCATAGAGGAAAATACCCTCCCTGGTATTTCGGGCACTAACTCTGCAGGTAAAACCGGTTACCATCCACCTTGTCCACCAAAAGGTTCTCACCGTTATTATTTTCATGTATATGCCCTGGATATCGAACTCGATCTGCCGCCCCATACTTTCAAAGAAAGTCTGAGAAAAGCCATGGAATCGCATATTCTTGCTGAGGGAGTCATTATGGGCAGGTATGAACGAAAGGGAAAATAATGCTGCTATGGATAATTGAGTAAAATTTCTATCTTGGCTGCAATTGATAGAATACGACCCTATGAGAAAATTTATTATTGGAGATATTCATGGTTGTTATGATGAATTGATGGAACTGGTAGAAAAGGTGGGCTTAACAACGGATGATCTGCTTATTTCCCTTGGCGATATTGTCGATAGGGGAAATAAATCAAAGGAGGTATATGAATACTTCTTGAACCGGCCAAATAGTGTGGTGTTAATAGGGAATCACGAAAGGAAACATCAGAACAAAATACTGAGCTACGCGCAGGAAATTGTGAAAGTTCAGTTTGGCAACGAGTATGATGGATTTTTGAAATGGCTGGATGGACTTGGCTATTATTATGAGACCGAAGAAGCTATAATTATTCATGCTTTTTTTGAGCACGATAAAGAACTTACAGATCAAAAGCAGGAAGTGTTGTGTGGCTCTACCTCCGGCGACAAATATCTTGAAAAGAAATATCCGGAAGGTACATTCTGGACGGAATTTTATACAGGAAAAAAGCCTGTTATTTATGGACATCATGTAGTAGGAGACCAACCTAAAATAACCAATAACACGTATGGTATTGATACCGGCGCCTGTCATGGAAATTATTTAACAGCCATTGAATTGCCAGGATTTAAAATACACCAGGTAAAAGCAAATGCCGATTATTGGAAAGATCAACAAAAGACCTGGCAAATACCTGTTTTAAAGGCTAAGAACTGGCATGAGATGCCATTTGCCGAAATAGATAAGCAGTTGGAAAAGCTTGCCTATATTGAGGATGCCGAAATCGTAAATTATTTGAATGGTATTAGGAACTGGAAAAACGAGTTGATACATTCCTATGTACCTATCAAAGCCCACCTTGATGATCTTACTAAAGAACTGTTAGAAACGCACAGGGAGAATTTTAGTCTGGAAGCAAACAAACACCTTTTTAAAACATACCTGTTCAAAAGCAGATCAAACAACCTCACTATAGAGGATCTGCAAAAGGGATTGAATACGCCCAATAAAGTAACAGCAATAAAGAAAGCATTAAAAATGGACTGATATCAAACCTTATTACCTCTCACCAACAATCAATGCTACCGCTGACTTTAGGTCAGGCGCCTGTTTTACGTTAAATACATCACAAAAGATGTCGACATTTCCTTTTCTCCAGAATCCCTGGGGACAAATAACAATTGCTTTGTTATGGAAGGCGCCGAGTTCCAGTAACGATACGGGTGATTTAGTGGCGGGGTCGAAGTAAACAAGTATGTGATCAGCCTGTTGTAAACCCTTCAGTTCCCATTTCACCTGTTCATAGAAGGGCGGGTTGTCGATTTCCTGTTTCCAACTGGGATCCCAGTCGGGCCGGCGGGGGTTTAGTAGAAGATAGTCCGCCTTTTTCTCTTCGGGAATCATGGAATCAAACAGGTCAATCGCGAATTGTTGCCATTCTTTGGCTATGCCCATCTCAATGGAACCGGCCAGGAATACAACTACCTGATTATCTACAATCATTTCATGTGGCGGGGTAAGGACTTTCATCTTATTTTGCGTTTGTTATACGCAAATTTAGGGTGCTATGTTGGGATAGCCAAAATTTGCGTAAATAACACGCAAAATGACTCGCAAAATGACTCGCCCTTACACAAATAACTATTTAAATGGTGATAACAAAACTGCGTCCCAATTTACCGGGACGCAGTTATATTCTATTGATATGTCATATTAATTACTTTATCAACAGCTTTTTATTGATAAACCTCGTGCCTGATTCAAACCGCACCATATACAATCCTTTTGGCAGGGTTTGTAAATACAGGGGAATGCGTAGCTGGCCTTTGGCAGTATATACCAGGTGACCAGCCAGATCGAAAACCTTAATGATCCCTGTTTCGCTGCTGCCCGAGATGATAGCGGTGGCGCTTCCATTGCTAACCGGGTTGGGCACTACCTGCATGTTGTTTTCATTGTCTACACGCAAACTTTGTGCAACCAGGTTATTCACCAGGGCTGTTGCCGCGCTTTCAAGCGTGAGTGTACCAAAAGCCGACGTGTTCTGGTAATTGTTACTAGTGCCCATCCATACTGCCTGAGCATCGCGGTCGCCGCCATTGTCATCGTCATCATTGGCAATATCGAAGCCAATTTGTTTACCTGCCGTGGGGGTAATTCCTAATTGCGACCAGGGAATACTAAGCTCGATCGTATAACCGCCGCTGATGGCCGCCCATGCGTGTTGCACACTGTTAACAGCCGTTTTGCTGAACAACGAGCTGTTGTTCCAGGCTTTTATAAACTGGTTATCGAACCCATCGTAAGTAGTCAGTTTGTTATTATTGGCATCGATGAATATTTCAATGGCATCATTGTTCCAGGGATCGGGCGAATCATTGTTAAGCGTATTGTCCAGCACTTTGGCCGCTATGTACAGATTGTTGTTATCCCATAAAGCGCCAAAAGTAACGTTGTTATTTGCGGTGCCGATCACGTTTTTGACGGCGCTGTTATTCAGCTTCCAGGCTGCCTCGTTTAGCACGCCATCAATAGTGATAGTGCCATTGGCAGGGTAACTATGTACCACATTAGCCGAGGCAGGCACGGCTACCGATACATTATCGGTAGCGGTTAATGTACCATCGCTTACGGTTAATTGAAATACATAGGTATTGCCATCTGTCAGACCGGATATAACGGGATTAGCGGTATTGGCGTTTGTTATGGTAACGGTAGGTCCGCTTACTTGCGTCCAGCTATAGGTAACTGCATTGCCTTCGGGGTCGGAGCCGGTGCCATGTAACGTAACATTGGTGGTACCTGCATTCAGACTGGTATCGGCGCCTGCATTGGCAACGGGTGGCTGGTTCACGCTTCCATTACAACTGGTCATATACACGGTACCAAAGACCGATGGATTTTGAAATGCAGTCGTATTGGTGGCAAAGGTGGTTGTTTGGGCATCGCGGGTGCCGCCATTGTCGTCATCGTCTATTTGCACATCGAGGCCAATAGCTTTACCAATTGCAGGAGTAGCTCCTATGGTTGTCCAGGGAATGGCAATTTCAGCAGTATAGCCCGAACCAGTGGCGTACATCCTGAAATTGATCCCCGTAGTATTGGCTACTGAGTTGCCGCCGGTGTGTACGGTATTGTCGTTCCACCGGAAGCCAAACTGAAAATCATTGGCACCGTCGTAGCTGGCGCCTTTGCTGTTATTGCCATCGATGAATATTTCTACCACATCATCTTCCCACCAACTGGGGCCGGAATCGTTAATGCGGGTAGCATCGTTTACTTCTACCAGCAGGTACAGGTTATTGTTATCATACAGTGCACGCCATTTTCCGCTATAATCTGCAGGCCGGCTACCCAGCACTACCTGGTTGATGTTGGTGGCGGGAGCTGAACCCCAGGCGGCTTCTATATTTTGATCGATCACGGGCGGCGTACCATTTACCAGCCCGATAACCGGTGCGGTACAGGGTGGGTTGTCATTATCGTTGATGGTAATCACCGCTACTGTATCAGGCCCCAGTTTATAACCGGTGCCCGGCAACAGAGTAAGCCTTAGGGTTTCTGCACCCTCAAACTGAGTATCATCCACCGGTGAAATGGTAATGGTTTGGGAAAGCTGCGAAGGTGTCAGGGTAATAGTACCGCTCAAAGCCGGGTTAGCCGTATAATCGGCTGTTGTTGCGGTACCGCTAACGGCATAGTGTATGGTAGCCGCCTGCGTAATACCGGCTGTGCTAATGGTAAAAGAACCGGTATTGCCACCTTCACCGGCTGTTTCATCGGTGGCTTTTATATTTACGGCCGGACTAACCGTAATATTTTTAGTGGCCGTTTTATTGCCGTCGCCTGATGTAACCGTAATAGTGGCTGAACCAGTACCTACGGCGGTAATTTTGCCGGAAGCATCAACGGTAACTACGGACGTGTTGCTGCTGCTCCAGCTTACCGTTTTATTGGTAGCGTCGGCGGGAATAATCACCGGTGTTAATTGAACCGTTTGGTTCAACGCCAGGGTTGTATCGCCCGCCGGACTAATACTTACTCCGGTCACCGGCACATTTACGTTTTGAAAAATAAGCTGGAAAGAAGGGTTGCGATTTATATAGGTGCCCGATTCAGCATCGGTAACTGAAAGGTTGTTAAACGTCATGCCCTGCGAATTGGCATCGCAATAAATGCCAAAACCGCCATATACGTCTGCCGGTACATCCCGGGTCACCGGATCTTTACCGGTGCCGATGATGGTGGTATTGGTAAATACAATATCATGCAGGTTGCTGCCGCTGATGCGAATGGCATCGCGTTGTGAATTAAAAATGGTGGTATTATCGAATTGCATGTTAAAGATGCCGGACCCTGCAAAAAACTCAATAGCGCCCCGCATCTGATTCCACAGATCGTAACTGGTACCACAGTTTTCGACAGTGTTCTCATAAAAATGTGTAACATCACCAGGATACTCGAAACCAAAACCAGCAAAATCATTGGTAAAACGAATGCCGGAACCGGCCACCCCATCTTTAATGTAATTGTGATGCACCTGGTGACCGGTACCGCCAAAAATGGCAATGCTGCCTGCCCGCCAGTTGTTTTCAATAGTATTATTACTGAAGGTATTGTTGCGTTCCTGCACCGAACCCTGTACATCACTGGCAGGCCACATGGCCAGTGCATCATCGCCATTATTGCGCAGGCTGCATTGGGTTACTGTAGAGCTTGATGTTCCTATACAGAAATTAACGCCATCTGCGTAATTGTTTCTAATGCGGCAGTTACTAATGGTAAGGTTGCGGGTAACATCTACAGGATAGGGAGCATCATATCCTCCGATCCAGAAACCACATTCAAAATGTTCAACCCAAATATCATGAATACCCGAACCGGTGCCATAGGTTCCCATGAAGCCTTTATAGATTTTGTATTTCTGTCCGTCGCGCGGATTGGGTTCATCATATTTTAACCGGTCGTTGTTGGCGGTACCCATGGTAAAGTTGGAAATTTCCACGCCGCTGCTTCGGGACATTATGCCGCCATAAAACTGTTTATCGGTAGAGAAATATACCTGCGTATACCAAACACCCGCGCCGGTTATTTTCATGTTGGTCACATTCAGCAATAATTTATCGCTTAATAAAAAACGGCCGGCGGGGATATATACATTTTTACCCTGCGTTTTGGCGGCTGCAATACAGTTATTAAAAGCCGCATAGTCATCGTTGGCGTCGTTGGCCACCGCACCAAAATCAGTTACACTTACATAACCTGCAGGCAGTCCAATGGCTGCAGGCACTGGTTCCAGCTCAATAAAATCAACCCCATAGGTCAACCCATCACCATTTGTTTTTTGAATTTTAATGGTGTCACCTGAATTGATGGTATTGGTAACCGTAAAATGCACTTCATCAAAACGCATAAAAGTTTTGGTGTGGGGCGTTTGGTAGGGATCGCCTTCACCACCCACATCAAAATACTGATACGCCCAGTAAGAGCTAAGGTCAATTGTTTTTACCAGCACGTTGTTTACATACAGGTTCAAAGATCCGGTTTGCCCGGTGCCGGAGTTGTTATCGGGCATGGTAAAACGCAGGTTTACGCCCCGGGCGGCGGCAGTTGTTTTCCATTGTACGTAAGAGCCATTGGCAGGCAGGCTTACATATTTTTGGTTGGAAGCCTCAGAAGCGATGTTCGTTTGAACAAACTGCACGGATCACTGCAAAGAAGCGCTTCCACCCATACTGCCGTTTTCCGCCTCATACCGGGTATAAGGCATGTTGCTGGCGCCCCTGGGCAGTCCATCGCTTTGCGCCAGCAGACAGATCGGCGCCTGACAGGCCAATAGTAAAGCAAATTGAAATAGAATTTTTTTCATAATTAAATGGATCTGGTTTTATGGCCCGTTCGGCTAACCGCATAGGATAGCCTGCACCTGGCCGGTGTTTTAATGATATGGCAATGAACATTTGCTCAGGGAGCTATAGTTTTAGCAACCTGCTCAGATAAAGAAAGTGTTGAATGAATGTAATAGGGGGTATACGGGGTGAGCGCAAAATGCAAAATGCGAAACGCGTTAAACGTTAGGCGTGTAAACTAATCAAGTGACAGGCCAAAGCCAAAAAGTATAATAGTATTTTACAAAATTGGGGAAAAGTCAGGTGTTTTTATACAAAAAGCCTTGTGTTAATCAGGCAATTAATACAACGATTGGTTTTTTTGAATATAACCGGAATATAACAAAGTAGTGGGGGAAATGCCGATTTGGATTTGCTCCCTATCTTCTTTAGTTTTGATAAAAGCCTGATTTGCCATAACGATCATATGAAGAAATTGCTGCTGTTATTAGCCTGCCTGTTCATTTTTTGTAACCAATATGCCCAAACGGATTCGCTGGTGCGGTCCCTGAAACAATTGAATGAAGTTTTAGCACATCAGCCTGCATTCGACAAAAAAAAGCAGGACGAGATCGATTCATTCAAAAAATTACTGGCCGCTACCAATACTAACAATTTGCCCGCTTTATTTAAAGCTTACGAAAACCTGTACAGCGCTTACCGGGTATTTCAGTTTGATTCTGCTTACAACTACGCCAAAAAAATGCTGGCCGTGGCGCTTCGCCTCAATGAACCGACCCTGATCAATTATGCCCGCATTAAAATGGGGTTTTCCATGCTGTCATCGGGGATGTATAAAGAAACGCTCGATTCCCTTTCTGCCATTCAGATCAGCGCCGTGCCCGACAGTTGCCGGGCGGAATACTATGCCCTGATGGGCAGGTATTATTACGACCTGGGCGATTATGATAAAGATCAGTACCATACGCCCCGGTACATTGAAAAAGGCGCCCAGTACATCGATTCTGCCCTGGCGCTTTGGGATAAAAACTCACACGACTACCTGTATTACGAAGGACTGAAAGAATTGAAATCGGGTAATCGCATAGATGCCAAACGGAATTTTGATCAATTGATGGCCCGTTCGGGTCTTACTCCGCACCAGATAGCCATCACTGCTTCCACGCTGAGCGACCTGTATATTCAAAATGGCGATAATGACCAGGCTATTATTTTGCTCATCAAGGCCATGATCGCTGATGTACAATCCAGCACCAGGGAAACTTCTGCAGCATTTATTCTTTCTACCTTATTATATAAGAAGGCCGATATTAAAAATGCATCCATATGCATTAACCAGGCGTTTTCCGATGCGGTGTTCTTTGGCGCCCGCCAGCGAAAAGTACAGGTGGGCGATGTGCTGCCCCTGATAGAAGCGCAGAAATATGCCATGGTAGAACAACAAAGAACAAAACTGCTTTGGTATGCCGGACTGGTTACCTTTTTGCTGTTGCTGGTGATCGCCCTTATTATTATTGTGTTCAAACAACTGGAAAAATTAAAGCGGGCGCAGAAAGCCATTCTGGAAGCGCATCATAACATGCAGGAGGCGAACAGGCGCCTGTCGGAAACCAATGAAAAGCTGAACGACGCCAATAAGATCAAAGAAGAGTATATAGGCTATTTCTTTAATGTTAACTCGGAGTTTTTCGACAAGATAGAACGGTTCAAGAAATCCATCGACCAGAAACTAACGGACCGCAAATTTGATGAGATCCGGTTCCTGGTAAATAATATCAACCTGAAAAGGGAAAAAGAAGAACTGCTGAAACATTTCGACCGCGCCTTTTTGAAACTGTTCCCGAATTTTGTGGCCGAGTTCAACGATTTATTTAAGGAAGAAGACCGCATTGAACTGGAGGATAATGAACTGCTCAATACCGATCTGCGCATTTTTGCCCTGGCCCGCATGGGTATTCATGAAAATGAAAAGATCGCGCACATTCTGCAATATTCCATCAATACTATCAACACTTACAAAACCCGCATCCGGAACAAATCAGTAGTGCCGAATGAAGAGTTTGAAAAAAGGATCATGCAAATTAAAACTATCGATTAAGCTATCATGTGACAGGGTGAGCTCCCTTTAAAAAGCGACCGACCCTGCTTATTCATGAATATATTTTTGTAAAAAACATATGTTCATAACATACTGCCTGTAAATTACTTACAATATTGATTAGCCGCTTTTCGGGTACTATTTCCTATACTTTAGCTATATATTTTGCTTACCGGCGCGGCTTGTTCTTTTTTTGACTTCGCTTGCAAGAACATTCATTTCATCTCAATCCAAAATTTAACCGTTTATGCAAAGAAAGCGATTGCTTCTCCACCTGTGGTGCGGCTTTGTATTGCTACTGGTTTGTCAAATCAGTTATGCCCAGCCCAGGTCTGTTACCGGCACTGTAACAGATGAAAAAGGCGCTCCTTTATCGGGCGCGACAATAATGACAAAAGGCGCCAAAAACAACACAACCACCAATGCATCAGGAAAATTTGAATTGGCGGTGCCCGAAGGGGTGAACGCCCTCGTGGTTTCCTATATTGGCTATGAAACAAAAGAAGTGCCCTTGGCCAAAGGCAGTAACCAGCCCGACATTGTGCTGAAAACAACCGAATCAAGTCTTGAATCAATCGTAGTAGTGGGTTATGGCACCCAGAAACGAGCGGATGTAACCGGTGCGGTGGGTTCCGTAAAAGGAGAGACCATCAGGAACATGCCTGTTACCAATGTTACCGATGCGTTGCAAGGCAGGGTAGCAGGGGTAGAGGTCATCAAATCATCCGGCAGTCCCGATGCCGGTTCCACCATCATCATCCGCGGGCTTTCTTCCCTGCACCAGCCAACACCTTTGTATATTGTTGACGGGGTTCGCACCAATGGCGACAACCTCAATGTGCAGGATATTGCCACCATCGACATTTTGAAAGATGCCAGCGCCGCTGCTATTTATGGTTCTGCTGCTGCCGGCGGGGTGATCGTTATCACTACTAAAAAAGGAGTTTCCGCCAAACCTGCTATAAACATCAATGCACGGGGCGGCGTTACCAAACCAAAGCTTATTACCCTGCTGAATAAAGACCAATACATCAACCTCCAGAATATTATTCACCCTACCTTTTTTGCCGGGGCTACTCATACCGATACGCTGGCCAATACCGACTGGACGGATGCGTTGTATCGCGATGCCTCGGAAATGAATTATAACCTGTCTATCGCCGGTTCTTCCCCCGTGGTGAATTACCTGCTGTCTGGGTTTTATAATAAGCAGAAAGGGATCTATATAAAGAACTATTCTAACATTGGTGGCGCAAGGATCAATACGGAATATAAACTCACGCCCTTTTTAAAGATAGGGGAACAACTGTCTTTATCACAACGGAAAACAGGACCGCCGGTGGGTAGCGAGGCGCAATTGCATAATGCCCCGTTCAGAACATTGCCCATCATTCCCATTAAAAACGCCAACGGCAGTTACGGCATAGTGCCACCCGGTTACGGCGGTTTACAGTTCGGTGGTCCTAACCCGGTAGGCGCTGCTAACGCGGCCGATGCCCTCAATTTTAAAAATAACCTGCAGGGAAATGTATATGCAGAAGTAAAACTGCCATTGCATCTTTCTTTCAGGACCAATATCAGTTATGCGTATTATGAAGAGTCGCAGGACTATTACCAGGGCGCCTATGATTTTGGCCAGGTGGTAAACAATGTGAACTCGCTCACGCGCACAGCTATCAAAAGCAGCCAGCTATTGACCAACTACGTGTTGACGTACGACCAAACATTCGGCGGCCATTCCATCAATGCCATTGCCGGGTTTGAACAGATCACCAACAAATATCGCAACATCAACGCCTTTCAGAGTTATGTAGGAAGGCCTGGTTATTCCTTTGTACAAACGTCTCAATCCTCCGCTACGGTAGGAGGTAAAGATGATAACCAGGGTTTGATAAAATCATTTTTTGGCAGGGTCAACTATAATTATAAAGGCCGCTATTATCTCACGGGTTCCGTACGGCAGGATGCCAACTTCACGGTATTCGGGCCCAACAAACAACGCGGCGTGTTCAGTGCTTTCTCGGCCGGCTGGAATATCAGCGAAGAAAACTTCTTTACGCCTTTAAGATCGACACTGAGCCGCTTAAAATTGCGTGGCAGTTATGGTACGCTGGGTAACAGCAATATTCCGCCTTATACCTATGTTGCTGCGTATAGTTCTTTTGCCGGTCCCAATGGATTAGGTTCGCTGTCAGGCGCGAACTTTGCACCCGGTGGCCCATTGGATATTGGCGTAACGGTTAATGCCATTCCTAACCCCAACCTGCATTGGGAAACCGTATATGAAACCAACCTGGGATTAGATGGAGAAGCGCTGAATGGCAAAGCCTATTTCACGGTTGAATACTATACACGCGATACAAAAGATATGTTGTATGCCCTGCCGGTTGCCTTGAGCTCCGGTTATACAGCGCCTTATTTTACAAATATTGGTAAGGTAAACAGCAGAGGGGTTGATGTGCTGCTCGGCTACCGTGGCAAGGTTTCTGACTTTGGTTTCGACGTTAGTGTGAACGGCGGGTTTAATAAAAACAAAGTGATAGACCTGAGTGGTATTGCCAATGACAAACTGTTCGATGGGTATAACTATTATTCTACTGGCGATGCCGGTTTCAGTGTGATGTCGAACCAGAGCATTACGGTGACCAAAGCCGGGTTACCATTCGGTTCTTTTTATGGGTATAAAGTACTAGGGATGTTTAAAACCGATGCCGAAGCAGCCGCTGCCTCTACTCAACCTGGTGCAAAGGCCGGCGACCAGATCTTTGCACACGATGATAAAAATGGTAAAACCATTTCGCCCGACGATCGCCAGGTAATTGGTAATCCCAATCCAAAATTTGTATACGGCGCCAACATCCGACTTAACTACAAAGGATTTGATGCATCGTTGTTATTCAATGGCGTGGCTGGTGTTGATATTTTCAATGGGGTGAAAGCTTATGAAATGTATCCATTCGCCGATGGAAATACTACCAGCAAAGTGTTTGGCGCTTCTTTCCTCGGTGATAACCAGTTGACCGGTCAGCCTCGCCTTGGTATTAAGAACAACGATGGTACGTTCACGCTGGATCCCAATAAGAACTACACCTCCGTGAACAGTTACTTTGTTGAAAAAGGCGATTACCTGAAATTAAAAAACCTGCAGGTGGGCTATACGTTCAATCAGCCGCTGTTGCAAAAGGCAGGTATTAAAACCGTCCGCGTATTTGTAATGGCCAATAACCTGTTTGTGATTACAAAATATTCAGGGCTCGATCCTGAATTGGGAAGCGCTTATTCAGCAGCTGCTATGTCGGGTTTTGTGGGCAATGCAATCGGCGTTACTACCCGCGGGTTGGATGCCGTGTCGCAATACCCGCAGGTGAAGTTATATTCAGCAGGCATCGATATAAATTTTTAGCCATCGTTAAAAATAATTACCATGTTCAAAAAAATAAACGTCATAATACTAGGCTTTGCTATTCTCGCAGGATGTACAAAAGATCCCGGACTGGTTGCGCCTGCCGACAGCTATTCCACCACTAACTTTCCTGCCAGCCTGAACGATTTGAACAGTGTGCTGGCGCCCTGCTATTCCAATTTACGCGATGCGAATTTGTTTGGCTTTCATTTATGGCCAAAAGCTTTGTCGAACGCCACGCATACCGCCAACAGTGTGTATGACGGCGATCCTTCCTGGAACGAAATGGCGGCTACCAATATAAGCATCAATAATCAGTACGTTCAGGAAGCCTGGACAAGCTTTTATACCGGTATCAAAAACTGCAATGTGGCATTACAGGGCGTTGATTTTTATATGACGCATTCCGGTAAACCGCAGGACCAGCCAACCGCCGACCTGGTAAAAGGACAGGCCTATTTTTTACGGGCCTACTATTATTTTAACCTGGAATGTTTGTTTGGCGAAAGTTATCTGACCCCGTCATCCGGGGCCGATAAAAAAGGCATTCCTATTTTCAGTGAACTGCCAACTAACCTGGAGGGAACGCAAAAAACACGCAGCACGGTAAAAGAAGTGTGGGACCTGATCGTAAGTGATTTAAAAACGTCTGCACAGTTGTTGAAAGGAAAAAACTGGACGGGCAACGATAAAGGAAGGATCAGCGAATGGGCCGCCAAATCGTTGCTGGGCAAAGCTTATGTGTTTATGCAGAACTGGGATGATGCGAAGACCGTGTTGAAAGATGTGATCGATAACAGCGGCAAGACCTTGATGCCTTATGCAAAATACCGCGATGCATTTATTGGTCTCGATGCCAATGAGTTCAATGAAGAATCGATCTTTGAACTGAATATCGACCAGGATTCAAAAGGCAATTATGGCGTCTATGGCAATACCCCCAATGCAACTGCCATCAATGGGTTGATCTGGTGCCCCTGGGCCCTGGGCAATGATGGCACCGAAGGCGCATCCAATCCACTGGGATATGGCAATGAGATCATTCACGACAAAAACGTCTTGCGTTTCGGGTTCAACCTGGGTACTTATAAATTGGTGACCAATCCTGCGTTCGACCCCAATAAACCTAAAAGCTATACCAACCCCGAAAAAATAATGGACCCTGCGTATAAACTGCAATCCTTACAGGCAAGAACCAATCAAACCTGTGATCCGCGGTTGTTTGTAAATGCGCTGCAGCCCTGGCTCGATTCAGTAAAATATGATGGCAGGAACTGGTTCCCGGTATCCATGCCTGCTTTCTGGGCCAACCAGACAAACCGGTATGGCTGGAGCTTTAGAAAGTATGCACCCATTTTCAATAATATCAACAACACAGGCCCGGCTGATGCGTGGAACTATTACCTGATACGACTGGCAGATGTGTATTTGTTATATGCAGAAGC
>Ga0136846_1222904_pt1 | contig 14897 bp, 13 predicted proteins | sample HopSoiMetagenom2_FD_96841 | JGI IMG/M metagenome (GOLD analysis project Ga0136846, IMG submission 96841) | Grasslands soil microbial communities from Hopland, California, USA - 2 Assembly 2016 (version 4) | ecosystem: Environmental > Terrestrial > Soil > Grasslands | place: USA: Hopland...
ACCGTGAGCACCGCATCGCTCCCGTCCACCATCGCGGACCCGAGCAGCGTCTTCAGCCCCCGCACCTGAATCGTCCCGACGCACAGCTCGTACAGCCACTCCGCCAGTGCCTCCCCCGGCGGCAACTCCTTCGCCAGCTCGTCGGCCCGCCGCGCGAACCCCTCGACGCGGTCGAGGTACGCCGCCTCCAGCAGAGCCTGCCGCGTCGGGAAGTGTCGGTACAGCGTCCCGGACCCCACACCGGCCCGCTTGGCGATGTCGTCCAGCGACGCGCCCTCCCCATGCTCGGCGAACGCCTCCGCGGCCACCTTCAGCAGCCGCTCGTAGTTGCGCCGGGCGTCCGCGCGCATGGGCCTGACCTGCGTCATCCGGGTACTCCTTCCCCTCAGGGCAGTTGGCCGGAGGCGTGCAGCGCGTCGAACACCAGCTGATCCACCGCCGAGACCCGCGCACGATCGCCGTAGCCGAACCAGTCCGACTCCTCGATCTCGCTCGAGGCAACCAGCGGACCGGTGTACTCGGCGGTGTAGCAGATCATCCGGAACTCGGTACCTCCGTCGCCTTCCCTCCGCGTCTCGAAGGTACCGACGTGCACCATCGTGGCCGTATCGACCCGGGACCGGAGCTCTTCGACGATCTCCCGCGACAGGGTCTCCGCATCGGACTCGCCCGGCTCCCGTTTCCCGCCCGGGAAGTAGAAGACATCCAGACCGCGGCAGCGTGTCACCAGCACCCGCCCGTCACGCACCAGAACCCAGGCCACCTTCTCCGGAACGCTCTCGCTCTTCCCCATCCCGGGACCCTACCCACCCACGTTCACATCTTCGTCGCCCCCGCCGCCAGATCCCGCAGAAAGTGCCGTGCGCCGATCAGGAAGACGACGATCAGCGGCAGGACGCTCATCAGCGCGCCGGCCATCACCACCGCGTAGTCGGTGTTGTAGGCGATGTTGAGGTTGGCGAGGGCGACCTGGAGGGTCACCTTGTCGGGGTTGACCATCACCACCAGGGGCCAGATGTAGTCGTTCCAGAGGCTGATGAAGGTGAAGATGCCGAGGAAGGCGAGCGCGGGCCGGAACAGCGGCAGCGCGACCTGCGCGTAGAGCCGGAAGAAGCCGGCGCCGTCGATCCGGCCGGCGTCGAGGAGTTCGTCCGGCAGCGAGTTCTGGGCGTACTGACGCATCCAGAAGATGCCGAACGCATTGGCCGCCCCCGGGATGATCAGCGCTTTCAGCGTGCCCGCCCAGCCGAACTCGGCCATGGTGACGAACTGCGGCACCAGCGCCAGCTGCGACGGGATCATGTACGTCGCCATCAGGACGCCGAAGAGAATCCTCTTGCCCGGGAACACGTACTTGGCGAAGGCGAAAGCCGCCAAGGAGTCGAAGAACAGCACCAGCAGCGTGCCGACCGTGGCCACCACGACCGTGTTGAAGAGGGAGGTGAAGAAATCGATGCGGTCGATCACCTCCCGCATGTTGTGCAGGAGTTGGGTGCCGGGCACCAGCCGGGGCGGGTAGGCCAGGATGTCCTGGGTGGTGACGGAGGCCATCACCACCAGCCAGTAGAAGGGGAAGAGGGAGACCACCACCCCCAAGAGCAGGGCAGCCCGTACCAGGACCCGGGTCCGCCTGCTGCCGGCGCCGATCGCGAGGCCCGCGTTGGAGCTCGTGTGTTCAGCGGCCATTGCGGCCTCCCTTGCGCAGCAGCGGGATGCCGCGGCGGTCGTCGCGGTCGCCCCCGGACACCAGCCGCCAGTTGATGACGGCGAAGACGGCGATCAGCGCGAAGAGGATCCAGCCCATCGCGGCGCCGTAGCCGAACTGGAGGTCGTTGAAGGACTTCTGCCACAGATAGAGCACGATCGTCATGCCTTCCTGGCCGGGGCCGCCCGCGGTGCCCGGGTCGTCCGAGTAGAACAGCACCTGTGACTCGGTGAAGATCTGGAGGCCGCCGATGGTGGAGGTGATGATGGCGAACAGGATCACCGGCCTGAGCTGCGGCACGACGACCCGGAACAGCACTTGGCGGCTGCTCGCCCCGTCGACCCGGGCGGCCTCGAAGAGCTCGTTCGGGATGGCCTGGAGACCGGCCAGGAAGATCAGGGCGTTGTAGCCGACCCACCGCCAGATGACCATGAGGGAGATCGCCGACTTGATCCCGAGGGAGGAGGTCAGCCAGCCGATGCCGTCCACCCCGACCGCCTTGAGCAGCGAGTTGGCGAGCCCGGCCTGCGCGAAGACCGACCCGAACACGATGGTCATGGCGACCATGGAGGTGACGTTCGGAATGAAGTACGCCACCCGCCAGGCGGCCGAGTACCGCACCTGCGAGTGCAGCAGGAACGCCAGCACCAGCGCCAGGAACAGCATCGGCACCGTGGACATGAACCAGATCTCGAAGGTGTTGACGATCGAGTGCCAGAACACCGAGTCGTGCAGCAGCCAGTAGTACTGCCTGAGCCCGACGAACTTCATGCTCCCGATGCCGTCCCAGTCGTGGAAGGACAGGTAGAACGAGAAGAACACCGGGAAGGCGCCGAAGAGGGCGAAGAGGATGTAGTACGGCGAGATGGCGACGTACGGCGGCAGATGACGCCGCCACCTGCCCCGCGGTGCCTCCGTACGGACCGGCTCCTCGGTGCTGTCGGACGCGGGTGCCTGTGCCAGGGTGGCCATGTCAGCTCACCCCCCGCTGGGCGAGTGCCCGTTCGGCGGCGTTCATGGCGTCACGCCAGGCCTTGTCGGGGTTCTTGCCGAGCGTCTCCACGTTCGTCAGCTCCTGGTAGACCGGGGTGTTCGCGGTGTTCTCGTAGGCGCTGAAGAAGATCACCGGGGCCTTCTTCGCCGCCGGTCCGAAGACGTCGACGGGGATCTGCCCGCCGAAGAACGGGTCCGGTTCGCGCATCGCCGGCTGGGAGTAGACGGCCGGGGTGGTGGGGAACAGCGACATCTCCTGATAGCTCTTCAGCTGGTTCGCGGGGCCGAGCATCCACTTCAGGAAGGCGAACGCCCCTTCCGGATCACGGCAGTAGCGGGTGATGCCGACATAGGACCCGCCGTAGTTCGCCGGGCCGTCCGGCATGGTGGTCAGCCGCCACTGACCCGAGGTCCTGGGCGCGGTGTCCTTGAGGCCGCCGATGTACCAGACCGCGTTGTTGATCGTGCCGATACGGCCGCCGCTGAGAGCCGAGTTGAAGTCGGGCGTGCCGTCCAGGGTCCGGGCGCTCAGCCCCTGCCGGTAGGTCTCGACGGCCAGGTCCCAGGCGCGCTTCACATGTTCCTGGTCGCCGATGAAGCGGTTGTCGGCGTCGACGAACTGCTTGGGGCTCTGGTAGAGCGCCATCCGGAACACATAGGCGATCTGCGAGACCAGATACGGGTGGTTCGGCGCCTTCGCCTTGAGGGTCTTGCCGACCTGGAGGTACTTCTCCCAGGTCGAGGTGGCCTCGGCGACCTCCTCCGGTTCGGTGGGCAGACCGGCCTGCTCGAACAGGTCACGTCGGTAGTAGAGCGCGGTGGGACCGGCGTCCAGCGGGAAGCCGATCATCCGGCCGGCCGGGCTGATGCAGCTCTTCCACTTCCAGGCGAGGTAGTCGTCCTCGACGGCGTCCGCGCCCAGGTCCTTCAGGTCCACGAACTCGTTCTCGTCCGGGAAGTAGTCCCCGATCGGGGAGTTGAGACAGGCCAGGTCCGGGACATAGGCGCGGGCCGCCATGACGGTCCGCAGCTTGCCCCGGTAGTCACCCGCGATCGAGGCGCCCTTGACCTTCAGCCCGCTCGCCCCCGGCACGCCGCGTGCGGAGGTGGTGAGCAGCTTGTCGCTCAGCGAGCCGTTCCAGTACCAGATCGTCAGGTGGTCGGTGCCCGCGGAGATCGAGCCGCTCGCGCTCCCGCACCCCGACAGGCCCAGCAGAGCGGCACCCGCCCCGCCGAGAGAGGCGCCGAGCAGGCGCCTGCGGGACATCGTTCGGTGTGGCATGGGCGCGCACTCGCTTTCCGGGACAAGTTAGGACAACGATGTCAAGCTCCCGTGAACGTTCACGTGAACGTTGCCGACGAGTATTGGGGTGGCTGAAAACAGGAGTCAAGACGTGTGCGGGCGCGATGTGTTGAGTGCTTGTAATTTGCTGCCGACAGTGCCGCCCTCAGGAGGGGTGCGTCTCGTCGACCACGTATCCGCGCCGCTTGTCCACCACGTTGCGCAGCGGTCGGCCCTCGAGGTGCCGGTTGAGGTTGTCGAGGAACACCTCGACGAGCGCCTCCCGCTCGCTGGTGGTCTCGCCCGCCGTGTGCGGGGAGATCATCACGCCGGGCATGTCCCACAGGGGTGATGCGGCAGGCAGCGGTTCCTGGGCGAACACGTCCAGGGCTGCGCCGCCGAGCCGTCCGGCGGCGAGGTGGTCGACGAGCGCCTCCTCGTCGACGAGTCCGCCCCGGCCCACGTTGATCAGCCGTGCCCCCGGCTTCATGGCGGCGAGCACGGGGGCGTCGACCATGCCTCGGGTGCCCTGGGTGAGGGGTGCGGCCAGGACGACGTAGTCCGCTTCCGTCAGGGCGGAGCGCAAGGTCGACGCACCGTGGACCGTGCCGAAGTCGGGGTCGTCCGTGCGGGCCTTGCGGCCCGCGCCGGACACCCGCATCCCGACGGCGCGCAGCAGCCGGGCGGTGGCCCGGCCGATCGGACCCGTCCCCCAGACCAGCACGGTGCGTCCGGTGATGCCGTCACTGGGGCGCGGGCGCCACTCGCGGCGCCGCTGGTGCTCCCAGGTGCCGGGGAAGTCCTTGGCGAGGGCGAGGATCAGGCCGAGGACGTACTCGGCGGTCGGCTGGTCGTAGACCCCGCGGGCGTTGGTCAGGACAACGCCCGGATCGTCCACCAGGGCGGGGAACAGGAAGGAGTCCACGCCCGCTGAGGCCGCGTGGACCCAGCGGGGTGCCTTGTCCGGGTTGTCGGGCCAGGCCTCGCGGATGGCCGGGGTGATGGTGACCCAGGCCAGGAGGGCGTCGGCACCGGGGAGGAGGTAGGGCAGTTCCTCCTCGGTGGCGTAGACGGTGTCCGCGAGGCGTTCGATGAGTTCGGTGGCGGGGGGCCGGTTGCCGCGGTAGAGGACGACGAGTCGCTCGGGCATGTCAGGCTCCGACGGGGACGGCTATGTACTTGTACTCCAGGAACTCGTCGATGCCGACGCGTCCGCCTTCGCGGCCCAGGCCTGACTGCTTGACGCCGCCGAAGGGCGCGGCGGGGTTGGAGACCAGTCCGGTGTTGAGGCCGATCATGCCGCTTTCGAGGCGTTCGCTGACGCGCAGGGCGCGGTCCAGGTTCTGGGTGAACAGGTAGGCCGCCAGGCCGAATTCGGTGTCGTTGGCGGCGGTGACGGCCTCGTCCTCGGTCTCGAAGGTACGGATCGCGGCGACCGGACCGAAGATCTCGGTGTCGATGATCGCCGACTCAGGGGCGATGCCGGTGAGGACGGTGGGCGGGTAGAAGCAGCCCGGCCCCTCGGGGAGTTCGGCGCCGGTCAGGACGGTGGCGCCGCGCTTGACGGCGTCCCGCACCAGGTCGTGGGCCTTGCTGCGGCCGGCGTTGTCGATGAGGGGGCCGACGTCGGTGCCGGGTTCGGTGCCGTCGCCGACCTTCAGTGCGGCCATGCGGGCGGCGAGGCGGGAGGCGAACTCCTCGGCGACGGAGGTGTGGACGTAGATGCGGTTGGCGGCGCAGCAGGACTCGCCCATGTTGCGCATCTTGGCGACCATGGTGCCTTCGACGGCGACGTCGAGGTCGGCGTCGTCGAAGACGATGAGGGGGGCGTTGCCGCCCAGTTCCATCGAGGTGCGGATGACGGTGTCGGCGCACTGGGCCAGCAGGATCCGGCCGACCTGGGTGGAGCCGGTGAAGGAGAGTTTGCGGATCTTCCCGCCGCGCAGGAGGGGTTCGACGACGCCCGCGGCGTCGGTGGTGACGACGACGTTGAGGACGCCGTCGGGCAGACCGGCTTCCTTCAGGATCGCGGCGAGGGCGAGGCTGGTCAGGGGAGTCTGGGGGGCGGGTTTGAGGACGATGGTGCAGCCGGCGGCGAGGGCCGGGCCGATCTTGCGGGTGCCCATGGCCAGGGGGAAGTTCCAGGGGGTGATGAGCAGGCAGGGGCCGACGGGCTGGCGGGTGACCAGCAGGCGGTTCCTGCCGTCGGGGGCGGTGGTCAGCCCGCCGTCGATACGGACGGCCTCCTCGGAGAACCAGCGGAAGAACTCCGCGCCGTAGGCGACTTCGGCACGCGCCTCGGCCAGGGGCTTGCCCATCTCCAGGGTCATCAGCAGCGCGAGGTCCTCGGTGCGCGCGATGATGATGTCGTAGGCGCGGCGCAGGATCTCGCTGCGTACCCGGGGCGGAGTGGCGGCCCAGGCGGCCTGCGCGGCGACCGCCGCCTCGACGGCACGCCGGCCGTCCGCGGGAGAGGCGTCGGCGACCTGACACAGCTCCTCACCGGTGGCCGGGTTGTCGACGGACAGGGTCCGGCCGGACTCGGCGTCCTGCCAGCCACCGCCGATGAACAACTGCTTGGGAACATCACGGACGACAGTCATCGTAGGTATCTCCTTGGATGTGTGGTGAGGGGCTGCCGACCGGTCAGCGGATGCGGTCCAGCGTCTTGTAGTAGGCGCCCGCGAAGGGCAGGAACCAGGCGGTGCCGTTGTAGAGGGGGATGCGGGGCGGGGCCAGGTCGCGGACCGGGCTGGCCCCGGGATGGCCGTCCATCACCTCGGCCATGACCTGCCCCATGTGCGTGGCCATCTGCACGCCGTGGCCCGCGTATCCCATGGAGTAGTGGACGCCGTCCTCGGTCTGCCCGGCGTGCACGATGCGGTCCATCGCGAATCCGACGGAGCCGCCCCACACGTACTCGACCTTCGTGCGGGCGAGTTGGGGGAAGATCTCGCACATCTCACGGAACAGGACGGCCCCGCTCTTCTTGTCCGAGGTCGGGTCGGAGGGCGCGAAGCGGGCGCGGCCGCCGAACAGCAGCCGGTTGTCCGGGGTGAGCCGGAAGTAGTGGCAGACCTGGTTGGAGTCGACGATGAGGCGGGCCTTGGGGATGATGTCCCGGGCGAGGTCCTCGCCGAGCGGCTCGGTCACGATGATGAAGCTGCCCAGGCAGACCTGCCGGCGGCGCAGCCACGGGAAGTTCTTGTCGGTGTAGGCGTCGGTGGCCATCATGACCTGCCCGGCGCGGATCACACCGCGCTCGGTGCTGACCTCGAACCGGCCCGCGGCGGTTCGCCGCACGCCGATGGCCGCGTTGCGCTCGTGGATCTCGACACCGGTGCGCTCGCACGCCTCGGCCATGCCGCGCACGAATCGGCCGACGTGCAGTGCGGCGCTGAACGGGTCGAGCAGGCCGCCGTGGTAGGCGTCGGATCCGATCTCGGACCGCAGCTCGGACTTGCTGACCAGAGTGGTCTCGTGTCCGAAGTACTTGGCCAGGTCGCGCTGTTGGACCTTCTTGCTCTCGAAGTGCGCGGGGCGCGACGCGACGCCCAGGCGTCCGACGCGACGGAACTGGCAGTCGATGGACTCCTCGTTCACGAGCCGCTCGATGGTGTCCACGGCCTCGCCGTAGGAGTTGTAGATCTCGCGGGCCCGCTCGAGTCCGTACCGGCGGATGGCCTGGCCCACGCCGATGGTGAAGCCCAGGTTGGCCATGCCGCCATTGCGCGCGGAGGCCCCCGAGCCGATCTGGCCCTTCTCGACGACGGTGACGCGGGCGCCCTTGCGGGCGGAGTGGAGGGCGGTGGACAGACCCGTCAGGCCGGCGCCGACGACCACCAGGTCGGCGTCCTCGGTCAGCGGCTTGCCGGACCGGTCGGGAAACACCCCAGCGGTTTCGATCCAGTAGGGAATCGTCTTCATTTCGGGTCCTCTGCGGGGAGTTTCGACGTGGCTCAGGTGAGCGGTTCGACGGGGAGGGCGTTCTGGCCGTCGCTGTGGCCGCCGAGTCTGCGGACGAGGACGACCAGGGCGAGGGCCAGGACGGCCAGGGCGATGAGGACGGCGCTGACGGCGGTGACGGTCGGGTCGACGTCGAACTGCAGGGCGTTGAAGACCAGGACCGGCAGAGTGCGGGTGTCGGGGGTCGACATGAACTGGGCGATGAAGAACTCGTCGAAGCTGGTGATGAACGAGAACACCGCGGCGGCGATCAACCCGGGGGTGGCCAGGGGGAAGGTGATGCGCCGGGCGATGGTCATCCGGTTGGCGCCCATGCTGGCGGCGGCGTCTTCGAGCCGTTCGTCGATGCCCCTCAGCGTGGAGATCATGATGAGGATCGCGATGGGCGCGGCGAGCACGGTGTGGCCAAGAGCGATGGCCAGGGGGCTGCCGAGCATGCCGGCCGGTTCGAAGAACAGGAACAGGCCGAGCGCGATGACCACTTGGGGGATGAGCAGCGGAGCCAGGACCAGCCCGTAGACCGCCGTGTGCAGGGGCAGCCGGCCGCGGGCCAGGGCGGTGGCCGCGGTGGCCCCCAGGATGAGGGAGAACACGGTGGTGAGGGAGGCGATGAGGCTGGACAGGGCTATGGAGGTGGCCCAGTTGCCGCCGGGCGCGGCCATCTGCTCGTACCAGTGGGTGCTGTACTCCTTCGGCGGGAAGGTGCCGATGCCGTCGGCGCCGAAGGAGGTGACCAGGATGATGACGATGGGCATCGCCAGGAACAGCAGGATCGCGGTGGCGCTCAGGGCGCGGCCGATGTGTCCGGCCCGGGTGGCGGGCAGTTCCATCATGAGCTGCTCCTTCGTGCGGCCGCCTTCTTGTGGCGGAGCTTGGCCAGGCCGAGCCCGCCCAGGCCGGCGAAGGTGAGCAGGAGCAGGATGACGCCGAAGGCGGCGGCCGAGTTCCACTGGTCCTGCTGCATCACCTGCTGGTCGATGAGCGCGGCGACGACGGTCTGCTTGCCGCCGCCCATCAGGGCCGGGGTGATGTAGTAGCCCAGGCACAGGATGAAGCTGAGCAGTCCCGCGGTGCCGATCCCGGGCGCGACCAACGGCAGGTAGATCCTGCGGAAGATGGTGAACCGGCTCGCCCCGAAGCCTGCCGCCGCGGCCAGGAGCCGGCCGTCGACGCCGCGCATCACACCCTGCAGGACCAGGACGGTGTAGGGCAGCATCACCGAGGTGGTGCCGATGACCACACCGGTCTCGTTGTAGAGCAGCGAGAACGGGGCTCCGGGCACATGCAGGGAGATCAACAGTGTGTTGATCAGGCCGTGTTCACCGAGCATGATGATCCACCCGTAGGTGCGCACCAGGGCACTGATGAAGTGCGGCACCACCACGATCAGCATGGCCAGCGCGGCGAATGCGGGCCGCATCCGGGCGATGGCGTGGGCCAGGACGAAACCCACCAGGAGACTGAGCACGGCGGTCTCCGCGGAGATCCGCAGGGTGGAGAGCAGCACGGACAGGTTCACGCCGCTGAGAGCGTCGGCGTACCAGTGCAGGGTGAATGCGCCACTGTCGCCCTTGAGGCTCAGCGAGAGCACCCCGATGATCGGGTAGACGAACAGCACCAGCAGGAACACCGTGACGGGGACGGCGTTGACCAGGGCGAGCCGGGAGCGGTGCCCGCGCATCGCGGACGTCTTCACACGCACCTTGCCGGGTGCGAGAGCGGTGCCGGCCACGGTTCACCCCCCGTCCGTGGCGTCGAAGACGCTGACGTCGTCCCGGTCGGCGGTGACACACACCCGCTCGCCGGGGCGCGGCGGGACGGCGGCGGTCTCGATCCGCAGCGGCTGCGTCCCCGGAGCGCCACCGTCCAGGCGGACGGTGATCCGGGTCAGCGAGCCGACGTAGACGGCCGTCTCGACCGTGCCGGAACAGCAGCCCTCCTCGGCACCGACCAGGCGCAGCTTGCCCGGCCGCACCGCGGCACGCACGCTCTGTCCGGGCATGCAGGGGTGGGCGCGGGCCGTGAGGACACCGCCGGTGTCCAGCCGCACGCGGGTGCAGTCGTCTGCTCCACCCTCCTCGACGTTGCCAGTGAGGAAATTGGCGGCGCCCAGAAAGTCGGCGACGAACGGGGTGCGGGGGCGTTCGAACAGGCCGCGGGGGGTGTCGAACTGCTCGATGCGGCCGTCCTTCATGATGGCGATCCGGTCCGAGAGAACCAGCGCCTCCTCCTGATCGTGCGTCACGTAGACGACGGTCAGGCCGAGTTCGCGCTGGATGGACTTGATCTCGGTCTGCATCTGGTCGCGGAGCCTCTTGTCCAGCGCACCCAGCGGTTCGTCCATCAGCACGATCGGCGGGCGGTAGACCAGCACCCGGCACAGGGCGACGCGCTGCTGCTGACCACCGGAGAGCTCACGGGGCTTGCGGCCGGCGAACTTCGACAGTCCCGCCGCCTCCAGTGTCTCCCCGACCCGGCGGCGGATCTCCGCCTTCGGCACACCGCGCAGGGTGAGCGGGAAGGCGACGTTCTCGGCGACCGTCATGTGCGGGAAAAGCAGGTACTGCTGGAAGACGAAACCGAAGTCCCGCTTGCCCGGGTTGAGTTTGGTGATGTCCCGGCCGTCCACTGCGATGGCGCCGGAGTCGGGCTCGGTGAACCCGGCCAGCATCATCAGCGTGGTCGTCTTGCCGGAACCGGAGGAGCCGAGGAAGGTGACGAACTCACCCGCCGCTATGTCCATGTCCACGCCGTCGACCACCGTCGTCCCGCCGTAGGACTTGCACAGCCCCGTCACCGACAACGACTTGCCCGTCGGTGAGGAGGAGCGAGGGGCCAAGGCGGTGGCCAGGTGGTCGGCGGACAGCTTTGCGGCGGTCAGACTCCGGGTCCGCTCAGGCATCGGCCCACTCCTGCCAGCGCTTGGTGACGGCGTCACGGTTCTTGTCCCACCAGGCCACATCCGCGTCGAACCCGGTCTTGAGGTTCGTCGGCGAGGTCGGCAGGGTGGCCAGCACGTCCTCCGAGAGCAGTTTGGTGGCGCCGGGGACGACCGGGCCGTGCGGGAAGAGCTTGGAGAACGCCGCCTGTACCTCGGGACGCAGCGAGAAGTCGATCAGCTGGTAGGCCGCGTCCATGTTGCCCGCGCCCTTCGGGATGCCCCAGCCGTTGGTCATCCTGCGGGCGCCGTTCCACTGGTAGGCGACCGGCTGACCCTGCTTGATCAGCTCGTCCGCGCGGCCGCCCCACAGGCTGGTCGCGACGACCTCCTTGCGGCCGAGCAGGACGGCCGGCAGGGCGCCGGTGTTCCAGAACTTCTTCACATCGCCGCGGATCCGCGACATCGACGCGAACGCCCGGTCCACATCCAGCGGGTACAGCTTGTCCAGCGGCACACCGTCGGCCAGCAGCGCGAACTCCAGCTCCGGCAGGTCGGCCTCCGCGCTCTGCAGCGAGCGGGGGCCGCTGAAGGAATGCGTGTTCCAGAAGTCGGCCCAGCTCTTCGGGGTGCGCTTGAGGCTGTCCGTGCGGTAGGCCATCACGCTCGCCCACACGTTCTTGCCGACCGCGTGCTCCGGCAGGTTGTGCTCCGCGATCCCGGCGCCCTTGACACTCTTCAGCCGGTCCTGGTCCACCGGCTCCAGGCACTCCAGCCCCGCCATTTTCTGGAAGTTCAGCAGGGTGTTGTCCATCAGGTCGACCTGCGGACGGCCCTGCTTGACCTGGGCGATGATCTGCGCCGACTGATAGTTGACCGTGGTGACCGTGATGCCGGTCTCCTTGGCGAACGGCTCGTAGATCGCCTTCGTCAGGGCGTCGTTGTAGGTGCCACCGCTGTTGCTGACGACGAGCCGCTTCTTGGAGCTGCCCGAGCCGCGGCTTTCGCTGCTGCCCATGAGGGTGCCGCAGCCGGTCACCACGGTGGCGGCGGCCAGCGCGCCTGCGGTGCTGAGTACGGTTCTGCGTCCTATCCGGTTGGCTTCCATCGGGCGCCTCCTGGTGCTGGGTGTGGATTCGGGGGAACGGAAAACACTGGGGTGGGGGGTCCTTCTGGGCTGTCCGTGCGGGACGGTGTGCGTGGAGATTCAGATGCCGAGCATGGTGTTGAGCTCGTCCAGGGACTTCACCGGCACGTAGTCGTAGCCGTGGGTGACCGGGTCGTAGCCCCGGTCCAGGAGGATCAGGTTGCGGAAGCCCAAGTCGTGCATCGGCATCAGGTCGTAGCGGGTGTGCGAGGAGACGTGCACGAAGTCCTCGGGGGACGCGTCGAGCTGGTCGAGCATGTACTCGAACGCTGCGTACCGGGGCTTGTAGTAGCCGGCCTGCTCCGCGGTGAAGACCGCGTGGAAGTCCGCCCCGAGCCGGGGCACGCTCTCCTTCAGGAAAGAGTCCTCAGCGTTGGAGAAGATCACCAGCTTGTAGTGCTCGCCCATCTTCTTCAGCGGCTCGGGCACGTCGGCGTGCGGGCCCCAACTGCGCACGCCGTCGGCGAACCGCTTGCCCGCGTCCGGCGCCGCCTTCACACCCCACTTGCGGCAGACCCGCTCGAAGGAGTCCTGCAGCACCTGCTCGTAGGGGTAGTACTCGCCGCGGACCTGGTCGTAGCGGTAGCCGCGGAACTCCCGGAGGAACTGGTCCCAGTGCTCCGCGGGGATCTGGTCGCCGACGAGCTCACGCGTGATGGGCGTCATCGGCCACTCGATCAACGTGCCGTAGCAGTCGAACGAGACGTACTTCGGCCGGAACTGAAACGACGGAATGGGCATGGAAGAACTCCAGTTCTTTGCTGCAGGAACAGGTATCGACTCAGCATTTGTCGCTTTTTGTCCGGCACATCGGTGACGGACTTCCCCATGAGGGGAGGCGAGGTGACTTCAGGTCAGACGGCGTCGGCTGCGGCCGGTGCCAGGAAGCCGACGGAATGGTCGGTGGTGCCGTCCAGGGCGAGGTCGGCGGCGATCTCGCCCATGGCGGGCGACAGTTTGAAGCCGCTGCCGGAGAAGCCGGCCATGACGATGATGTCGTCCTCGCCGGGGAGGCGGCCGACGAGCGGGTCGCCGGAGTCGGTGTAGCCCTCCATGTAGGCCGACATCCTGATGGGATCGGGGTTCAGGTCGGGCATCAGCTCGCTGATGAACTCACGCATGGTGGCGAGTTCCTCCGGACGGACCGTCCGGTCGAGCCGTTCGGGGTCGGATACCGGCAGATGGCGCGCGGAGTGGAGGCCCAGCTTGAAGGAGAGGCCCAGCTTGACGGACATGCCGTCGGGCGACGGGAGCCCGTAGCAGTCGTGGGGTGTGCTGCGTACGAAGGCGGGGGCGCCGCCCGTGAACCAGTCGTGGCGAGTGGGGATGTGCCAGGAGCTGATCAGCCGGCGGACGTCGACCGCGCGCGGCAGGTCCGGGAGCAGGGTGTTGATCCAGGGGCCCACTGTCACCACCGCGGTGTCCACGTGATCCGTGCCCTGGTCGGTGACGATGTGCACCCCGCCGCCGGTCGCGGGCGCGATCTCCCGCACCGGGGTGTAGCGGTGCAGCCGGGCGCCCAGTTGCTCGGCACGGGCGGCGGCGGCCTGGATCGACGCCTCGGGCCTGATGACGGCGCCCATCCGGTCGAGGACGGCGGTGTGCCCGTCCGGGAGGCGGTGCTGCGGGTAGCGGCGGGCGAGTTCCTCCCGGTCCAGTACCTCGTGATCCAGCCGGTGGGTGGAGCCGGCGGCGAGGAGGAGGCCCATGGAGGGCGACGCGGTTTCGCCCATCACCAGGCATCCGCTGCGGCGTCGGAGTGAGAATCCGGTCTCCTCCTGGAGGTGGTCCCACATCCGGTCGGCGAGCCGCAGCAGCGGGATGTAGCGGGGTTCGCCGAGGTGGACGGCTCGGAAGATGCGGGTCTCGCCCCCGGCCGCACCGCGGTCATGACCCGGCGCGTACCGGTCGTAGCCGATGACCTCGGCTCCGCGGGCGGCCAGTCGCCACATGGCCTGGCTGCCCATGCTGCCGGCACCGATCACGGCGACGCGCTTCGGGTTGCGCATGAGGTCGCTCCTTTCGGTGGTGTGGTCCGGGTGGCAGTCGGGCCCCAGCACGGTGAAGACATCGCGGGGACTCTTCCGGTTCGGGTCCCGCTGGGGATGGCGTTCACTCTCGGCCCGGGGGAACCTGCAGGTCAACCCACACTGTGTTCCACCTGGGGGCCTTCTCGAGACGGTCTGTCACCGCGGACGGCCGGGCCGTACAAAATGTCTGCCCCCTCTTGTCACGGTGAGTGGCCGGTGCGAGGGTGTGCCCGATCCCCTCGGACGAAAGCACCCCCCATGCCGCCCAGACGGCCCGTAAACGGGCACTTCCCCACGATCGCGGAGGTACTGCGGCTGCCCGTGCTCACCGAGGGGATGCCGCGCGTGCTGGCCGGTGAGTCACAGCTGGACAGGGCGGTGCGCTGGGTGCATGTCACCGAGCTGCTCAATCCCGCCGATTTCCTGGAGGGCGGCGAGCTGGTGCTGACGACCGGCATGCCGCATCCCGAGGACGCCTCCGAGCTGCGAGGCTATGTCGACCAGTTGGCCGACGTCGGCGCGGCCGGTCTCATCGTGGAGCTCGGTTACCGGTACCGGAAGGTGCCCGGCGAGCTGGTGGCGGCGTGCCGTGCCCGTGAAGTGCCGCTGGTCGAGCTGGCCCGGGGCGTCCGGTTCATCGACGTCACGCAGACGGTGCACGCGCTCATCCTCGACGCCCAGGGCGCCCTGCTGCGGCGCGGGAGGGACATCCAGGACGTCTTCACCGCCCTGACGCTGCGGGGCGCGGACCCCGAGGAACTGGTGCACACCACCGCGGAGCTCACCGGAGCCCCGGTGGTGCTGGAGGATCTCACCCACCGGGTCCTGATGTGCGAGCTGCTCGGCCGGCCGTACGAGCCGGTGGTGTCGGCCTGGTCGCGGCGTTCGCGGGCCGC
>Ga0136846_1225282_pt1 | contig 14897 bp, 18 predicted proteins | sample HopSoiMetagenom2_FD_96841 | JGI IMG/M metagenome (GOLD analysis project Ga0136846, IMG submission 96841) | Grasslands soil microbial communities from Hopland, California, USA - 2 Assembly 2016 (version 4) | ecosystem: Environmental > Terrestrial > Soil > Grasslands | place: USA: Hopland...
CCCGAGGACGCGCCCGGGAAGGCGGCAGACAGGTGACTCAACGGACGGTTTTCTGGTGTCTTTGCCGGCGGTCGAGCGACGCGATCAGCCCCGCAGGAACAGCAGGACGGCGAGGACGCGCCGCGACTCGCTCCCGCTCGACGGGAGGTCGAGCTTCCCGAAGATGGTCGAGACGTACTTCTCGACGGCGCGCACCGTGATCACGAGCCGATCGGCTATGCCCTGGTTCGAGCTCCCGGCGGCCATGAGCTCGAGCACCTCGCGCTCGCGGGGCGTCAGGCTCTCGAGCGGATCGTGGGCACGCCGGCGCGAGACGAGAGTGGACACGATGATCGGGTCGAGCGCCGATCCGCCGCTCGCGACGCGCTGCAGCGCGGCGACGAACTCCTCGACGTCGCTGATGCGGTCCTTCAGGAGGTAGCCCACTCCCTCGGCCGAGTCCGCCAGTAGCTTCATCGCCAGCCCCAGCTCGACGTATTGCGAGAGGACGAGAACGCCGACCATGGGATGGCGCCGGCGGATCTCGAGCGCCGCCTGCATTCCCTCGTCGTTGTGCGTGGGCGGGAGCCGTATGTCGACGATCACGACATCCGGCGGAGACATGCGCACCTCGTCGAGCAGCTCGTCCCCCGTGCTGCATTGGGCGACAACGTCGGAGCCTGCATCGGCCAGCAGCCGCGCAAGCCCTTCGCGCAGGAGAACGCTGTCTTCGGCAATCGCTACGCGCATGGAAGCTCCGCCCTGACGCAGGTGCCGGCGCCGTGCGACGTCCAGATGCGAAGACTGCCGCCGAGCGCCTCGACCCGGTCCGCGAGGCCGCGCAGGCCCGAGCCGTCCTCGGTGTCCGCGCCGCCGACGCCGTCGTCGACGATCTCGACGATGACGTGCCCATTGTTGCGGGCTACGCCGACCGTAGCCGCGGATGCGTGCGCGTGCTTGCCGATGTTCGCGAGGCTTTCGGAGACGACGTAGTAGGCGGCGACCTCGAGCCGCCCGGGGAGCCGATCGGGCAGTTCGACGCTCAACCGCACCGGCACCGGAGCACGAGCGACGAGATGCTCGAGCGCGACGCCGAGCCCGTGCGCGCTGACGACCGCTGGGTGCATTCCATGCGCGACCGCACGGAGCTCCTCGAGCGAGAGAGCGATCTCTCGCCGCGCCTCCTTGAGCACCTGTCGGGCGTCCACGTCGTCGCGCAGCCGCAGCTCCAGCAAACCAAGCTCGAGCGCGAGGGCGATGAGCCGCTGCTGCGCGCCGTCGTGGAGATTGCGCTCCAGCCGCTGCCGCTCCTGCTGCCCCGCCTCGAGCACGCGCGCACGTGACGCTCGGAGCTCTTCGAGACGCGCGCCCAGCTCGGCATGGAGGCGCCCGTTCTCGAGCGCGATCCCAGCCGCCGCGCTGACCGCCTCGAGGAGCTCCGGCTCGTCATCGAGGACGGGGTCGTGGATGAGCGCGGCCACCCGGATCGAGTCCCGGACGATCATCGTCGTGCGACGCGACGCGTCATCGTGCGGCAGCTCGACGAGGCGGCCGTCCACGTCGACGTAGCTTCCGAACAGCGGCAGCCAGTACGCGAGCTCGAGCGATGGATCGCGCAGCGCGCGTGCGAGGGCGTCGCGAAGATCGGCCGGCGCCAGATCGCTTCGCAGCTCGACGAAGAGGTCGCCTACGGCCGATCGCGCGAGGCGCGCGCCGAGCAGACCGCTCAGGAAGGCCACCGGCGTCAGCCCGAGCACGAGCAGCGTGGCGCGCCTAATCGTTTCGAACCCCGGTGAATCGAAGGCGCCCGCCGTGAAGAGCACAGCGATCATCACGAGCCCGAGCGAGAACGAGTTGGTCAAGAGCGCGAGCGAGCGCCGCGCAGGCCGCGGCTCCCGTCGCCTGCGGAACGCGAGGATGGCGACGCCGGTCAGGGCGCACGCACTCAACGCCAAGAGCTGAGCACGCAGGAGCAGCTCGGCGGCGTGTGGCTCGCTCGTGATCTCGAGGACGTTGTTCGGCCCGAACCCCCCGAGCAGCATCCCGACCAGCTCGAGGCCAAACGCCGTCACGTACGCGAACAGCACGAGCGCGCGGTCGAGGGCACGCTCGAGTCGGCCCGTGGGATACGCGAGGAACACGTGCAGGAGGATCGCCGCCGGCAACAGGTCGCACGTTTGCCCAACCGAATGCAGCACCGCGATGTTCGTCCACGCCAGGTTCGAGGCGAACATCGTGAAGCCGGCCAGGACCATCAGGATGCCGAACCGGCTCTCCGGTCGGCGCCACCACGCGATGAGACCGCCGAAGATGTAGGGCAGCGTCACCCAGTCCATGAGCGTCGCTTGCAGGGCCGGCTCGTTCACGTGATCGCTCGTCAGTGCAAGGGCGAACGAGAGGGAACCGGCCGTCAAGCCGAGAGCCGCAATGGACCACAGCACCGCCGCCCGCGGCACACGCGCGCCTGCGACCTTCGGAACCTGCGCAACGGCGACTGTCGCCGTTCGGACTCCTTCCTCCAGCCCCCGCTGCCTGCGATCGAACAGTGACGGGACCTCTCGCGCGCGAGCGCGCCGGGCGAAGCCGAAAGGAGACGTCTTTCCACGAGGATACGCCCGGATCGCGGTATCGCCAATTCAATGCGCGTATGCATCTGGCCATCAGCGGATCTCGACGTCGGAGATGTCGGTTCCGCTGATGAGCTCGAGGAGGCGTTGGCGCCGGCGCTCGCGGACGACGCGGTGGGCGTAGCGCTCCTGGGCTCGCCGGAGCTTCTCCGGCCCGTAGCGGCGCCGTGCCCAGGGGCTGCCGGGCCGCGCGAGACGCAAGCCGCCGTAGACCACAACGGGGGCGACGAAGAGCCCGGCCAGGCTGGTGAGGACCTTGCCTTTCACGAGGCAGACGCCCGTGAAGACGATGTACACGGCCACGAGGGCCGACACGATCGGGATGCTTTCGGCGGGGAGATGCGCAAGCGGAAGCGCGACCATGCCGACGGCGACCGCCATCACGATGACGGCGGCGAGCGACAAACGGCCCTCTTCGGCCCAGTAGACGTCCCGGACATACAGGATCAGCGCGAACTCGTCGAGCGTCAGCGCGGCGCCCGCACCGAAACCGATAGCCGGCACGATGTCGAGCGGCCATCCCGGCCTGAACGCGAACGACACCGTGCCGCAGAGCAGCACGAGACCGATGCCCCAGACCATGTGATGGATGTGGAGCGCTCCGACTGCGAGGTCGGAGAAGCGCCCGCGACCGGTGCGGATCCGCGCCGTGACGAACCGCGACACCACCACGGTGAGCACGAACGATGTCAGCAACCACACGAGCGGGCCGCCCGGCCAGTAGAGCGTCATGCCCTCGCGACGCTTTCCGCGCTTGCGGCACGTGCGCGTCGCGGGCCGCGGGGAATCGATCCGAACGCGATCGAGCAGAACGCGAACCACGCCCAACCGAGCGCGAGGCCGGCGATGACGTCCGACAGCCAGTGCACGTCGAGGAACACCCTGCTGCACGCAACGGCGGTGGCGATGGCCACGGCCGCGCCGCCGAGCGCGGAGGCGACGCGCGGCCCGGACCCCCGGCTGAGGACGAGCGCGGCCGCTGCGAAGAAGCCGGCGGCCATCGATGTATGACCGCTCGGGAACGACGGGCCGAGCGAGTACGCGACCGGATTGAACGTCGGCCGGGCGCGGTCGATCAGATTCTTGACGGCCAGGGTGATCAACGCGTCCCCGGCCACGACCGCGACGACGAACAACACGACGCGCGTGTTCCGGCGGCGCCAGCAGTCAACGGTCAGGAGGAGCAGCGCCAGGCCGGCGATGACGTACGTGTTGCCAAGAAGAGTTACCGCCCCGACAGCACCGTCCGAGAATGATCCCGCGTGCCGGTCTCCCCAGCGCGCGACCCCGGTGTCGATCCGCACCACGCTCGAGTTCCCGCGCACGAAGTACGCGAGCAGGCCGAGCGAGAGCCAACCGGTGACGAAGACGGCGGCGGCGGCCCCGAGCGCGAGCCAAGCCGCCGTCGTCCGGTGATGGAAGTGTGCGAGTCGCGCGCGTGCCGCATCGCGGCGCTCGGCCGCGAATCCGGGCGTTCCGCCGGTTGCGAGCGCGTGGAACCGATCGCGGGAGATGAGCCAGGCGCCGACGACGCCTGCCGTGAGCGACACGACCACGAGCACGAGCAGCGGCACGACGTTCAGGCGTTGGCGGGGACGCAGATGCTGATTCCGGCCGGCTCGACCTCGACGTTGAACAGCTTCTGCTTCGTCCGCTCGCTGCCGTCGACCTCATACCGGATCTTCCGCTCGAGCTTCACCTCGACCCTGCGCGCCTTTGTCATGTGGACGAACGGAGAGTTGGCGACGTGCTTCCGCGCAATCGTCTTGCCCCACTGCATGATCCCCTCGGCATCTGCGACGCCGACCTCGAGCAGGCCGTCGTCGGCCTTCGCGTCCTCGAAGATCTCGAGGCCGGCGAACGCACGACCGACGTTGCCGAAGAGGATCAACGTCGCCGGGCCGCGGTAGAACTCGCTGCCGTCGACGCGGACACGGGCCTCGAAGGGATCCATGCGGAGGTTCTTCGTGGCGGCCCACACGTACGCCATGCGGCCGAGAACATGCTTCATGTGCTTGTCGGCCGCACGAATCACGTTCGCGTCGAATCCGAGGCCGGCCATCACGGCGAACCGCTCGCCGTTCATGTGGCCGACGTCGAACTTGCGATGCTTGCCCGAGAGGCCGACGTTGACCGCCTCACCGATGTGGTGGGGTATCCCGAGGTTCTTCGCGAGCAGATTGGCGGTGCCGGCCGGCACGATCGCAAGGCTGGCCTTGGACTTCGAGAGAGCGTCGACGCAGCGCTGCACCATGCCGTCGCCGCCCCACGCGAAGATGACCTCCGCCCCGTCCTTCAGTGCGAGCTTGACCTGTTCCGGCGCCTCGCGGCTCTTCTCGACTTCGTGCCACTGCGGATCGTGGACGCCGCGTTGCGCGAGCGCCTTGCGGAGCTCGGGCAGGCCGCCGTCCAGGCTCTTCCCCTTGTGCGCGATGACTGCGACAGCTGTCATACGACCGGCTCCTCTCTCGCCTCGTGGCGTAGCTCGGCGACGGACCGCGCGGTCCGCGCGGCGAACAGTGCGACGATGAGCGCTCCGACTCCCATCACGGCGCCCCCTGCGACGTCGATCGGGTGGTGCTCGCCGCGATACATCCGCGCGAAAGCGACGTCGAGCGCCAGCAGCAAGGCAATCGACCAGATCGCGGCCCGAACCGGCCATGCTTTGAAGTGCGCGGCGAGCAGCAGCGCAATCGCGCCGTAGACGGCGAACGACACGGCGGTGTGACCGGACGGGAAGCTGTGGTGGATGTTGAAGGTGTCGAGCCGCACGACGTCGGGGCGGAGGCGCACGATGAACAACACCGTGAGCGAGTAGCAGAGCGTCTCTGCGAGCGCGGACTGCACGACGAAGCTCGCCGTCCGCCAGCGACGGCGCACGACCAGGAACAACGCGACCGCGCCGATGAGAGGCACGATCACTGGGACGTCACCACTCATCGAGGCGTAATGCGACCAGCTGTTCCAGAACGGCGTGCGATGGCCGGCAAGCCACTCCGGAAAGCGGTCGTCCGCGTTCGAGATGGTGTCGCTTCGCAGCAGCACCTTCGTCACGAAGAGGCCGAGCAGAATCATGCCGCTGGCGAGGAAAAGGACGCTGACGTTCGCGACGATCCACGAGACGAGAAGCGAGGGAAGACGACGGAGCCGCGGCGCGAGCCACACCGATCCGCCGTGCGGGCGAGCCTGGAGGCGGCGCGCCGAACGGGATCCCTCCGGAATCCCCGACACATGGGTGCGGTGCGGGACATCGCTCATCGCGTCTCCTTGGTCGTGGCGTCGCAGGCAGCGACGACATCCACACTCCCATCGCCGCTCCCAGGGCGGAAGGCGGGAGACACGTAGGTCGAGTGACGGTTTTCTGGTGTCTTGCGAGTGGGGGAGTCGTCGCAGGCGCCGAGCTCAGTGCGCGACGACGGCGACGCTCACGATCGGCTGCGTGACGCCGCCGGCGGTTGCCTGCACGACGGCGAGGAGCGCATGGCCGCTGTCCGCGGCGGTGACCGTGTAGCCGGCGGCGGTAGCGCCCGCGATCGGCGCGCAGAGGCGGCCGTTCGCGTTGCAGCGCAGCCAGCGGTAGCCGAAGGCCGTGGGCGCTTGGCTCCAGCTCCCCGGGGCAACCTGCAGCGCCTGACCGAGCGTCGCGGTCCCGCTGATCGTCGGCTGGGCCGTCGAGTAGAGCGGCGAGCCGGCGGCGGCGACCGGCCCGACGAGGCTCGCGTACCCGGTGTTCGCGCCTGCGGCGTCGGTTGCGTGCACGGCGAAGCCGATCGTCGCGCCGACGTCTTTGGGCACCTGCGTATAGGTCGGCTTCGTCGCGCCGTGAATGGACTTGCAGTGCGCGCCGGCTGCGTCACAGCGGAACCACTGGTAGGCGTACTGGATCGTGCCCGAGCCGGTCCAGGTTCCCGTCGAGCCCGTCAGCTGCTTGCCCTGCTGCACGACGCCGGCGATGGTCGGGAGCGCCGACGCCAGCGGTATCGGTGGCGCGGGGCGTGTGCTCCACGCGCTCTGCGAGTTGGCTCCGGCGGTAGCCTTGACCACGGCGACGAGCGCATGGCCGGCGTCGGCGGCGGTGACCGTGTAGGCCGCAGCAGTCGCGCCCGCGATCGCGGCGCAGACGCGGCCGTTCAGGTTTCACCGCTGCCACTGATACGCGTAGGCGGTCGGGGTCTGGCTCCAGCCTCCGGCGCCCACCTGCAGCGCCTGCCCGACGGTGGCCGTGCCGCTGATCGTGGGCTGTGCGGTCGAGTAGAGGGCCGAGCCGAGGGCGGCGACCGGTCCGGCGAGGCTCGCGTAGGCACTGGTCGTGCCCTTGGAGTCGGATGCGCGCACGGTGAGGCCCACGATGTTGCCGACGTCCTTCGCCACCTGCGTGTACGTCGACTTGGTCGCGCCGTGGATCGACTTGCAGTGCGCGCCGGTGGCGTCGCAGCGGTACCACTGATACGCGTATTCGATCGTCCCGGAGCCGGTCCACGAGCCCGGAGCGCCGGTCAGCTTCTTGCCCTGCTGCGAGACCGCGGTCACCGAGGGCGAAACCGCCGCGACCGGCCCGGCCCCGCCGGCCGGCGGGGGCGGGGGCGGTGGCGGTGGATTGCCGGGCGGGGGCGTCTCGGCTGTGGCGATGCGGAGGGTCGCGCGGCTGAAGACCGCGCGCGAGGTCGAGCCGCCCCGGGCCTGGACGATCGCGACGAGGGAGTGCGCGACGTCACGGCGCACGACGGTGTGCGAGGACCTGACGTCGCCGGCGATCGGCGCGCACGCGCGCCCGTTCGCGTTGCAGCGGATCCACTGGTAGGCGAAGGACTTCGGCGCAGGGCGCCACTTCCCGGTGTCGACATGCACGCTGCCCCCGAGCGTGGCCGTTCCCGACACACTCGGCTGGACGAGCGAGGCGAGGGACGCCGTCGCACCTGCGACCGGGCCGATCAGGCTCGCGTAGCCGTTCGTGGAGCCGGTCGAGTCGGTCGCGCGGACGGCGAAGGCCAGCGTCTGGCCGACGTCGCCCGCACCGAGCGTGTGGCGCGGCGCCGTCGCGCCGCGCAGCGGGCGGCAGCGGCCGCCCATCGTGTCGCAGCGGTACCACCGGTAGGCGTACTTGATCGCGCCGGACCCGTGCCACGAGCCGGGTGTCGCCGTCAGGCGGCGTCCCTGCGTCGCCGCGCCTGTCACGGTGGGGCTGCTCGTGAGCGTCGGCCCTGCGGAGGCGGCTGTCGGCGCGGCGCCTGCCGCGGGCGCGGCGAACGCGAGCAGGAGCGCTCCGAGGGCAACCCGTGGATATCCTGAGCCGACAGCACGGCCCGGGCTCGAATCGCGCGTGCGCTTCTCCGTCAACCGTCCGATGACTCCACCATCTCCCCCCAGGCGAGCGTGCGGCCCGATGCTAGAGCACCGGGCGGCGAGCAGGTATCGGTTTCTCGCGCGCCTGGCGCTCATCGTGGCGATGGGGGCGCTCGTGTCGCCGGGCGCCGCTCCAGCGTCGAAGCAGATGCTTGTCGGGCTGTTCGACGACGCCTCGACGTACGGTTCGCCCGCGGCGAGCTTTCCGCTGTTCGAGCGTCTGCACGTCCAGGTCCTGCGCATGACGCTGACTTGGGGCGGCCATTTCGGCGTCGCGAACGACCGTCCGGTGCACCCCAACGACCCCGCCGACGCGGCCTACCACTGGGGACGCTACGACGACGCGGTCGAAGCCGCGACGCGCGCCGGCATCCAGGTCCTGTTCACGATCGTCGGGACGCCCGACTGGGCGAACGGCGGCCGGGGGCCGCGCGTGGCGCCGAGGTCGGCGCTGCCGCTGCACCAGTTCGCCGCCGCGGCCGCCCTCCGCTACAGCGGCACGTATCTGGACGCAGCGAGCGGCCGGATCCTGCCGCGCGTCAACCTCTGGCTTGCGTGGAACGAGCCGAACAACGCCGTGTTCCTCCGGCCGCAGTTCGCACGCGTGGGCGGACGCTGGCGGTTCGCGGCGGCTGCCGCGTACGCGCGGATCTGCAACGCGGTCTACACGGGCGTGCACTCGGTCGGCGGGCCGGAGCGCGTCGCGTGCGGCGCCACCGCGCCGCGCGGCTTCAACGATCCCACTGCCGCGCGGCAGTCGACGGCGCCGATCGCCTTCATCCGCGCGGCGAAGAACGCTGGCCTCCGCACCTTCGATGCGTGGGCGCACCACCCGTACTACTCGTTCCCGCGCGAGACGCCGACGACGCGGCTGCGCGATCCGCACGGCGTCGGCTTCGGCGATCTCGACAGGCTGACGGGTGTCGTCACGCAGCTCTACGGCGCGAAGCCGCTGTGGATCACCGAGTACGGTTACCAGACGAACCCACCCGACAAGTTCTACGGCGTCGGCTGGAAGACGCAGGCGGCGTATCTGCGCGAGGCCTACAGGATCGCGCGCGCGAACCCGCGCATCGACCTCCTCACGTGGTTCTTGCTCAGGGACAGCCCGTCGCTGTCGGAATGGCAGTCCGGGCTCATGACCGTGCGCGGCCAGAAGAAGCCCGCGTTCGCGGCGTACGCAAGCTTGCGCGCCGGCGGCATCTAGCCGTTCACCCTCTCCGGATGATGCGTGCAGGTCGCGCGGCGCGTTGAATCGCGTCGATGACCGGGTCGATCGCCGTGCGCGGGTTGCCGATCGTGCTCGGCGCGCTCGCGCTTGCCGGCTGCGGCGGCGGGAGCAGCTCGAGCTCCGACCCGGGCTCCGCGGACTACGACCCTGCGAAGACGACGCTCCACGACGCGGGACTCGACGTGTGTGGCGAGGCGCAGCGTGATCTCCCGCCGAGCGTCACGTCCATCGACGGCGTCGGGGCGACGCGCGCGTTCTACGTCGCGCAGGACTGCAAGGGCGCCACGACGACACCGAACGTGATCGCCGTCTTCCAGTTCACCAGCAAGGACACGTTCGCCTCGGGCACGAGGACGATCAAGGCGGCGATGCCGAAGGCCGCGGTGACGCAGCACTACCCGCTCGTGATCGCCGCGACAGGGCCTGCGAAGGACGCGAACCTCGCCGCCGTCGAGCAGCAGCTGCCGCCGGCACCGTCGAGCTAGAGCCCGCGCGGCGGCACCGTCGAAGAGCGACACCTCGAGGTTCTCCAGGGCCTGCCGTTGCGCCCGACGCGTTCGCGGCCCGGCGTCGTTGCGAGCGTGTGCAACAGGGCGAACACACGGGTGATCGTACGCCGACGCTCGCCGCGTCCTGAACTGCTGCGGAATGTTAAGCGGTCCGTTTGCCCGAAACCGTTCGGGCCTGTCCACGTTTTAAGCAAGAAACCGTGCGGAAGTGGAGTAGAAATGTTCAACAGACGCGTACACGAGGCCGAGGGCGAAGCAGGACGGGCGGGCGGCCCAATCCGCGCCAATCCCGAGCCCGGCGGCCGCATACGTGTCGGCTAGCGCAGCGCGCACAGTCGGGAGGCGGCTCGCCGGCGAACGCCCTTCGCGTACCCGCGCCGCGTTGACCGCGGCGCTCGCGGGGACGGCGACGGGGGTGGCCGTCTACCGCTGGCTCCGCCGGGGCGCAGATGACATGCACGACAACGAGTGAGGAAGCGAGGTTGACGACATGGCCGACGAGGAGAACAACACTGAGGAGAATGGGCGCGGAAACGGCAGCTCCGTCTTCGACGCGCTGAAGACGAAGGAGCTCCTGCTCCCGGCCGCGCTGAGCGCCGTCGGGGCGGTCGCGGTGGCCAAGGGCCCCGACCTGGTGCGCCGTCTCACCGACGCGACGGAGGAGAAGGGCGAGGAGAGTGCGGAGCGGCTCGGACAGAAGGCGGCCGAAGGCGCGACGTCGGGGCTGCAGGACAAGGCCAAAGGGATGGGCGTCCTCGGCAAGGTCGCTTCGAAGGCCCTGCCGGGCGGCGGCGGCGGGGGCGGCGGCGGCAAGAAGACGCGGCGACTCCCGATCCAGCGCTGGACCGACGTGGCCGTGCCGGTCGACAAGGCGTACGACGCCTGGATCAAGTTCGACCAATACCCGAAGTTCATGCACCGCGTGCTGAGCGTGGAGCAGAAGGACGAGGACAAGGTCAGCTGGCAGGAGAAGATCTGGTTCAGCAAGCGCCAGTGGGAAGGCAAGATCACCGAGCGCCGCAAGAACGACCGCATCGCCTGGAAGACGACGCAGGGCATGTCCCATAAGGGCATCGTCAGCTTCCACCGGCTCGACGACAACCTGACCCGCGTCATGGTCGAGATGGAGTTCGAGCCGACCGGGATGATGGAGAAGATGGCGTCCGGCCTGCGCTTCGTGAAGCGCGCGGTTCAGGCGGATGTCGCCCGCTTCAAGGCGTACGTCGAGATGTCGGATGCGAAGGGGCTCGACTACCGGCCCGTCAAGGACGACAAGGACGAGAAGGACGAGAAGGACGACGAGAAGCAGGACCGGAACGGCGCGAAGTCCGAAGAGGAGCGCGAGAGCGACAGGAGCGACCGCGAGAGCCGCCGGAAGGAACGGCAGAAGTCCGGGGCGACCTCGTAGGTCATGACGATCGCGACGCAAGGAACGGGTTCGAACTACCTGCAGCGTGCTCCGAGCCCGAGCGGTCTGGCCGACGTCGTCGAGCTGATCCTCGACAAGGGGCTCGTGATCGACGCGTACGTGCGTGTTGCGGTGATCGGGATCGAGCTGATCACGATCGACGCGCGGGTCGTGATCGCGAGCGTCGACACGTATCTGCGCTTCGCCGAGGCGGTCAACCGGCTCGATCTCGCGCAGACCGAGCTCGCCGGCCTGCCCGAGCTGATGGAGAAGGGCGCGGAGAAGAAGACGGAGGGCGCGATCGAGGGCGTCGAGGAGAAGGCTCTCCCGGAGAGCTCCACGTTGCGTACTGCCTTGAAGGGAGCTGCGGCAGCAGCCGCCGTCACCGCGGCGGCTGCGGCGGCGCGAGAGATCGCGTCGCGTGTGAACGAAGACGGTGACGAGGAGTGACCGTCAACCCGGATGCCGCAGAAAGGAGGCTTCATGGCTGACACGAGCCACAGCACCAAGGGAGATCTCGGTCGTAAGCTGGCGCACAAGGCGTTGATGCCGATCGTGGCGACAGCCGCGAGTGCCGCCGCCGGTTACGCAGCGAAGAAGGGCCCAGACCTGTTCGAGCAGAAGCTGCTGCCGAAGCTGAAGCAGGCAGCGAGCGGCGCGAGCTCCGCCGCGGAGGGCATTCCGTCGCGGGCGAAGTCGGCCGTAGCGAACGCCGGTGACCTCACTGAGGATCTCGCCGGTCGCGTCAAGGACGCGGCGCCGGGCGGAGGCGGCGGCGGGGCGCGCGGCGACGGCGGCGGACACGCCCGGCGCGCCAATGGCGGCCTATCGCAGACCGAGCTCGAAACGCACCTCAAGCGCCGCGCCGAAGCGCGCGCGGCGCGCCGGAAAACGACCCCGAAGCGTTAGGAGGACAGATGGCGATCGCGACACAAGGCACCGCTTCGAACTATCTGCAGCGTGCGCCGAGCCCCAGCGGCCTGGCGGACGTGGTCGAGCTGATCCTCGACAAGGGGCTCGTCATCGACCTATACGTGCGCGTCGCCGTGATCGGGATCGAGCTGATCACGATCGACGCCCGCATCGTCGTCGCGAGTGTCGATACCTATCTGCGCTTCGCCGAGGCTGTCAACCGGCTCGACCTCGCGCAGACCGGCCCGAGCGGGCTCGAGCAGCTGCGCAACGGCGGATCGGATGGGAAGGCCAAGGGAGTGATCGAGGGCGCGAAGGAAGCGTTCTCGGGCGACGGCGGCGAGCGCTCCACGAAGTCGTCGGAGAGGGACTGACCGATGCCGACGACGGAGGCCGCAGCGGATTCGCGTATCAGCGCGGGGAACCTGTACGTCTACGGCCTGACGTCCTCCGGCGGCCGCGGCGCGCGCGGACGCGGGATCGGCGACGCCGAGGTCCAGCTGCTGGAGCACGGGGAGCTCGCCGCGATCGTCAGCGCCGTGAACGACGAGCCGCTGCGCGCGAAGCGGCGCGACCTGCTCCGTCACTCGGACGTGCTGCAGCAGGCATTCGCGCACGCCCCCGTCCTCCCGTTCCGCTTCGGCACCGTGCTCACGTCGGAGGACGCCGTCAACGAGCTGCTCGCCGCCCGCTACGAGGAGCTCGTGGCGCTGCTGCAGCGGTTCGAGGGAACGAGCGAGTTGCGGCTGCGCGCCAGCTTCGTCGAACAGTCCGTGCTCGCGGAGATCGTGCAGGAGGACGCGCGCATCGCGCGTCTACGCGAGGCGACACGTGCGATCGGCGCCGCGGACCCGCGGCGGGTCGCGCTCGGCGAAGCCGTCGCCGGCGCGCTCGCGGCCAAGCGCGCTGCGGCGGCGAACGAGATCGTCGCCTCCCTGGCGGCGCACGCGCTGGACGTCCGCGTCGAGGAACAACGCGAGGAGCTCGAGGTCGTGAGGGCCTCGTTCCTCGTCGGCGCCCGCGCCGTCCGCGCGGTCGAGGGCGCGGCCGAGAAGCTCGCCGAGCGCAACGCCCGCCGCATCACCTTCGACTTGATCGGGCCGATGCCGCCGCACAGTTTCGTGGCCCTCACGCACGGGGGAGGCTGAACGGCGTGGGCCTCTTCACAGGTCTCCTGTTGCTGCCGCTCGCGCCAGTGCGCGGCACGATCTGGGTCGCCGAGCAGCTGGCCGCCGAGGCCGAGCGCGAGCTCGACGACGAGCGCATCGTTCGCCGGTTGCTCCTTGAGGCGGAAGCGGCGCTCGAGCGCGGCGAGCTGAGCGAGGCGGAGTACGACGTCATCGAGGACGAGCTGCTCGAGCGGCTGGAGGTGGTCGCGCCATGACGCCCGGCGACGGAGGGACACGTGAACGGCGCGCCGCCGGGCGCGAGCAGCGGCGGTCGGCCACCCAGGGGCCCGCGCGCGAGCAGGACGGCGACGCCGGCAACGGCGTCAACGGTCGTCCCGCTGCTCTCGCGGGCGATGCCCTGAAGGCCGCCGCGTCGGCAGCGGCAGTAGGCGCCGCCGTCGGAGTGGCGCGCGCGCTGTCCGCGCGGCGCCGCCACGACGACGACGAGGAACACGAGGAGCCCGAGACCGAGGCGGCCGTGCACGAAGAGCCCGACCAGCAGGAGGAGCACGAGGAGCAGGAGCAGCACGAGCCCGACGAGCCTGACGAGCCCGCGGAGCCCGCGAGTAGCCACGAGCCCGAGAGTCGGGACGAGCCGGAGCCCGAGCCGGAGGAGGACGCGCCCGCCGAGCCGGCGTCGCCGTCCGAGCTCCAGGCGATCGTGCGCCAGGCGCGCGAGCTGCTCCGCGAGCTGCACGGAACGGACGCCGAGAGCGTCTCGTCCGTCGGCCGCACCGCTCGCGGCTGGGCAGTCGGACTGGAGGTCGTCGAGATGCGCCGCATTCCCGACTCCACGGACGTCCTCGCCACCTACGAGGTCGAGCTCGACGGTGACGGCGGGATCCTGCGCTTCGAGCGCACGCGCCGATACAACCGCGCCGAGGCCGGCCGGGAGGGACGCTGATGAGCCGCAACGACATCACAGCAGTCGGCGGTCTGGCACAGACGCGCGGGGGCGGCCCCGCGCAGCTCGCCGATGTCCTCGAGCGCGTGCTCGACAAGGGCATCGTCATCGCCGGCGACATCAAGATCGACCTCCTCGACATCGAGCTGTTGACCATCCGCCTCCGCCTGCTCGTCGCGTCGGCGGACAAGGCGAAGGAGATGGGGATCAACTGGTGGGAAGGCGACCCGTTCCTCAGCCGCGACGGCCGCGACAAGCGCGGCCTCGAGGGACGGCTGCAGCGCCTGGAGCAGGCCGCCGGCCTCGAGGAGGACGGCGAATGATCGCCGCCCCGGGGACGACCGCGTGGTACGTCTACGGCGTCGTTGACGCCGCGGCGACGATCGCGCCTGGTCGGCTGCGGCTCGTCGAGGAGGGGCCGCTCGCGGCCGTGGTCAGTGCTGTGCCGCTGTCGGAATTCGGCGAGGAAGCGCTCGCGGAGCGCCTCAACGACCGCGTGTGGCTCGAAGCGCACGCGCGCGAGCACGAGGACGCCCTGCAGCGCGTCGGCGCCGCGTCGACCGTTGTGCCGTTCCGCTTCGGCGTGATCTACCGCGACCTCGCCGATGTCGCCGCGATGCTGCGCGAGCGGCAATCCGAGCTGACGTCCGCGCTCGAGCGCGTCCGCGGTCGCATCGAGGTCGGCGTGAAGGCCTGGGCCGACCGTGAGCAGGTCGCGTTGTTGCTCGGCGACGAGCTGCCGGAAGGAGCAGGCGGCCGCGCCTACCTCGAGCGGCGCCTGGGCGAGCAACAGCGAACGGCGCGCGTCGGTGCGC
>Ga0136846_1211443_pt1 | contig 14896 bp, 10 predicted proteins | sample HopSoiMetagenom2_FD_96841 | JGI IMG/M metagenome (GOLD analysis project Ga0136846, IMG submission 96841) | Grasslands soil microbial communities from Hopland, California, USA - 2 Assembly 2016 (version 4) | ecosystem: Environmental > Terrestrial > Soil > Grasslands | place: USA: Hopland...
AGGCGGTGGGTGACGGCCAGGTCGATGCCGACCGCGCCGACGATCAGCACGAACGGCACCACCGAGGGCGGGAAGCCGGTGCCGACCAGCGCTCCCCAGGCGACGCAGCGGTAACCCAGGTACACGGCGGCGACCGTGGTCGCCGTCCACCGCAGGCCGGTGACCTTGCGGGCGACGACCAGGGTGAGCAGCCCGGCGCAGATCAGCCAGGTCGGGTGCACCCAGGAGGGCACCGGCAGCATGAACTGCGCGGGGTCGTCGCCCTGCGAGCGGGCGTAGTCGAGGAGCGAGGGCTCGGCGTACGTGTGCCCGCCCAGCCAGGCACGCAGCGAGAGGACGCCGTACTCCTGGTGCTGGTTGGGGAAGAGCACGTTCTCGAAGAAGAACAGCCACAGCCCCAGGAGGATCGTGTTGCGGGGGCGGCCGGGCTCGGCGTAGAGCCACCAGCCCCGGATCGCGCCGGCGAGCATGATCGCCGTCCCGAGGTAGAGCAGCGCGTGCGTCGGGCTCCAGCTGGTGATGTCCAGGCCGTAGATCCGGTGGTTGACGATGTCGGCCGGGATGGCGAACAGGAACAGCCCGATGCCGCACTGCATGAGCCGCAGCGCGCGCTTGTCGACGGCGTAGCCGCTGTAGCTGTGCGCGATGACCAGCCAGATGACGACGGCGGTGCCGACCGAGTTGAGCAGGTGCGGCGGGGCCAGGTCGTCGCGCAGCCAGCGGAAGTGCCAGGACACGTCCCACGTGGAGCCGAGCATCTTGAGCAGGAAGGCGACCAGCCAGCCGGTGTACATCCAGCGCAGCTCGGTCTGGCTGACCGGGCGCCCCGGGCGGCCGGGGGTCATGTAGGCCAGCCACAGCCAGCGGACCGTGGCGGCCGGGTGCGCGAGCGCCTTGCCGAGGGTCCCCGGCGCCGGCGGGACCGCTCGGGCGGTCGCAGCGGGGACGGTGGGTGCGGGCACTGCGGCTCTCCCTGGAGGCACGGGGCGGGTCGAGGCGACCCTAGCGTCGCAGCGACCCCGTCCGGTGCTCCCGAGTGTCGTCGGGGTAGGTGGTGCGGCAGGGGTCGCCACCCGGGACGACCGGGGCGGGCGGTGCGGTGCCCCGCCCGCCCCTGCGTACTGTCGGACGGCGTGGCGGACAGCGCGGGACACCTGGTGTGGATCGACTGCGAGATGACCGGCCTGGACCTGACCAGCGACAGGCTGGTCGAGGTCGCCGTCCTCGTCACCGACTCCCAGCTCAACCCGCTCGACCCCGGTCTGGACCTGGTGATCAACGCGCCGGACGACGTCCTGGACGGGATGACCGAGGTCGTCGCCGAGATGCACGCGAAGTCCGGGCTGACCGACGCCGTCCGGGCGTCGACGCTGACCCTGGCGGAGGCCGAGCAGCAGCTGCTGGCCTACATCAAGCGCTTCGTGCCCGACAGGCGGAGCGCGCCGCTGTGCGGCAACTCGATCGGCACCGACCGCGGCTTCCTCGCCCGGGACATGCCGGAGCTCGACGACCACCTGCACTACCGGATGATCGACGTCTCCTCGCTCAAGGAGCTGGCCCGCCGCTGGTTCCCGCGGGTGTACTTCGCCCAGCCGCCCAAGGGCCTGGCCCACCGGGCGCTGGCCGACATCATCGAGTCGCTCCGCGAGCTGGCCTACTACCGCAAGACGCTGTTCGTCGCGGCTCCCGGCCCGAGCAGCGACGAGGCGCAGGGCGCGGCCGCCGAGGTGGTCGACGTCTACGCGGCGCTGCTGGCCGCGGGCGACGCCGGCGGCCGGGACACGACCGCCGCGTCGGAGGGCTGAGCCGCTCGGGTATCGTTGCTCCGGTTGCCCGCCGGACCGACCTGTCGGCCGCGGGATCCGTGGTGGGTGTAGCTCAGCTGGTAGAGCACCAGGTTGTGGTCCTGGGTGTCGCGGGTTCAAGTCCCGTCACTCACCCCATGCGGAGAGGCCCTGGTCGGTCGCCGACCAGGGCCTTTTCCGTTCCGGCGCCGTCGACGTCGGCAATGCGGGCCCCGTCAACCCCTCGCCTGCCGTTCGACCGGCGCGCCGCGGCCGAGCAGTTCGTCGGCATGGCCCGTCTGCCCGCTCTGGACACCACCCGCCCGTTGAGCCTGGTGGCCGGCGCGGGAACCCGCGATCAGGTGGCGGGAGTGCCGCCGTCCGGATCGCAGCGGGACGGCGAGCAGGGCGATGTCGTCGTCGGTGGGCCCGGTGATCAGCCGGACGAGCAGCTTGTCGCAGAGCTCGTCCAGGGGAACTCCGGCCAGGCCGCCGAGGACGTCGGCGAGCTCGACGATGCCGGCATCGAGGTCGCGGTGTCCGTGCTCGACCAGTCCGTCGGTGTAGAGCAGCACCGTGTCCCCGGGGCGCAGCGTGCTCTCGTGGTTGCGGCGGCGGCGGCCGGGCTGGTCGATGCCCAGCAGCCGCTCCGGTCGGCTGTCGAGGACCTGGACCCGCCCGTCCGGGCGCAGCAGCAGCGGTGGCAGGTGCCCGGCCGAGGACCAGCGCAGCGTGCGCAGCCCGGCGGCGGCCTGGTTGGCCGACTGCTCGAGCCGGGCGACCAGGGCGGTGGCCAGGGTGCCGACGTGCAGGCCGGTGAGGACGCTGTCGACCCGGGTCAGGACCTGGGCGGGGGTCTCGGGGCGGTCGTAGGCGATGCCGCGCAGGATGCTGCGGATCTGACCCATCGCCGCCGCGGCCTCGACGTCGTGCCCCACGACGTCGCCGATGACCAGCAGGGTGGCGCCCTCGGGCTGGGTGAAGGCGTCGTACCAGTCGCCGCCGACGTGCTGGTAGCGGCCGGCGGGCCGGTAGCGGACAGCGATCTGCAGGTCATCGGGCTCCGGCGGGTCGGTGAGCAGGCTGTGCTGCAGGGTCTCGGCGACGGTCAGCTGCCGGCCGTAGAGGCGGGCGTTGTCCAGCGGGAGCCCGCCGCGGCGGGCGACTTCGACCGCGGTGGCGATCTCCGTCTCCGTGTGCGGTGGCCGATCCCCGCAGTTGGCCAGGGCGAGGACGCCGAAGGTCTCCCCGCGGGCGCGCAGCGGGATGATCGTGGCCGAGGTGAGCGCCAGCCGCCGCCACGCCGCGCGCACCTCCTCGGTCGGCAGGGACGGCGCGATCGTGGCCTCGTCGATCGCGGTCAGCTGCACCGGTGTCCCGGACAGCAGCGCAGCCACCATCGGGGCGTCGTCGCCGGTGTCGCGCAGCCGTCCGGTCAGATAGGTGTCCAGGTCGGCGCGGCGGGCCGGGTCGCGGTGCGCCCACCACTGCTCTCCGCGGCCGGCGTCCTCACCGGCGAGGGTGACGATCGCCCAGTCGCACAGCCGGCTCGCCGCCAGCTCGGCCAGCCGGGTAGCCGCTTCGCCGATGTTCAGGGTGGAGATCATGGTCTCGGAGACCTGGGCCAGGAACCGCAGCCGGTCCCGGTCGTCGTCGGCACCGTCGGACGCCGCCACAGCGGCACCCGCGGGGCCCTCGGGCGGAGCGCCGGGGGCCTCCCGGGCGGACATGTGCAGCAAGTCGTCGCTGTCGACGACGGCGGTGGCCGACAGCCAGCGGCCGGCCGTCGGGAGGAACCCCCGCCAGGTCACCGGACCACCGACGCCGCGTGCATGCAGCAGGAAGGAGTGGAAGACACTGCCGGCGATCTCGGGAAGGACGCCCCAGGCGTTGCGGCCGACCAGGTCCTCGGGACGCCGCCCGACCAGCGCGGCCCCGGCCGAGTTGATGTAGCAGACGGTCCAGGCGGCGTCGAAGACCGCCACCGCCTCCGGCAGTGCCTCCAGGGCGGTCGTGAGCGTGGCCGGCCCGAGCCGGGCAGCAGCGGCGGTCACGCTCATCACGCCTCCGCTCCTCGGTCCACGTCCGCCCACCTGGGGTGCCTCGGATGGACGCTCGAGATGAGCGGTCAACGGCAGGGGTGCCGCGCCGCCTGGCCGGTGGCCCGGCAGTCGTTGTTTCGCCCGCCGAGCCCGGGGCATCCTGGTAGTGCCACCACGAGGAGACCCCACACCGCCAGCCGGAGCCGGCCCGGAGACCGGGGCGGATCGGCAGTGCCGACCACGGCGACCACTGCTGACCGCTCCCGCAGTCTAGGTGCGCCCGTCGCCTGGTCACCAGGTCCGCCCGGAGGCAATGGCGGCGTCCCAGGAGGACCGCGGTGCTGTTCGCGGTGTCGAGAGGACGAAGGTTCCGTGGTGGCCGATGACGACAGGGCTGCATCCCCGGCCGGGGTGGGCCGAGGACAGGACCCCGCCGGCGGGGACGCCGCCCGGCTCGGCAGCGTGTCGGCGGAACTCACCGAGGTCCGCGCCCGGCTGGAGCGGGCGGAGGCGCTGGTCGAGTACGCCCCGGACGCGATCGTCATCCTCGATATCGACCTGGGCCGGTTCGTGTCGGCGAACGCTGCGGCCGAGCAGCTGTTCGGCCGCAGCCGCGCCGAGTTGCTGCGGGTGGGTCCGGTCGAGGTGAGCCCGGCGGTGCAGCCGGACGGCCGCGCCTCGGAGACGGCGGCCGCGGAGTACATCGCCGAGGCCCTGGCCGGCGGCCGGCCGCAGTTCGAGTGGACCCACCGGCGCGCCGACGGCCGGGACGTGCCGTGCGAGGTCACCCTGCTGCGGCTGCCGGGAGCCACCCGCTGGCTGGTACGGGGAAGCATTCTGGACATCGCCGAGCGGCGGGAGGCCGAGGCCGCCCGCCGCGAGGCCACCGCCGCGCAGGCCGCGCGGCGGGCCGCCGAGGCCGGCGCGGCCCAGCTGCGCGCGATGGTCGCCGGGCTCAACGCGATCCTGTGGGAGCGCGATCCGGAGACGCTGCGGGTGCGGTTCATCAACGCCCGCGCCCAGGAGCTGCTGGGGTATCCGACCGGGCAGTGGCTGACCGACGAGGGGCTGGCGCAGCGGATCCTGCACCCGGACGACCGGGAGACCGCACTCGCCCGGGTGCGCCGGGCGGTCGCCGAGGACACGGACTTCGCCATGTCCTACCGGGCGCAGGCCGCGGACGGGCGCTGGCTGTGGCTGCAGCACCTCGGGCACGTCGCCCGCGATGAGGCCGGCCGGCCCGTCGCCCTGCACGCGGTCGTCTTCGACGTCACCGAGCAGCGTCGCCGGGAGCAGGCCACGGCGCTGCTCGCCGCCGCCGGTCAGGTCCTGACCGCCCCCGGCACCGTGGAAGACAGGCTGGCCGGGGTCTGCGCACTGGCCGTCGAGACGTTGGCCGACCGGGCGGTGGTGTGGCTGCGCGGCGAGGACGACCGGTACCGCATCGTGGCCGCCGCCCCCGCCGACGCCGCCGCCGGACTGACCGGAGCGCCCCTGCTGGTCGTCCCCGAGGAGCTGCGGCCGCGCGTGGACGCCGCGCGCCCGTTCATCCTCGACGAGGTGACCGAGCAGCTGCGGCGCGCCGCCACGGAGAGGGCACCGGATCAGCTGCCCCCCGACCGGGTCGACGGAGCCCCCCTCGTGGTGCCACTGGTCACCGGTGGGGAACGGGTCGGCCTGCTCACCCTGTCCGCCGCGGACCCGACCCGCCGCTACGACGACGCGGACCTGGCGCTCGCCGGCGAGTTCGGCCAGCGGATCGCGACGATGGTGGGCGCCGAACGGTTGGCCGCCCGGCAGCAGCAGCTGCACCGGCTCACCGCCGCGCTGGCCGCGGCCGGCACCGCCGCGGAGGCCGGTGCCGCCCTCACCACCAGCCTGCACGAGGCGCTGGGAGCCGCCGTCGTCGCGGTGTGCACCCTCGGCGACGACGGGTCGTTGCACACCGTGGACGTGCACGGCGACTCGCCCGGCTGGGCGGCCGGGTTCGGCACCATCCGGATGTCCGACCCGGCGCCGTTGGCCGACGCGGCCCGCACCCGCCGCCCGGTGTGGCTCCCGGACCGGGAGGTGCTGCTGGACCGGTATCCGGACGTTGCGGCGTTCCTGCGGGCGCAGACCCAGGCGACGGCGTCGCTGCCGCTGACGGTCGGTCCCCGGCTGGTCGGCGCCGTGGCCGTCGTCTTCGATCGACCGCGTGCCTTCGACGACGCCGAGCGCGCATTTCTGCTCACCGTCGCCGGGCAGGTCGCCGCGGCCCTGGAACGGGCCGCGTTGGCCGACGTGCGCCGGGAGATGGCCGACACCCTGCAGCGCAGCCTCCTGCCGGCCCAGCTCCCCGACCTGGAGCGACTGACGGTCACCGCCCGCTACCTGCCGGCCGTCAACGGCACCGCCGCCGGTGGCGACTGGTACGACGTGCTGCCACTGCCCGGCGGAGGCGTCGCCGTCGCCGTCGGCGACGTCGTCGGCAACGGCGCACCCGCCGCCGCGGTGATGGGCCAGCTGCGCAGCGCGCTGGCCGGCCTGCTGCTGGCCGGGCACGGCCCGGCGCGGGCGCTGGAGTTGCTGGACCGCTTCGCCGACCAGGTGTCCGGGGCCGCGGTGAGCACCGTCGCCTGCCTGCAGCTCGAGCCGGACACCGGCCGGCTGACCTACAGCCGGGCCGGCCATCCGCCGCCGCTGCTGGTCGACGCCGGCGACGGCGCCTACCTGGGCGCCTACCTCGAGGGCGGCCTCGGCCCTGCACTGGGCCTACCCACCACGCAACCACGCCCGGAGGCCAGCACCACCATCGCCGCCGGGGCGACGCTGCTGCTGTACACCGACGGACTGGTGGAGCGGCACGGCACCACCCTCGACGAGGGGCTGGACCGGCTGGCCACCGCAGTGACCGCCCGCCGGTCGTCCCCGCTGCCACAACTCCTCGACGGCGTGCTCGGCGAGCTGCTGGGCGAGGCCGGGGCCAATGACGACATCGCGCTCGTCGCCGTCCGGCTGCTCCCGGTACCGCTGCGACTGGAGCTGCCCGCCGACCCGGCTCGACTGCACGAGCTCCGCCGGGCACTCGGGCGCTGGGCCATCGACGCGGGCCTCGACGCGGACACCCTCGAGGACCTGCAGCTGGCGCTCGGCGAGGCGGCCGGCAACGCCGTCGAGCACGCCTACGCCGATGCCGGCACCGGCCGCGTCACCATCGAGGTGCGCCTCGACGACGCCGGCGCCGTCGCCGCGACCGTGACCGACGGCGGCACCTGGCGGCCGGCCCCCGCCGACCCCGGCTTCCGCGGCCGGGGCCTGCAGATCGTCTCCGCCCTCGCCACCCGGGTCGACCTCGACACCCGGCCCACCGGCACCACCGTGCGGTTCTCCGTCGCCCCTGTGGCAGCGCACCCGCAGCCGCCCGCGCCCGGGCCACGCACCCTCGTCGAGCCCCGGAGCGCCGACCGGCCGGCCGAGCTCCGGGCGACCGACGCGCACGGCCGTCGCTGCCTGGAGATCCTCGGCGACCTCGACCTCACCGGCACCGCCGCGATCCGAGCCGCCCTCCTCGCTGAGCTGGCGGCCGGCCGGCCGGCCACCCTCGACCTGACCCGGGTCGGGTTCATCGCCAGCGTGGGCGCCGGCCTCCTGCTGGAGGGGTTCCGGTCCGCCGAGAACGTGGAGGTACTCCTGCCCGCTGCCGGACCGGCCCGGCGACTGCTGGACCTCACCGGGCTCACCGCGGTCCTGCGCAGCCCGGCGGACACCGGGTCCCGCTGACCCACGCGCTGGTCGGGGGCTGAACTCGACCACCTCGATGCCGGCGAGGACCACCGGCAGCGATGGCCGGGCGAGCCGCGGAACGGCCCGACCGGCTGCAGGTTCCGGTTCCCGGCCTGTCGACGACTGCCAGGTGCCTCCCGCGAGGGCGGGTCGACCGGCCACCACACGGTTGCGGACCACTAGGATGCTGGGCACCTGCTCCCGTAGGACGCCGGACCGGCGGCGGAAGGTGACGCGCGATGACGGACGGCGCTCGACCGGTACGGGTCTTCCTGCTCGACCACCACGAGGTCGCCCGCCGCGGCATCACCGGACTGCTGGAGGAGGCCGGTGGCATCACGGTGGTCGGCGAGGCGGGCACCGCAGCCGGCGCCCTGGCCCGGGTACCGGCGGTGCGGCCGGACGTCGCCGTCCTCGGTCGGCACCTGCCCGACGGGGACGGCGTGTCCGTCTGCCGCGACCTGCGCGCCCGCCTGCCCGGTCTGAACGTGATCATCCTGACCGGCTGCGACGACGACGGCCTGACCGACGCGATCCTGGCCGGCGCGTCTGCCTACCTGCACAAGGACGTGCCCGGCGAGGACGTGGTCCGCGCGGTGCGCACCGTCGCCGCCGGCAGCTCGCTGCTGGACCCGGCTGCGGTCATCGCGGCGCAGCAGAGCAGGAGTGCCGTGGCGGACGTGGCCCGGATGCTCGCAGGGCTCACGTCCCAGGAGCGGGCCGTGTTCGAGCTGCTCGGTGAGGGTCTGACCAACCGGGAGATCGGCACGCGCCTGCGACTGCGCGAGAAGACGGTGAAGAACTACATGACCCGGCTGCTGGGCAAGCTGGGCCTGCAGCGGCGCACGCAGGTCACCATCCTCGCCGTCAGGATCCGGGCCGAACCGTGACCGGGGCCCGGTCAGGTTCGCTGACCAGGGCCTCGGCCTCGGCGTCGGCGGGGTCAGGCGCGGCCGCCGCTGTCGAACGACCCCTTCGCCTCGCCGCCGTGGACCGTGATCGCGTAGATCAGGAACACGTCCAGGGCGATGATCAGCGTCGAGGCGGCCGGTGCAGCCGGCAGGAACGCCAGGTTGACGACGGCGCTGATCACCGCCAGGCCGATGCCGGCCACGCGGGCGACCGTGCTGCCGAAGACCAGTCCCCCGCCGGCGGCCAGGGCCAGGATTCCGAGGATCAGGTGCACCCAGCCCCACGTGGTGTAGCCGGCGTCGACGACGAGGTCGCGGGTGGGCGCCGTGTAGTAGCCGGGCCCGGCGAGCGCGACGATACCGGCCATGATCTGGAACAGCCCCACGAGCATCATCAGGCCGCCGGCGAACCAGCCCCAGCCGGAGAAGCCGTCCTCGACCACGGTCGAGTAACCGGCTCGGTCGCCGTCCGGTCTCGCCGAGACCTGGCTGGGCGGCCCCGCAGCGCCGGGCTGGGCGGAGGAAGGGCCGGGGACGGTGGTGCGTGTCGGTTCAGCCATACCGGTTCTCCTCGTGATCGGCGCCGGCGCCGCCCGGCCGGGCTCACCGGAGACGGGCGCTGACGAGGCGAGACTGCCCGCCCGACGGCGGCACGTCCTCGTCCTCAGCGGGTGAAGTTGGAGGGCTCGTCATCCGGCCGGGGTGAGGCAGGGCGCGTCCCGGGTCGGCAGCGTCCACGACCGCCGGGACATCCGACGGCGCTCCCGGCGGGAGGTGCGGCGTCGTGACGACCGACGAGATCCTCCTCGGCCTCGGCCTGATCCTCGTGCTGGCGGTGGGCGCCCAGGTGCTGGCCGTCCGCGTCGGGGTCCCGGCGATCATCGTGCTGCTGCTCGTCGGCTTCGTCGCCGGTGCCGCCATCCCCGTCGTGGACCCCGACCGCCTGCTCGGGGCCGCCTTCCAGCCGCTGGTCTCCCTGGCCGTGGCGGTGATCCTGTACGACGCCGGGCTCGGGCTCGACGTCCACCGCCTCAGCGGGCAGCCGCGCCGGGTCGTGCTCCGGCTGATCTGGCTCGGGGTCCCCCTGACCTGGGGAGCCGCCGGGCTCGTCGCCGCCCCGCTGCTCGGGCTGTCCTGGGGCGCAGCGGCCGTGCTGGGCGCCGTCCTCGTCGTCTCCGGCCCACTGGTGGTCGCTCCCCTGCTGGGGTTCGTGCGGCCGCCGGAGCGGCTGCAGCGGATCCTCATCTGGGAGGGATCGCTGGTCGACCCCGTGGGCGCCACGCTCGGCGCGCTGGTCTTCGCCGGGGTGGCCGCCGGGGCCAGGCTGGGGAGCGGGCGCGGCCTCCTCGGCTTCCTGGCGGACCTGGGCACCGGAGCGCTCGGCGCGGCCGTCGGGGTCGCCGTCCTGTGGTTCCTGCTGGTCCGGATGGCGCTCGGCGAGGTGCTGGGCACGGCGTGCCAGCTGGCCGTCGTCGTCGGGGTCGCGGCGGGCTGCGACGCGCTGCGGGACGACACCGGCCTCGTCGCCGCGATCCTGCTGGGGATCGCGGTCGGCAACATCCCCCGCTTCGACGTGCCGGACCGGCGCCCCTTCCTCGAGACGCTCGTGCAGCTCGTCCTCGGCGTCCTGTTCGTCTCCATCGCCGCAACCGTCTCCCCCGCGTCCCTGGGCCCGGTGGTGTGGCCGGCGCTCGGGCTGATCGCCGCGCTGGTCGTCGTCGTCCGCCCGCTGGTCGCCTTCCTGAGCACCTTGGGTGCCGGCCTCACCCGACAGGAGCGGGTCTTCGTCGGGTGGATGGCCCCCCGCGGCATCGTCGCCGCCGCGACCGCGTCCACGTTCGGGGCGGCCCTCGCGGCCGACGGCGTCCGCGGCGCGGAGAAGATCCTCCCGGTCACCTTCCTCGTCATCGTCGTCACGGTGACGCTCTACGGGCTCACCGCGCTGCCGGTCGCCCGCCGCATCGGCCTCGCCCGGCCCGCGCGCACGCGGCCGCTCCTCGTCGGCGGGAACCGGTGGGTCGTCGACCTCGCTCGGGTCCTGCGCCGGGCCGGGCTCGACGTGCTCGTGTGGGCGGCGAGCCAGCACGAGCGGAGGCGGGTGCGGGACGCCGGGCTGGAGCTGGCCTCCGGCGACCTGCTGGCCGCGGCCGCCGGCGGGCGCGCCCGCCTCGAGGGCATCACCATGGTCCTGCTGCTCACCGAGGAGGACGACTTCAACTCGCTGGCGGCGCTGCTGCTGGCCGACGGCGTGGAGGGCTCCGTCTACCGGGTGGGGCAGGCCGATCCCGGGGTCGGCGTCGTGGCCCCGTTCCTGGAGGGTGAGGTGCTGTTCGCGGAGGGGCTGACCCGCGACGCCGTCACTAGGCGCCACGCCGCGGGGGACCGGATCGTCCTGGTCCCGGGCGACACCGTGCCGCCCGGCTCGGACGTGCTGTTCGTGCTCCGGGCGAGCGGCGAGCTGGTGCCCGTGACCCCGTCGGGAGCGCCGGATGCGGCGCCGGGCGACGGGGTGCTCTGCCTGGCCGCGGTGCCGTCGCCACCCGGCGGACGGGCCGTCCCACGTCCGCGGGCGATCCGGGAAGAACGTCCGACGCCGGCCCCAGAGTGACACCGTCGAAGACGCTGCTGCACGGCGGGAGCAAGATCGATGCCGACGGGCGCTCGGACGGCTTCTGGGTGCTGTTCGACGGCGGCACGATCGTCGCCACCGGGACCGGCCGGGCACCGACCGCCGAGGAGAGCGTCGACCTGGCCGGTGCACGGATCACCCCCGGTTTCATCGACCTGCACGTCCACGGCGGCGGCGGGACGGCGTTCGACGACGGTCCCCGGGCGATGCGGCGGGCCCTTGCCGTGCACCGCGCGCACGGCACCACCCGGTCGCTGGTCAGCCTCGTGAGCGCACCGCTCGAGGAGCTCGAGGCCTCGCTGGCGGAGGTCGTCGCGCTCGACGACCCGCTCGTGCTCGGCGCTCACCTGGAGGGTCCGTTCCTGTCGACGGCGCGCCGCGGCGCGCACGATCCGCGGCACCTGCGCCCGCCCACCGCGGACGACGTCGACCGGCTGCTGGCCGCCGGCCGCGGCGCCGTCCGCGTGGTCACCCTCGCCCCCGAGCTGCCCGGTGCCCTCGAGGCCGTACGCCGGATCACCGACGCCGGGGTGACCGTCGCCGTCGGACACACCGAGGCCGACCTCGGGCTCGCCGAGCGGGCGTTCGGCGCGGGCGCCCGCCTGCTCACCCACGCCCTCAACGCCATGCCGGGCATCGGCCACCGGACGCCCGGGCCGGTGGGTGCCGCGCTGGCCGACGAGCGGGTCGTCCTCGAGCTGATCCTCGACGGCAGCCACGTGCACCCGGTCGTCGCGGCACTGCTGTTCGCCGGGGCGCCGGGGCGGGTCGCGCTGGTCAGCGACGCCATGGCGGCTGCCGGCGGGTGCGACGGGAGCTACCGGCTCGGCGGCCGCGAGGTCACCGTGACCGACGGTGTCGCCGTGCTGGCCGGTACGCAGACGTTGGCCGGGTCCACGCTCACCCTCGACCGGGCGCTGCGGAACGCCGTCCTCGCCGGCGTCGAGCCGGTCGACGCGGTGGCCGCGCTGACCGCCGTCCCCGCGCGGGTGCTCGGGCAGGATCTCGGCCGGCTGGCACCCGGCCACCCGGCCGACGCCGTCGTCCTCGACGACGACTGGACGGTCCGGGCCGTGTGGGCCGCCGGCGAGAGGGTCGCTGCCGGCACGCCGTGACCGGTCAGCCGGCGGCGGCGATGCGGCGCAGCTCGGCGGCCATGGCGGCGGCCTCGCGGGAGGCGCCGGTGATCGCCTCCCGGGCCTGCGCGGTCGACGCGCTCTGCTCCTCCACCGCCGCGGCGATCGTGCCCTGCGCCTCCACGACCCCCCGGATGATCTCCTCCACGCCGCCGAGCGCCTCCCCGGCGGCGCCGACGTCGCCGCGCACCGCCTCGACCACCCGGCGGATGCGCTCGGTGGCCCGGGCGGTCTCCGTGGCGAGGTCCTTGACCTCCCCGGCGACGACGGCGAAGCCCTTGCCCGCCTCCCCGGCGCGGGCGGACTCGATCGTGGCGTTGAGCGCGAGCAGGTTGGTCTGGTCGGCGATGGTGGAGATGCTGCCGGCGATCTGGTCGATCTCGGCCATGGTGACGGCGAGCCGCTCCACGGTCTCGGCGCTGGCCCGGGACCGCTCGCTGGCCTCGGACGCCGTCGCACTCGCCACGCTGGCGGCCGAGGAGATCTCGGTGATCGCCGCTCGCAGGGCCTCCATCACGTCGGTCGCGGTGCCGACGTTCTCGTCCAGCCGCTGCCCGGCCTGCAGCAGCTCGGCCAGCTCCGCCTCCAGGGAGGCGGTGCGCTGCTCGCGCTCCCGCAACCGGGCGGCGGCGTCCTCGGCCGCGCGGGCGCGCTCGGTGGCGAGCTCCTCGACCGCCCGCGCCTGCGCCGCCGCCTGCTCCTCGGCCCGCTCGCGCTCGGCCCGGCGCGCGCGGTCGGCCTGCTCGGTGAACTTCCAGCCGTAGGCGAGAAAGGTCGCCTCGGCGAGCAGGAAGACCGCGTGCAGCAGCGAGAACCAGACCGGGTGCTCCAGCGCCTGGTGGGTGGAGAAGACCGAGCCCGGCAGCCACAGGCCCATCGCGGCGTGGTGCACGGCGACGAAGACGACGGCCAGCAGGAAAGGCGTCCACATCTGGTACAGCGCGACCAGGGCGAGCAGCGCGTAGAACCAGATGTGCAGGTCCGTCAGGCCACCGCCCGCGTGGAGGAGGACGTCAGCGCTCACCATCAGGCCGACGCTCACGGCGCTGGCGCGGGCCACCGTGCTGCTCAGCACCTGCCCGAGCACCAGCAGAACGGCGATCGCGATCAGCTGGCCCCACAGCAGGATGCCGCCCACCCCGCGGTAGAGGCCGAACGCGGCGAGCAGCGGCGGGTGCACCGCCAGCACCGCGGACAGGATGCGGTGCCGGGTGGCGAAGGTCTCCTCGTCCAGGCGCGCCCCGCGGGGAATCCTGCTCCAGAAGCTCGAGGCCGGCGGCGCTTCCGGGGTCGTCGTCGTCACGCTCAGGGCTTCGGCAGGCCGCCCGCCGGATCCAGTCGAACGTCCCGGCGTGCTCGCTCCGCCGCGGCAGCGGGGCGGCTGGGACGGGTGTGGCGCTGGAGCCCGACACGCGGGCCCCGGTGCTGGTCCACCGCTGCCACTCCCTCGGACCCTGTGGGGTATGACGAGCACGTACGCCTACGGCACCGCGCACGCGGTGGTCATGGTCGGCGCGTTCGGTTCGCAGCAGGCACGCCGGATCGGTCGCGCGCACGCGACCATCGGCCGGGTGAACCGGCCCAGCCCCAAGGCCCTCTGCGGCGCCTACGTGGCGCAGGACGAGCAGCTGCCGTGGCCACCCGAGGGCTACGAGCCCGACCAGCTCTGCCCGACCTGCGCGGACCTCGCCGCCCTCTGACCCTGCTCACCCGCCGGCGATGGAGGGCAGCACGTGCACCTCCGCGCCGGCCGGGAGCGCCGTGGCCAGGCCGCCGGCGAAGCGCACGTCGTCGCCGTCGACGTAGACGTTGACGAACCGCCGCAGCGCCCCTGTCTCGTCGCGGATCCGCCGGCCCAGCAGCGGGTGCTCCGCGGCGAGCGCGTCGAGCAGGTCGGCCAGGGTGCCGCCGTCGACGGGCAGCGCCAGGTGCTTGCGGCCGCCCGCCAGATCGGCGAGCGAGCCGGGCAGCACCACCTCGACGCTCACGGCAGGCGCGCCGCGCGGACGCTGAGGACGTCGGGCAGGTGGTCGGCGACCAGCGTGAACGTCTGCCCGTCGTCGGCGCTGGCGTAGACGCAGCCGTCGCGGGTGCCGAGGTAGAGGCCGGTCGGGTCGCCCTCGTCCGCGCAGAACGCGTCCCGCAGCACCGACGTCCAGGAACCGTCGGGCAGTCCGCTGCTCGACTGCGCCCAGGACTCCCCCGCGTCCTCGGTGCGGTACACGCGCAGCCGGCCGTCCGGTGGCACCCGCTGCATGTCGGCCACCAGCGGGATCACCCAGGCGGTGCCCGGGGTGCGGGGCGAGGCGACGATCGGGAACCCGAAGTCGGCGGGCAGGTCCTCGGCGATCGAGGTCCACTTCCGCCCGCCGTCGTCGGTGCGGAAGACGCCGCCGTGGTTCTGCGCGTACATCCGGTGCGGGTCGCCGGCGTCGATCGCCACCTTGTGCACGCACTGCCCGTACTCGGGCTCCTCCGGCAGGAAGCCCGCGGCGATGCCCCGGTTGCGCGGTTCCCAGGACGCGCCGCCGTCGTCGCTGACGTAGACGCCGCCGGCGCTCATCGCGATGACGACCCGGTCGGTGGCGGCGTCGGGCAGGATCGTGTGGATCGCCGCTCCCCCGCCGCC
>Ga0136846_1237355_pt1 | contig 14895 bp, 13 predicted proteins | sample HopSoiMetagenom2_FD_96841 | JGI IMG/M metagenome (GOLD analysis project Ga0136846, IMG submission 96841) | Grasslands soil microbial communities from Hopland, California, USA - 2 Assembly 2016 (version 4) | ecosystem: Environmental > Terrestrial > Soil > Grasslands | place: USA: Hopland...
CGCAGCTGTGCCAGGGGCCAGATGCTGCCGCCGCCGCGGTTGTGCGTGTTCTCCAAGGCGACGATTCTCTGCCGCGGGTCGTGGTCGCCCTGGCCTGTGCGCAGCGCCGCCTTGACTGCCTCGGGCGTGAAGATGCCCCGCGGGCCGTCCACGACCAGGCTCTGCGCGCCCCACAGCGCCGAGATGGCCCCGCCCTCGTAGTTGACCACGTGGCAGTTGCGGTCGCAGATGATCTCGTCGCCCATGCCGCAGAGCGAGCCGATGGCGATCTGGTTCGCCATCGTGCCGGTAGGCACCCAGACGGCCGCTTCCTTGCCCAGCATGGCGGCAATGCGCGCCTCCAGCGCGTTGACGGTGGGATCCTCGCCGTACACGTCGTCGCCCACCTCGGCCGCGGCCATGGCCTTGCGCATGCCGGGGGTGGGGCGGGTGACGGTATCGCTCCTCAGGTCGATGACGTTCATGGTGGCCGCGCATGATAATCCCGCAGCCGTGGCGCGCGAATCGAAAGCTGAGCGCTCGAAGCGGTTCGGGCGGATCGTGGACAGGCTGGAGAAGGCGATGCCGGAGGCGAAGATCGCCCTGGACTACCGCACAGATTTGGAATTGCTGGTCTCGGTGATGCTCTCGGCCCAGTGCACCGACGCGGTGGTGAACACGGTCACGCCGGCCCTGTTCGCCCGCTACCCGACCGCCGCCCAGTACGCCAAGAGCACGCCCGAGATCCTCGGCGAGCAGATCAAGCGCGTGGGTCTCTGGCGGGGCAAGGCCAGGAACCTCCACGAGACGATGACGCGCATCGCCCGCGACCACGGCGGGCACATCCCCCGCAAGCGCGAGGAGCTTTGCGAGCTGCCCGGCGTGGGATGGAAGACCGCCGGCGTGGTGGCGAACCACGCCTTCGGCACGCCCGCGCTGCCGGTGGACACGCACGTGGGCCGCGTCTCGCGGCGGCTCGGGCTGACGCGAGAAGAGGACCCGCGCAAGGTGGAGGACCAGCTGACCCAGCTCTTGCCCGAGGAGCGCTGGGGCCGCGCGCACCAGCTCCTCATCTGGCACGGCCGCAGGACCTGCGAGGCGCGCATGCCGCACTGCTCGCGCTGCGTGGTGCGGGAGCTGTGCCCCCGCCGCGGCGTCAAGGCGAGCGACTGAAGAGCAGCAGGTCGTTGCCGTCCTGGACCAGCGCCTCGTAGCGGGCCCAGCCCTTGGGCGCCTGGCTGGTGTATCGCGTCCAGGAGAGGCCGGTGAGCGCGTAGTCGGCGTCGGCGAAGTGGTCGATGAACGCCTCCACCGTCTGTCGCGCAGGGCAGGTCATCTTCTCGCCGTTGGCGATGACGGAAGCGGCGGCGAGCCAATCGCAGATGAGCTTTGGATCCGGGCTGTGCGCCGCCGCGATCACATAGAGCAGATCGGAGGGCAGGTGGCGCAGGATTCCGGCGGCCAGCCCGAGGACGTGGTGGGCCGCCGTGCCTGCGATCCTCGGCTCCGGACCGCAGGATCCGTCGGCGCGAAAGGGGAGCGTCGCGGCCTTCAGCGAGTCGTGCCAGATGACGGCGGCGGTGAGCTGGTCGTCGTGGACCTCGATCCCGTAGACGTGCTTGTAGGTCGCCGCCAGGCCGCGGGCATGGAGCAGGTTCGTGAGCGAGTGCACCGAGAGCCCGCCGGGGTAGCCGTGATGGCCGTCTTCGCAGGGCCCGCCGGGCGCGGCGAGGAAGTCGCCCTTGCGGGGCGGCGGGAGCTTCAGCTCCGGCTCTCCCAGTAGCCTTCGCGCCTCCTCGAGGTGTGCGTAGGCCCAGGCCTCGGGCGGCAGCGACGGCGTCAGCATCTGCGCCTCCACCGCCGCGCGAAGCGCCGGATCGGGAATGGCGGCAGCCTCACGTCGCAGCTCGAGGTAGGCGCGGTGCGCAAAGGGCAGCTTCGCCGCCACTTCGCGGGCCCGGACCCCGGGATCTTTGGGAGCGGCGAGCAGGAGAAAGAAGGGGAGCAGGTTCATGTGCGATCCCGGGCCAGGTGGTGATCAGGATTCGGGCCTGCCGCGGCCGGCCCAGCCCGGCGGGACCACCAGCTCCACCGCCGCCTTGGGCACCCAGCCCACCAGGCCGTTGGCGAGCTTGAGCCGGCGGAACCCGCCGTCCTCGTCCTCCACGCGGGCGGTGGTCCCTTCGTGCACTTCGAAGCGGCTGGAGCTCTTGTCGGAAGGGCCTTCGCGGGCCGGCGCGGCAGCCGCGATCACGACTGCGCGCTGCAGGGCCATGCGCCGGCTGGCGGCCGCGCCCCAGGTGACCAGCGCCGAGAGGAGCAGGGCGGCGAAGCAGCCCGTTGCGGCGATGCTGGCCCAGCGCGACCCGCCGCGGGCAATGCGCACGCCGAGCAGGACCCAGCACGCGCTCCAGAGTACGAGGAGCGCGATCGCCGCCACCGCGCCCGGAAGCGGCGCCAACAGGCGCGCCACCGTCTCGGCGCCCCCCTCCTCCAGCTCGCCTTCGAGGCGATCGACGTTGCCCCGGCGCAGCTCGACCAGGTCGCTGCGGGCATCGTCGTCTCCAGGATCGAGGAAGAGGGCCCGCTCGAAGTGGAGCGCCGCCAGCCCGCGCTTGCCCTGTCGCGCGTACGCCGAGCCGAGGTTCGTCTCCAGCTGCGGAGAGAGCACCCCCTCCGACGCGAGCGCCTCGTAGGAGGCGATGGCGCGGGCCACGTCGCCGGACAGGTAGGCGGCGTTCGCGTCGGCGAAGAGCTGCATCCCCTGCGCGTCCGAGGCGGCGAGCAGCAGCGCCAGAAGCAGCGTCACGCGCGACCCCGATCGAGCTCGCTCAGCACCTGGTCGGCCCGGCCCAGCATGGCCTCGCGGGCGGGCGCGTCGCCGGACCCGGGCGAAAAGCGCATGCGGTCGCAGTCGTCGAGCAGGCGGATCAGCCTGCGCACCGTCTCTTCACCATGGCCGCGCCGCGCGACCGCCTCCGCCAGCTCTTCGCGGGTGAGCCCGGCGCTGAGGATGCCCTGCTTGTCGGCCAGGTACCCGGTCACGGCGCGGGCGATCTCCGCATAGAACGCGCCGGCATCGCCGCGGGCGAGCAGCGCCTGCGCGCCGCGCAGTCTGCGGGCGGCTGCGGTGCGCGCCAGTTTCACTCGCTGGCGCTCGGGATCGATCATCATCATCCGCCGCAGCCGCGAGACCCCGAGGAGCAAGGCCAGACCGAACGGGGGCGCGCCCAGCGCCGGCCAGAACCAGGGCTCCGACCAGGGCGCCGCGCCGGCAGACGCGGTGGCCAGCCGCAGGCGGATGGGGCGCATTCCGCCCGCGGCGAGGAGGTTCTGCGCCACCGGCTCGGCAGGGGCCTGCCCCTGCGGCGCCGCCACCACCGAAAGGCCCACCGGAGCGGTGCGCAGCGTCCGGTACGCCTTCTGCGCGGGATCGAAGATCTCCATGCTCAGCGCAGGGATCTCCACCGGCCCGGTGCGCTCGGGGACGAGCAGCTGCTCCACCGTCCGCGTCCCGGTCACCTGGCCCTTGTCCACCGTCTCGTGGTCGGAGGTGGTGGGGTCGTAGGCGCGCAGGCCGGCGATGTTGCCCAGCTTGGGGAGCTGCAAGTCGCGCACGTTGCCGCGGCCGCTCGCCACCAGCCGCAAGGTCACCGGCTGGCCGACCGCCACGTTGACCGGCTCGACGGTGGCGGTGAGCGTCCAATCGCCGACGTTCCCCGGGTCGAACCCGGGCGGCCTTCCCGGAGGGAGCGGCTGCACGTCGAGCTGCACGGGCTGCGAGGAGCGCCGCGAGCTGCCGCGGGAGAAGAGCATGCCAAAACCCGTGACCAGCCCGACCTCCGCCGGCTCGATGGTGGCCTTCCCGGCCCGCAGCGGAAAGAGCGCGCGCCGGCGCAGCAGATAGGCGCTGTATTGCACGCCGTCGATGGTCCGCGGCTCCGCCACCAGCTGCTGTGGCGACTCGATGTCCTCGGTCCAGAACCCGTCCAGCCTGGGCAGCAGAAGCTTGTCGAGGCTGCTGACGTTCACCCGCGAGAGCAGGTACAGCGACCAGGTCACTTGCTGCCCGACGAAGGGGCGATCGTTGTCGACGCTGGCCCGCACCAGCAGATCCCGCTGGCCCGGGTGCACGTCGGCGAAGGGATCGAGCCCGTCGGGCGCGCGATCCTCGGGCGCGCCATCGTCGGTGCCCGCGGAAGGATCGGGCCTGCCCCCGCCGCGCCGGGCCTGCCCTGCCGGCACCACATGGATGCGGATGGGCTGCGTCCGGTACGTCTTCCCCTGGTACTCGACCCGGGCCGGCTCGATGGTCAGGTCTCCCACCCGCCGCGGCGTAAGCGTGACGTTGGTGAGGATGGTGTGCCGGAAGGAGGGCGCGCCGTTGGAGAAGACGAAGCTCATCTGGTCGGACTGGCTCCTCCCCACCACGTCGAAGTCCGCAAAGGGCGGCAGCTCCAACTGGCCCGGCTCGCCCCTGTCCGCATAGGTGGCGGAGATCTGCAGCCGCAGCGTTCCGTCGAGGGCGACCTCGTCGGCGTCGGCGGAGGCCGACAGCGTAAGCTCGCCCGCGGCGAGCGCGGGAAGCGCAAGCGAGAGCGAAAGGAGGAGGGCGCTACCAGTCCTTCTCGGCGTCACTGCGCTTCCTCTCCTTGGTCTTCTCCCGGGCGAAACGCCAAGGCTGCAGGTTCTTCTCGTCCGCCCGCAGCGCGTCGAGCAGCCGCTCCGCTTCGCTGCGGTCGATGGGCTTCTCCTGGGCCTGCGCCTGCTGCTTCTTCTCGCCGGCCTGCTGTTGCTGCTGCTTCTGATCCGGGTCGGCCGACGGCTGCGGCTGGTCCTTTTGCTGGTCGCCCGCCTGCTTCTGCGGATCCTGCTTCTGCTCTCCGCCCTGGCTCTGGGGGGGCTGCTGCTCCTTGCCCTGCTGCTTCTGCTTGTTTTCCTGTGGCTGCCCGACCTGCTGCTTCTGCTTGCGCTCCTGCGTGCGCAGGAGCAATTCGAGGTTCACCTTCGCGTCGGGATCGGAGGGGTCCAAAGACAGCGCCTTCTCGTACGCCTTCACCGCCTCGTCGGGCTTGCCCATCGCCTCGTTGGCCAGGCCGAGATCGAACGCCGCGCGCGGCTTGAGCGATGCGCCGCCGTGCTCCAGCGCGAAGGCGGATTCCCGCGCCGCCTCCGCCGCGCTCTCCGATCCCAGCTTGAGCAGCGCGTTGGCGCGATCGAAGCGCAGCTCCGGCGAATCGGGCAGGCGCTTGAGCGCGCGATCATAGGCATGCAGCGCGCCTTCGGCGTCGTTTTGCGCGTAGAGCGCGTTGCCCTCGTCCACCTCTCCGTCGGTCTTCTCGTAGAGGCGATGGATGGCGCGCCCCAGCTGCCGCTCCGCGCGGGCCAGCAGGCCGGGCTTCTCGCCCTTCTTCGCCACCACCACCACGCGTTCGGGCGCGGCCAGCAGGAGTACGAGGAGCAGGATCATGCCTGGCTCCGGCGGCGCAGGAAGGAGGAGCCCTCGCCGAACGCCGCCGCCACGCAGAGCAGCGCGAAGGCCGGCCAGGCCAGCCAGAGGTGTTTGTCGTCGTACTGCACCGAGAGCCGGGACTCCACCTCCCCCTTCTGCAGCTTGTCCAGCTCGGGCAACAACATCAAGACTCCCAGCTCGCCAGAGGTCCCGCGCAGCACCAGGCCGTTGCCCCGCGAGGCCAGCTCGCGCAGGCCGGCCACGTCGGTGCGGGTGAGCACCGTTCGGTTGTCGCGGTCCTTCTTGTAGCCGGTGACGTTGCCGTCCTTGTCCAGCAGGGGAATGGGCTCGCCCGCCTCGTTGCCCACCGGCACCGCGTAGATGCGCACGCCTGCCTCGCCCAGCGCCGCCGCCGCCTGCTGGGCATCGCCCTGCTGGTCTTCTCCGTCGGTGATGAGCAGCACCGCCCGGCCGGCGTTGCCGCGGCCGCCGCCGTCGAGCAGGCGCTTCGACTCGTAGAGGGCGGAGGCGATGGCCGTGCCCTGCTGCGGCATCGCCGCCGGATCGACGGCGCGGAGGAAGAGGCGCGCCGCGGAGTAGTCGGTGGTGAGCGGGCACTGCACGAACGCGTCGCCGGCAAAGACCACCAGCCCGACGCGGTCGCCCTTGAGCCGGTCGAGCAGCGCCAGCACTTCCAGCCGCGCGCGGTCCAGCCGCGAGGGCCGCACGTCGCGGGCGAGCATGCTGGTGGAGGCGTCGAGCGCGACGACCAGGTCGATGCCGGTGCGCTTGACCAGCTCGGTGCGTTCGCCGCACTGGGGACCGGCCGCCGCGGCGAGCAGGAAGAAGAGGCCCAGGCCGAGCAGCGCGCCGTGCGCGATTCCCGGCGCCGCCCCTCCGCCTCGCAGCACTGCGCCCAGGCGGTGTGGCGGGACCAGGGCCGCAACCGTGCGCTGGCGCTGCCAGGCGCGGTAGGCGGCGAAGGCGCCCACCAGCAGCCCCGCGGGCGCGAGCCAGAGGAAGAGCGGCATGAGGATGCGCAGGTGCTGCCCGAGGATGGTGGTCTGGATCCCGGACATCAAGGCGCTCCCGAGAGCCGCGTGCCGCGCAGGGCCACGCCGATCAGGCCGCAGAGCGCGGCGGGCAGGAAGAAGCGCGCGTACCACTCGTCGTAGTGGCCGCTGCCGGTGGCGTCGTAGATCTTGCTCTTCTCCAGGCTGTCCAGCACCGCGTAGAGCCCGCTCTCCAGCGACTCCTTGTCGGTGGCGGGGTAGTAGGCGCCCCCCGTGGTCCGGGCGATCTGCTGGAGCAGCTCGGGGTTCACGTCGATCTCCACCGGCTCGTAGGTGGTGCGCCCGAACAGATCGGTGCCGGTGGGGTAGGGCACGCGCCCGCCCTTGCCGATGAGGATGGTGTAGACCTTGATGCCGAGGTCCTTGGCGATGCCGGCGGCCTGCATCGGCGAGACGTTGCCGGAGTTGTTGTCGCCGTCAGTGATGAGGATGATGACGCGGCTGCGCGCGTCGGACTCGCGCAAGCGATTGACCGCCGTGCCCAGGGCGTTGCCGATGGCGGTGCCGTCGACGATCACGCCGGTGCGCACCTGGTCGAGCAGGTTCTCCAGCACCCTGTAGTCGAGCGTCAGCGGGCACTGCGTGTACGCTTCCCCTGCGAAGACCACCAGGCCGATGCGGTCGTTCTGGCGGCTGGCGATGAAGCTCTTCAGCACCTCGCGGGCCACGGTGATGCGGTCCTTGGGCCGGAAGTCGGCGGCGAGCATCGAGGTGGAGAGATCGAAGGCCACCACGATGTCGATGCCTTCCACCGCCAGATCCTGCCGGCGCGTGGCGCGCAGGCGCGGGTCGGAAAGGCCGATGCTGGTGAGGGCGATGGCGGCGACGAGCAGCCCTCCCGGCAGCCACCAGAGCCGGGCCCAGCGAGAAGGCGGAACCGCCCGGGCCGCGGAGCTCTCGGGCAGCACCAGCCGGGGCAGGCGCCGCCTTCGCACCTCCAGCAGCCAGGCCGCGGCGACGGCGGCCAAGAGGCCGACCAGCGCCCACGGATGCGCGAAGGAGAGGCCCAGCGAGCTCATGCTGCCTTTCCCGGCACCGCCCGCAGCGGCCGCGTGTGGTGGACCACCGACTCGGCGCCCTCGATGGCGCGCAGGCATTCCTCCGCGGTGGGGGCGAGCCGGGCGAACTTGACCAGGTCCTCCCAGTGCACCTCCTCGATCAGCCCCGCAAGGTCCAGCCCGATGAGCCGGCGCCTGCGCAGCTCGGCCAGGTATTCGGCGGAGGTGAGGTCGAGCGCGTTGAACTCGAGGCGCGCGCCCAGGTAGGCGCGCACGATCTCCGAGAGCGCGAAGATGGCGGCGCGCCCTTCGCCGCGGGCCCAGGGAGCATCGGCGCGCAGCGACTGGAGCCGCTGCAGCGCCAGCTCGTCCGGGTAGATCTCCGGCTGCGGCGCGGCGCTGGCGAGCCGCCGCCTCGCTCTCAGGTACCGGAGCATCAGCAAAGCCGCGGCGACCAGGGCAAGCCCGCCCAGGATGAAGGCCCACAGCCAGGAGCGCACGAGGACGTCTGCCGGCGGCTTGGGACCGTGGTGGGAGTGCTCCGGCGAATCCCCGCCTTCCTCCTGCACCAGGCTGCGGAACTTGAGGGGCCGCCCGCGCACCGATACCTGTCGCGCTCCCTCGGGGCCGCTCACCAGCAGCACCAGATCGGGCAGCCGAGGCTGCAGCGAGCCGTAGTCGGCCAGCGTGAGCTCGAACACCGTGCGGGCGTGGCCGCGCTTCAGCTCCTCGCGGCGCGACCGGGGCTCCGGCGCGCCCGCCGGCACGGCCAGCGGCCGCGGATCGAAGGCGCCCAGGGAGTAGACGTCGCGGGCGTCGTGCTCGACGGAGACGCGCACCGCGAGGTGCTCACCGAGGGTCACCTCCTCCGGCGTCACCTGGACGTCGAGCGCGTCGGGGGACGCCTCGGGAAGCGCGGCCGCGGCCGCGAGCAGGGCGAGCAGCCAGCTCACGAAGACCGCCTCCGCGCGCGGGCGCGGAAGAGCGCCGCCAGGGGCGCCACGTAGTCGTCGCCGGGGCGGACCCGCACCGCGTCGAGCCGGAGCTTGCGGAAGATGCGATCGCGCCGTTCGCCCTTCTCCCGCGCGGTCGTTGCGTAGGCCGCTCGCGATGCCGGGTCGGAGAAGTCCATCAGGACCGTCTCGCCCGTCTCGGCGTCGGCCACCGGCCAGAGCCCGCGCAGCGCCGGGAGGGTCTCCTCGACGGGATCGCTGACCACCACCGGCACCACGTCGTGCCGCCGCGCCAGCACCGCCAGCGACTGCTCGTAGCCTTCGGCGAGAAAATCGCTGACCACGAACACCACCGCCTTGCGCCGCTGCGCGGTGGTGAGGTGCCCCAGGGCCGCCGCGATGTCGGTGCCGCGGCCGCGGGGACGGAAGGCCAGCGCTTCGGTGATCAGCCGCAGCCCGTGCTTCTTGCCCTTGCGCGGCGGCACGTAGCGCTCGATGCGGTCGGTGAAGAGCAACAGGCCGGCGCGGTCGCCGTTCTCCAGCGCGGAGAAGACCAGGAGGGCGGCGATCTCCGCCGAGACCTCCGCCTTGGCCTTCTGCGAAAGCCCCGCGTCCTGGGAGGCGCTGCGGTCCAGCGCGATGAGCGCGGTCAGCTCGCGCTCCTCGGCGAACACCTTGACGAAGGGCTCGCCCATGCGCGCGGTCACGTTCCAGTCGATGGCGCGGATCTCGTCGCCGGGCTGGTAGGGGCGCACTTCCGAGAAGGCCATGCCGCGGCCCTTGAACACCGAGTGGTAGCCGCCGGCGAGCGTGTCCTGCACCGCGCGCCGGGTGGTGATCTCGATGCGCCGGATCTTGCGGATGAGCTCAGCGGGGGCAGCCATCTGCTCTTCAAGGCACTTCGATCTTCTCGAGGATCTTCTGGATGACCTTTTCCGGAGTCAGGTTCTCGGCCTCGGCCTCGTAGGTCAAGGACACGCGATGTCGGAGCACGTCGTAGGCCACCGCCTTCACGTCCTCGGGCGTGACGAACCCGCGATGTCTCAGGAACGCGTGCGCGCGGGCCGCCAGGTTCAGGTAGATGGTGGCGCGGGGGGAGGCGCCGTACTCGACGTACCCTGCCATCTCCTTGAGGCCAGCCGCCGGCGCGTCGCGCGTCGCGAAGACCAGGTTGACGATGTATTCCTTCACCTTGGGGTCGATGTAGATCTCGCTGACGACGCGCTGGGCGCGCAGCAGCTGCTCAGGCGTCACCACCGCCGAGAGCTTCGGCAGCTCCTGGCCGGCGACCCGGTCCATGATCAGCAGCTCCTCCTGCCGGGAGGGGTAGCCGACCCGCACCTTGAGCATGAAGCGGTCCACCTGCGCCTCGGGCAGCGGGTAGGTGCCCTCCTGCTCGATGGGGTTCTCGGTGGCCATCACCAAAAACGGCGCTGGCAACGGAAAGGTCTGGTCGCCGATGGTGACCTGTCGCTCCTGCATCGACTCGAGCAGCGCGCTCTGCACCTTGGCGGGCGCGCGGTTGATCTCGTCGGCGAGGATCAAGTTGGCGAAGAGCGGTCCCTTCTTGACGGTGAAGCTCTGCGTCTGGGGCTGGTAGATCTGCGTGCCGACCAGGTCCGCTGGTAGGAGATCTGGGGTGAACTGGATGCGCTTGAAGGAGAGCTGCAGGCAGTCGGCCAGCGTCTTGACGGTGAGCGTCTTGGCCAGCCCCGGCACGCCCTCGAGCAGCACATGGCCGCCCGTGACCAGCCCGATGAGGAGCCGCTCGATCATCTGGCGCTGTCCGACGATCACCTGTCCGGCGTGCGCCAGGAGCTCGTCGACGAAGGCGGACTCCTGCTGGATGCGTTCGTTGAGGAGGCGGATGTCGGTCAGGGGCTGAGCGCTCACGGTCCCTTCCTGAAAGGGGGTCGCAGGCTATCAGAACCGCGAAACCCCGAGAAACTTCCCTACTTGAGGTCGCGCAGCACGTCGCAGGCGCGGACGTCGCCCGCGTCGCACGCCTTCTGCAACAGCTCGCGGCCGCGCTTCGGGTCGGCGCCGCTGCCAACCAAAAGCGCCCCCTGCCCGCCGCAGCCGCGGGGGAGCCCCGCCTCGCACGCGCGCGAAAGGTACAAGGTCGCGCGCAGGGCATCTCCCGAAGATACGTACAGATCCCCCAGGAAGGCGCACCCCACGGGGTCGCCGAGGTCGCAGCCCCGGAGCGCCAGATCCTCGACCTGCGCCGCATCGTTGCCGGGGCGCAGGGCGGAGGCGAGATTCGTGCAGGCGCGCGCGTAACCCTTCTGGCAGGCGCCGCGCAAGAGGCCCTCGGCGCGCGTCGAATCTTGCGGAGCGCCCAGCCCGCGGAAGAAGAGGTCGCCGAGGTGGCCGCAGGCGCGCGTGCGGCCGGCCTTGCACAGCTTCTCCAGCCGCGGGAGCGCCTCCGACGTGTTGGCTTCCACCCCCGCGCCCAGCGCGAGCGCGTGGGCGGCGTCGGCGCAGCCATCCTGGTCCTTTCCCTCGCAAGCCTTGCGGTAGAGCGCGGCGGCGCGGGTCTCGTTGCGGCGCACGCCGATGCCGTCCGTGTAGCGGCTGCCCAGCGCGTCGCAGGCGGCCGCCTTGCCGCCGTTGCACGACTTCTCCAGCGCGGCAGCGTTCGGGCCGGCGGGAGGTGTGGCGGCGAGCAATGCGATGAGCACGATCATGCGTTGGCCTGTCCTCGGTCAGTCCTCGGCGGTCAGCTCGCGCGGGCCGGGCGCCTCGTCGCGCACCTCCGCCGGCACCGAGCCGTCCTCGGGGAAGAAGCGGTCCAGCGCGCGTTTCACGTCCTCTTCGGTGTGCAGCTCGGCCGCCACCCGCCGGAAGGCGAGCCCGCCGCGCCGCCCGCGCGTGTACCAGAGCAGGTGCTTGCGCAGCTCGCGGATGGCCGCCAGCTCGGCGGCGCGGCCGTCCAGATCCTCGTGCAGGTGGCCGCCGTTCTCGCGGTACGCGCGCGGCCGCGGCGCGCCTTCGGGGCGCTGCAGCCGGTAGCGGCCCTGCTTCTCCTCGATGGCCATGCGCACGTGGCGCAGGATGGTGGCGCGCCACTCGGCCAGCGTCACCTCCGGCGGCGTCTCGCCGCGCTCCAGCGCCAAGAGCTCGCGGAAGATCCAGGGATAGCCGCAGGCGCCGCGGGCGATCCGGGCCGCGTCCGCCCCCGTCTCCCGCAGCATCCGCTGTGCCGCCTCGGCGGTGAAGAGATCGCCCGAGCCCCACACCGAGATGCCCACGGCCTGCTTGGTGCGGCGGATCAGGTCCCAGTCCGCCCGGCCGCGGTACATCTGCGCCCGGGTTCGCGGGTGCAGCCCCACGGCGACGGCGCCGCCCTGCTCGCAGGCCTTGGCGATCTCCGGCGCGTTGCGGTGCTCGTCGTCCCAGCCGGCGCGCACCTTCACCGTCACCGGCAGCGGCGCCACGGCTTCCACTACCTTGCGCACCGCGCGCTCGACCAGGACGGGGTCCTTGAGGAGCGCCGCGCCGGCCCCGTGGCAGCACACCTTCTTCACCGGGCAGCCCATGTTGATGTCCACGGCGTCGATGGGCCCGTACCGCGTCACGGCTACCCGCGCGCCCTCGGCGAGGACGTCTGGGTCATGGCCGAAGACCTGGATGGCGAAGGGGCGCTCGGTCGCCGGCCGCTCGAGGTAGCTGAGCGTCTGGTCGCCGCCGTGGACCAGCCCGTGGCTGCTGATCATCTCGGTATGCGCGATGGAGGCGCCCATCTCGCGGCAGAGCAGCCGGAAGGGCCAGTCGGAAACGCCGGCCAGCGGTGCGAGGAAATATCGGTTGGGCAGCGTGAGCGGGCCCAGCTTGACCGACTGAACCTCGCCGGCCGCCTGTGGGGCGCCTCCGCTGCGCTGGGCACGGGCGGCGAACGGCGCATCCTGGTTGAGGGCTCCTACCGACATCGCGCACGCCTTGTATCGGCGCATGCGGGCCCGGGCAAGGGCCTGTTCGCGCCGGCCCGGCTCTGGTACCAGATCCGGCCCGTGCGCGCCCTCCTCCTCGCCGTCTCCATCGGCGCCGCCTGCGCGGCTCCAAAACCGGCCAACGCTCCCGCTGCTCCCGCGGCTGCCACCGCGGCGCCGCGTCCGCCCGGACCGCCGGATCGCCTCACCCTCGTCTTCTCGGCATCGGTGGCCGGACAGCTGGTGCCCTGCGGCTGCTCTCCCGACCAGAGGGGCGGAATGCCACGCGCGGTGGCGCTGGTCGAGAAGCTGCGCGCGACCGAGCCCAACCTCCTCTTCGTCGACGCGGGCGATCTGCTCTTCGAGTCCGCCTCGCGCCCGCCGGAGCAGATGCTCACGCAGCGGCAGCTCAAGGCGCGCACGCTGGCGCAGGGCGACGCGCTGCTGGGCGCGGCGGCCCGCGCGCTGGGCGCCCGCGACCTGGCGCTGGGGGCACAGTTCGCCGTCGAGACCGCGGAGGGCGTCCCGCTGCTCGACGCGGGCGTCGCGCCGGTGCCGGGCGCGCGCGCCACCGTGCTGGCGTCGGCTGGTCCGGTGAAGGTGGGCCTCTTCGCCGCCGGCTTCGAGCAGGATCCCGCCGCAACCATCGCCGCGCGCGCCAAGGGCCTGCGCGATCAAGGCGCGCAGGTGGTGGTGCTGTTGCTCCATCCCCGCGGCGACAACAGCTTTGCCGCGGCGCAGGGACTGCTCCCCGCCTTGAAGGCCGCGGGAGTGGATCTCGCCGTCCTCGGCCGCCGCGACGATCCGGCGACCGACACCGACCGCAAGGACGCCGGCCTCCCGCCTCTGCTCGCCGTCGAGGGACACGGCCAGAGCCTGCTCCGCGTCGACGTGCACCTGGGCCAGGGCCCGATCCAGCTTGCGCCCGGGGCGGAGGATCGGAAGGACGAGGTAAAGGCGCTGGAGGTGCGCATCGAGCGCTTCCGCGCCCAGATCCAGCTCTACCCGGAGCGGCGCGCGCAGCTGGAGGCGAAGATCGGCGAGTTGGAGGAACGCAAGCGGACCCTCGCGGCGGCGCCGGTGGAAAAGCCGGCGGCGGGCAGCGCCTGGGCGCAGGCCAGCTTCGTGCCGCTCACGGAGGCGGCCGGCGCCGACGAGCGGGCGCAGAAGCTGGTGGCGGCGTACGACCGCAAGGTCTCCGAGATCAACCTCGAGGAGGCGAAGAAGCAGCCCGAGGCCTGTCCCGCGGCGGCGCGGGGCGAGCCCTCCTACGTGGGGGCCGCGCGCTGCGTGGAATGCCACGAGGAGGCGGTGGCCTTCTGGACGCAGACCAGACACGGGCGCGCCTACGAGACGCTGGTCAAGGTGGAGAAGCAGTTCAGCCTGGATTGCATCCGCTGCCACGTCACGGGCTGGCAGCAGCCCGGCGGCGTCTGCCGCATCGACCGGACCGATGTGGGCGGCCCCGGCGTCGATGGCCACGGGGTAGGCCGGCGCGACGTGCAATGCGAGGATTGCCACGGGCCGGGCAGCGATCACCTCCAGGACGCGACGGGCGGCCACATCCGCAAGGAGGTGCCGAAGAACCTCTGCATGCGCTGCCACGAGGCGGAAAACTCTCCGCATTTCGACGACGCGACCTACCGGCCCTACATCGTCGGTCCCGGCCACGGCCAGCCGCTGGCCAAGGGCGAGAAGCCGCGGCCCAAGCCAGGTGGCCCTCTCCAGCGGCCGTGAGTCCCTGGATGAAGGGGTTGGCCGCTTTCGCGAGTCCCCCGAAATAAAGCTTCGGGGTTGAGTGATTCTGATCCAGAGCGCGCCTGCCATGTCGGGAAACCACCTATTTGCCCCTCCGGTGTGTACTTTGACAGGCTTCGCTCCCGCAGCTAGGAGGGAAGGCTTGCGCTCCGCCATCGCCATCGTCCTGTTTTCTCTTTGCGCCGCCGCCCCTTTGCGCGCGCAGGAACCGCCCTTCGACGGGTTTGACGCACCGCGGATGGCCGGCGCGGACGGCAAGCAGGACGACTCGGCCGACGACCCCGAGTCGGAAGCCGAGGTGGAGAAGAGCGCCGCCGAGCTCGAGGCGGTTCGCAAGGCGGAGGAAAAGGCCGGCCTGGTCCCACAGGCGCCGGGGACCGCACCGCGCGACAGCATCGCGCTGGGGCTGGATCCGTCCGACCCGCTGGCCCGCGATCTCGCCGCGGCGGTGGGTACCGGCCTCGACGGCGCGCCCCGCGGAGATCCCGCTCCCGCAAGCAGCGTGTCGATGAAGTTGCCCGAGCTGCTCGGCATCTCGGAAGAGGAGCTGCGCGCCAAGTACGACATCCACGTCGAGCTGAACGACGCTGTGGTGGCCTACATCCGCTTCTTCCAGACCGACGCGCGCGAGCACTTCAGCAAGTGGCTGTCGCGGAGCACGCGCTACATCCCGATGATGCGGCAGGTCCTGGAGAAGGAAGGCCTGCCGCTGGATCTGGTCTACCTGTCGATGATCGAAAGCGGCTTCTC
>Ga0136846_1227826_pt1 | contig 14894 bp, 18 predicted proteins | sample HopSoiMetagenom2_FD_96841 | JGI IMG/M metagenome (GOLD analysis project Ga0136846, IMG submission 96841) | Grasslands soil microbial communities from Hopland, California, USA - 2 Assembly 2016 (version 4) | ecosystem: Environmental > Terrestrial > Soil > Grasslands | place: USA: Hopland...
CTGGCGACCCGATTCCCGGTACGACGACCCGCGGCTCCGACTGCGACTGGCCCGACTGGTGACGCACTACTGGGGTCATGCCGCCTGGCTGGAGGAGGACCAGCTGGTCCGCGACGCTGCCAAAGTCCACGGTATTCCGGGGGTTCTCATCCACGGACGGCTCGACATCAGCAGTCCGGCGGACGTTGCCTGGCGGATGGCACAGGCTTGGCCCGATGCGGAGTTGCATCTCGTCGAGCAGGAAGGCCACGGCGCCGGCGGCCGGACGACCCGCGAGCTGGTCCTCGCTGCGCTGGATCGGTTCGCTTTACGGTCCTGACCGTTTTGCTCCGCCGATGGGTCGGTGCACCGAGCGCACCGGACCGCATCGCTGAAATGGAAAAGATTTGATCACTGATCTTTACAACGTTTCAGCACGGCGGAACGCTTGGGTCCCATGACTCTGACCCGCCCGGAGCTGGAAACCGACTACGCCCTCAGCCGGTCCGACCTCGCGCACTTCGCCGCCCACGGATTCGTGAAGCTGAAGAACGTGCTGAGCCCCGCCACGATCGCGGCGTACGAGCCCGAGATCACCGGCAAGGTCATCGAGTTGAACACGCAGGACCTGCCGCTGGCGGAGCGGGACACCTACGGGAAGGCGTTCCTGCAGGTGTCGAACCTCTGGCAGGACAGCGAACGCGTGCTCGAGTTCGTGTCGTCCCCGCGGCTCGCGCGGATCGCGGCGCAACTGCTCGGCGTACGGTCGGTGCGGCTCTACCACGACCAGGCGCTGTACAAGGAGTCCGGCGGCGGCATCACGCCGTGGCACGCGGACCAGTACTACTGGCCGTTCTCGACCGACCGGTGTGTGACGGTCTGGGTGCCGTTGCAGGACACGCCGATGGCGATGGGCCCGCTGTCCTTCGCCGCCGGCAGTCACACTTTCGAGTACGGGCGCGACCTGCCGATCAGCGACGAGTCGGAACGCCTGTTGCAGCAGGCGCTGGCCGAGCAGGAGTTTCCCGAGGTGTCCGAGCCGTACGAGCTCGGCGAGGTCAGCTACCACCTCGGCTGGACCTTTCACCACGCACCGACGAACACGACCGACATCCCGCGCCGGGTGATGACGATCATCTACGTCGACGCCGCGATGCAGATCTCCACCCCGGTCAACAAGAACCAGGAAGCCGACCTCGCCCACTGGATGCCCGGCAACCAGCCCGGCGAACTGGTCTCCTCCCCGCTCAATCCGATCCTGTACTGACCGCCCGCTCGGTACGGCGGTACACGCTCGATGATGCGTTCTGTACCTATTAGTATGTACGATGCTGCCATGAACCTAGTAGACGCATCGATCAGCCGTGTCGTCGTCATGGACCAGAAACTCCCGCAGGCGCTCCCGGTCCAACGGGTCGAGGTACGCCGGATCACCATCAGCCCGAACACCGCGGTCGGCGCGCACGTCCACAACGGGCCGGTGTTCGGCAGCATCGAGTCGGGCTCGGCGATCTACCAGCAGGCCGTCGATGCCGAGGAGGTCCTGCTCGGGCCCGGGGACGTCTTCTACGAGCCGGCCGCCGAGCGCATCTCGCGCTTCGACGCGCAGGACGAGGGCGTCACCTTCCTCGCCTACTTCCCGCTCACCGCCGGCCAGGATGCAACCCTCGACCCGGTTCAGGACTGACGCCTTTCCCCGCGCTCGTCCTGCGCCCGGGACTGATGATTCCGGGGACCGGTCAGTCTGGGCTGATCATCCCGGCCTGATCGTGCATGGGCTGATCGTGTCGGGCTGGTCAGAGCGTGCGCTTCTGCGGATAGATCGTCTCGCCGCGGGCGAGCTGCTCGACGTACTGCGCGATGCGCTTCGCCCGGGTCTCCGCCCGCTTCGCCGTGGTGACCCGGTAAACGACCGCAAACCTGTTGGCGCTGGTCAGGATCTCGAACATCGCCTGCGCCCTCGGTTCAGCGGCCAGCGCCGCCGCCAGATCCGGCGGGATCTCCTGTGAACTGGACCCGCCGTACGCCGCGTCCCACCTCCCGTCGGCCTTCGCCCGCTCGACCTCGGCCCACCCGGCCGAACGCATCCGGCCCTCTTGCTCCAGCCGCGCGACGAGGTCGACGTTCCGCTTCGACCACAGGCTCCGCGCTCGCCGCGGCGTGTACCGCTGCACGAAGGTCTGGTCGTCGCGACTCCGCCGCTGCCCGTCGATCCACCCGTGACACAAGGCTTCTTGGAGCGCTTCGTCGTACGTCAGGCTCGTCGGCGTGGTCACGTTCTTCTTCGCCAGCACCAGCCAGACCCCGTCAGACTCCGCGTGCTTCTCCACCAGCCAGTCCCGCCACGCGGCTGCATCCCGAACAATCAGCTCTCCACTCATGAAGCGGCCTGTTGGTAGCGCGCGGCGAGTTGGGCGGCGGCGTCCTTGAGCTCCTGGGGGCCGACGAACTCCAGGTCGCACTCGAACATCCCGAAGGTCGCGGCCAGGCCGGTCCACGACCAGGCAGTGAGGATCAGCCGGCAACTCGTCGGCGTGACCTCTTCGACGATCGCGCCGTGGCCGGCCCACTGCGCGATGTCGGCCGCCTTGGCTTGCAGGATGGCCTCGCCGCGGCACGGGTTCTGGTCCTGCCCCTTGAACCGGGCGGAGATGTACGTCGCAACGTCCGGAGCCGGCAACTCACGCTGAGCGAATCGCGGACCGGTCGGCGTCTTCGGTGTCATCCGGTCCACCCGGAACGTCCGCCAATCCATCCGGTCGAGGTCCCACCCAACCAGGTACCACCGTCCGCCCCACGTCACCAGATGATGCGGCTCCACCTTCCGCGGCGGCACCCACTCGTCCTCCGGCGCACCCGGTGACGCGTAGTCGAACCGCAGAACCTCCTGCGCCCGGACCGCCGTCCCGATCGCGATCAGCTGGTCCGAGTCAACCGTCGTACGCCGGTTCGGGTACCGATCGACCGTGGTCACCTGAAGCGCGTCGACCCGCTGCCGCAACCGCGCCGGCATCACCTGGCGGACCGTGGCCAGCGCGCGCAAGGCGCCTTCCTCGATCCCGGTGACCGTGGTGGTCGCCGTCTGCAGCGCGACCGCGACCGCGATCGCCTGATCGTCGTCGAACAGCAGCGGCGGCAGATCGGCTCCCGCGTCCAACCGGTAGCCGCCGTCTGGTCCCTTGGTCGCGCGAACCGGATAGCCGAGGTCGCGTAGCCGATCCACGTCGCGGCGAACCGTCCGCGGGCTGACCTCGAGCCGGTCGGCGAGCAGAGCACCCGGCCAGTCGCGCCGGGCCTGCAACAGCGACAGCAGCGCCAGCAGTCGAGCAGAGGTTTCGGACATGACGCCAGACTGCCACGAATAAGGGACAGAACCTGTCCGCTACCCCTGGAAAAGTCGGACATCTCAAGCCAATGAGCGAAGGAGATGACCGTGATCAGCACCCGAGCGCTTACCAAGGACTTCCCGGTGAGCCGTACCGAGACCGTGCACGCCGTGCGCGGCATCAGCCTGGACGTCGAACCGGGCGAGCTGGTCGCCGTTCTCGGCCCGAACGGCGCCGGCAAAACAACCACGCTGCGGATGCTCACGACCCTGATCGCCCCGACTTCAGGCACAGCCACGGTCGCCGGGTACGACGTGACGACGCAGCCGAGTCAGGTCCGGCGCAGGATCGGGTACGTCGGTCAGGGCAACGGCGCCGGTCACGCGCAGCGGGTCGGGGACGAGCTCGTCGGACAGGGCGTCATTTACGGACTCGATCGGCGAGCCGCGAAACGCCGTACCGCCGAGCTGCTGGACGCCCTCGAGCTCACCGGGCTTGTCCGGCGCAAGGTGTCGGAACTGTCCGGTGGTCAGCGCCGGCGGCTCGATGTCGCGATCGGACTCGTGCACGCCCCGTCGCTGCTGTTCCTGGACGAACCGTCGACCGGGCTCGACCCGCAGAACCGGGCCAACCTATGGGATCACATCCTGCGGATGCGCGAGCAGTACGCGATGACCATCGTTCTCACTACGCACTACCTGGACGAGGCGGACTCGATGGCCGAGCGGGTGGTCGTCGTCGACCACGGCGAGGTGATCGCGGACGGCAGCGCCGGCGCCCTGAAGGCCGAGCTCGCCGGCGACCGCCTTGCGTTTACCGTTGCTCCCAGCAACCTTTCGAAACTGGCGGCACTGGCGGAACGGGTACCTGGCACCAGCGAGGTCGTTGCCGTCGGCGACGAGCTCAGCGTTCGGGTCGCCGACGGACCGGCCGCACTCCCTGAACTCATCACGGCCGCCCAGCTGGGCGGCGTACCGATCGCGGCGGCGCACCTCCACCGCCCGACCCTCGACGACGTGTTCCTCAACCTCACCGGCCGCACTCTGCGGGAAGACTCGAACGGAAAGGCAGCGTAATGACAGCCCTCTTGGCCGGCCCTCCGGCCCAGGCAGTACGGCAGCCGTCCCGGAACTTGGTGCGTGATGTCCGCATTGTGATGGCACGCGAGTTGAAGCCGGTGGTGCGCGACCCGTTCACCCTGTTGTTCGGAATGATCCAGCCGCTGGTGTTCCTGGCCCTGTTCGGGCCGCTGCTGTCCGGCTCGATGGGCGGTACTTTCGGCGCCGGCGTGTGGCAATGGTTCGTGCCATCGATCCTGGTGATGACCACATTGTTCGGTACGTCGACCACTGGGTCGAACCTGCTGTTCGAGTTCCAGACCGGCGCTCACGAGCGGATGCTGGTCACGCCGCTGTCCCGTTCGTCGCTGCTGATCGGGCGGGCGCTGAAAGAGATGGTCCCGCTGTTCGGGCAGGCGATCATCGTCATCACCGTGATGACGCCGTTCTCGTTCGACCTGCATGTCGGCGGCGCTGTGGTCGGGCTGGCGCTGCTCGCGGTGTTCGGAATCGGACTCGGTTCGTTCAGTTACGCGCTGGCGATCGCGGTACGCAAACAGGACTGGATGTTCTGGGTGGTGCAGCAGACGTTCCTGTTCCCGGTGATGATCCTGTCCGGGATGCTGCTGCCACTGGAGACCGCCCCGGAGTGGATGCGGATCGCGTCGAAGTTCAACCCACTGTCGTACCTCGTCGACGCCGAACGCACGCTGTTCTCCGGCGACATCCTGTCGAGCGCGGTGCTCTGGGGCTGGGTCGCCGCGATCGTGACCGCAGCCGCCGGCCTGACCGTCGGCATCCGGGCCATGCTCCGGTCGGCGGGTTGACCGATCCGGGTCGATGGTCCGGGCGCCATTCCAGCACCATGATTCCCGCCGAAGCCCTCGCGCCTTCCCGCCGGTGCGAGGGCTTCTGCGTGTTCACACGTCCCAGACGCCGGTCTTGGCGGTTTCGCGGGCCCAGTCGGTGAAGTCGCGGGGTGGGCGACCGAGAACGTGCTCGACACCGTCGGAGACGTACTCGGAGCGGTGGTTGCGGATGACCGCGAACAGATCGCGGACGGCCTCGGCGTCTTCCTGGGTGAGTCCTTGTTCCACGAGCTCGGCGACGTGGGTTTCCGGGTCCAGGTCGACGTACTTGATCGGGCGGCCGGTGGCGGTGGTCAGTTCGTCGGCGATCTCGGTCATGGTGAGCGGACGTGGACCCGACAGCGCCAGTACCTGACCGGCGTACGCCTCGCTGAGCAGCGCCGCGGTCATCACATCGCCGACGTCGTTGGTGTCGATCCAGGCCTCGGCGCCGGTGCCCGCGGACAGCCGGAGCTCGCCGGCGAGGACGTGATAGCGCAGGAAGTCCTCGCTGAAGCCCTGGGCGAACCACGCCGGCTGGACGATCGTCCAGTCCAGACCGCTCGCCTTGACCACGTTCTCTAGGTCGAGCTGACCGTCGTACACAGCGAAGTCACGGCCCGCGCTGCCGACACCACGGCCGGACAGCAGAACGAGGCGCCGCAGCCCGTCGGCCGCCGCCTGCTGGACGAACCTGCCCGCCTGGGCGAGGCCGGTCGGACCCACCGGCGGTGCGAGATACGCCGTGTCCGCACCTTTGATCGTGTCGGCCCAGGTGCTGTCGTCGTACCAGTCGAAACGCTGCTCGGTGGAGCGGGACGCGAGGCGGTACGGAACGCCCCGTGCCTCGAGCTGTGCGGCCACGCGGCGGCCGGTCTTGCCTTTGCCGCTGAGGATCAGGATCGGTGTCATCGCTCCAGTTCGTGTCATGGCTCCAGTTCATCGGTCCCGGCTGAGACAAACCATGGTTGTTCGGCGCAATTCGATGTTCATGACACTCAGCCGGCGTACGCTCGACGGCGTGGACGTGCTCGATGACCTGCTGGCCGGGACCCGCGCCAGGGACGGCGTGTTCAACCTGACGATCCTGGATCCGCCGTGGGCGATCGAGATCCGGGACGAGGCGCCGCTCGCGCTGGCGACCCTGGTCCGCGGCTCGGGCTGGGTGACGCGGGACGGCGTCGCGCCGACCCGGATGGAGCAGGGTGACGTCGCGATCTTCACCGGCCCGGAGCCGTACGTCGTGGGTGACACCGCGCAGACCGCGCCACAGCTTCGGATCCATCCCGGCGGGATCTGCGAACCGTTGCCAGGGGCACCGATCGACTACTCGGCCCGGCTCGGCGTCCGGACGTACGGCAGTCGCGCGTCCGGCGACGTGATGGTTGCCAGTGGCACCTATCAGGTCGCGAGTGATGTCAGCCGGCGACTCGTGACCGCCTTGCCGTCGGTGCTCGTCGTACCGGCTCCCGACGTGGCGGGCTCGGTGATGGACATGATCTCGAGCGAGATCCAGCGGGATGCGCCGGGCCAGCAGAGCGTGCTGGATCGGTGGCTCGACCTGGCGTTGATCACGACGCTGCGGGCATGGTTCGACCGGCCGGAGTCGGACGCACCGGGGTGGTACCAGGCACAGAGCGATCCGGTCGCGGGAACGGCGTTGCGCTTGCTGCACGAGGATCCGGCGTACCGGTGGAACGTCACCGACCTCGCCGACCGGGTCGGGGTCTCGCGGGCCTCCTTGGCTCGCCGGTTCACCGCGCTGGTGGGCGAGGCACCGATGAGCTACCTGACCGGATGGCGCATCACACTGGCCGCCGACCAACTGCGGTCGACCCGGGACACGGTCGAGACGATCGCCCGGCGAGTCGGCTACGCGAACGCCTTCGCGTTGAGCGTTGCCTTCAAACGCGTCCGCGGTATCACGCCCACGGCACATCGACGAGCGGCGTGAAAGCTTAAACCGCGTTGTTCAACGATACGATTGAGGCTCATGGGATACGAGGAAGTCCCGCTGAGTCTCGACGAACTGCGGCAGCTCAGCCTGTGGACCGCGGACTGCGCCGACGAGGTGTTGCCGTTGTTCGAGACGGTTGCCCCGGAAGACCGCCGCCCGCGTGAGGCGATCATGGTGGTACGGGAGTTCGGTGCCGGAGGCAACCGAACCAAGGCGATCCGGACCGCCGCTTGGGCTGCGTTGAAGGCGGCCGGCGAGGTGGAGGATCCGGCGGCCGAGGCTGCTGCGCGGGCTGCCGTCGGGGCGGCGGGATCGCCGTATCTGCATCCGCTGGCGGCCGCCACCCAGGTGAAGCATGTGGTGGCGGCTGCGCAGTATGCGGCGTACGCACGTGAGTTGGCGACCGGGGATCCGGGCGCGGCCGAGGCGATGGTTCGCTGGGCCGTGGAGCGGGTGCCGCCGATTGTCCGGGACGTCCTTCGACGCTTCCCGGACGGTACGCCGGGGCGTAGTCGGCTCGGCGAGTTGCACCGCCAGGTGGAGGCGGCGCTGCGTGGTTAGGCGACAGTGGACTTCATGAAGGCCAGGGCCTGGGGCCAGGCGAGGCGGAACGCGTTCGCGTTGACGTCCTTGCCGTGCCGCGACTTGTCCGAGAAGCCGTGGTCGGCGCCGGGAAAGTACTGCGTGAACGTCGCCCCGGCCGTCCGCGCCTGCAGGACGGTCTGCAACGTCTCGAAGTCGGCATTCGGTACGGCGGTGTCCGCGCTCGGGTAGCTCACCAGCACCGGCGCAGTGATCCCGGCCGCCTCGGCAATCGCGTCGTACGTGTGGTGCCGCGGGCGCTGTGAGGGGACGGTCGGGTGGAACGCGACGACGTTCGCCACTCGCTGGTCACGCGCGGCCAGCAGGAAGGCGAACCGCCCGCCGAGACACCAGCCGATCACACCCACCTTGTCGCATCCCAGCTCCCCGGTCAGGTGGTCGAGCAACTCCTGCTGCTCGGCGAGCGCGGTGTCGTCATCCATCTGCCGCAACAGCCCGCTGAGCTCTTCCCGCGTCGTGTTGTCGGTGCTCCGTCCCTTGAACGGATCCCAGACCAGCGCCGTGATCCCTTCGCCCGCGAGCTCATCGGCCCACGCCCGCACCTGCTCGCCGATCCCCGTGATCATCGGCAACAACAACATCCCGGCCCGCCCCACCCGAGCCAGATAAGCCTCCTGCTCCCCCACCCGCACAGTCACACCCATGCGGGCATCCTAAGTCAGCGGACGCCGACGGTTTGGTGGTCTGGTTCGATGACGCCGACGATGCGGTCCAGGTCGCGGGTGTAGGGCTGGCCGATGTACTTCATCGCGATGCGGTCGACGATCTCCCAGCCGGCGTCGCCGTCGATCCACTCGACCACGCGCCCGCGGATGATGACCGGCTCGTACGGATTGTCGGCGGGCGCGAGGGACAGCGCGACGCGGGCGTCGCGGCGCAGATTGCGTGCCTTCTGGGAGTCGGGTCCGGTGAGGAAGACGATCTTGTCGTCGAGGGTGCTGACCCAGAGCGGGATCGAGTGTGGCGAGCCGTCGGGAAGGACAGTGGCCAGGTGCGCGACGGAGGTGCTCTCGACGGCACGGCGTACGGCGGGCTTCAGCATGGTTCGTCTCCTGGTGGTGAGTGGTGATTCAGCGGATGACTTCGTAGTGCAGGTGGGTGACGCCCGGCGCGGGTACGGCCTCGATCAGCCGGAGCTTCACGTACTCCGGAAGCTCCTGGAAGAACGGCCGTCCACCGCCGAGCAGGATCGGCACTTGGTGCAGGAGGAGCTCGTCGACCAGGCCTGCCTGCAGCGCCGCAGTCACGACGCCGCCACCCATCAGCGCGACATCCTTGCCGCCGGCCAGCTCGCGCGCCGCGGCGATTGCGTCCTCGATGGTGTTCGCCAGGGTCTGCCGATCGCTGACCTCCGGAACCGGACCGCGGCTCAGCACGACCGCCGGAGCGTTCGGGTGCGGGCTGCCACCGCCGAAGTGGCCGGAGTCGTCGTACGTCTTGTGCCCGACGACGACCGCACCGACCCGGCCGGCTGCGGCGTCGAACACGCGGGCGCTTGGCTCGCTGAGCTTGAAGCCGTCGAACGCCTGGCTCGGCGTGTCACCGTCGAAGTACCAGTCGAACAGCATCGGCGCGTCGCCGAGTCCGCGGTCCGGACCGGAGTTGCGACCGCTGATGTACCCGTCGACCGAGACCGCGAGGGCGCTGAAGACCTTGCTCATCGTGCCGCCTTCCGTTTGGAGTTCCCTGAAGAGACTCCAGGACCGTAGCACGGTGAAGTTCCCTGAGGGAACCCCAATTGCTAGACTGCTTTCATGCAGCGCACAGACTTCGGTGAGATGGCATGTTCGATCGCGCGCACGCTGGATGTGATCGGCGAGCCGTGGTCGCCTCTGATCCTGCGTGACATCTGGGTCGGGTTCACCCGGTTCGAGCAGCTTCAGGCAGATCTCGGCATCTCCCGGAAGGTGCTGACCGAGCGGCTGAACCACCTGGTCGACCGCGGAGTGCTCGAGCGCCGGCCGTACGACCGGCGGCCGCGGTGGGAGTACGTGCTGACCGAGAAGGGTCTGGAGCTGGTCGACGTACTGATGGTGATGGTTGCCTGGGGCGACAAGTGGCTGGCCGGTGCGGCCGGGGCGCCGGTGCTGTACCGGCATCACGCCTGCGGCGAGATCAGTCAGGTCGCCCTGACCTGCGCCCACTGCGGCAAGCCGATGCACGCGCGCGACGTGGACGTCCTGCCCGGCCCCGGCGCCGCGGCCTAGCTTCGGCAGTACGGGCGGAACACTTCGAGGTCCCGGTCGAGCCGGGCGATGCGGTCGAACCCCCAGGTGTCGACGCCCGGGCGGTCGACTGAGTTCAGCACCCGGGCGGCGAGGTCCCGCAAGCCGCGGGCGAGCAGTGCGAACTCGAGGTGGTCGAGATCGAGATCCTCAGCGCCGTACTCGTCGAGGAAGTTCGCGAGCTCGTCTCCTCCGTCGGCCCCGACCCAGAGGTCGAACTCCCGCGGTCCGATCACGGCCGACTCCCAATCGAGGATCGCCTCCACGGCACCGTCGTCGTCGAGCAGCAGGTTCAGGCCGTGGAAGTCGGTATGACACACGACGTTCCGCACGGCCTTCCCCTTCAGGCGCGCACGCGTCTCGTCCAGGCGCTCGATCGCCGCGGCCACCTCCTCCGCCCGGCCCGCGATCCACGGGTGGCGCAGTTGCCGGCCCAGCTCACGAATCGCCGGCTCGTCCGTGTGCGCGGGCGGCAGGTGCACCCGCACGGGTACGTCGTGCAGCTGCCGCAATGCCCGCGCCGCAATCCGTGAGTCGTCCCACCTCGCCGTACGCCCTTTGAGATAAGGGAAAACGGCGTACGCCCGCGCACCGCTTGTCGCGTACAACTCACCCCGCACAGTTCGCAGCGGCTCCACCACCGGCAACCCGAGCGCCCGCAACTCTCCCAACCGCTCCAAACCCACCGGCGGTTCCCCGACCTTCCAGACCTTCACGAACCACCGCCCGTCCGCCACCCACCCGTCGGTCGCAAACCCACCGGCGTGCGGTTCGAGTGAGGTCGCGGTCAGTCCGTAGTCACGTTCAAGGTCCACACCCGCATCACATCACTTCTGGGCGGCGAGCATGCGGAGTACGGCGGTGTTCACCAGGACGAGGATCACAGTGGAGAAGACGAGCAGGGCCACCTGAGCCGGCAGGAGAGCAATGCCCAGGCCGATCAGGAGGACCGGGATGGCCAGCCCCGCATACGCGATCAGGAACAGGGCGGCCAGGACTTCGCCTCGGTTGGCCGGGTCGGCAAGGGAGGCCGCGGTGGCGACGGCGCCGCGGAAGACCAGGCCCACGCCGGCTCCGGCGACGACGCCGCCTAGGACGAAGAGTGGCAGGTTGGGGATCAGGCCGCCGGCCGCGACACCGATCAGGCCCGCGGTCATGGCGACGAGGCCGAGCCGGAGTTGAGCCGGCCGGCCGAGGCGGACGAACACTGCCTGGCTCACGGCGCCGGCGATGAAGACGGCGAAGGTGACCACGCCGGCGAGCAGGCGCGAGGGGTGGTGGAGTACGCCGGCCAGGAAGGTCGGCGCCAGCGACGTGAAGAGGCCGAAGATGGCGAACGCCGCGAACGCACCGATGGCCGAAGCGAAGAACAGCGGGCGGGCAGCAGACGGCAGCGCGACGCGCTGCGGACGGTACGCCGGACGCTCCTCCAACCGCTCCACGGTCTCCGGCACCAGAGCGATCCCGAGCGCACTGACCAGCAACAGCACCAGGAAGATCTGGTACGGGCGCTCCAGCGGCGCCGACACATACTGAGCGAGCAATCCAGCCACGAGCGGACCGAACGCGAGCCCACCGAGGTTCACCATGCTGGAGATCAGCGCGGACCGGCTCGGGTCTTCGCGGGGCCGCGCCACCTGCCGCAGCTCGGACAGATGCGCCGTGGCGGTCGCAGTCAGCACACCGACCCCGACCCCACAGATGAAGCGGGCCACCAGCAGCCCGGGCACCGCCGGCCAGAGCAGGAACAGAACCGCCGCCAACGCCTCCGCGAGTACGGCGACCAGCGCGACCCGCCGACGCCCGAGCCAGTCACTCACGTGCCCGGCCAGGTACAGCGACGCCATCACTCCTACCGCGTAGCTGGCGAAGATCACCGTGATGACGTACGTCGGGAACCCGTCCCGCCGCTGGTAGATCGCATAGAGCGGAGTCGGGATCGTGGAGAAGGCCATCGTGATGAGAAAGGCCGCCGCGATCACCCAGAATCCCGGAGCGTGAGCGAACCGGATCCGTACGCCGGTCCGCGAAGTTGTCATGGTGGACATGTTCCCAGCGTGCCGCGCAGGATCTATCGAGTCCAACGAAAGTTCTTGCAGGCTCTTATCGTCGTACTCGATAATTTCCACAGCATGGACAGTCGCCAGTTGGAGTACTTCGTCGCCGTCGCCGAGGAACTGAGCTTCACCCGCGCGGCGCAGCGGCTGTTCACGGTCCAGTCGACCGTCTCGGCCGCCGTTCGCGCGCTCGAAGCCGACCTCAAGACCACGCTCTTCGACCGCTCGACCCGACGCGTGGCCCTCTCCGCCGCCGGCCAGGCGTTGTTGCCGGAGGCAAAGGCCGCGCTGGAGGCCCTGGACCGCGCGAGGGCTGCGGTCGAAGAAGCGTCGACCGGACTCCGCGGCAACATCCGAATCGGAACCCTGGCCCGGCTCAGCCTGGTCAACCTGGCCGAACTGCTCGGCGCGTTCCACCGCAAGTACCCGCTGGTCGAGGTTCAGGTCGCCACGTCACCCACAGGCTCCACCGGACTCGCCGACGACGTCCGGCACGGCCGCCTCGACCTCGCACTGCTCGGCCTGCCGAAGTCTGAGCTCAGCGGACTGGACGTGCGTGACCTTGCCGCGGTCCCGTTCGTCGCGCTGCTGCCCTCCGAGCATCGCCTGGCGCGGCAGTCCGCCGTCCGACTCGAAGACCTGGCCGGCGAGCGGTTCGTGGACATGCCGAGCGGCTTCGGGAACCGCAAGATGGTCGACCGCGCCTTCGACACGATCGGGATGCCCCGGCGGATCCAGGTCGAGGTGCCGGAGCTGACCACGGTCCCCGACTATGTCAGGGTCGGTCTCGGCGTGGCCGTCGTACCCGAAGTCGAGCTCGCCGAAGACCCGGGCGTCACCAAGGTCGCGATCGAGGGCACAGACCTGGCCTGGACGTTGTCGGTCGTCACGCCGGCCGGCCGGAGATCGAGCAGAGCCGTGGCTGCTCTGCTCGATCTCATCGGCGACGCGACCCGCCGCCAAGCGCCGTACTTCTAAGCGGCCCAGATCCGCCAGTCCGCCAGCTCGTTGTAGCGCCGGAGGGCGGCCACCCCGCTGAGCCAGCCGAGCCAGGCGCCGTACGGCGGGTTGGACTCGTCGAACCCGCTCATCACGAAGGTGAGCCGGGTCTTCCCCTCGGACTCGGCGAGCTCCCAGCTGCTGATCCCGGCCGGTCCCCAGTCCATCGACATCTTCCGGCCCTCGACCAGGTCCACGATCTCCACCCCCGGGCCGGCGTCGAAGCCGCCCATCGCGAACCGGCCACCCTGGCGCAGGTCGATGTCGACCGGATACCCGAACCAGTCCGAGGCCTTCGCCGGCTCGGTCAGCGCCGAGTACACCTGGTCGACCGGCGCGTCGATCAGCGCCTCGCCCTCGAACGTCGGTGACGTGAAGTCCGGCCGGGTGGTCAGCTCGCGGCCTTCGAGGTAGTCGACGAAGTTGGCCAGTGCGAGCGACCAGAAGGTCTGGAGTACGCCGCGGATGTTGGCGCCGCTGATCGCGTCCGCGAAGTCGAAGTGACTCTGCGACAGCGTGATCAGCGTCGCGTCGTCACCCTCGGCCGTGAGGCTGATCTCGGTCGTCGTCTCCTCGCCGCCGAGTGTCCACGCCAGCCGCAGTGTGCTTCCGTCGTAGGTCAGAACCCGCTGGTGGGGCGCGTCGCCCTCGGGGATGTAGCGGCCCCAGAACTCGAAGGTGCCGGGCAGGTCCACGGTCGAGTGCTCGCCGAGCCAGAGGTTGAGGGCTTTCGGATCGGTCAGCGCCTGCCGGACCTCGTCGATGCCGGCCTTGGCGCGCGCTTGCAGAACGAGCGGTTCGGTCTGTGTCATTGGTCTTGGTCTCCCTTGGGGTAGCAGGCCACGGCGAGCTTGAAGGCATCGCCCTCGGTGCCGCCGTAGCGCTCGAAGAGGTCCTGCAGCGTGCCGCGCAGGTCCTCGAAGAACTCCCGCCGTCGGTCCGGTGGGACCCGGATCTCACCGGACACCCCGATGGACGGCAGCTCCGGAGCCGACCGGTCCAGCGCGGCGATGTCGGTCTGGACCTCTTCCATCAGGTCCAGTACGTAGCCGAGGCTCAGCTCGTCGCGGGTCCGGCGGAGTCCGCCGATCCGGCCGACGAGCGCCGGCGACAGCCAGTACGAACGGGCCGTCGCCTGGTAGATGCCCTCGCGGATGCCGCGCACCTTGCGCTCGTCCACCTGGGTCACCAGTCCCGCCTCGACGAGGCGTTTCACGTGGTAGTAGACGCGCTGCGGAGTCTGGCCGAGCTGCTCGGCGACCGCACCACAGGTCGCCGGCTCGGCCAGCCGCCGCAGCACCTCGATCCGTTGCGGCTTGAACAGCGCCTCGGCCTGCTCGAGCTGCTCCAGATGCATTACGTCTCTCACACAAAAAAGTTTGTACGTAAAAATTCTGCTTGTCAATGGGCCGGCGAACTGGCGTACTCACATCATCTGGGAATGTAAATGCCCGGCCGACTGTTCTAGGGAGAGCTTCGGTGATGCGTCACCGAGCAGACACCCAAGACCTTGGGCCTTTGCTACGGATCGTCCGGCACGTACCTGCCGGCGAAGGGAAGGAAGCTCAACATGGCAACTGTCTCGTTCAAGGGAGCCACCCGGGTCTACCCGGGCACCGACGTCCCGGCGGTGGACAAGCTGGACCTGGACGTCGCCGACGGCGAGTTCATGGTGCTCGTCGGCCCGTCGGGTTCCGGCAAGTCGACCGCGCTGCGGATGCTGGCCGGGCTCGAAGAGGTGAACGAGGGTTCCATCTACATCGGCGACCGCGACGTCACGCACCGTCCGCCGAAGGAGCGGGACATCGCGATGGTGTTCCAGAACTACGCTCTCTACCCGCA
>Ga0136846_1220491_pt1 | contig 14892 bp, 17 predicted proteins | sample HopSoiMetagenom2_FD_96841 | JGI IMG/M metagenome (GOLD analysis project Ga0136846, IMG submission 96841) | Grasslands soil microbial communities from Hopland, California, USA - 2 Assembly 2016 (version 4) | ecosystem: Environmental > Terrestrial > Soil > Grasslands | place: USA: Hopland...
CAAGAATGGCGGGAATCTGCGCATCATCAACCGTAATTGCATCGGTTATCGTAGCATGAAAACCAAATTGCTTATTAGGAGCAATCCACTTAGGTTGGATGAAATCCGGCGGCGACAGCGGGAGGCGGTTGCGTACATCATATCCCACAACCTTACTACCAATCTTGTAAAGCTCATCTGCGGCGTCGGGAATGAGGTAGAGTCCAAAGCGAATATTCATTCTATTAGTATACGCCACTCCCGACAGGTGAATAGTCTTAGTAAGATTTCAATTGGTCACCCTTGCTGATTATTTCGCCTCTTAGAACCACTGATTGCAGGCTACTTGCCGGAAGAGACTTTTCATGTTGACCCACTTTTTCTGCATAGGTTATCGAAAGCGTACTTCCCACATTTACCGTGAGGTTATTGTAGTACTGCGCAGCTCTGCCATTGTTATATGCAGCCACAATGTCTGTTGGTGTTGCAAAAGTATATAAGGTGCCTGAAGATGCACGTACGGTTATCGAAAGCCCTCCAAGTTCTGTAACAACTCCCTGTATTTCTTTCATCTCGGATTCACCAATTTTAGATAATGCATTACCTTGATAAAGATCAACAACGGCAACGTACCCAGTGAGACATTCCTCCGATTTATTTCACATACATGCCATACGCTCGGCAAGTGACTGCCATGCAAGCTGGTCGTAGTACTGGAACGGCTGAGATAGCTTTACAACGGCAACAAGCGTTTTTACAGCAGGAGTACTCGACATACTACAGTGCATCGCATTACAACCTGCGTCCGGTGTAATATGGCTAAATTCACTGGTAATGTAAACGACCGGATCGTCTGCAGTAATGGCGCTCGCCGCAACGTCGTGTCCGTCAGCAATATAGCGTGTTTTTGAAGTTGCTTCTAAAACCGTGTCTGCTTGGTGATATTTCGTTAAGCCTGCGAAGGTAAGAGTTGAATCGTTTCGGGATTTTATATGAGTTGCCATTGAGGTCCAAAGCATCGTTCTATCAAATGCCTTCATCATCTCCGGCGGTTGATGTCCGTCATCGTGCGGAAATTCTTTGTTCGCCCAGGTACTTATTGCGTCCAACTCACAGTGCGCCTTTACTACCATAGGCACTTCATCAATGGTAATTGGTGCGTTCTTTTTCAATTCATAACCAGATGCAAGGCTCTGTTTGCCACATTGTGCAAACGAAATAGTTACTTCTTTGCGCCCGCTCGCTGAAGTTTTTGGTTCTGAAAGCCGGACTTCTGGCTTTGGCCACAAAAGTTGGTAAGCAGCGTAAGCACCGCCCGAAACAACAAGTGTTGAAGCGATAATAATAGCAATTATTGCAAACGTTGGTAAATGTTTAAATTTCATCATGAATGTCTCCTTTTTGGTTACATTCATGTTACGGACTGAAGACGATAATATTTCACCGTTTCTTATTTTTGCCATAACCGCATCAGTAAAACGAGTGCTTGAATGGTAGCCGTCTGGTCGAGCGGCGATGATCTTTCTGTCAAATTTATCTAATTTCATGACAACTTCTCCTTGAGCTGCACTTTTGCGCGGCTCATCCATGTGCCTATGGTGTTCGTGGATGTTCCATATGTGGCAGCCAGCTCCTTATAACTTTTTCCCTCCCAGAAGTAAGCCTTAATAAGTTCACCGTATTTCGGCGGTTCTAATTCGTTAATCATTTTTTGTAAAAATTGTTTTTCTTCTTCGTCTATGTGCGATGGTTGCATAGCCTCCATATGCGACTGGATGTCATCAACGACTACTTTCGATTTATTCTTCCGAAGCAGATCGATGCAAAGATTTGTCGCAATACGATAAATCCATGTAGAAAACTTCGCTTTCTCGGCAGAAAAATTTGAAAGGCTACGAAACGCTTTAATAAATGCTTCTTGAGCGATATCTTCACCGTCTTCACGATCCTTAAGGATGTTCTCACAGTGAATAATAAGGCCGGCTTGATATCTATCGACAAGTAGCCGGTAGGCATCTGTATCGCCCTTTAAAATCTGGGTTACTATTTTTTCTTCATTCATTACCCTCATTATACGAAGGGAAGTACTATATTATTTCACAATTAATAAAAATAACGGTTTTTAAATCGCATAGCACGGCATAACAAAGGATATATACACCTTTTCCAAAGTATATATTTCCACCCTGAAAAAGTAATATTAAAGACCCCATGGTAATCTATAACTTCCTTACTAAATGCCGTCTTGAATAGTCCAACACCATAAAGCCGGTGCGTAACATCACTACGCCGATTGCTCGGAGGTGTGCCAAGCATATCGTACGTCGTTGCACCGGCCTCTTTCATATCCTTGATAATCTTCCACTGCAGTAAGTAGGAAGCCCCCTTACTTTCACGTAGCGGGGTGGAGCCACCATCTTTGTAAAACGATTTTTCACCAAGCCTAATGACAAAGGCCCCCACAATAGGAATACCGTTTTCGTATGCAAAATAAAGCCTGCCCATGCTCGACGCCATATATGTTTGCCAGAAACGACGATAATATGCGTACGGGCGAATTCCTGGCACACCCTTTCCACCTGCGACAGTTTTCATAAGCATGTACATTTTGCGAAAATTTTGTTCAGACAATACGACGTTTTTTATTTGAACATGCTCTCTTTCTCCAAGTCGTACACCATAACGAGCGCGCTTACCCAAGGAGTCGAAGATTGCACTGATCGACGACTCAAGGGGAACGATAACCGTCGATGCATGCGCCTGAATTCCTTTGGTTATATCAATACTCGGGTCGAACAGGGTAGGTGTTTCTTCGCGCCACTCTGGCTCCATTTGAATAAGAAAAATATTTGGATTATGAATTTCCACGTAACGACGCGTTACTTCAACTATCGCAGCGAAATCCTTTCGCGCTACGCCAGGGCCTTTCGGAAAGTACCATAGATCGTCACAATGAAAAATCGACCGAGTAAGTGCAAGAGCGGCAATACTCACAGATTCTTTTTCGTAAATAAAATAGCAGGGAACCCAGCCTTCTTTTAACTTTAAGGTTGCGAATGCACGCGTTTGAAGAAAGTTTCCGCCATCGGGATTATTAACAATTAAATCATCCCAATTATTTATTTCTTCCATACGAGCAGGACGTAATTGCCATGGGCAATCTTTTGTATTTTTTGTTGTCATGCTCCTTTTACGAGTCTGGAGCTACAGATATTTCAGTTAAGTCAAAAAATGCTACGATTTGTCTACGGCATCAAGAAGATCGAGTAGCTTTACTGTCGTATTCCAGCTACGAATAGTCATAGACTTATAGGGAAGCGTGCCGACAATTTTTCCAAGCCGACTTTTAGTACGAAGTGCACTAAGACGCTGAGAATATATAACCCCTTTGCCCGGCCACACCATATCAACACCTTCGCGTGGATTAAATACCGACATAGCGACGTCTGGATCACCATCCATAAGGAAAATCGCATCGCTATGATATTTGTCCGGCTGCTCACCAAAACCTTTCGGCTTGTTATCAATAACCGCCTTCAATTGATCGTAACTAAGTACCAGCACCTTAATAAGTTCACTATCAAGCTTAAAATTCGCAAGCAACGCTTTTTCAATAATTGCCTTTATTTCTACAGGTTTTTTGCCGGATTGTAAGATTGCGTTACCACTGGCAATATATGTTGAAACGTTAGAAAATCCTAAATCCTCAAGACATTTTTTCAAATCGGCCATTGGCACTTTATTCTTGCCACCAACGTTAATACCGCGAAGTAATATTACATACGTGTTCATCTGTATTCATTCTACCCTAAATTACTAAAGTGGACTTTACTTACTTTATGAACGTTCGCTTGCTAGACTAATGCTATGAATGAAGATGGCCCAATCAAGCAAGATATGACACTAAAAGAACTGCAAGAATACGTATGGCGTATGAACGCCGAACGGGGCTTTAACTTGGTAGACCCGAGCAAAAAACTCGTCATGCTGATGGAAGAAGTCGGCGAACTCGCTAAAGCCGTGCGAAAAGCCGCTGGTCTTAAATTTACCGACACCACCAAGCAAACAGATTTAGAGGAGGAGCTTGCCGATGTACAAATTGTACTTTTAGGTCTTGCGAGCATGCTTGAAATGGATATGACAACCGCCGTCGCGAAAAAAGAAGATAAAAACCGCAAACGAAACTGGAAATAACTTCCTAGTTGTATTTTTTCTTTGCTGCCACAAATGATTGCTTGATAATTTTTTCTAGCACCACTTGATCGACATCACTTAGCTTATTAATATACAAACAGCCTTTGCTGGTTTTGTGTTTACCTAGCTTCTTAAGTAGATCGGTGAAGTCTTCAAACCCAAGCATGATATAAAGCGTCAGGCTTTGCTTCCGAGGCGAAAAAGCAATAAGCGGCCAGTCACCCTCCTGGGTACTTCTTTCAGATTTGTAGTGGTACTGACCAAATCCAATAATACTCGCGCCCCACATTTTTGGCTTTTCACCGGTAATTTTTGAGAACATTCTCAGAAGAGTGAAGCTATCTTCCTTTTTTGTAGCTTCAGGTACGGTGTTGATAAAGTCTTCTGCACTCACATCGTTAGGAAGTGTCTTTAGCGTACTCATACCTAAAATTATAGCAAACCTACTAGCACGTAGGGTAAAATAGAAATTATATTTAATAGCACTACACAAGAAAAGGAACAGCGACCTATGGCTAAATATGCAAACGGTGAGTACGAGGCAGAGGGTCTTTATGGCGGTGGCAAGAAAAGCATCACTGTAAAAATGCAACTCGATAACGATAAAATCAAACAGGTACATGTCACGCCAAATACAACTACTATAAAAATATCATTTGGACTTCAAAAGAAATTTGCCGCGGCAGTAGCTGATGTTGTCGTAGGACGACCTATCGACGAAGTGCACCTTGATAAACTTGCAGGTTCAAGCCTTACTACTAAAGGGTTCAATGATGCGCTTGGAAAAATAAAAACAGAGGCCGCGCAATAAGTTTGCTAGAATAGGACTACGATGAAAAACTTTTACCAGGTTCTACTTAATACGCTGATTGCGAACGTCACAACCAGCTACCTTTGGTTTGCATTAACTTTTTGGGTATATCTTGAAACGAACTCAGTGCTAGCAACAGGTATCATTGGTGGCGCCTACATGCTTTTAGTAGCAATTTTTAGCATTATATTCGGAACGATTGTCGACCATCATAAAAAGAAGAGCGTAATGGTGTTTTCATCAATCTTTACGCTTGTCTTCTTTGCACTAAGTGGCCTTATTTATTTCATTTTTGAAAAAAGCCAGCTTCTCGACTGGACGGGTCCGGTGTTTTGGCTATTTGCCGGCACACTTCTTATTGGAGCGGTGGTTGAAAATATGCGTAATATCGCGCTTAGCACTACCGTAACGCTACTCGTACCAAAAGACACCCACGATAAAGCAAACGGCATGGTTGGTACTGTGCAAGGCGTGGCCTTTATGGTAACGAGTGTGTTCTCGGGGCTTTCGATTGGCCTTCTAGGTATGGGCTGGACGCTCGCGATCGCCATTGTATTTACTGCTATTGCAGCACTGCATATTTTGTTTGTGAAAATTCCCGAGAAAGAGATATTCCACGATCCAGAACTTGAAGGTAAAAAAATCGACATCAAGGGAAGTATTGCCGCGATTCGCTCTGTTCCAGGTCTCGCTTGGCTTATCGTATTTACGACATTTAATAACTTGGTTGGTGGCGTGTTTATGGTACTTATGGACCCGTACGGCCTAACATTATTTCCGGTTGAGATTTGGGGTATTGTACTTGGCGTTACCAGCACCGGGTTCATTGTTGGCGGCATGGTGGTCGCCAAAAAGGGACTTGGCAAGAACCCTCTAAAAACGATGCTACTTGTTAATGTTGGCGTTGCCATACTTGGTGGTTTATTTACTATTCGAGAGTTTTGGTGGCTTTATGCTGTCGGTATTTTCATATTCATGTGCCTCATGCCTGCCGCTGAAGCAGCCGAACAAACAATCATTCAGCGCGTCGTACCATTAAAGCGCCAAGGCCGTGTGTTTGGTCTTGCCCAAGCAGTCGAATCGGGGAGTACACCAATTACTGCCTTTATTATTGCCCCAATTGCACAGTTTGCCATTATTCCATTCATGAATTCCGATGCCGGTAGACAAGCCTTCGGCTGGCTACTCGGCGATGGTAAAGCGCGCGGTATCGCACTCGTATTCCTTGTTGCAAGTCTTATTATGTTTATTGTCGTACTCTTCGCGTTTAAAACACGCGCATACCGAAGACTTTCTGAGTTTTACCAAAAGGCGTAGCGACACACTTACAGTGATAGGCTGTACCATGGAAACAACATTACGAACGACGATATCGCAACTACTCCTGTCGACAACAGGGCAATAAAAAGAAGACTCGCTCGAATAGCATATGTTGAGCTTGGAAGCTTCTGCTTTAGCTTATGCTGCTGAAAATACACACCTCCACATACCAAGCTTAAAACAATACAAATTGGCCATACTGTCATTGGAATAATTAAGCCCAAATCTTGCCACTGAATGGTTGGAATAGAAACAAACGCAATGATATTGAAGAAAACCAAACAGAAACATACTAATGCTATGAGAACCGTACCAAGATAGTGACGTAGTGTTGGACGAGATTTTGTGTTTGATTCACTCGTTACTGTCATTTGAAGCTATTGTAACACGTCCGTACACTACCTTAGCCTAGCGTATTATTGCCTTCTGTAGGTTAGAAATTAGTTTTAGCTGCTAGAACACTAGCAACGATAGGCCCGACGCAACCATAATTGCCGCAAGGCCATATTTAACAAACACTTCGCCCTTTTTAAGGGCAATTTTCGTTCCTATAGACCCACCAATATAGCACCCTAGCAGTGAGGCAACCGCATAGCTCCAAACAATATAACCTTGAGGAAGAATTATACAAAAGGCAACCGCCGCTTGCACGAGCATGAGCACACGTCGCAGTGCATTCGCTTGCAGCGCGGAAAGTCCCATCAAAAACATTAGCGGAAGAAACAGTAGGGTTGCAAGGCCACTCCCTAGAGAGCTCGCAAATAGCAGTACTGCGTAGGAAACATAGCCGAATGTAATTGATTTTGATGACCGCTCTCCAGGCTGAAAGCTTTGTTTTTTAATAAAAAGCGTTGGTGCTAAAACGATTAAAAGCACTCCGATAACTATTTCAAATAGGCCACTTTTAACTTTAGGTAGAACGAGCATCGCAAGGATTGTAGCGATAATCGTTAGAAGTATTAACGGCCATAAGAACCGCTTATTTATAAGCTGCCTCCCTCGCATAGCAATGAGCGAGCTTCCTCCAAGGCCAAGGCTAGCTATAGAAGCACCACCCACGATTTGTTGTGGCGTAAGGCCGATAAGAAGGAAGTAGGGGGTCATTATAAATCCTCCACCTCCACCGCTCATGCCACTTACGACACTTGATAATAGGGCAACGACAAACGTTACCAATGTTAATGTATTCATTAGAATTCCTTTTAATTTGTTATGAAAATATTATTTGTATAGATAAGATTTTAAGCAGCACATAGCTGATATCGGGAAGACATCTTTCAAGTTACTTATTTCGAGAGAGTAGCGCGCTGCTACTTGTTAGATTTATATTAACACAGTATACAAAATAAGTCAATATAGGGCGTGCGTGCTGTCATTAATACGGCACCGAATACTAGCTAGCGGGTATATACTTTAACTAGCTTTGAGAGGCTGAAACAAACATAAACTTACACAAAAACGGAGGTCTTTTTATGTTCCTTAAAAAACGCCCTAAAAACGAGGAGCGGCTCGATAGAGTGGCGAGATTGTATCTTGCTTATAAATTCTTCGGCGCGCTTTATTTTAGTTATCCTATTTTTTACGAGTTTGCATCGCAAACCATAACACCGATTCAGGTTGGATTATTCTTTAGTGTCATTGGTATATGCGGGTTCTTTGCCGAAATACCGACGGGTATTATTGCCGACAAACGCAGCAGAAAATTCAGCGGGCTGTTTGGCATATCTATGTTGGTTATCGCCCCACTTGTTATTTATTTCGGCCACACATTTTCAGCATATTTAATTGCCGCGGTGTTCTATGGTCTCGGAAGGGCATTCTTAAATGGGGCACTCGACTCGCTTGTGTATGATCATAAAAACGTTGATAAGCTAGCCTATAGAAAAGTAAATGCACATGAAATCACCTTCGGCCAGGCAGGCATTCTCGTAGGTGCGGCTTGCGGCGGACTTCTGTTTTCTGTCAGCCACAGCGCACCATTTATCGCCGATGCGGTTACTGGCGTTATTTGTTTTATTCTAATCGCGTGTATGCAGGAACAACACAAAGTCGACTATGTGAAAGCTAAAACTTCGCATAGCCGGCATTTTTTGCAGAGTATAAAATACCTTGTTGCTACACCATATCTTCGAAGAATTGTTCTTGTGGGAGTGATTTTTTCAGTCATGTTAGGTATGTGCATTCAATTCGTTAACGAAGCCGCTATGATCGAGCAAGGTTTCAAGCCTACAGCCCGCGGCTTTCTTATTTCCGGGGCGGGTATTGTCACTCTAATTATTCTTAATCTTTTTCTACTAAAAATGCTGAGGAGCGACAAAGCCCGAATTATATACCTTGGGTGCGGCGCAGCAGCGGCCTACCTAAGTATGAGTAGCGGGCTTATGCCACTGTTCCTTTTTGGCTACCTTTTATGGTGCTGCTTAAATGCGACGAGTTCATTTATTCGCGTTATGTTGCAAGACCGCATACCTAGCTCGCACCGCTCAACCATACTAAGTAGTTTTAAATCTCTGGCCGTCTTGATTGGCCTTGGCGCCAGCACTGGCACTGGTCTTCTTGTGCAATGGGCGCACACTCCACGGGCTGCTTATATTGTTTTCGCTGGCATCACAACAATAATCATTCTTCCTTGTGTTTTCTGGCTAGTTCATCACCTCCACCAGCAAACAAATTGAATGCGGAGTATACTAGGTAGATACATCCAATAAGTCTAAAAGAGGTAGTTATGTCTAAAGCAGAGAACTGGGAAATAGTAGACCGCGAAGTTGTATATCAAAAATATTCACAAACGGTTGAACGACGCGGCTTTCTCATGCCCGATGGAGTTGTGCGCGACTACTACGTTCGTATTGAAAAAAGAGGAACATGTGCTCTTGCCATTACACCCGACAATAAAGTGGTGACTATGCCTCAGTTTCGGCCAGGCCCAAACAGAATTTTGCGCGAGCTTCCTGGCGGTCAGGTCGACGAAGGTGAAGATCCTCGCAGCGCTGCCGCACGCGAGCTTCTCGAAGAAACTGGCTACGCAGGCGATGTTGAAGTATGGACGGGCACTTGGCAAGCAGATGCTTACTCGCAGATGAACCGCACGGTTATTATCGTAAAGAATGCTAAAAAAATTGCCGATCCCGTTCTTGAGGATACCGAGTTTGGCGAAGTTGAACTTGTTGAAATGACCGATTTTGTAGCGCAGGTTCGCGCTGGAGAACTTACCGACACCGCAGGCGCAATGCTTGCCCTAGATTACCTTGGGTATTTGAAATAGAAATTAGTTGCTTTTCAACTGCGAAGATGAGACATCAGCATACTGCGTCACTATTAATTCATACGGAATAGTAATGCCGTGTTCATTTTCAAGCTCATTTATAATGAGTTCCATTTCATCCGGTGAATCGCCGTTGCGCATGCCAATAGCAAGCGACACCTGACGGAGCAGTATATCGAGCCCCTCCCAGCGGTAAAGAAAAGTACGTACAACATCCGAACCTACTAAAAGAGTCAGCTCGCTGTCGCCGAATTGTTCACGGAGTTTTGGTAACGTCTTATGGACGGTAAATGTTTCATTACCAAGAGCCACCACCCGAATGTTTTCAATCGATGCGGTAGCTTCGTTAAGCAAAATAAGCCGTTCTGAAGCATGGGTTGCATTCGACTTACCGCGCGGGGAAGGGTCCGGCAAAAATATAATTTCGTCTAGGCCGCACATTTTAAGGGTTTCATTACCAAAAGCAATATGCCCAGCATGAACAGGGTCGAATGTGCCGGGATAGATACCGATTTTTTGCGTCATCCTACCGATTATACCGCTAGACCCCGAAATTGACGAAAGCCCCTGGGCGCAGGGACTTCCGTCGACTTGCGCCTAGAGGCTTGATGCACTTACTGTGCGGGGAACTTCGGTCAGTTCGCCGCGCACTTCTCGGGGGTCTGGACCGCCGCCTTGTTGAAGACGACGATGTTGCCGAAGTTGGTCGGGGTGTTCCAGCGCTCACCCTTGACGGTGACGTCGTAGGTGACGGGGCCGTCCTTGACCTCGCGCTTCATCAGCCCGTAGGCGTTGGCGGTGTCCCGGCGCTTGACGCCGAACCACGAGTCGTCCATCTTGTAGGTGTCGTTGGACGCGTAGATGCGGTACTCGTGACCGTCCTTCGTGTTGCTGTCCTCGACGTTGCACACCGTGATGGTCTCGTAGTGGAGGCCCTGCTTGGGGCCGACCTCCCAGTAGATCCACCAGGCGATGCCCAGGACGATCGCGATGACCATCGCGATCGCTCCGGCGACCTTCAGTCGCTCGTAGCCGCTGCTGTGGCCGTAACTCATGGCTGTGCCCTTCGTCGTGCGGCAATCGTGCCGCGTTACTTCGTGAGTGCTTGTGTATATTATCACTTTTTTATAAAAATGTCAATGACTTGAATAGGGTAGAATGAATATATGTCCATACGAAAAAAAATTGACTCGTTGCTAAGCAAACTTGAAAAAAGATATGCGACGCATAATCATATCGAGGTCTCACGGTCGGCCATCTTACATAACGTCGAAGTATTCGAAAGGCTAAGTAGCAAACAGGTTATTCCTGTTTTAAAAGGCAACGCCTATAGCCACGGCATTACGCTTGTTGCTAAAGCATTAAGAAACCGTAAACTACCATACATTGCCGTCGATGGTTACTTCGAGGCACTTCGTATACGCACGGTGAGCAAACAACCGATATTGGTTATGGGCGCCATTCTGCCTGAAAATTTCGCCCGCATGAAATATGATAATTTTACTTTTGTCGTACAAGACGAGGCGACCATTCATGCGCTTGGAAAAACCAAAAAGAACATAAAGGTGCACCTGGAGTGCAACACTGGTATGAATCGCTACGGCGCCAAGCTAACAGAGGTGACGCAGCTTACAAAACTCATTCTGGATTACAAAAACCTCGAACTTGAAGGAGTGATGAGCCACCTTGCGGATAGCGACGGCAATCATTCCTCAACAGTAGATTCTGCAGTCGGGGTTTTCGATACCTGTGTCGATGCGGTTCGAGCCGCAGGCGCAAACCCGAGCATATTCCATGTCGCACAAAGTGCAGGAAGTCTAAAGGCCCATTCAAAGTATGCAAATATGGTTCGTATCGGTATTGGAATGTATGGCATTAATCCATTTCCAAAAAAACATTTGCTACACCAGCAACTACAAAAAGAACTTCGCCCCGCGTTAAAACTTGTAAGTACGATTACCAAAATAATAGAACTAGAGAAGGGTGACTCGGTAAGCTACAACTACACATTCACCGCACCAAAGAAAATGAAGATCGCCGTACTGCCGGTTGGCTATTACGAGGGCGTTAATCGTTCACTCAGCAACAAAGGCACAGTGAAAGTAGCTAAATCATTCACACCAATTGTTGGGCGTGTTTGTATGAACCATACTATGATAAGCCTCGATGGTATCAATGCAAATGTCGGGGATCGGGTAGTTATTTACAGCGAAAATCCCAAAGATGTTAATGCTATAGATACGATTGCGAGCGAGCATAATCTCTTCAATTACAATCTGCTAACTAATTTGAATCCCGATGTTCGTCGCATACTTGTCGACTAAGTAGTCGCACCCTTAAAAACTATTTGTTCGCTTTAACGGCTTCAATCTGTTCTTGGGTTAGTGGAACCCAAGGAGAGCCGTCGGCGTTCGATGATGCAGCCGCAGGGCTATTGCCTTGTGTCCACCATTTTGCTTGGTAGGGAACACCCTTGAAGAGTACTCGCTGACCAGTGTCATAAGGTGTTGCTCCCGACCATTCAGGGTAGGTACCCGCAGGAAGTGTTGCCTGAGCAACGGGCTTTTCACCAGGAAGGACAGGGCCAATTAGCTCCCATGGCGTTTGCCATGATTGAAGCACAGGACTATCTGGCATATCGCCCTCAGTCCACCATTTTGCTTGGTAAACATTACGGTGCCATACAACTTTCGTACCCTCAAGATATGCCCCTGATGCTGACCAAATTTGGTAAGGGCTATTCGCAGGATCGTCCACCTTTTGTACCGTCGAACTAGCACTTTCGCTAGTCACCACGCCAGCACTTAGCGAAAGACTTCCGTCAAAGCCTATACCAAGGAGGGAAGCAAAGGCTTGTCCATCTTGCTTTACGCCACTACATGAATCGGAAACAATCTTCAAATCAACATAGTTGCTTCCACAAGGTACATCACGGTTGATTGACCACATTGACATGCGACTTACACCGTGACCTAGTGCGAAGCTGTTAAATGCCTTCGCGTCGTCCAGCGTAAAGATTTCAGTCGACTCGTCGTTTTGACCAATCATCGGCGTTGCACCAATTTTCGCCCACAAAGAACCGTCACTTAGTTTCTTACCAGCTTGCTGATAGAGAACGCCAAGTTGACGCTGAGTTTGAACAAGGGCGCTTTCAGAAGCAGCTAACATCGACTGACCACCCGTACGACTCGATCCGTAGTCCATCGTCATTACATTTACTCCCGCAATATCAACACCCTTTGCGAGAATCCGTGAGACTGCATCAGTTCCGGTTTCACTCAAGCCCTGTGGTGTAACGGGGAGTGTTAACCATATCGCAAGATGCTTACCAGATGCACGGCGTTCAGTTTGTAGTTTCGCAAGTGCTTCGGCGCGCCTTGCACCCGCAGCGGCATCGGTGAGGCCGGGACCTTCAAGATCAAGATCGATCGTGTCGATATCGTAACGTTCAATAACTGAACGGTAGGCCTTTTCAAGATCATTTACATTGTCGCACTTTACTGCGAGCTCATCGTTTTTCAAACCACCAAAAGATACCGCCACACTTCCACCTTGTTGGTGTAAACGGGCAATACGACGATCGAGATCGAGCGAGTCGCTGGCCTGGGTTAGTGAATATGCACCACCCCAACTTGGTTCGCAGGAATTTTTAGGAGAAGAAACAATAAAAGAGAGGATGGCATCGTGCTGTGGCGTCGCACCAATTTGCTCGAAGGCAAATGTTGGTGTTGCCGTAACATCGACGTACCCCGCAAACCACGGTTTTGTTGAAACCTCTGACTTCATAGTGTTCCAACGCCAAGCGGCAAATATACCGCCACTAATAATAGCTCCGAGAAGCACAATCGCCAGGAAAACACGCCATGGCGACAAACGTCGTGTTCGTACTACGGCTGTTTTTTGGACTTTAGCTATTTTTTTACTCATAGTGTCACTCCTTCTTCGTTGCGACCAGAGTTTGCATACGTTCGGGCGGCAAGTGGCATTTTACTTTCCGCGTCACCATGGTAAAGAACCGATTGCCAATCTAATGCTGGTGTATTTTTTGCCGCTACCGCAGAGGCTTCAGGTTTTACGTCAACATAAAGCCAGTCGGTTAGTCCGCGCCAGGTATCGGCGATCGTGTGTCCAATGCCAATGTATGCAATGATTGCCCATATAGCCAAAACCGCATTAAATCCAGCAAAGGCAGCGTTGCCCCAGTTTTCAGCTGATACGTCACGCCACAGCGTAAATACCGAAAAGGCAACAATCAGTACTGGAGTAACAACGTACAAAAGTGGAGCAACCGTACGGTCTTTCACTTTTGGAGTACGGGCAAATGGAATCTTCTTACCTGTTAACGCCTGTTGCAATGATTTCAGTACGCCAGCTAGGTTTACTGGAAGAAGGATAAGATTAAACCCGTAAATACGTAAGACATCGCTTCGTTTGTAGCCGCAGTATTTCAAATCACTCGCCATTGCGAAGAAGTAGGGAAGTGCGGCAAGAAGTACGAATGGGCTTAGGAGACGCCCGTCGTATGGATAGGCAAGGAGGAATATTAGGCCAAAACTCGCCCAAGCAATCGATGCCATGTAGTTTAGACGGAGGAGTGTTTCAATTCGAGGAGCAAACTCGTTACGGCGACGGCGTTCGCGAATTTGCGCACGTAATTTCGGCAGAATAAGAAGTCCGCCATTTGCCCAGCGACGACGTTGCACAATTAATGAGCCGAAGTCTGGTGGTGTTGCGCTGTAGCTTAATCGTTCAGGGTAATTTATGAGCGACCAGCCATGAAGCGTTAGGTCAACACTTGACTCTGTATCTTCAATAACTGTACGGTCTTGAATATAACGATGAATTTCGAAGCCGCCAATCCACTCAGTTTCAACAATATCGTCAAGCGCACGTTTACGAATTACTGCATTCGCACCAACCCAGAAGGTTGCGCCGTAGTAGCTCATTCCCTGGTGAAGAATATGTTGAATATCAGTCGTCGCCGCAGCAAGGCGCTCAATACGTGTTGCAGCACCACGGAATGATGAATATGGTGTTTGCGTTACAGCAACACGAGAGTTGTTTGGCTGCTGCAAAAGGTACACGAGACGAAGGCAATAGTCACGAAGCAGAATCGAATCGGCATCAAGTGTCAAAAGGAAGTCGCTATCAGGGACGGTGACATCTCCTTTTTTATCAGCAATAAGTACTGGTCCATCAGGGGTCTCTTCGTGTCGATAAGTACCACCCATAAGTCCAATATACGAGTTGAGGTTCATCGCCTTATTCGCCTCATGTGAAAGCGACGCAAATTTTTTACGTTCAAACACTTCGAGTTCAGCAC
>Ga0136846_1214021_pt1 | contig 14890 bp, 9 predicted proteins | sample HopSoiMetagenom2_FD_96841 | JGI IMG/M metagenome (GOLD analysis project Ga0136846, IMG submission 96841) | Grasslands soil microbial communities from Hopland, California, USA - 2 Assembly 2016 (version 4) | ecosystem: Environmental > Terrestrial > Soil > Grasslands | place: USA: Hopland...
ACGAACGAGGAGGCCCTGGTCAAGCTGACGACCGAGCGCAGCATCGACGTCGTCGCCATCGTGGCCGGCCAGCCCGCCAAGCTGCTCGCCGAGATGAAGCCCGAGGCCAAGCAGCTCGTGCGGCTGCTCAAGGTCGATGGCGTCAACCCCGCGACCAAGGCCGCCCTGCAGACGTATTCGCCGGCCACCATCCGCTCGGCGAGCTACCCGAACTGGCTGGAGCAGGACATCGACGGCCTGGCGGTCAAGTCCTATCTCGTCACCTACGACTACACGTACCGGGCGACCGTCGAGCACCTGTCGCAGTTCGCGCGCTCGCTGTGCCAGAACTTCGCCGTGCTGCAGACCGAGGGCCACCCCAAGTGGCGCGACGTCCGGCTCGCGCTGCCTCCGCTCGGCAAGGGCTGGGCGTACTACGGGCCGACGGATCGGGTGCTGCGCACCTGCAGCGACGGCGCGCCGCCGCCGCGGCCCGCGAACGCGGCGTCCCGAGCCGGCGAGGCGGGCTGCTCGCAGCAGGAGCAGATCCTGGGCTTGTGCCGGCCACGCTGAGGACGCCGACACGGGCGGGCACATGGCGCGGAGCGCAAGCGACGACGTTTCGCGGCGGACGCGGGCCGGCACGTCGAAGCACCGGGCTGAACCGGGACACATCTGCACGGCAGCCGACCCGTGCTCTGTCCCTCGCCGTCCCCACCTGAAACGGGGTCAGGTCTTGAATGTTGCGCGGCAACACCTCTCGTTGGGGTCAGGTCTTGAAAGTTGCGCGAGCGCGTGTCGGCCATTTGCCGATGGCTTGCCGCGCAACTTTCAAGACCTGACCCCGTGCCACACAGCTGGACACGCATCGTTCAAGACCTGACCCCGGCCTCGCGGCGAAGCATCGGGTTGAACCGGGACACATCTTCACGGCAGCCGATCCGCGGCCTGTCCCTCGCCATCCTCGACTGAAACGGGGTCAGGTCTTGAATGTTGCGCGGCGACACCTCTCGTTGGGGTCAGGTCTTGAAAGTTGCGCGAGCGTGTGTCGGCCATTCGCCGACGGCTTGCCGCGCAACTTTCAAGACCTGACCCCGTGCCACACAGCTGGACACGCAACGTTCAAGACCTAACCCCGGCCTCACGGGCCGGCACGTCGAAGCACCGGGCTGAACTGGGACACATCTGCACGACGCGTGAGAACCCGCCCGCACGGCACCTGAGCCGCGCCCTGTCCCTCGCCGTCAACGGGGTCAGGTCTTGAATGTTGCGCGGCGACACCCCGTGCCAGATGCCTTGCCACGCAACGTTCAAGACCTGACCCCGGCCTCGGCGCTCGCCATCTCGATGAAGCGCAGTTGCGGATCGAGCGCCAGCGCGCGCGTCGCGGCGCGCGCCTGGGCGGGCTCGAGCGGCACCAGCAGCTCGATCTGGCCGCTGACGCTGGTGCCGATGGCCAGGCCGTCGCGGTACAGCACGCGCGAGCCGGCCACGCGCGGCAGCCTGGGGCCGGTGAGCACCGTGCCCAGCAGATTGGCCGGGTCGGAGGCCGACAGGCAGACGAGCGTCTCGTCCGGCGGCTGGCGGCGCACGGCGCGCATCGTGGCGATGGCATCGGGCAGCGCGAACTGCTCGCCCGTCACGCCGGCGATGAAGCGGCCGCCGCGGATCTCGCCGCGCGCTTCCAGCCGGCGATACACGCGCACGAGCTCGCGCCACGGCGGCAGCCAGCCGGCCTCGCGATCGAGCATCTCGAAGCAGACGACGCCGTAGCGGCGCAGGAGCGTGCGCGCCACATGCTCGACGGCCTCGGCATGGGCCGTGGCATCCGGCACGGCAAGCTGTGATCGGACGACGTTCCACCGCCCCGCATCCTCGATGCCATGCAAGGCGACGCGTCGCCGCGAGCGCGACGCCGCCGTCGCGCGCCTGGCCGCGGGCACCAGCAAGGCGCGCAAGCCCGCGTAGCTGTCGCAGCTGGCGCGCCCGCGCACCACGAGCTCGGCGAGCGCGTCCTCCAGCTCGGCGCGCAGCAGGCGCGCGCCGTCGGCCATCTCGTCGAAGAAGGAGGCGCCGTGGGCCTGCAGGAAGTCGAGCACCCGTTGCGCGCGGCCGCCCAGCGCTTCGCCGTCCTCGCCCGCGGCGACGGCGGCGATGCGCGACCACGTCGGCGCGGCGCGTCGCGGCAGCAGCAGGATGGGCGTCGTGCGCAGCGACGAGCGGCCGCCGCCCTGGGTGCCGGTGGCCAGCGGCCGCAATCGCGTCCACAGCATGCGGCCGGCGGTGCACAGGTCGTCGAGCCAGGACGACGCGTAGTCCTTCACGCGTGCCGGGAGCACCTCGGCCTCCCACAGCGAGGCCGGCGCCTCGAAGCCTTCGAGTTGCGCCAGCACGGCCGGCAGGGCTTCGGGGCCGCTGACGCGCGACGCACCGGCCACATGCTGCCACTCGAACAGGAAGCGCACGAAATCGCGCGGCTCGACGGGCTCGATCTCGCGCCGCAGGCGCTTGAGCGTGTAGCGGTGGATGCGCGCGAGCAGGTGGCGTTCGCACCATTCGATCTCGTCGAGCCCCGGCGTGACGTGGCCCTGGAACACCGTGCCCTCCGACTGCAGCGCCGTGAGCGCGGCCTCGATGTCGCCGCGCGGCAGCCGCAACTGCGCGGCGAGTTCGTCGACGGTGACGGGCCCGAGGCCGGCGAGGCGCGAACGCAGCAGCTCGCGCAGCGCTTCCTCCGGCGCCTCGAACGGCGTGTCGTAGCCGGCCGGCGGCGTGATGGCGGGGGTGGGCTCGAAGGCCGGATAGAGCGGGCGCAGCGTCGCGAGGCGCTCGGCCGCGACCCACAGGCCGCCCTCGCCCTTGCCGGCATGCAGGCGCGTCGCGCGCCCCGCGCGCGCGAGCGAGGCGAGCGCGACGTCCCAATGCGCGTTGGCCTGCGCCTCGGCCGCGGTGATCGCCCCCAGCGTCATCAACGCCTCGTGCACCTCGTCGGCGCTGCGCGCGCGCGGCCAGGCCTCCTCGCGCACGCCGGCGATGGCGTCGGCGTCGAGGGCGCCCATCTCGCCGACGTTGTCCGCGTCGCCGAAGCGGCGCGCCTGCACCGCCTGCGTCCGGCGTTCCTCGATGGGCGCGTCGTCGAGGTAGGCATAGGGCCGCGCCGTGAGCGCCTCCGCGGCCAGCGGGGACGGCGCGGGCAGGTCGCGTGCGACCACCTCGATGGCGCCCGACTCGATGCCGCGCAGCACCGCCAGCCAGCCTTCGGCGTCCATCGCCTCGTAGAGGCAGTCGTGCATCGTCTGCGCCACCAACGGATGGTCGGGCACCTCGCGCGGGCCGCCGAGGTTCTCGGCGCAGGCCACCTGGTCCGGGAACACCGAGGCCAGCAGGTCCTCGGACTTCATGCGCTGCAACTGCGGCGCCACCTTGCGCCCGCCCACGAAGCGCGGCAGCGCGAGCGCCGTCGTCGCGTTCCAGCGCCAGCGCACCGCGAACAACGGCGCGTCCAGCAGCGCCTGGACCAGCACGTCCATCGCGGTGGCCGAGCGCAGGTAGCGCGCCACCTCGTCGAGCGGGAAGCTGTGGCTGGTGGACAGCGACAGCACGATCGCATCCTCCGTGGCCGCGGCCTGCAGCTCGAAGTTGAACTGGCGGCAGAAGCGCTTGCGCAGCGCCAGGCCCCAGGCGCGGTTGACGCGGCTGCCGAACGGCGAGTGCAGCACCAGCTGCATGCCGCCCGACTGGTCGAAGAAGCGCTCCATCACGATGCGCTTGTGCGTGGGCAGCGCGCCGAGCACGGCCTGCGCGCCGGCGAGGTGCTCGACGATCTGGCGCGCGCCGTCGGTCCCGATGCCCCCGGCCGTCGCCTCGACCAGGCCCTCGATCGCCGCGGGCGGGCCCTCGCGCCTGACCTGCTCGCCGACCGTCTCGCGCAATCGCGCGACCGCCATCGACAGCTCGTCGCTGCGTCCCGGCGCCTCGCCGAGCCAGAACGGGATGTTGGGCGGCTGCCCTTTCGCATCCTCGACGCGCACGCGCCCCGGCTCGACGCGCAGGATGCGGTAGCTCGCATTGCCCAGCTGGAACACGTCGCCGGCCAGGCTCTCGACCGCGAAGTCCTCGTTGACGGTGCCGATGCGGTCGGACTGCGGCTCCAGCAGCACGGTGTAGTCGCCCGTCTCCGGGATGGTGCCGCCGGACGTCAATGCCGTCATGCGCGCGCCGCGGCGCTCGCGCAGCTGGTGGTGCACCGCGTCGCGATGCAGGTAGGCGCCACGCGGCCCCTGGCGCGTGGTGTAGCCGTCGGCCAGCATGCGCAGCACGGCGTCGAAGCGCTCGCGCGGCAGCGCGGCGTAAGGCCAGGCGCGGCGCATCAGCGCGTACAGCGCGTCCTCGTCCCAGTCGCGGCACGCCGTCTCGGCGACGATCTGCTGTGCGAGCACGTCCAGCGGCAGGGGCGGGACGCGCAGCGTGTCGAGCTCGCCGCGATGCACGGCCTCGAGCAGCGCCGCGCATTCCACCAGCTCGTCGCGCGACTGCGGGAACAGCCGCGCCTTGGGCGTGCCGCCCACCGCATGCCCCGCGCGGCCCGCGCGTTGCAGGAACGCGGCGATCGAGCGCGGCGAGCCGAGCTGGCAGACGAGGTCGACATCGCCGATGTCCAGCCCCAGCTCCAGCGAGGCGGTGGCCACGAGCACCTTCAGCTCGCCCCGCTTGAGCCGCTGCTCCGCGTCCAGGCGCAGCTCGCGCGCGAGGCTGCCGTGGTGCGCCGCGACCGCGCGGTCGCCCAGCAGCTCGGCCAGGTGGCGCGCCGCGCGCTCGGCCATGCGGCGCGTGTTGACGAAGACCAGCGTCGTGCGGTGCGTCGCGACCAGTTCCACGATGCGCCGATAGACCAGGTCCCACTGTTCATGCGACATGACCGCCGACAATGGCGTCGGCGGCAGCTCCAGCGCCAGGTCGCGCTGCTTCTTGTAGCCGATGTCGACGATCGCGCAGTCGGCCCGGCCATCGACCACGGCGCCCGCCCCGACGAGAAAGCGCGCGACTTCGGCGATCGGCTTCTGCGTGGCCGACAACCCGATCCGCGTGACGTGCCTCGGCTGCGCGCGCGCCATCGCGGCCTTCGGGTCGGGGACGACGCCGTCCTCGTCCGGCGCGGCGTCGCATGGCGGAAAGTCGACGATGTTCTGCAGCCGTTCCAGCGACAGCGCCAGGTGGCTGCCGCGCTTGTTCGCGGCCAGCGCGTGGATCTCGTCGACGATCACGGAGCGCACGTTCGCGAGCATGCGTCGTCCGGCCAGCGAGCCCAGCAGCACGTACAGCGACTCGGGCGTCGTGACGAGGACGTGCGGCGGCCGGCGCATCGCCTGCTGGCGCTCGCGCGCCGGCGTGTCGCCGGTGCGCACGGCGGTGCGGATCTCGACATCCGGCAGGCCCTGGGCCACCAGCTCCGCGCGGATGCCGGCCAGCGGCTCCTCGAGGTTGGCGCGGATGTCGTTGGACAGCGCCTTCAGCGGCGAGACGTAGACGACGGCCGTCTCGTCCGGCAGCGCGCCGGCCACGCCGCGGCGCACCAGGTCGTCCAGCGCGGCGAGGAAGGCCGTCAGGGTCTTGCCCGAGCCGGTCGGCGCCGCAACCAGCGTGTCGCGCCCCGCCCGGATGTGCGGCCACGCCGCGACCTGCGCCGCCGTCGGCGTGCCGAAGCGGCGCTCGAACCAGCGCGCGACGGCGGGGTGGAAGTCTTGCAGGGGCATGAATGAATGCAGGTGGTGGCCCGGACGTGATTCTCAAGCTTCGGAGGCTCAAGGCGCGAGCCTGGGCGTTTCGCGACGGGCGACATGCCAGCAGGGCCAAGGCCGGCCCGCCGCCTGCCGCCGCTCTGGCAACATCGCCCGCTCACCGGAAAGCGACGGAGACACGCCATGCCCGCCCGTTCGTTCGTTCGCAGCGCGCCACCGGCGCTGCTTGCCGCCACCCTGCTCGGCTGTGCCTCGGCGCCGCTGCCGCCCGCGCCGCCGCCGCTGGCGACGACGTCGACGGTGACGACGCACTCGGTCAGCTCGTCGACGTCGACCGCCGCGCCGCCGACGCGCGAGCAGGTCGCGGCCATCGTCGCCGCCCCCGACCGCACCGACGCCGACCGGACGAACGACCAGCGCCGCCACCCGGTCGACCTGATGACCTTCGTCGGCGCGCGCGCGGGCTGGACGGTGCTGGACGTGAGCACCGGCGGCGGCTACACCGCCGAGCTGCTGTCGCGCATGGTCGGCCCGACCGGCATGGTGTGGGCACAGAGCCGCCCGCGCAACCCGGGCATGCCCGCGGCGAGGCCCGCGCAGCCCGAGGGCGGCGCGCCCGCGCCCATGGCCGCGCCGGCCGCCCCGTCGCGCGGCGCCGCCGAGATCCTGGCCGAGCGCAGCGCCCGCATGACGACCGCGGGCGTCGCGGCCGCGCCCATCAGTTTCGTCGCCCTCCCGTTCGACGACCCGGTGCCGCCGACGGTGGCCGACGGCAAGTTGGACCTCGTCACGCTGATGTTCAACTACCACGACTTCGGCTGGATCCCCGTCGACCGCGCCGGCATGAACCGCGCGATCTTCGCGGCGCTCAAGCCCGGCGGCCTCTACGTGATCGCCGACCACGCGGGGCGGCCGGGCACCGGCATCGGCGAGTCGGGCACGCTGCACCGCATCGAGGAGTCCTTCCTGCGCAAGGAGGTCGAGGCCGCCGGCTTCCGGCTGCTGGCCGAGGGCGACTTCCTGCGCAACCCCAACGACCCGCGCGACCGCAACGCGCCGGAGCCGCCGCAGCCCAAGGACGAGTTCGTCCTGAAGTTCGTCAAGCCGTAGCGCCGTCGAACCAGCGCCACGCGCCTTCGGAGACCACGTCGACCCGGCCGTCGACAACCCGGATCGCGGTCTGGTCGTCGATCGCGCAGGACGGGTTGCCAAGCGTGCCCGCCCAGCGCTGCGCGCTCGCCATCGAGTTCTCCGGCATGTCCGGATGGTCGACGTGCGGGAAGATGGAGAACGGCACGATGCCGAGGGTGCGATCGTCGCCGGTGATGGGCGGCCGCTGCTCGACGAAGTCGTCGCCGATCCGCGGCGTCATCACCATGCTGCCGGCGCTCAGGCCGACCCACACCTTGTCCTCCAGCGCCGGCATCAGGTCGACGAAGCCCGACTGCCGCATCCAGTGGCACAGGTAGAGCGCGTCGCCGCCGTTGACGAGAAAGACATCCGCCTCCCGCACCCACGCCTCCCAGCGCTCGCGCGGGACGCTGGGCAGCGCGGTGAGCTCCAGCACCCCTTGCGATCGCCACCCCAGCTCGGTCATGGGCGTGCCGGCCCGTCCCGTGATGAAGCGCCAGGCGCCTGCGGGCGTGCCCCTCGGGTGGCCGTAGCCCGCGGTCGGGATGCACAGTGCATGGCAATCGGCGATGGGCTTGTCGAGCATGGCGGAAAGCGCCCGGCGGATGCTCGGATTCTTGATGCCGGCGGAGGTGAGGAGCAGTTTCATGATGCCTTTCCGGAAGAAGCTGGCCAACGGACCCGTCCTGGCACGACGAACGGCGCGGCCGGAAATCGACAGTGCGCGTGCATGGTCGGGCCGGCGGCCGGGCACGGCGTCGCAAGCCCGCGTTCAACCGCGGCGCCACTTGCGGGTCTGCCCCGACGCCGGGCCTGGCGGCCAGTGCCATCATCGCCCGACCAACGACAAACCCCAGGGCCTGCCATGAATCGACTTTCCGCCGTCGCGTGCGGCTGCATCGCCGTGCTCACCGCGTCCGCCGCCTGTGCGCACGGGCCGTCCTCCGGCTTCGCCGAACCGCCCGTGCCCGCCATCGGCACGCGCACGGTGGCCGACGCGGAGCTGCTGGTGCCGCGGCCGCGCAGCACGCCCTGCACCGTCGCGTTGTTCGCGAACCAGGAGTTCGCCGGCTTCACGCCGGTCGCGCTCTCATATGCACCGCCGGCAGGCTGCCCGGGCCCGTGGGCCAAGGTGGTGCTGCAGGCCGACTACCGGGTCGACGCGGGCCGGCAGTTCGACCGCACGGCGGTGATCGACGTCGGCGGCGTCAACGTCTACTTCGGCACGACGATGGAACCGGGCAGGACGACGGCGCGTGCCTGGCACGTCGAGCGCGACGTCACGGACCTCAGCGCCCTGCTCGCGTCGGCGCAGCCCGGCGAGGCGATCCTGGGCAACGTGGTCGACTCGACCTACACCGGCCGCATCTTCGGCAGCGCCAGCCTCGTCTTCTACCCGCGCGATCGCGCCGACCCGGCGCCCGACACGCCGGAGGTCGTCGCACCGTTGGCGCCGTCGCTCACGGCCCTGTCGCCGGCCAACCCGACGCTCGCGAAGACGCTGACCTTGCCGCGCAATGTCGAGCGCCTCGCCCTCGACGTGATCGCGCAGAGCCAGGCCTCCGACGAGTTCTGGTACACCTGCGTCCCCGACGCCGACGCGGCCGTGCTCCAGAGCTGCGGCGGCACGGCGTTCCGCGAGGTCGAGGTGGCGATCGACGGCACGCCGGCCGGCGTGGCGCCGGTGTTCCCGTGGATCTACACCGGCGGCATCAACCCCGCGCTGTGGGCGCCCGCGCCCGGCGTGCAGACGCTCGACTTCGAGCCCTCGCGCATCGACCTGACGCCGTTCGCCGGCCAGCTCGACGACGGCCAGCCGCACACGATCTCGCTGCAGGTGTGGGGCGCGCAGGACAACTTCTCGGTCACCGCCACCCTGCTCGCCTGGCGCGACGCGAGCGCCCCCGTGCTGAGCGGCGCCGTGACGCAGAACACGCTCGCCGCGCCGACGGTCACGGTCGACGATCACGGCCTGAGCGTCGACGGCTCGAACGCGACGGGCCGCGTGACGGTGGCCTCGAAGCGCGGCTACCGCATCGCCGGCACGCTGTGGACGTCGCACGGCCCCGTCACGACGGTCGTCGAGCAGGACATGAAGTTCGAGAACACGCAGGACTTCGCCATCACCGACACCCGCTACGGCCAGAAGATCGATCAACGCACCGACGTGCGCACCGCGGTCGCCACCTACGCGCCGCAGGGCGTCACGCTGCGCAGCACGCACGCCAGCTACCCGCTGTCGGTCGACTTCGTCGAGACGCTGGCCGGCAACGCCGTCGTCCTGGACACCTCGATCTCGCAGCGACGCCACGTCGAGACGCGCAGCGACGGCCCGCACGGGCGGTCGTGGTGGACGACCAGCGACGAGAGCGTCGCGCCGCACGCCACCACGTCCTACGACCAGGCGACGGGCGCCGCCACGACCACGAATTCCGCGAGCCGCCAGCGCGTGCACGTCGAGGACAGCCGGCTCGGCTGCTACGACCGCACGATCGTCGTCACGGCCAACGAGGTGTCGGCGGTCAAGCAGGGCTGCGGCGACCGCCGGCCATGACCGGCCCGCGCCCGCGCGACGCGACGTCGGCCGGCGCGAGCGAAGGCTAGCGGCTCGCGGCCGACGCGGGCAGCGGCGGCATCGACAGGAAGCGGTCGACGCGCTTCCTGGCCTTGTTGTCGACCAGCATCTTCCACATGCCCGAGTCGTCGTAGACCTTCTGCGCCTCGACGCGGCACTCGGCCACCAGGGCCTTGTGGCGCGCCGCGGGCCAGTCCTTCTGTTCGGCCATGGCGGCCTTGAGCATGTTGCTGCCGCGCGGGTCGCGCAGGCCCTTCAGGTAGGCCTCGCCGACGTAGGCGAAGCCCAGCTTGGTGATCTCGAACAGCGCCGGGCGCACGGCATCCTTCTCGCCCGCGCGGGCGCGCGCGACGAGCGCGTACTGGTCGACCTGCAACGCCGCCGCGCATTGGGAGGCGCGCTGGTAGAACGCCTCGTCCGCGGCGTCGTCGGCGCGCGCCGGCGTGGCGGCCAGGGCGCCAAGCAGGGCCGGCATGGCGGCGGCGATCGTGAATCGGTGTGCGGCGTGCATCGTCCCATCGTACCAACTCGGGGACGAGCGGACAGGCAAGCGAGATTCCCGCGCCTAGCGCAGCGGCGTCCACTTCACGTCGCTGCGCGCCGAGGCCACCGTCTTCTCGATGAAGCGCACGCCGCGCACGCCATCGCCGATGCGCGGGTACTCGGCCTCGCCTTCGGTGGCGGGCCGGCCGTGCGCGGCACGCGTGCGCAGGTCGGTGGCGACGCCCTGGTAAAGATTCGCGAAGGCCTCGATGAAGCCTTCGGGATGTCCCGGTGGCAAGCGGCAGGCGCGACGCGCGGCGGCGCTCAGGCCAGGCGAGTTGCGCGTCAGCGTGCGGCGCGGGCCGTCGCCGGGCGCGTGCACGAGCAGGTTGGGCTCCTCCTGGCGCCAGTCCAGCAGGCCGCGCTGGCCGTAGACGCGCAGGCGCAGGTCGTTCTCGCTGCCCGCGGCGACCTGCGACGCGGACATCACGCCGCGCGCGCCGCCCGCGAAGCGCAGCAGCAGGCCCGCGTCGTCGTCGAGCTGGCGGCCCGGGCCGAACGCGGCCAGGTCGGCGCACAGGCTCTCCAGCTCGAGCCCGGTGACGGTGGCGACCAGGTTCTCCGCGTGCGAGCCGATGTCGGCCATCGCGCCGGCCGGACCGCCGCGCGCCGGGTCCGTGCGCCATTCGGACTGCTTGTTGTCCGACGTTTCGAGCGCGCCGGCGAGCCAGCCCTGGTGGTACTCGACGACCACCTTGCGCACCGCGCCGATCGCGCCCGATCTCACGAGCTCGCGCGCCTCGCGCACCATCGGGTAGCCGGTGTAGTTGTACGTGACCGCGAACAGCGTGCCGCGCGCGGCCACCAGCGCGGCGAGCTCCTCGGCCTGCGCGAGCGTGTGCACCAGCGGCTTGTCGCACACGACGTGGAAGCCGGCGTCGACGAACGCGCGCGCCGGCTCGAAATGGAGGTGGTTGGGCGTGACCAGCACGACGACGTCGGCGCGCGCGTCGTCCGGACGGCGGCGCTCGTCGGCCAGCAGCTCCTGCCACGTGCCGTGGTTGCGATCGTCGGGCAGGCCCAGGTCGCGGCCGGAGGCGCGCGACTTCTCCGGCGTCGACGACAGCGCCGCCGCCACCAGCTCGTACTGGCCGTCGAGCGCCATCGCCGCGCGGTGCACCCCGCCGATGAACGCGTCGCGGCCGCCGCCGACCATCGCGTAGCGCAGGCGCCGCGTCATGGCGCGCTCCCGGCCATCCCGCCCTGGCGGCTCCTGTCGAACACGGCGTCGAAGGCGCCCCTGGCGGGCTCGAAGTCCAGGCGCCGGCAGAACGCCGCGCTCTCCGTGGCGCCGTGCACGCGATCCATGCGGATGTCCTCCCACTCGACCGACAACGGCCCGCCGTAGCCGACGTCGTTGAGCGCGACGATCAGCGACTCGAAGTCGATCATGCCGCGGCCCACGCTGCGGAAATCCCAGCTGCGGCGCGGGTCGCCGAAGCTCGCGTGGCCGCCGAAGGTGCCCACCGTGCCGTCGCCCTTGCCCCACCAGACGTCCTTCATGTGGGCGTTGAAGATGCGCGCGCCGAACTGGCGGATGAAGCGGATGTAGTCCACCCCCTGGTAGCCGAGGTGGCTGGGGTCGAAGTTGAAGCCGAAGCGGGGATGCTGGTTCACCGCGGCCAGCGCGCGCTCGGCGCTGGCGATGTCGAACGCGATCTCGGTGGGATGCACCTCGAGGGCGAAGTCGACGCCGACCTCGTCGAACACCTGCAGGATGGGCGTGAAGCGGCGCGCGAAGTCGGCGAAGCCGGCGTCCCAGAACGCCTGCGTCGTCGGCGGGAACGCGTAGGCAGCGTGCCAGATCGACGAGCCGGTGAACCCGGTCACCGTCCTCACCCCGAACGCCTGCGCGGCGCGCGCCGTGTCGGCCAGCTCGCGCGCGGCGCGCCGGCGCACGCCCTCGGGCTCGCCGTCGCCCCACACGTGCGCCGGCAGGATGGCCTCGTGGCGCGCGTCGATCAGGTCGCACACCGCCTGGCCGACCAGGTGGTTGCCGATCGCGAAGCACCGCAGCCCGTGCTCGGCCAGCAGCGCCCGCTTGTCGCGCACGTAGGCCGGCGACGCGAGCGCCTGCTGCACGTCGAAATGGTCGCCCCAGCACGCCAGCTCCAGGCCGTCGTAGCCCATCTTCCTGGCCAGCGGCGCCAGTTCGGCCAGGGGAAGGTCGGCCCATTGGCCGGTGAAGAGCGTGATGGGGCGTGCCATGGCGAGCCTCCTCGATCAGAATGGAGAGTCGGGGAAGTAGAAGTCCTTCGCGTTCTCCCGGGTGATCAGCACCGACGGGATGATCGTCTTGGCCGGCAGCTTCTCGCCCTTCAGGCGTGCCTCGGCGGTGAGCTTGATCGCGTCGTAGATGAACTTGGGCGAGTACGACACGTTGGCCTTGATGCGCGGATCGGTGCCGTCCTTGAGCGTCTTGATCATGCCCTTGGCGCCGGCGCCGCCGAACACCAGCTTGATGTCGGTGCGCTTGGCCTGGTCGATCGCCTTGAGCACGCCCACGGCCATGTCGTCGTCGGCCGCCCACACGGCGTCGATGTGCTTGAAGCGCGTGAGGAAGTCCTGCATCGTCTTGAACGCGTCGTCGCGGTTCCAGTTGGCGTACTTGGCGTCCAGCAGGTGGATGTCGGGGTAGTTCTTCATCACGCTGTTGAACGCGTCCATGCGTTCGTTGTCCAGCGTGGTGGCGATGCCGCGCAGCGCCACGATGTCTCCCTTGCCGCCCAGCGCCTTGGCGATGTACTCGGCCGGCACCTTGCCGAAGGCGGTGTTGTCGCCGGCGACGTAGGCGTCCTGGCCGCTCTCGTCGGTCAGGCCGCGGTCCACCACGGTCACGTACACGCCCTTGGAGTGCACCTGCTGCACGGGCTTGGTCAGCGCCGCCGACTCGTGCGGGAAGATCACGAGCGCGTTGATCTTGTTGGCCGTCACCAGGTCCTGCAGCTGGTTGGCCTGCTCGCCGGGGTCCTTGGACGTCTTGACGATGACCTTGAGGTCGGGGTACTTCTTCTCCAGCTCCTTCCTGGCCTCGTTCGCCCACCAGACGATGCCGCCGGTGAAGCCGTGGTCGGCCGTGGGGATCGCCACGCCGAGCGTGACCTTGTTCTGCGCGAAGGCGAGCGGCGCGGCCAGCGTCAGCGATGCGGCGGCTAGCGCGAGGACGAGTCTGCGTTGGATCGGTTTCATTGCTGTCTCCTGCTTGTTGTGAAACGAAGGAAACGCGGCCTGCGGCAGCCGCGATGGATCACCGCCCTAGCGTCTGCGTCGCTGCATGAAGGCCACGACGATGATCACGCCGCCCTGCACCGCCGCGTTCAGGTAGACGCTGATGATGCTGGTCAGGTTCAGGATGTTGCTGATGACGGACAACAGGATCGCGCCCACCACCGTGCCGGTGATCGAGCCCGCCCCGCCCTTGAGCGCCGTGCCGCCGACGATCACCGCGGCGATCGCCTCGAGCTCCCACAGCAGGCCGGTGGCCGGCGACGCCGAACCCAGCCGCGGCACGTACAGCAGCGTGGCCACGCCCACGCAGGCGCCCAGCAGCACGTAGGTGACGAGCTTGGTGAAGTCGACGTCGACCGCGGCGTAGCGCGCCACCTGCTCGTTGGAGCCGATCGCCTGCACGTAGCGGCCGTACGCGGTGCGGTTGAGGATCGCGGCGCCGAGCAGCGCGACGACCAGGAATACCCAGACGGGTACCGGGATGCCCAGCACCGCCGCGTAGTAGACCGGCGCGTAGGCATCGGCCAGGTCGTTGTCGAGGGTGATGGCCCCGCCGTCGGACAACCACGTCAGCGTCGCGCGGAAGATGCCCAGCGTGCCCAGCGTCACGATGAAGGGCTCGATGCGGCCGCGCGTGATCAGCAGGCCGTGCGCGAGGCCGAACAGCGCGCCCAGCAGCACCGCGAAGCCGGCGCCCAGCGCCACCGTCAGCCACGGCGCGAGATGGCGCGCGCCGAGCGCGTTCATCAGCAGGATGACGCCGCCGGCGATCAGGGCGGCCATCGAGCCCACCGACAGGTCGATGCCGCCGCTGATGATCACGAAGCACATGCCCACCGAGATGATGCCGATGAACGCGGTGCGGGTGAGCACGTTCATCGCGTTGTCGACGGTGGCGAAGTCGTGGTTCAGCAGGAAGCCGGCGATGCACAGCATGACGAGCCCGAGCACGGGCCCGAGCCCGTGCAGGCGCGCCCAGGCGCGGCGCGCGCGCGTGACGCCCGCGAGCCCGCCCGCGTCGCCGCGCGGGGGGGCGAGCGCGTCAGTGGAGTCCGGTGGCGTGGGCAATCAGGGCCTCCTCGGTGAGCTCGTCCGCCGCCAGCGTGGCCTGCAGCGTCCCGGCGCGCATCACGACGATGCGGTGGCAGATGCCGATCAGCTCGACCAGCTCGGACGAGATGACGACGATCGCCTTGCCCTCGCGCGCGAGCCGCTGGATCAGGAAGTAGATGTCGCGCTTGGCGCCGACGTCGACGCCGCGCGTGGGTTCGTCCAGCACCAGCACGCGCGGGCCCGGATGCAGCACCTTGGCCAGCGCGAGCTTCTGCTGGTTGCCGCCCGACAGCGACGACGCCGGGATGTCGAGCGCGCCGGTGCGGATGCCGAACTCGCCGACCGCCGCCTTCAGCGCGGCGCGCTCGGCGCGCGGATGCAGCCAGGGCGTCGCGTAGCGCTGCAGCGCCATCAGCGTCAGGTTCTCCGCCAGGCCCAGGCGCACATGCAGGCCCTTGCCCTTGCGATCCTCGCTGAGATAGGTGAGCCCGTGCGCCGCGGCCTCGCGCGGATGGCGGATGCGCACGGCGCGGCCGTCGATCGCCAGCGACCCGACGGTGTGCGGACGCAGCCCCAGCAGGCCCTCGAACGCCTCGGTGCGCCCCGCGCCGACCAGGCCTGCGAAGCCCAGGATCTCGCCCGG
>Ga0136846_1223342_pt1 | contig 14889 bp, 12 predicted proteins | sample HopSoiMetagenom2_FD_96841 | JGI IMG/M metagenome (GOLD analysis project Ga0136846, IMG submission 96841) | Grasslands soil microbial communities from Hopland, California, USA - 2 Assembly 2016 (version 4) | ecosystem: Environmental > Terrestrial > Soil > Grasslands | place: USA: Hopland...
GCATCGCGCAGGATCCGCGCAACCACCTTGGCGCCCCGATCGTGTCCGTCCAACCCCAGCTTGGCGACAAGCACGCGGATGGTGCCGGTCATCGCGTTCCGCTCCGCCGCGTCGCCCGAGGCCTGTTTGATGCTCGCTTCGTTCATCAGCCCCTGCCTGTCATTCGGCGGCCATGCCGGCGCGGCCGGCGCCGCTGGATAGCACCGCCTCGATGGCTTCCGAGATCGTCCGCAATCCGAGGTCGAGCTCGTCCTCGGAAATCGTCAGCGGCGGCGCGATGCGGAACACGCCGCCCATGCCGGGGAGCTTGACGATGTTCATGCTCAGCCCGCGCCTGAACGCCTCGGCGGCAATTTTGGCGCCGAGCTCGTGATCGGGCTCGCGGCCCTGGCCGTTCTTGACGATCTCGACCCCCAGCATCAGGCCGCGGCCGCGCACATCGCCGACGCATTCGTAACGCTGCTTGAGGCCGGACAAGCCGTCGAAAAGCTTGCCCCCGAGAAGGCGCGCGCGCTCGACAAGGCCCTCCTCTTCCACGACATCGAGCACGGTCAGGCCGACGGCGGCCGGCAGCGGATCGGACACATGGGTGGTGTAGAACAGGAAGCCCCGTTCATGCGCCGTTTCCTCGATCTCGGCCGTCGTCATGACAGCCGCCAGCGGAAGGCCGGCGCCGATGGTCTTCGACAAGGTGAGGATGTCCGGCGTGACGCCGTCGCGCTGGAAGGCGAACATGTCGCCGGTACGGCCGACGCCGGTCTGCGCCTCGTCGAGGATGAGCAGCATGCCGCGTTCGCGGCACTTCTGCTTCAGCGCCGCGAGGTAGCCCTGCGGCAGTTCCAGCATGCCGCCGCTCGACAGGATCGGCTCGGCGATGAAGGCCGCCAAACTGCCGGTGGACTGGCTGTCGACCAGGGCGAAGGCGTCATCGAGCTCGGCGGCCCAGTCGAGCGAGCCGTCGGCTTTCTTGAAGCGCGGGCGAAAGCTGTTCGGCGCGGGTATGGCGATCGAGCCGACCGCCGCAGGTCCGTAGCCCTTGCGGCCCGCGCTATAGGTGGCGGAAGCGGCAACCCCGGTCATGCCGTGCCAGCTTTTGGAGAAGGCGACGATCTCGTGCTTGCCGGTCACCAGCTTCGCCATGCGGATGGCCGCCTCGTTCGCTTCGGCACCGGTCGAAAGCAGGAGCGCCCTGTCGAGGCCGGGCGCCAGCGCGGCGAGGCGCTCGGCAAGCTCGACAACGGGGCGGGACAGCATGCCGCTGAAGAGATGCGCGACCGTTTCGACCTGGCGGCGGACCGTCGCGACGACCCTGGGATGGCCGTGTCCGAGCAACGCGCTCATCTGGCCGGAGGTGAAGTCGAGTATGGGCCGGGAATCGGCGTCGTAGACGAACGACCCTTCGGCTCGCTCGATGATGGCGGGCTCGAAGGCGCCGCCATATCGGATGAGGTGCTTTCGCGCCGCCGACCAGAAGGCATTATCCAGATTTCTTGACATCCCGCAGCCTCGCCAAAACACAGGCTTCAAGATTAGCGTCTGGCGCTACAGCAGTAAAATTGATAGATATCGGACTCCGATATCAATGGAATTGATATGCCCGCACCCCTCGATCTCAGATTGCTGGCAACCTTCGTTCGCGCGGCGCATTCGGGAACGCTCAGCGCGACGGCGGTGCAGGTCGGGCGCACGCAATCGGCGGTGACGATGCAGATACAGCGGCTCGAGGACGCGCTCGGCGGCCAGAGCCTGTTCCATCGCAGCGGCAGCGGCGTCCGCCTCACCGGCAGCGGCGAGCGCTTCCTTGCTTATGCCGAGCGCATTCTCAAAATCCACGATGAAGCGGTTTCGGCTTTCTCCGGCAAGGGCCTGCAGGGTTCGATCATCTTCGGCAGCCCGGAGGATTACCTCAGCGCCTTCTTTCCCACGCTCTTGAGAAGCTTCGGGAGCCTCTATCCGGACATCGAGATCAAGGTCGTGTCGGCGCCGACAGTCGAACTGCACAATCTGCTGCATTCGCGCCAGGTCGATCTGGCGCTCGTCTCCATTCCGGACGCGAACGCCTCCAACGAGGTCGTGCGCACGGAACCGATGGTCTGGGTCGGCAGCAAGCCGACATTGGAACTCCACGAATTCGGCGAGACCGTTCCGCTGGCCCTGCCGGCATCGAATGCCATGGACCACAAGGCGGCCTGCGATGCCATGTCCCGCGCCGGGCTGCGCTACAAGATAGCCTATGCCAGCAATAGCCTTACCGGCCTGATAGCCGTGGCGCGCTCCGGTCTGGCGATAAGCGTGATGACGCAGAAAGCGGTCCCGTCGGATCTCTTCATCCTCAACGCGCCGCTTCCTAAATTATCCCGTCTCGGCGTTTTGATCGCCTTTGCCGAGACGACGAGATCGCCAGCCGTCGAGGCGTTTGCCAGTCATATCCGCGGCGTCCTGCCGTCGTTGTAGTCGACTTGCCGTCAAATTGGGCGAGCGATGGTCCGACCATCGATTGGCTCTCCCCAGAGGTAACCAATCCCCGCTAAAGCGCATCGCGTTGAAACGGATTCAATCGACGCGCTTTAGTCTTTGTTTTTGATGCATGTCGATTCCCCAAAACCGCTGCGCACTTTTGGGCGACATGCATTAGATAGCGGACGCAATCGGATGAAATGTCGGGAAGCAAAATGATCTTACTGACGAGAGCTGTGGTTCAGCCTTGGAATTGCGACATGATGGGCCACATGACGACGCGGTTCTACGTCGCGTTTTTCGATGACGCCATCAATATCCTGCTCGGCCAGGTGACCGGCTGGGCACCGACGATGCCTGAATGGGCCGACAGGGGATGGGCTGACGTCCGGCATGAGATCGACTTTGTCGGCGAGGTGGCGTCCGGGGTCATCGTGGAGATCTACTGCGCGGTCCGCAATGTCGGCCGCACATCCATCCAGACGGACTACGAGATGCGCAGGCTCCATGGCGGCCAAATCGCGGCCAGGCTGGCCGCCAAAACGGTCTTCTTCAACCTTGCGGAACGAAAATCCACCCCGCTGACGGAGCCGATGCTCGAGCGCTTGAAATCCTGGATGACTGCGACTACAGCGCCAAGCCACGGCGGCACCGCCTGAAGCTGGTTAAGTGTCCTCCTCGAACAGCGAGGACCTGGTGGCTCTATCCCGCGTCAGCCACATGATCGGAGCCTGGAGAAGGCAGGCGCGGCTCCCACACTCCAAGCTTGCGCAGGACACGCACCTCATCGCGTATGAGGGTCGTCAGCGCGCGTATGACCGTCGTGGTCGGCCGCTGGCTGGATGTCGCCAGAAGCAATTCCCGCTCGATCGGCGGGTTGCGAATGCGCCAGTAGTTGATTCTGCCTTCCGCGACGAGGTTGTGGCAACTCGAATAGGACAGGATGGTGTAGCCTATGCCAGCTTCGACGAGCCGCAAGGTGGAGGGCATGGCGTCGACCTCGACCTCGATGTTGGGCTCGATGCCGGCGGATCCTAAGATGTGATCCAAGACCACCCGCAGCCCATGCGGCCTTGCCGGCAGGATCATCGGCAAACGGGACATCACGTCGGCATCGACGGGTCCGGTCCCGAGATTGTGCGGGTCGTTCTTGGCGCCGAGCAGGAACAGTTCATCGCGCAAAATGGGCTCGGCCAGAAGATTGTTCATCCTCGGCGCGTTGTACAAAACCGCAACGTCGATCTTGCCCATCACCAGCCATTCAAGCAGATGGCCGCTGAAGCCTTCGATCACTCTCAGGCTCACCTGAGGGAACTGGGCGCGGAAATTCTGCACCAGGGGCGCCGTCAGCACGACGCCGACCGACGGCGGCATTCCCAGCACGATCGTGCCGCGCGGGTTAGATCGCAGCGCCGCCAGTTCGGTCTCGGCGCGCACCGCCTGTTCGAGCAGCGCCACGGCGTAGCTTTGAAGGATCTTGCCGGCTTCCGTCAGGACAATGCCGCGGCCATTGCGGTAAAGCAGCGCAATGCCGACCTTGTCCTCGAGCGACTTGATCTGCCGGCTCAGCACCGGCTGGCTGATAGAGAGCGCCACCGCCGCGCGCGAAAAACTGCCGAACTCGGCCACGGCGGTAAACAGCTGCAATTGTTTCAAATCGAACATTAAGTGCGGCCTCTGGCTCGAATGCGGGGACCGCATTGTCGAAGCACGCGGCAAACGGGTGAGTTTGGGCCACAAGGCGATGGTTGACAAGTGAGGTCCAACCGGCGCCCTGCAAAGCTGTTATGCGGCAAGCGAAGCTTATGCTGCGCTCCGGAATTGGCTTATTTGCTAGCCCATGGCCGTCTGAACGAGGATGGCCTTCCCGGAGTAGAAACTTTGCAGACTCGAACGCTTGGGTTCGTTGGGCTCGGCCGCATGGGCGCGCCCATGGTAAGACGGCTTGCGGAAGCGGGCCACCACGTCATTGTCCATGATCGCAGGCCGGATGCGGCCGCCGACCTGCCGGGCAATTCCATAAGCGTGGCCGCCACGGCCGCCGCCGTTGCCGACGAGGCTGAAGTGGTGTTCTGCAGCCTGCCGACGCCGCCTATCGTCAAGGAAGTCGTGCTTGGCGCCGATGGCCTGGCCTCCGGCGCAAAAGCCAAGGTCGTGATCGACCTGTCGACGACCGGTCCCAGCATGGCCAAGACCATCGCGGCGGAGTTGGCCAGCCGCGGCATCGCCTGGGTCGACGCGCCGGTTTCAGGCGGCATCGCCGGAGCCAGCAACGGCTCGCTCGCGGTGATGGTCTCGTGCAAAAAGTCGGTATTCGACGAGATCGAACCGGTGCTGGCCAATTTCGGCCGGCGGTTCTACTGCGGCGAAAATGCCGGCACCGCCCAGGTCGCCAAGCTTGGCAACAACATGATCGCGGCCGCTGTCATCCTGCTCTCCGCCGAAGCGCTTGCGATGGGTGTGAAGTCCGGGCTGGACCCGCGCATCATGTGCGACATCATCAATGCATCGAGCGGCCGCAACAGCGCCACCCAGGACAAGTTCCCTCGCGCGGTGCTGCCGGGAACGTTCGATTTCGGCTTCACCACCGCTCTGTCGTACAAGGACGTCCGCATGTGCGTCGACGAAGCGGAAAATCTGGGCGTACCGATGGTCGCGGGCTCGCTGGTAAGGCAGATGCTCGCCGCCACGAATGCCCGCTTCGGACCGGAATCGGACTTTACCTCGATGGTGCGCATCGTCGAAGAATGGGCGGGAATAGAAATACGCGGCTGAAGGGCGGAACAGCGGAGGACTCGGATGGCGACCTTCACGAAGCAATTGGCTGACACTCTGGCCGACCTGCCGTCGCAAGTCTTCGGTCCAACCGCCATCGCCAAGGCAAAGCTTTGCCTCCTCGATTTCCTCGGCTGTGCCTTTGAGGCGTCCGCGCTCGATCCGAGCCAGCAGGCGCTGGCGGCGGTGACGCCGGCTCGTGGGGGCCACATTGTCGGCGAAACCAGGCAGGCCACCCCGGCGGACGCGGCCTTCGTGAATGCGGTCAAGGGGCACGGACTGGTCCGCGAGGACATGCATGCCGGATCCGTATGCCATCACGGCGTCGTCGTCTGGCCGCTTCTTTTGGCCCTGGCCGAGACGAAAACGGTTTCAGGGGCAGATCTGTTGCGGGCGGCAATCGTCGCCTATGAGGTCGGCGGGCGGCTCGGCAGAATGCTGATCGATCGGGAGCTTTCGACGCTGTTCAGGCCGACGGGGCTGGTGGCTCCCATCGGCGCAGGATGCGGCGCCGCGCGACTGCTTGGCCTCGACAAGGAACAGACCGCGGCCGCGATCGCCTTTGCCGCCAACACGTCCTCCGGCCTGAACCAGTGGCCGCAAAGCGGCGGATCGGACATGTTCTTCCATCCCGGCTTCGCCGCGCGCAATGCATGGATGGCTGTCCATCTCGCGGCCGCCGGCGCCTATGGCAGCCCGGACGCACTCGAAGGGCGATCGGGCTACTTCGCCGCGTTCGCACGCCGGCCGATGCCAGGGCCGGTGGAACTCTTCCCAGATGGCGAGGCCGATATCCTGGCCGTCTATCACAAGGCAGCACCGGCCTGCAATTTCGCCCAGACGGCCTGCCAGACGGCACTGAAACTCGTCGAGATGATCGGCCCCGATGCCGCACCGGTCGGACGGATTCACATCCGTGTCCCCGCCGCCGCGGCCGCATATCCCGGATGCGACAACACCGGACCCTTCGAGCGTTCGCTGCAGGCCAAAATGAGCATTCCCTACGGCGTCGCGGCGGTGTTCGCCAGCGGCCGCCTGTCGGAAGACAATTACAGGAACCTGCAAGACAAGGAGACGCTGCGGCTGATCGATGCCTGCGACCTTTCGTCGAGCGAGGAACTGACGGCGCAGTTTCCGGCCAGGCAGGGCGCCAGCATCGATGTCGTCCTCGGCGACGGGCGGCAGTTGTCGATGGGCCTTGAAGACGTCATACCGGCCACCGAAGCCGAAATTCGCGAACGCTTCAGGTCGGCCGCCGCGCCGATCGTGGGCAGCGAGACGGCGAGGTCGATCGAGGACTTCATCGACAGGCTGGACTCCAAGAAGGATGCCGGCCGGCTGATGCCGCTCTGCGCAACGAAAGAAAAGGCGAAGCAGCGATCGGCAGCCTGAGCGAGAAGGCCCGTGGGGAGGGGGTCTGAATGACAGTTCGGCGAAAGACGGCTTTCGTTACCGGCGCCGCGAGCGGCATCGGCCGGGCGATTGCGACGAGCCTCCAGGCCGAGGGCGCTCGCATCGTGCTCGCCGACCGGCAGGCCGAGGCGCTTCAGGCATTCGCAACCCAACTGGGCGGCGAGGTCTTTCCGCTTTGTCTGGACATTGCCGACGGATCGGCCGTCGACACCTGTCTGGAACAAGTGCCGGTGGAATTCCGCGACATCGACATACTGGTGAACAATGCCGGCCACGATATCGGTGGCCGCATCCGTTTCGACCAGGGATCGGCGGATGACTGGTCGGCGATCATCGAGACCAACCTGATCGGCCTGATGCGCGTGACGCGCGCAATCCTGCCAGGCATGGTCGCGCGCGGCCGCGGCGACATCGTCAACATGAGTTCGATCAGCGCGCTCCGGATCGTGCCCGAGCAGGCGCCCTACTCCGCCAGCAAGGCCGGCGTTCACATGCTGAGCGACATCATCCGCGGCGAACTCGCGGAGACCCCGCTGCGGGTCATCGAGATCATGCCCGGCCTGACGCGCACCAACATCGTCACCGCCCGCCACCGCGGCGACGAGGACGCGGCGCGCCAGTATTTCGAACGCTTCGGCATGGCGCTCGATCCCGAGGACGTGGCGCGTTGCGTGATGTTCGCGCTGAACCAGCCGCCGCATGTCCAGATCGCGCAGATGTTCGTGCTGCCGACGAACAGATGGTAGGTCCCGACTGGCGACCATAGTCGCTCAGGCCCGCATCGAGCCGCGGCCTGCCGCCGCCGGTTCAGTGGACGGCCGCGTACATGATGCGGTTTTCGGTCGCCTCGGCGATGTCCATCTCCTCGACGACGCGCCCCTGCCGCGCGACAAGGATACGGTCCGACAAAGCGAGGATCTCGGGCAGGTAGGACGAGATCACCACCACCGCCATGCCGCTGTCGGCAAGCTCGTTGATGAAGTTGTGGATCTCGACGATGGTGCCGACATCCACGCCGCGCGTCGGCTCGTCCAGGACGACCAGCTTCGGCTTCTGGATCAGCGCTTTGGACAAAACCACCTTCTGCTGGTTGCCGCCCGACAGCTCGATCACGCGCGCGTCGGCATCGATCGCCTTGACGCCGAGCCGCTTGGTCCAGGCCACGGCAAGCTCGCGCGCATGGCGCGGCGTGACCGCCGTCAACGGATTGGTGCCGGTCGCCAGCGCCCCTAGCTGGACGTTGCTGGCGATGGTCATGGTCTCGAAGAAGCCTTCGATCTTGCGGTCCTCGGTGACGTAGACGATGCCGTCGCGCACCGCGGGCCGTGGCGTACGGTAGCGGACCGGCCGATCCTCGAAGCGCACAGTGCCGCCGTGGAAATAGTCGCGTTTCAGCACGCCGGCGACAATCTTCATCGTCTCCGTCCGCCCTGCCCCGACCAGGCCGAACATGCCGGTGACCTGACCCGCGAATACGGAGAACGAGGTGTTGCGGACCGTGTTGCCCATCGAGAGATTCTCGACGCTCAGGATCTTCTTGCCCATCGGCCGCGCCTTGCGCTTGTCGCCGGGATAAAGCTCGCCGGACAGGCTTCGTCCGACCATCGCCTGCACGATGCGGTCGCGGTTGAAATTGCGCGTGTCGTCGGTGACGACGACCTTGGCATCGCGCATCACCGTGATGCGGTCCGACAAATAAAGCGCTTCCTCCAGCGCATGGCTGATGAAGATGATCGCGATACCCTGCTCCTTCAGCCGGCGCGCCAGATTGAAGAAGTGGAATTTCTCCTCCGGCGTCAGCGTCGCGGTTGGTTCGTCGAAGATGATCAGCCGGGCGTGGTGGTGCACGGCGCGCGCGATCTCGACCATCTGCTTCTTGCCGGCGCCCAAGGTGGAAACCTGCGACGTGGGGTCGACGTAGAAATTGAGCGACAAGAGATAGCGCTGGGCCTGGATGTTGAGGCCGCGCAGGCGGTTGAAGAGCTTCTCGTCGCCAAGATAGATGTTCTGCGCGACGGACATGGAGGGAACCAGATTAGTCTCCTGGAAGACCATGGCGACGCCGTGCGCGAGCGCGTCGGAGGGCGAGTTGAAAACCGTCGGCTTGCCGTCCAGGACCATTTCACCCGAGGACGGCTGATAGACCCCGGCAAGCACTTTCATCAGCGTCGACTTGCCGGCGCCGTTTTCACCGAGGATGGCATGGATTTCGCCGGGGCGGACGTCGAGGTTGACATCCGAAATCGCGAGCACGCCGCGAAAGTCCTTGGAAACCCTACGCAACTGAACCAGTGAATTCATGCCGCCGTCTCGTCGTCGATTGCCACCATCTTGCCCGAGCCCCTGGCGCCGGCGATCAGCCTGCCGGCCGTCTCGCAAAGCGACGTCACCCCATGGACATCGCCGTCGGCGCGGCTCTGGTAGCTGCGCAGCATGGCCATGCGATCGTCGCATCGCACCACAAGGCCGGTCGACCATGTCGGCGACCATGGCTTCAGCATGTTGAGCTTCTTGCGGGCGCCGCCCTGGATCGGTTCGAGAAAACTCTTTCCGGTCACCAATGCCGGCGCGATCCAATAGGCCGGCTCGATCGTGTCGACCATGCGGCGCCGATATTCGTCCTCCTTGAGCACGAATTCGACCAGCGGGTTGCGCGGCGCGAACATCGCCAGCCAGAAGCCGCCCGAAGCCGACGGCGTCATGCGGCCCGGATAGGCAGGCAGGGCTGCGAGCGCGACCCGGGGTTGGGAGCCGCCCGTCAGCGCAAGGACGCGATGCCGCCACGCTTCGGCGACGAAAATATCCTGTCCGGAGAGCGCCAGGCCGGCCGCGAACTCCAGCCCGCCCACAAGCCGTTCGGCGCGGCCGCTGCCGGTCTCGATCCGCCAGACCGAGCCGCTCGCCGACTTCGTCATCAGGTCGCGCTTCCACTCGCTCGCCGCGTGGCGATCCGATCCGACGGCAACGAACAATGTCGTTGGATCGGCGAAGATCATGGCCGTCACGCAGGAAGGATTGAGGCCCTCGATGTCCAGCGGCCGCGAGGCGGCCCCTGGGCTTTCCAGGAGAATTCCCCGGCCTTCGACCGCGACCGCCAGGTTTTCGCCCAAGGCGGCGATGCTGGTCACCGGTCCATCCATCGGGCAACGCGTACTCAGCTGCAGTTGCGAGGCATCGCCGGTTATCGAAAGGGTCAGCAGATCGTTGCCGGAGGAGCAGAGTATCCCGTCATGCGCCGCCGTGAGGTTGTCGACGTCGTTTAGCTCCATCAACACCGGCATCGCATCCAGGTTCGCGTTCGGCCGCAAGGGCCCATCCATCGGCGGCACGGTGCTACCGGTGAGATCGAAGCCGCGGAAATTGGCCCAGGCCTTCCAGATCGCGGCGATCATGAACGGGCGCCCCAATAGGCGTCCTGCGCGCACCAGTTCGGGTCGGCATCGGGCAAGCGGTAGCGCCCGATGCGATTGTTGGAGACACCACCGAGATAGAGCCATCCGCGATGCTCGCGCATCGAAGTGATCATGGGATGATTGTGGCCGCCGAGATCCCAGAGGTTGTCCAGTATCTCTCCCTTCTCGTTGAACTTCACCACGCAGCCGGTGTTGATGTTGGGATAGAGCCACTGGTCCGGCGCGACACGACGAGCCATGCGCTTGCGGAAGCCGGGCATGCGCAGCGCCAGATCGAGCGCGGGCCCGCGCATGCCGAGCAGCGCCAGCCAGTAATTGCCGTCGGAAGACCGGTTGATGTTGTCCGGGTAGCCCGGCAGGTTGGAGATAACCTTCTCGACCTTGCCCTTCTTCGGACCCTCGAAATAGTAGCGGCTGATCGAGCAGGTCCAGCTCTCGGCGAACATGAAGGATTGCCCGTCGGAGCACATCGCGACGCCGTTGGCGAACACCAGTTTCGGGATTTCCGTGTGCGTTTTGCCGGTGCGGGGATCGTAGCAGATGATGCGCCCACTGGCGCGGCTCTCGAGCGCGTCGGTCGCCCAGTCCTCCTGCTCGTAACGGATGGTCGCTTCGCTGAAATAAATGCGGCCGTCCGGCGCGACGTCCACGTCGTCGGCCAGACGAAGGCGCGAATCGTCCACCACCGAGAACCAGCTGCGGTTCGTCTCGTCGGTCAGCTTGGTGACCGTCTTGTCGGGCGCCACCTGGAAAAGCCCCATGCCGCCGATGCAGACGAGCAGATTGCCGGTCTTGTCGAAGGCCATGCCGAGCGGGTGGCCGCCGATATGCGCGAACACCTCGGAGCGCTTATGATCGGGGCCGAAGAAACGCACGATGTCGCCATGGCGCGTGCCGCAATAGAGATTGTCGTCGCGATCGAGGATGACATCCTCCGGTCCTTCGATCTCGCCAAGGCCGATGATCTCGACCGAGCGCAGGCGATCGTTAAGCACATAGGGCGAGCCGTGCGCATCGACTTGCGGCGAAGGCGGCAGCGACAGATAGGCGGGCGATACATAGACCTTGGCCAGGATGCGGTGACGGTGCTTTTGCCAGCGCATATCGACGAACACCGCCAGCAGCAGGATCCCGCCGAGGATCGTCGAGGTTATCGGCCCGCTGATGCCGAGATTGATCAGGCCGTTGGTCAGCATGAGTACCAGAAGGCTGCCGATGATGGCCTTGGCTACGGACCCGCGGCCACCGCCGATCGCGGTGCCGCCGAGCACCGCGGCGGTCAGCGCCTGCACTTCCAGGCCGACGCCGGTGTCGGATCCCGTGCTGCCGAGGCGGGCCGCGAACAGGAAGCCGGCGAGCGCGCACATGGTGCTCGATGCGACATAGGTGAGGAACACCATGAAGCGCACGTCGATCCCGGCATTGAAGGCCGAGCGCCGCGCCCCGCCGACGGCCGTCAGCCGCCAGCCGGGCCGCATTCGCGACAGCACCAGATGCCAGGCGAGCGCGATGATCAGCGTGATCACCAGGGACACCGGAATCCCCAGGATCGTGCCTTCGCCGATGAATACCCAGATATCCGACATCGAGAACCCCGACATGATCGAGGTGGACATGCGCACGAAGACGATCTCGTAGAGCGAGCGGAAGATGATGAGGCTGACCAGCGTCGTCAGGAAGGCGCGCAGCCGCAGATAGCCGATCAGCACGCCGTTGATGGCGCCGCAGATCATTCCCATGACAAGAATTCCGGCCAGGACCGCTGGCACCGGCAGCTCGTAGACGTTCACGCCGATGAGGGAGAACAGGACGGCGAGGGAAAAGACCGAGGCCACCGAGAGATCGATGCCGCCCGAAATCATGACGACAGTGAGCGCCAGGACGACAAGCCCGAATTCCGCGAACTGGCGTGCCAGATCCGACAGGCTGGAGAGCGACAGGAAGTCGGGAATGATCGATCCCATCACCAGCACCGTCAGAAGCAGGGCGGCAAATGGGATGGCGTTGTCGATCCATCGCTTGGACATGATCTCCCCGACCAGATGGTCGGGGAGATAGCGCGAGCGCAGAGACGCTAGGGTGTCGCTGGACATGATGCTGATTGACTTGCCCCGGCTCACTTCAACTGGTCGAGCGACCAGCAGGTGCGCGGACCGATGTTGTCTTTCGTCAGCAGCGTCAGCGGCGTGTAGTAGGCAGCCTTGGTCTCGCCGGCCTTGGCGGGCGACAGCAGCGTCTGGGCGATCTGCTGGTTGATCGCGTTGCCCTGCAGCGGCACGTCATAGCTGATGATCAGGTCCAGAAGCCCCTTCTGGATGTTGTCGCAGCCGATCTGGTTGCCGCCGCCCGACGTCACGACGTAGACGTCGTTGGCCTTGCCAGCTGCCTGGATGGCAGCGCCGGCGCCGACATCCTGGTTGTCCCAGTTGCCCACCACGCCGCAGAGGTCCGGATGCTGCTGCAGCACCGTTTCCATGATGGCGCGCGCCTTGGCGGGATCATACTGGGCGGCCTGCTCGGACACGATCTTGATTGCCGGGTCCTTGGCGAATGTCTGCTTGTATGCATAGAGCTCATAGAGGTCCGATGCCGCCGTGGGCTGGCCGCGGATGATAGCGATCTTGCCGGACTTGCCCGATCCCGTGCCGCACTGCTTCACCAATGCGTCCGCCTCGATATAGCCGACGCGCGACCAGTCGGCCCCGACATAGGAGTCCGTCGGCACGACCGATTCCAGGTTGAGCTGGACGACCTTGATGCCGGCGTCCATCGCACGCTTCAGCAAGCGCGCATAGGACTGGACGTCCGGATTGTGCGCGATGATCAGATCGGGCTTTTCGGCGATCAGCGCCGTCAGCGCCCGCGTGCCGGCATCGGTGCTCCAATTGGGATCGCGGATCTCGAGCGTGTAGCCGAGGTCGGCCGCCTGCTTGCGCATGATCGCGGCCCAGCCTTCCGTCAGGTCGAAGCCCATGGCCAGCGGAATGAAGACGACGCGCTTGCCCTTGAGGCCGTCATAGAACGGATTGCGCGACGGATTGTCGAGGCCGTCATCGGCGTGAGCGGCCCCAGCCAGGCCGAGCGCCATAAGCCCGGCCGCCAGGATAGTTCTGAATTTCATGGTTTCCTCCCGTTGGATTGCAAAGCTTTATTCAGATGTCGCCCTGGCTCTGTTGCGAAGTCTGCTCGTCCCTCGGATTGATGAAGCTATCGACCGTGATGGCGAGCAGCAGGATCAGGCTCTTGATGAGGTTTTGCGTCGTGTAGGTGATGTCGAGGATGGTCATGCCGTTGAGGAGCACGCCGACCAGCAGCGTCCCTACCAGCACGTTGCGCACGCTGCCGCGGCCGCCGCTGAGGCTGATGCCGCCGAGCACGACCACCAGCAGCACGTCGTAGATCATCGTCGAATTGTAGACGCGGGTGCTCATTCCCGAGACGGCGGCGGCCATCACCACTCCGGCCAGGAAGGCGATCAAGGCGCTGATCACATATTGCGCCACGATCAACGGGCGCAACGGCAGGCCGGTGATGCGCGCGGCCAGCGCATTGTCGCCGGCCGCATAGACGAACCGGCCGAAGCGCGTGCGCATCAGCACGAGCGCGACCAATGCGGCCAGCACCGCAAAGGCGACGATGGGCATCGGAAGGCCGAGGAAGGTTCCTTGCCCGAGGAAGTCGAACCAGTCGACGCCGGCAGGCGAATTCTGGACGTCGATCTGGAACAGGAAGGCTCGTCCCGAGCCATACATCACAAGGCCCATCGCGAGCGTCGTGAATATGGCGGGTATATCCGCGTAGGCGATCAGGATACCGCTAGCCAGGCCAATGGCCAGCGCAAGCAAGGCGCCATAGACCAGGGCGGTATCGAACGGCGTGCCGGCCTGCGCCATCGAAAGCACCCAGGACAGCGACACCACCATGGTCGCCACCATGGCAAGGTCGATGCCGCGGCCGATGACGACCAGCCCCATGCCGAGGCCCAATATGCCGAGGATGGAGACACTGCGCACCAGCGCGATCAGGTTTCCTGCGGTCAGGAAATTGTTCAGCGTCGCCGCAAAAACAACGAACAGCGCAACGGCGAGCGCGAACACCACGCCCTCCTGCGACAATCGCGCGTTGGCCATTGCGCCACCTCCCGAACCAGGCCTTGTCGGCCCGATCGCGAACCCCCTTCGCGACCTGCTTTTCCTCCCGGCGACCATCCCCTTTTTGGCTGGCTCAAGACATATCCGCCCAGGGAATATCAGTTATGTTTCATGCTCGACCGGGCATATGGCGCCGCGCCGGGCGGAGCTGTCCGGAGGCTGAAGACCGTGCGCGTTCGGCAGCGCCGGAAAGGCCTGTCATGCGACAAGCGCCATAGCTGTTATCCGGATTTTGCACAGCCTCGTCGCTTCACTCCGCCTTGCCAATCACGCAAAACTGTGGACCGACAAGTGGAGGCGCCGAGACGCCTGCCGTAGCGGGAGGAAATGATGACGGACGCGCCGCGCAAACAGACCCCGGGGGTCTACAGACGCAGAGTGGGCGATGCCATGGTCACCGTCATCAATGACGGCTTCCTCGATATCAGCGTGGCCATTCTGCGCGGGACGGAGCGCAGCGAGATGGAGAGCCTGATGCGCGACCAGTTCCGCCATACGGAGCCGCGCCTCACCGTCAACGCCTTCGTGATCGAGACGGGCAACAAGACCGTCCTGGTCGACGCCGGAGGCGGGTCGACCACGGTCTATTCCATGGGGCTGCTGCCGCAGAATCTCGAGGCCGCCGGGTTCAAGCCGACCGACTTCGACACCGTCCTGCTCACGCATATCCATCCCGACCA
>Ga0136846_1227473_pt1 | contig 14888 bp, 13 predicted proteins | sample HopSoiMetagenom2_FD_96841 | JGI IMG/M metagenome (GOLD analysis project Ga0136846, IMG submission 96841) | Grasslands soil microbial communities from Hopland, California, USA - 2 Assembly 2016 (version 4) | ecosystem: Environmental > Terrestrial > Soil > Grasslands | place: USA: Hopland...
AGCGCATCGACAACCTGGACGCCGGGGCCTGGAAGGACGAGAGCGTCACCCGCGCGCTGATCGCGGTCGGGGAGCTGAGCAAGCGCGGGCTGATCGCCCCGGGCAGCACGGAGTACGACCACCTCGGGTCGCAGAAGCGCTTCCTCGCCTCGAAGGCCGGGATGCTGCCGTGCGGGAACTGGCTCGAGAACGAGATGAAGGGCCTGGTCCCGGCGAACTTCGCGCTGACGATGTTCGCCGTGCCGCCGCTGGACTCGTCGCCGGCGCTGGCCAGCGGGCTGCATGTCGCGGCGACGGCGCCGTTCTTCGTACCGGAGCAGGCGAAGAACAAGGCGGGCGGGCTGGAGTACCTGCGGGCGTTGCTGTCGGCGGACGTGGCGGCGCAGGTGAGCTCGGAGTCCAACCAGTTGACGATCGTGCGGGGCGCGGCCGACGGCCTGGAGATCAGTACGGCGCTGCGCTCGGCGCGGGACCTGCTCTCGGCGGCAGGTGACCAGGTGATCACCTGGTACTTCGACAGTTGGTACCCCGCGTTCGCGAATGCGGCCGCCGTGGCCACCGGGCAGTTCCTGGCCGGCGGACTGCAGCAGTCGGAGTGGACCGCGCGGATCCAGGCCGCGGCGGACAAGCTCAAGCAGGACCAGGCAGTCACCAAGTACCACCGCGACTGAGACCTGGCGCGACCAGCCGGTCTCGGTGCGCAACCATGCCGATTGTTCGTCCCGAAGCTCGCTGCGGCGGTGGACGACGCCCCCGGGCACGAACGGATAAACACCGTCGCCGTCGGGCGCCGCTCGCCGTACGCTCATAGCTGGGAGGAGACGGCGATGGAGTGGCTGGGCGTACTGATTCTGTTCTTGACGCTCTGCGCGCTGCTCAATCTGCTGCTGCCCCACCCGCCCCCGTCACGCTGGCGCCGATGGCTTCAACAGGAGACCGCACGGGTGTCGGCGCGGGTCCGCCCGCCTCCCGTCCGCGAACCGGACCCCTTCGACACGCTCTGGGTGCAGACCCGTCTCGGGCACCTGTCCACCAAGATCCGCCGCGTCGAGTCCACGCCCCATGTCTACGCCCGGGCGCACCGGCTGATGGCGCTGGAGGCGGCGTACGACGATCTCCTGGACGAGGCGTGCCGCCTGGCCGGCGTCCCTGGCCCCGACTGCACCCACCCCGAGGAGAAGCGCTGGCAGGAAGAGCAGGAGCTGGCCTCACGAGGCTGGTCCTGGTAGCTGCCCCTCGGTCGAGCGACCCATAGTGCCTGTCCTATGACTCGGCTGACCCGCCCGGGTAAGTGGTGGTCTGAGGACGCTGGCAGAATCGGCGGTATGTCCCATGCTGCGTCTGACCCCTCCGCAGCCGGTTCCCAGCGGCGCCCCCGCGTGCTGTCCGGGATCCAGCCGACGGCGGACTCCTTCCACTTCGGAAACTATCTCGGCGCCGTGCGGCAGTGGGTGGCTCTGCAGGACGACCATGAGGCGTTCTACTGCGTCGTCGACCTGCACGCGATCACTGTCGAGTACGAACCGAAGGCGTTGCGGGAGCGGACCCGGCGGTCGGCCGCGCAGTTGCTCGCGGCCGGGATCGACCCGGAGCGGTCGACGCTGTTCGTCCAGTCGCATGTCCCCGAGCACACCCAGCTCGCCTGGGTGCTCGGCTGCCTGACCGGCTTCGGCGAGGCCAGCCGGATGACCCAGTTCAAAGACAAATCCGCCAAGGGCGGCGCCGACCGCGCCACGGTCGGCCTGTTCACGTACCCGACCCTGCAGGCCGCGGACATCCTGATCTACCAGGCCGACCGGGTCCCGGTCGGTGAGGACCAGCGTCAGCACCTCGAGCTGACCCGCGACCTCGCGCAGCGGTTCAACCACCGCTTCGGCAAGACCTTCCGGCTGCCCGAGCCGTACATCGTCAAGGAGACCGCGAAGATCTCCGACCTGCAGGACCCGGGCGCCAAGATGAGCAAGTCCAGCTCGTCGCCGGCCGGCATCATCGACCTGCTCGACGACCCCAAGGCGAGCGCGAAGAAGATCCGCTCCGCGGTCACCGACTCCGGCCGCGACGTGCTCTTCGACCCGGAGAACAAGCCCGGGGTGGCCAACCTGCTGACCATCTACTCCGCCCTCACCGGCCGCAAGATCAGCGAGCTCGAGGACGAGTACGCCGGCCGGGGGTACGGCGACTTCAAGAAGGACCTCGCCGACGTGGTCGTCGAGTTCGTCACGCCGTTCCGGGAGAAAACCCTCGGATACCTCGACGACAAGGCACAGCTGGACGCGATCCTGGCGGCCGGCGCCGAGCGCGCCCGCGCGGTCACCGAACCGACGCTGGCCCGGGTCTACGACCGGCTCGGCTTCGTTCCCGGTCCCGCGCTGGGTCCGATTCCGGGATCGGGCCGGTAGGCCGCGGATGGCGACGATCGGTGTCGCGATCCCGATTGCCGAGCCGTACGGCTCGGAGCTGCAGAAGTACCGGGCCGACTTCGGTGATCCGATGGCCGCGTCCATCCCGACCCATGTCACGCTGCTGCCGCCGACCGAGATCGAGGACGCGGACCTGCCGCTGATCGACGACCACCTGCTGGAGGTGGCGGCCCGGTTCCCGAGCTTCCGGATCCGGCTGCGCGGTACGGCGACGTTCCGCCCGATCTCGCCGGTCGTGTTCGTGCCGCTGGCCGAGGGCATCTCGTCGTGCGAGGTGCTGCAGTCCCAGGTCCGGTCCGGGCCGTTGCAGGTCGACCTGCGGTTCCCGTACCACCCGCACGTCACGGTCGCGCACGACCTGGACAAGGACGCCCTCGACCGCGCGTACGACGCCCTGTCGGAGTACGACTGCGCTTTCGACGTCGAGTACTTCAGCCGTTACGAGCACGGCGCGGACGGCGTGTGGCGCCCGCAACGATCCTTCCCCCTGGCAGGCTGAGTCTCCGCACCACGGGTACAGGAGACGCATGAGCATCATCCAGCGGGGTAAGGCGGTCTGGGCGCGGTTCGGCCGCACCCAGCTGTGGCGCGCCTGGAGCCGGTACGGCGACCGGCGCGGGAACCGGTTGGCGGGGGCGACGAGCTTCTTCGGGTTCCTGTCGCTGTTCCCGCTGATCGTGCTGGCCGCGGCGATCATCGGGCCGCTGCTCGGACCCAAGGCCATCGATACGCTGAAAGAGGCCTTGGAGCGGAACCTGCCGGGCATCGGCGACAAGATCGACATCGATGCGCTGATCGCGCATGCGGGAACCATCGGCCTGGTGTCCGCTGTCGTGCTGCTGTTCACCGGCCTGGGCTGGATCGACTCGCTCCGCGCCTCGATCCGCTCGATGCACGAGTTGGACGACCAGCCGGGCAACATCGTCAAGCTCAAAGCCGTCGACCTGGGCGCACTGGTCGGCCTCGGGCTGATCGGCCTGATCGCCACCGGCGCCTCGTCGCTCCTGACCGCGCTCTCCAAGCGGATCGTCGGCTGGGTCAACCTGGACGGGACCTGGCTGGCGAACGGGGGGCTCACCCTGATCAGCGTTGTGGTCGGGATCGGCGTCGGTGCCGTCCTTTTCCTCTACATGCAGACCGCGCTGCCGCGGATCGTGCTGCCGCGCAAGGTCGCGCTGATCGCCGCGCTCGCCGGCGGCGTCGCGTTCTACCTCGCGCAACGGCTCGGCAACCTCTACGTGGAGCACGTGATCCGGGCGAACGCGGCGTACGGCGCTGTGGCGCTGCCGCTCGCGCTGCTGGTCTGGATCTACCTGATGACCCGCGTGATCATGCTGATCGCGGCGTGGGCGAAGGAAGCGAGTCTGGACGCGGCCGAGGTCAGCGAGAACCGCCTGCGGCTGTCCGAGGAGCCGTTGCCGCCGGCGCAGTCGGTCGAGGAGCCGTTGCTGCCGGGGCCGCCGGGGAAGCGGTTCAAGGTGGTACCGGTCCCGCAGCGCAAGGCCGACACCGTGGCGGTCGCCGCCGGCGCGGTGCTCGGGGCGACCCTCACCACTTTGGCAGTGCAGGCCGGGCGGGCGGCACGGTCGCTTCGTCGCTAGTGCCGTCACCTCGTCGCTAGTGGCGGCGGCGGCGAAGGGTGCGCGGGCGACGCAGGAAGAGACCGAGGAGCAGGACCGGCGGGGCGGCGTACGCCCAGGCGGGGACGCGGAAGGCCAGCGATTGCACTGCCTGGCCAGGGCTCAGCACCGTGCGGCTGCGCGGTGGCCGCACGGTACCCGACGACGGCCGGCCCTCGGTGGTGGTCTTGCCCTGGGTGGTGGTCTTGGGCTCGGCGGCCGGCTTCACCAGCGTGCCGACCCGGGTGAGCTTGTTGTAGTTGTCGAACGTCCAGGTCAGCAGGTTGCCGGCGTCCTCGGTGATGCCGTGCGGTGCGTTCATCATCGTCACGACCAGGGTGTGACCGTTGCGCCGGGCCGCGCCGACGAACGTGTTGCGGGCGAGGGTGGTGTAGCCCGTCTTCACGCCGAGCGCGCCGTCGTAGCTGAACAGCAGCTTGTTCTGGTTCGCGACCTGGTAGGTGCCCTTGTTGCCGGCGTTCGGGAAGTTGGTGTACTTCGTCGACGCGTACTTCGCGAAGTCCTCGCGGGCGAGCCCGGCCTGCGCGAAGAGCGCGAGGTCATAGGCACTGGAGTACTGTCCGTCGGCGTCCAGTCCGGTCGGGTCGGTGACGTGGGTGTCCAGCGCACCGATCTCCTTGGCCTTCGCGTTCATCCGCTGGATGGTCGCGGGTATGCCGCCCTGGTCGTGGGCGCACAGGGCGTGTACGGCGTCGTTCCCGGACGCCAGGAACATGCCCTGGAACAGCAGGTCGACGGTGTACTGCAGGCCGGGATAGACCCCGACCTTGCTGCCGATGATCCCGGCGTCGGCGTCGGTGCCGGTCACCGAATCGGTCTTCTTCAGCCGTGGCAGCAGGACGAGTGCGGTCAGGGTTTTGAGCGTGCTGGCCGGGCGGAGCTTGGCGTGCGGGGCCTTGGCCGCCAGCACGTCACCGGTGTCGATGTCGGCCACGACGTACGCCGACGCCTGCACGGCCGGCGGTGCCGCCCCGTCGGCGACGACCGTCGGCTTCGCGGTCAGCAGTTCGCCGCCGACCGTGCCTTGTGGGCTCTGGTCGGCGGCAGTCGCTGTCAGAGGTCCAGCGGCCACCAGTGCGGCAGTCGCGCAGCCCATCAGAAGCAAACGCATCGGCGGCACTCTAGTTGGCCGACGGTGCAGCTGTCACAGTCGCAGGTCGCACGCTGAGAACTCGCAGGTCAGGCAGCCCGGCGGTCACCGGCCGCATTGACAGCCCCTGCGTGAGCTTGAATCAATGGGCTGGATGTAGACCGATCGACTCCTGGAGTGGCCGTGGGGACACAACAATTCAGCTGCCGGTGGACGTCGAGGTGAAGCCGCGGATCGGGATCACGACGTACCTGGAGCCGGCGACCTGGGGGATCTGGGCGCGGGAGTCGGTGATCCTCCCACGCGTCTACCTCGACTCCGTGGTCGCCGCCGGCGGGGTGCCGCTGCTGCTGCCGCCCGTCGGTACCGACCCATCGGTCCTGAGCGTTCTGGACGGGCTCGTGATCGCAGGCGGCTGTGACGTCGATCCAGCGTCCTATGCCGCCGCACCACATCCCGAGACCGTCGACACCCAGCCGGGTCGTGACGAGCACGAAAGCCTGTTGATCCGCGCGGCACTCGAGCAGGACCTTCCGCTGCTCGCGGTCTGCCGTGGCCTGCAGATGCTCAACGTCACGCTCGGCGGTACGCTCCACCAGCACCTGCCCGACGTCGTTGCCCACGACGCTCACCAGCCTGGTTGCGCGGTCTTCGCGACGACCGAGGTCAAGATCGAGCCGGGCACGCTGACCGCGAGCATCCTCGGCGACCGCACGATCGGCCGCTGCTACCACCATCAGGCCCTCGACGTGGTCGCGCCAGGTCTGCAGGTCACCGCCCGCGCCGGTGACGGGACCGTCGAGGCCGCCGAGGTGGCGGACCACGACTTCGCCCTCGGCGTGCAGTGGCACCCGGAGGAGAACCCCGACGACCTGCGGCTGTTCACCGCTCTGATCAGGAGTGCCTCCTGAGGTACGTCGTGATCGACCCTGCGCCCGCGGGACGCTGGGATTGAACTTTGTCTACAACCGGGCAGACCATCCGGTGCCCCGGCACGATCGTGCCGTCCTGACTGCTCTGATCTGGACAGCGGTGGGTGACAGGATGGTGACGAGACGGTTTCCTCATGTGACACTCGCCGTGTCGGACGGTCGTCGGCTGTGATAATCGGCGGGGACCACCACAATCGATCGAGCGGCCTTCGAGGAGTTTGTGATCGATGACTGACGACGAGCTGGTCGGGCGTGCCGGGCTGGTCGAGCGTGCGACGAAGCAGCTCGAAACCAGCGGCAGCGTGCTGCTCTACGGCCCGACCGGTATCGGCAAGTCAACTCTCGGTCGCGCCCTCGTCGCGGATCGTGCCCGCGCCGGTTGCCGGGTGCTCAGCGCAGCTCCGTCCCAGTCCGAAGCCGGCCTTCCGTACGTCACCCTCCTCGACCTGCTGTCCCATCAGCTCGAGCTTGCCTGGCAGGTCCTGCCTGATCACCTCCGCCAGCCCCTCGAGGTCGCGCTCCTCAAGGCCAGCGCGCCGGACACGGTCCGCGACGAGCTGGCCGTGCGCCTCGCCGTACTGCACGTCTTGCGTCGCCTGGCTACCAACGGACCGGTCCTGCTCGTCGTCGACGACATCCAGTGGGTCGACCCGTCCAGCCTGGAGGTCCTCACCTTCTGCGCCCGCCGGCTGTCCGAGGGCGTGCACATGCTCGCCACCGAGCAGGTGGCCGACGGTGACCTGCCGGTGATGGCCGACGCGTGTCCAGACCCCGTCCTCCAGCTCGAGGTCCCGCCGCTCACCGAGCCGGACGTCCTCGGTCTGCTCCGGCAGCGCCTGTCCAGCCCGCTCCCGGTCCGGACCGCACGGCGCATCTTCACCGCGAGCGACGGCAACCCGTTCATGGCGCTCGAGCTCGGCCGCGCCGTGCTGCGCCACCCGCAAGGCGTCTCGCCCAACGATCCGCTTCCGGTGTCGAGCCGGCTCAAGACGCTGCTCGGCGACCGCTTGTCCGACCTGACCCCGGAGGCGCACGAGCTCCTGCTGCACGCCGCGTCCTCGCCGCGCCCGACTACGAGCCAGCTCGCGCGGGCTCTCGGCCGTCCGATCGACACCGAGCTGGCTCAGGCCGAGTGCCTCGGCCTGATCGACGTGTCCTCCGAGCGCCTCCGCTTCACGCACCCGCTGCTCCGCGAGTTCGTGTACGCCGAAGCCACCTCGGCCGCCCGTCGTCAGGCCCACGCCCAGCTGGCCGCCGTCGTCGACGAACCGGTCGAGAAGGCGACCCACCGGGCCCTCGCCACCCAGGAGTCCGACGCAGACCTCGCCTGGGCGATCGAGGAGGCCGCCACGGTCGCTGCCGGACGAGGCGCGCCCGGAGCCGCCGCCACCCTCTGGCGCCTGGCCGCTGAGCGTACGCCGAGCACGCAACCGGACGAGCGCGCCCGACGACTCACCCGGGCTGCCGACGACGCCGCGGCCGCCGGCCACCTTGCGGAATCGGCCGACACGGCGCGCCTCGCCGTACAAGCCGCCACGACGCCGCAGACCAAGGTGCCGGCACTGCTGCTCAGCGCCGACGCCGTCTGGCCGGAGCGCGACCGCCGCGTCGAGCTGCTCGCCGAGGCGTTCGAGGCTGCCGGGGGAGACAAGCGGCTCGAGGCGCGGGTGCGGATCGAGCGCAGCCACAGCCACTATTTCGACCGCAACCTCGACGGAGCGCAGGAAGACGCCCGCGCCGCCGAGGCCCTCGCGCGGGAAGTCGGTGACACCGAGGCGACCGTCGACGCGCTGAGCGCGGCGAGCTCTGTGCTGATGGCCCGCGACGCGGAAGAGAGCGCGGACGCTGTGCTGCAGCAGGCCGCCGAGCTCGCGACCGGCCTGCCGCTCACCAAGACCGTCGTCAACGCCCGCCAGATGGCCGCGATGCGCGAGCTGTTCCGCGGCCGCAAGGACGAGGCGATCACCGCCATCACCTCGCTGGTCGACGAGGTGCGCGACCAGGGCGCGATGCGGTGGCTGGCGTCTGTCCTGATCTCCGCGACCGCGATCTACGAACGCAGCGGCCGTGGCGTCGACGCGTTGGCCGCCGGGCACGAGTGCTACCAGCTGATGCAGGACATCGGTGACGAGGCCGAGGTCGGCATGATCATCGCCAGCCGCGCCGAGTGGGTCGGCGGTACGGCGGCCATGGGCCGGCAGCTCGCCGAGGCCGCGCTGGAGGGCGTCCGCCTGACCAGGAACGACGAGTGGACCGGGCCTGCACTCGTCAGCCTCGGGCTGATCGGCGTACTCACCGGCGACCCGCAACGGGCGGTCGAGTCCTTCGACGCGATCGCCGAGTTGGGCGAGGCCGCGATGCCGTACGACCCGGCGGTGATCCCGTGGCACGCCGACTACGCCGAAGCGCTGGTCGCGGCCGGACGCCTGGACGACGCGGCCGCCCTGATCGCCGAGATCCGGGCCCGCGCGGAGAATCTGGACCGCGCCGTGGTGATGGTCGGTCTGGCCCGTTCCGAGGCGCTGCTGATCGCCAAGCAGGGCGATCCGGCCGCAGCCCTCGACCTGCTGGAGAAGACGATCAGTACGGCGGGAGACCGGGTCTATCCGCTCGACATCGCCCGCTGCGAGCTCACCCGGGGCCGGGTCGCGCGACAGGCCCGCCGCCGATCGGTGGCGCGGACCGCGTTCCTGGACGCGATCGAGCAGTTCGAGGCGTACGGCGCGCCCGCGTGGCGGGAGGTTGCGGAGACGGAGCTGGCGCGTCTCGACGTACCGAGCCGCAGCCGGCAACCGTCGGAGCTGACCGACAACGAGCAGCAGATAGTCGCGATGGTCCGCGACGGCTCCACCAACCGCGAGATCGCCGCGGCGCTCTACCTGTCGGTGAAGGCGGTCGAGTCCCAGCTGACCCGCCTGTACCGCCGCTTCGGCGTCGCGAACCGCACGCAACTGCTCCGCATGGTGGACCGGCCGCACTCCTGACGCCCGGCAAACCCGGCCGTCACAATGGAGGGGTGAAACTCGAACGCAAGCACGCCCTGATCCTGCTCGCCATCGCCGTCTGGAACGTCGTCACGTACCTGCGCTTCATCAAGGCGCTCGCCGGCACCGAGGGCCGTCCGACCGGGTACTACGTCGCGCACACCATCCTGATCGTCGTGAACCTGTTGATCGCTGCCCTGCTCGGCACCTGGGGAGTCCGCGCGTACAAGGCCGCGCGGGTCAGCGCTTCAGAAAACTCATCGGTGTGACCCCGAGCATCCGGCGGAAGTGCCGGGTCAGGTGCGACTGGTCGTAGAAACCGGCCAGTGTCGCCACCTCGACCGCCGGATGCCCGTCGAGCAGGTACCGCCGGGCGAGGTCGACCCGCCGCCCGGTCAGGTACCGGTGCGGCGGCATGCCGTACTCCCGGCTGAACGCCCGCACCAGATGCGCGGGATGCGCATGCACCAGCTTCGACGCGTCCTCGAGCGTGATCCCGTCGGTCACGTGCGCGTCGAGTACGTCCCGCAACCGCGAGGCGATGCCGGCGTCGTACTGCTCGGGCGGACCGATCACGTTCCGCCGGAGGTGCTGCCGGAGTCGTTCCTCGATCAGCGTCAGCCGGCTCTGCGCTTCCAGATCCTCCCGGCCGTCCTGCAGTACGCCGTGCAACTGGTGGATCCGGTGCCGTAGCAGCGGGTCGGCGTACTCGGGCTGGTCCACGGCCGCACCGATGACGTCGTCGCCGAGCCGGTCGGGCGCCAGGTACAGCACCCGCTTGCGGAAGCCCTCCGGCCGCACCGAGCGTCCGTCGTGCGGGACGTGCGGTGGCAGCAGCGAGACCTTCGTCTGCGCGAGTCCGTGCTCGTGGCGGTCCAGGTCGTAGCGCACCACGCCCTCGTCGACGATCAGGATCGTCCACGCGTCGTGCGTGTGGCTCGGGTACGCGTGCGACGGGAAGTGCGCGTGCAGGACCTCGACGACCCCGGTCAGTCCGGGCCGCCACGCCCGGACCTCGGCGCCGCTGCTCATAGTCAGAACATACGCTTCTGGTCGTGAAGGTCTACCTGAGCGCGGACATGGAAGGTATCACCGGACTCGTGGACGCGGAGGACGTCCAGCCACCGGGCCGGGACTACGAGCGCGGTCGCGTCCTGATGACCGAGGACGTCAACGCCGCCGTCCGCGGTGCGTACGCCGCGGGCGCGACGGCCGTCCTGGTCAACGACGCCCACGGCCCGATGCGCAACCTGCTGCCCGAGCTCCTCGACCCGCGGGCCCGGCTGATCAAGGGCCGCCCGAAGCCGATGGGCATGATGGAGGGCCTGACGAGCGAGTACGACGCGGTGTTGTGCGTCGGGTACCACGCCCGCGCCGGCGTCCTCGGCGTACTGAGCCACAGCTTCATGGGCCACGAGATCGAGGACATCTGGCTGGACGACCAGCCGACCGGCGAGATCGGCCTGTTCCACGCGGCGTCGACGGCGTACGGCGCACCGGTCGCGCTGCTCACCGGCGACGACACCGCCTGCGACGAGATGAAGGCCTGGGACCCGACGGTCGCCACCGTCCCGGTCAAGTTCGCCAGAGACCGCTTCGCCGCTCAACTCGTCCCGGTCGCCGAGGCCCGCGAGGCCATCGAAACGACCACCTCCGAAGCCCTGACCAACCTCCACCCGGTCGCCAAGATCCCTGGCGCGCGGACCCTCACCGTCCGTTGGCAGAACGCCTCGGTCGCCTCCCACCTCACCGCCATCCCCGGTGTCAATCGCCGCGATGACCGCACGGTCACCGTCGACGGCGAAACGCTCTACCTCTACCGCCTCTTCAATCTCTTCCTCCGGGTGGCCACGGCAGTCACCTCCAACCCGCCGTACTGCTGAGGAGTTAAGAACGTACAAGACTGCTCGCCGGGCGCCGGGCAGGATCGGGGTGTGGATGAGCCGATCAAGTTCGATACGAAGATTGCTGTGTTGTTGCGGGACGATCTGGCGGTGTGGCAGCGGCTGAACGTGACCGCGTTCCTGGTGAGCGGGATCGCGGGCATGCATCCTGAGGTCGTTGGGGAGCCGTACGAGGACGCCGACGGGACCCGGTACCTGCCGATGTTCCGGCAGCCGGTGATGGTGTTCGAGGGGTCGAAGGAGTTCATGGCCACCGCCCACGAGCGAGCGCTCCGCCGGGAGGTCGAGCACTCGGTGTTCACCCAGGAACTGTTTGCTACCGGCAACGACCGGGACAACCGGGCGGCGGTGAAGGCGGTCCAGACGGCCGCGCTCGACCTGGTCGGGATCGCGTTCTACGGGCCGAAGAACGCGATCGACAAGGTCGTGAAGGGCGCTGCGAAACACCACTGAGCGGCGCGCGAACCCCCGAGTCCCGCCGTGGATCACCGCTGAGTCAGCGCGGCGCGAACCTGGTCCAGGTCACGCCCTGGTCGGTGCTGAAGGCAACCTCGGTGGTCCGGCGCCTCGGGACCTCGTAGCCGTACATCAGGGCGGCGTCCCCGGCCAGGCCGGCGAGGTCGCCCGGGTAGCCGCTGGTCAGCGTTGCCACCCCGTCCCGGACCCGGTACACGTGCGGTCGCTGGTCGTTCGGCCGGCCACCCAGCAGGACGGCGGTGCCGTCGTCGAGTGCGAGCGGCGGGGCGGTCAGGCTGGGGGGTGGGTGCTGCACGGTCGTCCAGTTCGCGCCGCGGTCGGTGGAGATCCGGATCGCCGAGACGAGTTCGCCTGCCTCGCCGACGGTCACTGCGGCGGTGACGACAGTTCGGCCGTCCGGACTGACCGACAGCTTGCCGAGCTGGTTGTGACTGTCCAGCGCCTTGGCCTTCCAGGACCGGCCACCATCGTCGGTCCACAGCAGGTCGGTCCGACCGACTCCGCCCAGCAGCCAGCAGCGGCCGGTCGTGTCGCAGACGGGCGACCTGGTGCCGCGGGTCTCGAGCATCCGGACGGACGAGTCCGCCGGATTCACGACGACGATCCGGCCCGGCACGATCCGATCGGAAAGGACCTCGCCGGTCTGGAAGGTCGAGGTCGGCAGCAGGTAGCGCAGGCGGCTCAGTAGCGGGCCGTCGTACGTCAGCCGGAACATCAGCGTCGCGCCCCCGGTCAGCGTGCCCTCAGGCGGCGGCGCGACCGCGATGGCCTCGGTCCCGGCCTGGAGGGTTGCGTAGGGCACCGGCCACTCTGGCGCGGTGGCCCGGGCTCCGTCGCGGTCAACCACGGCGGCGTACCGGCAGCTCGGTCCGGTGGTGCAGTCGGACCAGCCGGCTGCCCAGCGGTTGCGGGTGACCATCGTGACCGACTGCACCTGAGCGCGGTCCGACTGCATCACGCTGGTCCCGTCCCGCCCGGCGGCGGCCGGCTCGACGACAAGCGGCGACTGTGCGGTGCCGTTCCGGCCGTTCACCGAGAGCACGAGCGCGAGGACGACCGACGTCGTGGCCGCGACCACGCCGAGGATGAGCAGCGGCGGCGCGCTTCGCGGTACGCCGACGCGCTCGAGCCGCTCTACCAGCCGAGGGTAGTAGCGGTCGAGGAGCTCGCGCAGACGTCGCACACTCACCCCCAGGCTGACGTGCAGTCTCTGTCCGGTGCGGGCAGAGGCTGGTTTTGGCGCTGGAAGTTTATGCGACCGAAGGCGCACCGATCACACGCGACGGAAGATCAGCGCGCGCTTGACTTCCTGGATCGCCTTGGTGACCTCGATGCCGCGCGGGCAGGCGTCGGTGCAGTTGAAGGTGGTCCGGCAGCGCCAGACGCCCTCCGCGTCGTTCAGGATCTCCAGCCGCTGCTCGGTACCCTCGTCGCGGCTGTCGAAGATGAACCGGTGCGCGCCGACGATCGCCTGCGGGCCGAAGTACTGACCGTCGGACCAGAACACCGGGCACGACGTCGTACACGCCGCGCACAGGATGCACTTCGTGGTGTCGTCGAAGCGGTCCCGGTCGGCCTGGGACTGGATCCGCTCGCGGGTCGGCTCGTGCCCGCTGGTGACCAGGAACGGCATCACCGAGCGGTACGCGTCGAAGAACGGCTCCATGTCGACGACCAGGTCCTTGAGCACCGGCAGGCCCTTGATCGGCTCGACGGTGATCTCCTTCTCCGGATTGAGGTCCTTGATCAGCGTCTTGCAGGCCAGCCGGTTGCGGCCGTTGATCCGCATCGCGTCCGAGCCGCAGACACCGTGCGCGCAGGACCGCCGGAACGTCAGCGTGCCGTCCTGCTCCCACTTGACCTTGTGCAAGGCGTCCAGCACCCGGTCGGTCGGCTGCAGCGTGACGGAGTACGTCTTCCACTCGGCCTCGTCCAGGACCTCAGGGTTGTACCGGAGGATCTTGACCTTGACGTCCATCAGTACTTCCGCTCCATCGGCTTGTAACGCGTCTGCACGACCGGCTTGTAGTCGAGCCGGATGTTGACGTTGCCCTCGGCATCGACCTCGCGGTACGCCATCGTGTGGCGCATGAAGTTCACGTCGTCACGCTTGTCGTAGTCCTCCCGGAAGTGCCCGCCGCGCGACTCCTTGCGCTCCAGCGCGGACACCACCAGCACCTCGGCCAGGTCGAGCAGGAACCCGAGCTCGACAGCCTCCAGCAGGTCGGTGTTGAACCGCTTGCCCTTGTCCTGGACGCCGACACTCGCGAACCGCTCCTTGAGCGCCTCGATGTCGACCAGCGCCTGCTTGAGCGAACCTTCGGTCCGGTACACCTGCGCGTTCAGGTCCATCGTCGCCTGCAGGTCGGACCGGATCGCCGCGATCCGCTCGGTGCCCGTCGAGTTCCGCAGGCCCTCGACGAGTTCAACGACGTACGCCGACGGGTCCTCGGGCAGCTCCTCGAAGTCGGCGGTGGCGGCGTACTCGGCGGCCGCGATGCCCGCGCGCCGGCCGAACACGTTGATGTCCAGCAGCGAGTTCGTGCCCAGGCGGTTCGCGCCGTGCACGGACACGCAGGCGACCTCACCCGCGGCGTACAGGCCGGGGATCACGTCGTCGTTGTTGGCGAGCGCCTCGCCCTTGATGTTGGTCGGGATACCGCCCATCGCGTAGTGCGCGGTCGGGAACACCGGGATCTGCTCGGTATACGGCTCCACGCCCAGGTACGTCCGGGCGAACTCCGTGATGTCCGGAAGCTTCGCGTCGATGTGCGCCGGCTCCAGGTGGGTCAGGTCGAGCATCACGTACGCGCCGTCCGGACCGCAGCCGCGGCCCTCGCGCACCTCGTTGGCCATCGCACGAGCGACCATGTCCCGCGGTGCCAGGTCCTTCACGGTCGGGGCGTAGCGCTCCATGAACCGCTCGTTGTCCTTGTTCCGCAGGATGCCGCCCTCACCACGGGCCGCCTCCGACAGCAGTACGCCGAGCCCGGCCAGGCCGGTCGGGTGGAACTGGAAGAACTCCATGTCCTCCAGCGGCAGGCCCTTCCGCCACACGATGCCCATCCCGTCGCCGGTCAGGGTGTGCGCGTTGGACGTCGTACGGAAGACCTTGCCGAAACCGCCGGACGCGAAGATCACCGACTTGGCCGAGAACACGTGCAGCTCGCCGGTCGCCAGTTCGTAGGCGACCACGCCGCTGGCCTTGCCGTCGGTCATCAGCAGGTCGAGAACGTAGTACTCGTTGAAGAACTCGACGTTCTGCTTGATGCACTGCTGGTACAGCGTCTGCAGGATCATGTGGCCGGTCCGGTCGGCCGCGAAGCACGAACGCCGTACGACGGCCTCGCCGTGGTTGCGGGTGTGACCGCCGAAGAACCGCTGGTCGATCTTGCCCTCGGCGGTCCGGTTGAACGGCAGGCCCATCTTCTCCAGGTCGAG
>Ga0136846_1231216_pt1 | contig 14887 bp, 5 predicted proteins | sample HopSoiMetagenom2_FD_96841 | JGI IMG/M metagenome (GOLD analysis project Ga0136846, IMG submission 96841) | Grasslands soil microbial communities from Hopland, California, USA - 2 Assembly 2016 (version 4) | ecosystem: Environmental > Terrestrial > Soil > Grasslands | place: USA: Hopland...
AAGCTCGCCGGCGCCTACTTCAACGGGCACCCGAACAACCCGAACGTGAAAAAGGGCACGTTCCGCGTCATCGACAAGTCGGACCCGTCGACGCAGGGACTCCCGGAACGATGGGAGCGCACCGACGAGTTCTACAACTTCAAGAACATCCAGCCGGACCTGCACGTTCTCGTCGACATCGACGAGAAGAGCTACGAGGGCGGAACGAACGGCGATCGCCATCCCATGAGCTGGTACCACGCGTTTTCCGGCGGGCGCGCGTGGTACACGAACATGGGGCACACGGACGAGACGTTCTCGGATCCGCCTTTCCTTCGCCACCTGACGGCCGGGATCCGTTACGCGATGGGAAACGGGACGCTCGACTACAAGCGCTCGCGTCCCGAGGAGAATCGCTTCACGAAGGTCGTCTTCGCCGAAAAGCTGGAAGAGCCGGTGGAGCTCGCAGTGCTGCCTGACGAGCGCGTGCTCTTCATCGAACGCCGCGGGGCGATCAAGCTGTACACGCCGGCGACGAAGACGGTGAACCGGATCGGCTTCATCCCCGTCAGCCTCAAGTACAACGACGGCGACCAGGCGGAGGATGGTTTGCTCGGCCTAACGATCGACCCCGGCTTCGCGACGAACGGCTTCGTCTATATGTACTACTCGCCGGCTGGCGTGGAGCCCAAGAACGTGCTTGCGCGGTACGTGATGCACGGCGACTCGATCGACATGTCGTCAGCCAAGGTGATGCTCGAGGTGGCGACGCAGCGCGACAAGTGCTGCCACACCGGGGGCTCGTTGGCGTTCGACGGGCGCGGGAACCTCTATCTCTCCACCGGCGACAACTCCAACCCGTTCGCCAACGGCTACGCGCCGATCGATGAACGTCCGGGGCGCTCGCCGTGGGACGCTCAGAAGTCGTCCGCCAACACGAACGACCTGCGCGGCAAGATCATTCGCATTCACCCCGAACCCGACGGCTCGTACACGATTCCCGAGGGCAATCTCTTTCCGCCGGGGACACCGAAGACGCGGCCCGAGATCTACACGATGGGTCATCGCAACCCGTACCGGATCTCGGTGGACAAGCGCACGGGCGTCTTGTACTGGGGCGACGTCGGCCCGGACGCGCAGGTGGACTCGGCGGACCGCGGCCCCGCCGGGCAGGACGAGGTCAACCGCGCGCCGCGCGCGGGGAACTACGGCTGGCCATACTTCCTCGGCGACAACAAGGCGTACGTCAATCTCGACTACGCGACGATGACGCCCGGTCCGAAGTTCGATCCCGACCATCCGGTGAACGACTCACCTAACAACACCGGACTCAATGAGCTTCCGCCGGCGCAGAAGGCGTTCATCTGGTATCCGTACGCGGCGTCCGTGGAGTTCCCGCTCGTCGGCAACGGTGGCCGCGCGGCGATGGCAGGCCCGGTCTTCCACCGGGAGGATTTCGCCAGCGTGCCGCGTCCCTTTCCGCAGTGGTACGACGGAAAGCTCTTCATCTACGAGTGGATGCGCGGCTGGATCATGGCGGTGACCATGGACTCGGCCGGCAACTACGCGGACATGGAGCGCTTCATGCCGAGCTCCAGGTTCTCGAACCCGGTGGACATGGAGTTCGGTCCGAACGGCGACCTGTACATGCTGGAGTACGGGACTGCCTGGTTTCAGGGAAACGACGACGCCCGGCTCGTCCGCATCGAATACAATGCCGGGAATCGCGCGCCGGTGGTCGTGGCGAACGTCGACAGGCCGGCCGGCGCACTGCCGCTGCGCGTGAAGCTCTCGGCGGCGGGGACGACCGACGCGGACGGCGACTCGCTCACGTACCAGTGGACGGTGACGCGCCAGAACGGGAACGTCGTGCGCCGCCTAACGGGTCCGGACGCGACGCTGACGCTCGAGCAGGCCGGGACTTACGTGGCGACGCTGGCGGCGACGGACGCGCAGGGTGCGCGCTCCACCGGCAAGGTACTGGTGGCGGCCGGGAACGAGCCACCCAAAGTCGCGGTCGATCTCGAGGGCAGCAATCGAACGTTCTTTTTCCCCGGAGTCCCGATCCACTACGCCGTGCGAGTGACGGACCGCGAAGACGGGTCGCTCGCCAACGGACGCATTCCGGCCAACCGCGTTAGGGTCACCGCCGACTTTCTCAAGGATGTGCCGACGTCGGCCGCCACAACTCGCGGCGGCGCCGAGTCGCTCCTGCCGCACGCCGAAGGGAAGGCGTTGATCGAGAGCAGCGACTGTCTGGCGTGTCACAAGGTCGACCGGACGTCGGTCGGGCCCATGTACACGGCGGTGGCAGACCGCTATCGCGAAGACACGACGGCCTTGATGCGCCTGGCGCGCAAGGTCCGCGTCGGTGGCACTGGTGTGTGGGGAAAGAACACGATGCCGGCGCACCCGCAACTCACGGAGGCCCAAACGCGGGAGATGGTCGCCTACGTGCTGAGCCTCGGCGCGCAGGCGAAGTCGGCGTCACTCCCCGTGCGTGGCGAATACACGCCGTCGGACTCCACCGCCGCTTCGGACAAGGGGGCCGTCGTGCTGCGAGCGTCGTACACCGACCGCGGCGCGAATGGAATCCTGGGCGTGCCCGCCGAGACCACGGTAGTGCTGCGCGCGCCGACGGTGGTGGTGGCGAGCGGCACGCTCTCGGACGGTCTGCAGAAGATGACTCCCGAGGGAATGCCGGTCGAGATCACGATCGTGAATCGTTCGGGCGGCTCGGTCAAACTGGAGAAGATCGACCTGACCGGAGTCTCGGGCGTGGTGGTCTCGGCGACGGCACCGGCGCAATACGGCGCGTTAGGCGGAAAGGTCGAGCTTCACGTCGACTCGGCGACCGGTCCGCTCCTCGGCGAGACGGAAGTCATCAAGCCGTCAGCCGATTCCGCGGCAGCGCCGGTCCAGCTCCACGCGTCCCTCGCCCCGACCGCGGGAGTGCACGACGTGTATTTCGTCTTTCGCAACGAGCAGGTGCCGAGCGGGCAGCAGATGTTGTTCGTCGTGCTGACGGCGACGTTCAGGCGATGACGGAGACGGGAGACAACGGAAGAAAGCACCGGAACGTCGCGCCGCGGTCAGCGTTGTTCTCAGCGCGGATCCGTCCGCGGTGCGCGAGGACGATCGACCGGCTAATCGTTAGGCCGAGTCCCAGTCCCTGCACCCGGTGGGTGAAGAACGGATCGAACACGGAGTCGAGCTGACCTTCGGGAATGCCGATGCCGCGATCCGTGATGGCGATTTGCACGAACCCGTCGTCGGCAACGGTCGTCAGGGTCAGCTCGCGGTCAGCCGGCGCCACCGCGCTCATCGCGTCGCACGCGTTGAGGATGAGATTGAGGATGACCTGTTGCAGCTGAATGCGATCGCCCAGCACCGGAGGTAGTCCCGGCGAAAGCGCCGTGGTGATCGGCACGCGCCGCAGGAGCAGGTCGCTGTGCGTCAGGTCGAGGACCTCTCGCGCGACTTCGTTGAGATCGACGGGCTGCAGAACGGTATCGCGCTTCTTGAGGAGCTCGCGGAGGCGGTGAATGACCGTGCCAGCCCTCTTGTCGTTCTTGATGACGTCGTCCAGCGCGGCGCGCAGCTCGTCGAGGTCCAGCGGGCTTTGATCCAGCAGCCGGCGTGCGGCCTGCGCGTTCGTGAGAATTGCGGCGAGCGGCTGACTCAGCTCGTGCGCCAGTGCACCCGACTGCTCGGCCAGGATCAACACGCGATTCAGGTGCGCGAGCTCCTCACGTTGCGCGGCCGCGTCGAGCTCGGCGCGCTTGCGATCGGTAATGTCCCGGATGATGCTGAGCAATCGGTCGCTGTCGGCGCGGACGATGCGTGCTTCGTAGAACCGCTGCTCGTGATGCCGCTCCAGGCTGTACTCGAGTAGCTCCGGTTCGTTGGTTGCGAGCGCCCGCTCGAACGCGCGTTCATACTTTTCGGCCAGCCACGATGGCAGGACATCGCGCATCGACTTCCCGAGGAAAGCCTCGGGCGGCGCGAGCAGAGCCTCGGGGTTCTTGACGTGATAGTCCAGATACACGCCGTCGCTGCTCATCACGAACATCCAGTCCGGAATGGCTCGGAGAATCGCGCGGTTGCGTTCCTCGCTGCGGCGCAGCGCCTCCTGCGATTCGTGATGATCGATCGCCGCTCCGGCAAGATCTGCCGCGGTCTCGATGAGCCGCAGCTCCTCCCGGCTCGGCCCGCGTGGCGTGGGGCAGTACATCGCGAACGAGCCGAGCACCTTCTTGTGCGGGGACAGGATCGGTGTCGACCAGCAGGCGTGCAGCCCGCTCGCGACCGCCACGTCGCGCAGGACGTCCCACGGCGAATCACAATGGCAAACGATGTCCGTGTCGATGATCGGTTGTCCGACTTGCATCGCGCTGCCGCTGGAACCGACGCGCGGGCCCAATGGCTGGCCGTCGATCCGCTCGGAGTATTCGTCGGGAAGGCTCGGCGCAGCACCAACCCGTACGTGAACGCCATCGGTTTCCAGCAGCACGACCGAACAGACCGTCCCGTCGCACTGGTCCTCGACGACCTGCGCGAGGAGCGTCAGGACCTCATCGAGCGGGGCGCCGGTGGCTATCATCTCGAGCACCTGGCGCTGACCGGCCTGGAACGCCTCTCCCTGAAACAGCCCGGGAACGTCGGACGAAATTCCTGCCAGAGTCGCGTCGGTCGGCTCGACTCGCGGCGACGTGTCGCTCCCGCGCTCTAACTCGTCGGCCGTAGCCCGCACGACGGCGAACGCCACCGCCGTGGCGATGACCGACGCCAGCTGGACCTCCTCGGCGTCGAACGCGTGCGGCGCGTCGTAGTACAGCATGAACTTGCCGATGACGCGACCGAGGCTAACCAGGGGAATGAACGCCAGCGCAACGATCCGCTCGCGAACGAACGCGGGGAGGTACTGCTGGAGCGACGGATCGCGCGATACGTCGGGGATGAGGATTGGCTCGGCATCCACCGAATCGGGCGTCCATGGAGAATGCCCCTCCACCGCGGCCCGATATTCATCCGACAGGCCGCGGTACGCTTTGAATCGCATCACCCCGTCCGGGTCGAACAGCAGGACGGACGCGCGCGACACGTCGAGGCACTCGGCGAGCGTCGCCAGCGCGGCGTTATAGACGCCGTCGAGATCTCGCGTCCGCCCGAGCGCGCGGCTCACCGCCAGCCGGACGGCAAGCTGCCGATTGGTCGTCGCGGGTATCCGCCGAGTGGTGGTCACGGCGCGGTCTGGTGAGTGGCCGACATGGCCTGCCTGACCGCCGCGGTGAGCTCGCTCTCATCGAACGGCTTGGCGAGTGAAGGCGTTCCGGCGTGCACCGACGTGTCGTTGGGCGATGGACCGCCATCGCCCGTGATGAATACAATCGGAGTCGAGGAACCACGCAGCCGAAGGCGTTCCCGGAGCTCGAAGCCGTTCAGTCCGGGCAGACGGAGATCCACGATGAGGCAGTCCGCGGTAACCGGGGAGGCCTCGAACTCCTCTGCCGACGCAAAGGTGCGAACCTGGTGGCCCAGCGCGCGAAGGAGCCGCCGAAGGGCCGTACGAACCTCTTCGTCGTCGTCAACAACGACGAGATTCAGCGAATCACTGTTGGTCATGGGGACGTTGCAACATTCTACGCTGATCGCGCCGAACTGCAACGCGACCATTGGGCACCTGGTTGTCCCCTCCTACACCGCATGACACACGTCAGTTCGTTTCCCGTCCAGCGGCCCGCGCACGTAGTCGCCTGCGTTCTCAGCTCGCGGTCACCTCGCTCGACGGGGGGCGGATAAGGCGCTCCACCGCATCGAGCAGGCGGCGGGCGTTGAAGGGCTGAGGCAGGAACATCATCAGCGTTCCCGGCGGGGCCTGGCCAGTTGCGAGCAGCTCCGGTGCCTCGTCGCCGATGACGAGCAGCGGCAGCGGGGATAGTCCGTCATCGTTAGGCGCTCCGCGCGCGGCCGCACCACCAGCCGACGCTGCCTCCACACCCGGGATCCCTGACACCTCGGCGATCACCAGAGCAGGCCGCAATCGCCGTATCGCCGCGAGCACCGGCTCTCCGGGATCCGTCTCCGCCACCCAGAGGTCCGTGCGTTCGCACAGACACTCGCGGATGTAGCCGCGCAGGTCCGGCTCGGCCACGGCCGCGAGCACCGTGTACCGATGTGCGCGCGGCCTCGTGAAGTGCTCCGGCGCCGCGGGCTGTTCCCCAGTCGCCGCGAGCAACTCGACCTCGAGCTGCAATCGCTCCGAGGTGGGCGCTGCTGCGTGCTCCCGGCCCGTTCGCCCGCTGCCCGCGGAGTCGTGGGGCGCGTCCGTCATCGTTAGGTACCGTCAGATACGCGAGATCGGGCGGGCCGCGCGTGCAGCCCGCCCGACATGCCGCTACTTGGTGAACTGGAAGAGCGCCGTGTGCATGAGCCCTTCCCCGAGATTCAGGCTCATGGTCTTGCAGCTGCCAGCGTAGCTCTTCGGCGTGCTCCAGTTGAACTGGTAGTAGCCGTTCCCCAGGTTCTGCAGCCCGGAGCCGCCCGCCGCGTACTCCTCCACCTGATCGGTGGAGCTGCCCGCCGAACAGGCGAGCGACGCAGCGGTCACGGTGGCGGTGCTCAGGTTCGTCACGGGGGCGCCATTGGCGTCCACCACTCGCCACTTGAGCGGGATGGTCGGCCCCGCCTTGGCCACGTTCACCGCGCTGCCATTGTCGACGGGTGCGGCGAAGCCCACGAACTGGTAGGTCACCGTGTACGACGCGCTCGCGTTCGCGACGTTGCCGGCGTTGTCCTTCGCCGTGCACGCGGCCGTCTTGTTTCCTGCGCTCGCGGTGTTGACCGCGGCACAGCTGGCGGACGCCACGCCGGACAGCGCGTCACTGGCGTTAGGTGCGGCGGTTGCGCTGCCGTTCAGCAGGACCGAGCTCGGCGAAACGTTAGGTGACAGCGCCGGCGCCGTCGCGTCACGCTTGATCGTCACCTCCTGGCTCCCCGTCCCGCCCGCACTCGTGGCACTGCAGCTGACGGTCTGGCCTGGCGTGTCGGCAGAGATCGTCGTGGACGGGCAGGCCGGCGACGTGATCGCGGACTCCGCGTCGGAGACCGTCCAGCTCACCGTGACGTTGCTCGTATACCAGCCGTTGTCCCCGAGCGTGCCGCTGACGTTAGGCGTGACCACGGGCGGCGTCGCGTCCGACGATGGCTCCTGTTCGTAGGCGCCAATGTCGCAGCCCGTACCCTGGGGCCGGCTCACGCCGCGCTGGTCCTGTGCGGGGCACAGGCCCATCGCCTTGTCGACCGCCGCGCTTCCGGCGCCGAGCGCCATGGTCGCCGTGGTCCCGGGAGCGTTGAGCGTCAGAGGCCCGAGCTTCGGGTCGCCGCTGGTGGCCGGGGTGATTCCCGGACAGGACGTAGCGCTGGGATAGACCAGGTTCCCGTTGCCGTCCGCGATGGCGGAATTCCCGAAGCTGCCGCAATTCCCACCGCCATTGTTGGCGACTATCGTGTTCGTCAGGACGACCGCTGCTCCGCCGGTGAGCGAGTAGATGCCCCCATACACCTGGGCGCCGTTGCCGGCGACCGTCACGTGGTTGAACGTTGCCGAGTAGGACTCCTTCCCGAACGCGCCGCCGATCGACGCGCTGTTGCCCGTGAAGGTGACGTTTGTGAGCGAGGTGTTGCCAACGTATTGGAAGATCCCGCCACCCCGGTCACCCGCGCCGTTGCCCGAGATCGTGCTGTTTGTGATCGTGATGCCGCCGGTGCCTCCGCCCATTATTCCTCCACCTTTACTGGGCGCGGTATTACCCGAGATCGTGCTGCTGTCGACCGTCAGGGTGCCACCGTTGTAGACGCCGCCACCGTTCGTCGCGGTATTGCCGGCGAGGATGACGCGGCTCAGGGCGAGGGAATTGTCGAACTGAAAATTGGCGATGCCTCCGCCGTCCTCCGAGGTCATGCCGCCGGAGATGGTGAGCCCGGTGACCGTCACCCAGACGTTTCTGATACCGAATCCGCTCGAGTTGTGGTCAATCAAGAAGATCCGGAAATTGGCCGTCGCATCCGTCGCCCGGCGAACCGTGAGCAGGCCCGCGCCGGGGCCAGTGATCGTCAGGCTCTTAGCGATTGTGAGCTGCCCGCTGGCGGGGTCGAGGGTGATTACCTGAGCGCCGCTGGACGTCAACGACGGGTCGAAGGTGATCGTCGCTGCTCCCCACGACGGGGCGACCGCAATCGCCTCTCGGAGCGTGCACTCGGTGTCGTCGCACGTGCCGTCGCCGGGATCGGCGAGGCTGTTGACGACGGGGCTGTTGGCGTCCTCGCTGAAGTTCGGGCCCTTGACCCGTGAGGCGGTAGGCAGCTCGCGGTCGCTGCACCCGGCGAGCGCGGCCAGCGCCAGCAGCACTACCACGGGTGTGTAGAAGCGTGGCGAGCCTACGCTCGCGCGCGGGGCTGAGCATCCAGCCTGCGGTATGCGGCAGTTGTGCGGATCCATGAAAGACTCCCGGGTCGAATGGCCGAAGCAGTCGCGCGGCGACTGACCAGCCGCGCCGGCCGAGGCACTCTGCCTGCAGCCAGCGCGCAATTTTCCCGAGATCCTCGATTGGACCTATCGAGCGAGTTGCGGATTTCTGTCGGCCGGGTTGCGTGCAACATCCCCGACGACGCGCGCAACATTTCCGACGAGCGCGTTGTCCCGCAGGACGTCAGGACCGCGCGATAACGCGGTCGCGATACCCGGACGGGCTCGCGCCGTGCACCTCGCGGAAGCACTGCGAGAAGTGCGAGACGCTCTGGAATCCGACCGCGTAGGCAACCTCGGCGACGCTGCCTGCCCCGTCGACGAGCAGCTGTGCGGCCCGATCCAGTCTCAGACGGCGGATGAGGTCGGATGGCGACTCGCCAATGAGCTCACGCGTGCGGCGAAAGAGATGCGACCGATCCACGTAGAGCTGTCGCGCCAGCTCCGCCACACCGAACTCCGGCTCGGCCATCTGGGCCGCGATCGTCGCGTACAGTCGATCGACGAAGACCTGATCCGATGAGGAGAGCGCCGATTGCTGCGGGGTGGACGCAGCCGCGGGGCGCTCGCCCGCGAAGGGCTCGCGCACGAAGCGCTCACGAAGACGTCGGCGTGACGCGATGAGGTTCTCGACCCGCGCCTCCAGCTCCCGCATCTCGAACGGCTTGGCGAGGTAATCGTCGGCGCCACCCACGAACCCGGCGACACGATCGTCGGTCGACGCCCGAGCCGTGAGCAGGACGATCGGGATGAAGTCGGTCTCCGGGTTGTCCTTGAGCGCGCGACACAGTGCGCTGCCATCCATGCGCGGCATCATCACGTCGCTGATCACCAGGTCGGGTACGATCGTCCGCGCCTGCTCGACCCCTTCCGCGCCATCCGCCGCCTCGACCACGCGATAACGCGGCTCGAAGTGCGCCCGCACATAGGCGCGGAGATCCGCGCTGTCGTCGACCACCAGCAGCGTGGTGAGGTCCACACTGCGCTCGGCCTCCGGTGCGTCGCCCTCCCGCCCTCCGCCCACCGCCATCTCGACCGGCAGCGTCCCGCTTTCCGTGACCGCAGATCCGTCGGCCGCGACGACGATCTGATCGTCGCGCAGGTGCGCGTTCCCCAGCGGCAGGGTGACCGTGAAGGCGGACCCGGTCCGCGCCTCGCCCTCACTGTTCTCGGCGGCGATGCTGCCGCCGTGCAGCTCCACCAGCTCCTTGGCGAGCGCCAGGCCGATCCCGGTTCCGAGCTGTGCGCGCGTGCTCGACTCATCCACCTGATGGAAGCGCTCGAAGACGTGGGCCAGCTGGTCGACAGGGATGCCGGGGCCGGTGTCGCTCACACGAAGTCGAGCGATGCCTGTCTCCTCCGCGGTTGGCTCGGCCTCGATCTCGAGCGCGATACGTCCGGCGACAGGTGTGAACTTGAAGGCGTTCGACAGCAGGTTGCCCAGCACTTTCTCGAGCGCGTCGGGGTCGAACCACACCGGGATCGCCGCGGGCGAAGCGGTCACCGCGAACGCGATGCGTTTCTGCTCCGCGATCTGAGCGAAGGCGGATGCGACGCCGCGCGCGAAGGTGACGAGGTCCTGCCGCCGCGCGCGCAGCTTCATCTGTCCGGCCTCGAGCTTTGCCACGTCCAGGATCTGGTTGACCAGGCGCAGCAATCGGCGCGAGTTGCGGAGCGCCATCTCGAGCTCGCGCGGCGACTCGCTCGCGGTGCGACCGAGTCGCGCCCGCAGGTCCTCGAGCGGGCCAATCGTTAGGGTCAGTGGCGTGCGGAACTCGTGACTGACGTTCGCGAAGAAGCGCGACTTGGCCCGGTCGAGCTCCTTGAGCTGCTCGGTCTGCGCCTCCAGCTGTTGTTTGTGCTCGCGCAGCTCGCTGGTCCGCTCATCTACGAGGCGACCGAGCTCGCGAGTGCGAACGCGAAGTCCACGTACGCGCCACCCGACGCCGCCTGCCAACAGCAAGCCCACGGTCAGCAACACGAGCAGCTGGAACGCGCCTGTCTCCCAAACGTGGGGGGCGATGCGCAACTCGACCGCCGTCCCGCGCTCGTTCCACACGCCGTCGTTGTTGCTGGCCCGCACCCGGAACGTGTACCGTCCAGGCGGGACCTTCGTGTAGAAAGCGGTGCGCCGATTGCCTGCGTCGACCCAGGTTGCATCGTACGGCTCGAGCCGATAACGAAAGCGCATGTTCGCCGGCGCCAGGAAGCTCAAGGCCGTGTAGTGAATCTCGAGGTCGCGCTGCGCGGAGCCCAACTCGAGACGTTCGCTACCGGGCCGCAGCGCGGCGCCGCCCGCGATCACCTGCTCGATTGTCACGTTAGGCGCGATGCGGTTCCCCTGGATGCGCGACGGGTCGACCACCGCTACGCCATCCTGCGTGGGGAACCACAGCCGTCCGTCGCGAGACTTCGCCCCCGCCGGCTGCGAGCCACCGTTGGCCTCACGATTCCGCAGGCCGTCGCGCTCCGTGTAGCCCGTGGAATGAATCCGCGCGGTCCGGCCATCGGCGAACTCGTTCAGCTCGCGGCGGTCCACCCAGAAGATTCCGCGGTTCGTGCTCATCCAGAGCCGGCCCATGTCATCCTCCAGGATCTGGTGGATGACTTCGTCGAACAACCCGTCCTTCGCACGGTAGCTGACAATGCGCCCTCGGCGGCCATCGGCCCATTCGCGCGGGTCGAGCCGGACGAGGCCACGGCCCTCGGTGCCGACCCACAGCCATCCATCGGCGTCCGCGTATAGCGACCGCACGAGATCGCTCGGCAACCCGTCCGTATGCGTTAGGCGGGTGAATTCTCCGTCGCGATATCGCGCAAGGCCGCTGCCGTTCGTACCCATCCAGAGCGCGCCGTCCACGGTTCGCCGAAACACGCGCACGGGGGACGTTGGAGCGCTGTCCGTCTTCGTAAACCGAGTCCAACGCCCCGCGTCCAGGCGAAACACTCCAGCATCGGTCCCGAACCACAGGGCGCCGTTCGGTTCCTCGTGAATGGCCGAGACTCGGCTTCCCCGAATCGGGTCGGACCGCGGGGGAGCGCAGCGATCTCCGGACGGTGCACAGACCCGAATGCCGTACCCGTTTCCGCCGCCTACCCATAACTGTCCCGTGCTATCCTGAAGGAACGACGTCACGGTCGGCGGGTGGCCCGCCGCGGTCCCCATGTGCGTAATGCGTCCGCCTTCCAGCCTGTTCGTTCCTCCGTTCAGGCCGCCGATCCAGATGCGGTCGGAGCGGTCGGCATATACTGCGTAGACATTTCGGTCCGAGAGGCCTTCCGCCTCACTGTAGACCCTGAACAGCGCGGGCTTGAGCCTATGTAGCCCACCGGCACGCGTGCCGAGCCAGAGGCTGCCTTCGTGGTCGAATGCCGCCGCGGTGATCGTCATCGGTCCGGCGCGCATGACGGCAGTATCCGTCGCGAGCGAATAGATGCGGCGCCCCTCGCGATGGAGCTCGGGGCCCGTAGTGGAGAGCATCAGCCCATCCGCGTCGGGAAACAGGAGCTCCGGATTGCCCGGCGGATCGACGCGATTCTCGACGCGCACCGGCACCCCGGCGTCGAGCCGAAACACCGACAAACGCGCCAGAATCCACAGTCCCGTGCCTCGTGGCGAGGCGCGGAAGCTCATGACGTCGAGCGTGTCCGGCGTCACGCGCCGCAGTCCATTGTCGTAGCGAAAGACGCCGGTGGTCGTACCGACCCAGAGTGTCCTTCCGGCGTCCTCGTATAAAGCCGTGACGTCTCTCGATGCGAGCTCTCCGGGCTCGGCAACCGGGATCGCGGTGTCACCGTCGATCCGGAACAATCCGCTGGGCGCGGTCCCCGCCCAGAGGGACCCGTCCGCACGCTGAATGATGGTCTGCACTCGCCCGCGGATCATGTTGGCCGCGATCGGGACGAATCGATCGCCTCGAATGACACCCAGACCGCTGTCCGTGCCGACCCACAGGGTTCCGCCCCTGTCCTCGAAGAGCGCAGTCGTGCCTTGCGGCAGACCGCGGTCGGCACCGAAGTGCGTGAACACGCCGGCTCGAAAGCGAATCAGCTGGAACTGTTCTGTTCGGAGCCATAGGGTACCGTCCCGGACCTCGCGCACCTCGATGATCCGATTGCTCGGCAATCCCTCCGAGTTGGCAGAGTTGAAGACCGTGAAATGGACGCCGTCGAAGCGCACCAGTCCGTCGAACGTGCCGATCCAGAGGTAGCCGTCGCGACTCTGGAGCAGCGCGTTGATCGAGTTCACCGGCAGTCCGTCCTCTACCGTCCACGACTCGTGGACGAAGGGCTCCGGCGACGGGGCGCCGGGTTCACCTCGGCTCTGCGTCGCTTGCGCCGCGGCGACGCCGACGGCCAAGCCAAGCGACTCGATCACGACCGCGAGCACGCGGGCCGATCGGACAGCGAGAGAGGGGGCAAGGCGGGTCACGGCGGTGCCCAATGTAGGACCCGGGGTGTCGGGCGAATAGTCGGCCGGCACATCATTCAGCCTTCTTCATCCCGATCAAACTCGTCGCGCATGACCGCGGACGTTCGTACGCAGTTACAAGCCACACTGGGAGCCGCCTACACAGTCGAGCGCGAGCTCGGCGGCGGCGGCATGTCACGCGTCTTCGTCGCCACCGACACGCGACTCGGCCGCCGGGTTGTCGTGAAGGTCCTGTCGCCGGACCTGGTCGCGAGCGTCTCGGCCGATCGATTCGAGCGGGAGATCCGGCTCGCCGCCCGGCTGCAGCATCCGCACATCGTCCCGCTGCTGTCCGCGGGCGACGTCGATGGGATCCCGTACTACACCATGCCGTTCGTCGAGGGGGCGTCGCTGCGGGCCCGGCTCGCCGCAGGGGCGCTCCCGCCGGCGGAGGCCCAGAGCATCCTGCGCGACGTCGCCCGTGCGCTCGCGTATGCCCATCGCCAGGGGATCGTCCATCGAGACATCAAGCCCGAGAACGTACTGTTGGCCGAAGGCGTGGCCATGGTCGCGGACTTCGGCGTCGCGCGCGCTTTGAGCGCAGCAACTACGCTGGCAGGCGACGTGCTCACGCAGGTTGGGATGCGGATCGGCACGCCGGCGTACATGGCGCCGGAGCAAGCCGCCGGCGATCCCGACGTCGACTTCCGCGCGGACCTGTACGCGTTCGGCGTGATGGCGTACGAGCTGCTCGCGGGCGAGCATCCATTCGCCGGCAAGCGGAACATGCACGCGCTGGTCGCGGCGCACCTCACCGAGCAGCCGAAGCCGCTCACGACGCACAGCCCCGACGTCACCACGCCCTTGGCGACGATCGTCATGCAGTGCCTCGGCAAGGATCCGGCGGAGCGACCCGACAGTGCGTCCGCGATCGTCCGCGCGCTCGAGGGCATGTCGACACCTAACGTGGTGTCCACGACGCTGGTCACGCCGCCGGCCGCGAAGACGGTCCCCCGCATTGCCGTCCTGCCGTTCACGAACATGAGCGGCGATCCGGAGAACGAGTACTTCAGCGACGGCATCACCGACGACCTGATCGGCGCGTTGACGTCGCTCAAGGGGCTTCGGGTCGCCGCGCGCATGTCGAGCTTCTCGCTCAAGGGCCGGAACGTCGAGCTGGCGACCGTCGGTTCCGCGTTAGGCGTCCGGACGGTACTGCAGGGCGGCGTCCGACGCGTCGGCGACCGCGTGCGCGTCACCGTGCAGCTCATGAACGCCGCCGAGGGGACGCAGCTCTGGAGCGAGCGATACGACCGCAACCTCGATGACATCTTCGCGATTCAGGACGAGATCGTTCGAGGCATCGTGGACCAGCTGAAGGTGACGCTCGGTCTGGACCAGACCGTGGCCGCTCCGCTCGTCGCTCCGCAAACCGATGACCTCGAGGCGTATCAACTCTACCTCCGCGGGCGGGAAGCGGCCTTCATGCGGTCGCCCGCATCGCTGCGCCGGGCAATCGAGTACTTCCGGCAGGCCCTGGGCCGAGACCCCGACTATGCACGCGCACATCTCGGTCTGGCCGACGCGCACATTGGGCTCGGCGTATATCAGTACATCCCCACGATCGAGGCGAACGAGGTCGCGACGTCTGCGCTCCGTGCCGCCGAACAACTACGCCCCGACCTCGCGCTCGTGCACGTGCTGTGGGGGCAGCTCAAGCTATACCTGCGCTCGGACTGGCACGAGGCGGGGCCGCACCTCGAGCGTGCGCTGGCCATCGATCCTAACGAGCCGCTGGCGCACGCGTACGTCGCATTCCTGAACGGCATGCTCGGCAACCTGGAAGCGAGCAGGGCGGCCGCGCTCCGCGCCATGGCGCTCGACCCGCTGTCGATGTTCATCCGCGCCGTATCCGTGATGGGGTTCCCTGTTGTCGGTATTCCCGGAGCGGATTCTGCGGCCGCGCTCGA
>Ga0136846_1218743_pt1 | contig 14886 bp, 14 predicted proteins | sample HopSoiMetagenom2_FD_96841 | JGI IMG/M metagenome (GOLD analysis project Ga0136846, IMG submission 96841) | Grasslands soil microbial communities from Hopland, California, USA - 2 Assembly 2016 (version 4) | ecosystem: Environmental > Terrestrial > Soil > Grasslands | place: USA: Hopland...
CATTTTTTTCTGAATGAAATTTCCCATAACCTTATCAGCTTGCTAGAGATTGTTGCGCTTGCTTGTGTGCCGCATAAAATTTTCTTCGTGAGATATAGATCAGTATAAAAACTACGAGTAGAACTGCAGGCATTATTGCCACTTTCAAGAAAGTGTTTGATCCGGCAATAGCATCGGCTTGCCCAACATCAACACCTTTTGAGATCGCTTCGTTTTTAAAATTGTCGTACCATTTTCCCATTAACGGCAAAATGAGAGAAGTAGAAAACATTCCGGCACCACCCATCAGCGATAATCCTAATGCACCTGTATCAGGTAAATACTCCGAAACAAATCCGAGCATCGTGGGCCAAAAGAAACAAATACCAGCTGCAAAAACGAATGCTGCGCCAAATGCGGCGTAGCCACTGGCCTGGCTGAGCAGGACCAAACCGATTAGCGCAAAAAGCGCTGAAAAGATTAGCATGCCGTTCGGGTTCAACCGATGAACTACAGGCCCGGCAAACGATCGGCCCAATGCCATGATTCCGTTGATGAAAACAAGCACCAGGATTCCTGAAACGCCCGCGCCTTGCAGCAGTGCGACCAGCCATTGATTGGTACCGAGTTCGGTTGCTGCAGTTAGGAACATGCACAACAACATGATTATAAAGAGAGGCTTCAAAATTGAAGTGAACATTGTGCCCGTGCTAATGCCCCTTGTTACCCTTTCAGTTGGTGGAAATTTCAAACGGAAGAAGAGGATACCATAAATAATGGCAGGCAGAAATAAAATGGATATCAACACGCGCCAATCCATTTTCATTTGTTCCAGGAGCACATATGCAATAAGGCCGCCGAGCGCGATCCCACCGGGGAACCAAACGTGAAAACGGTTTAGCATTGTGGTCTTATTATTTGGATACAGTGAAACCACGAGCGGGTTACACGCTGCCTCCACCATTCCGTTTCCGACTCCAATAAACAGCGTTCCAATAAATAGCATCGTAGCGTCTTTCGCAACCAGGTAAATGATGATTCCGCCGATGTGGCCAATGAATGCAAACACTAACAATCTCTTCATTCCTAAAACATCGCACAAAGGACCACCGAAGACCATTGCGAGAGTGAATCCCCAGAATGCCGGACTGAATATCCAACCTATTTCTTCCTTTGAAAGATGGAACTCTGCGCCCCAGACGCCCTCCAGCGAAGCGCGGAACGCGAACGTCATAGCGGTTACAATAAGTGCAATGCGACTCGCAAGAAATAATTTTTTGTGATCAATGGTGGCTTGCATATCGTTAGTTTGGTGGTGAAGTGAAAAGTAAATCTAAATTTTTTTTGCATAAAATGTTTCAGCTCAAACTTTATTTTTCATTTGAGATAATGATACAATTTTATCTTGCTGATAAAATTTTACTCGAAAAAAATGCTTCTTGCATTGTTTGATTAATAACTATATTTAATTCCTTTTTTAATCCACTTCGGTATGGGAAGTCTCCAGGTTAAAGTTCAACCTAAAAAATACGATGCAATCATTGTTGGCTCCGGTGCAGGCGGGGGAATGGCCGCGTATGTCCTTGCCAAGGCGGGCTTGAAAGTTTGTGTCCTGGAAGCCGGCGCGATGTATGATCCGAAAACAAATGTTACGCAATTCAAGAATCCGTGGGATTCGCCAAGGCGAGGTGCGAGCACAAAATTTCGTCCGTTTGGCGATTTCGATGCGTGCTATTGGGGATGGGATATTGACGGCGAGCCATACACACACAAAGACAATACTAAATGGGACTGGTGGCGCGCAAGAATGGTTGGTGGTAGAACGAATCACTGGGGCCGCATCTCTTTGCGGTTTGGCCCAAAAGATTTCAAACGCAAAAGTATAGATGGTTTGGGTGACGACTGGCCAATTGGATATGAAGACGTGAAGCCCTATTATGACAAGATTGATCAGTTGCTGGGTGTATTTGGATCCAATGAAGGTTTGGAAAATGATCCGGACGGAATTTTTCTCCCACCCCCAAAACCAAGACTCCACGAGCTCTTCATCAGGAAGGCCGCAACTGGAATCGGTGTGCCGGTAATTCCGTCGAGGCTTTCTATCCTCACAAAAAAAATTAATAACGAAAGAGGTGAGTGTTATTTCTGCGGGCAGTGTAACCGGGCATGTAGCGCATGGTATGCAGACTTTTCTTCTTCTTCTGTGCTCATCAATCCTGCTTTGGCTACGGGCAATGTTGACCTGGTTGTGAATGCCATGGCAAGAGAAGTGATGACCGATAAAGAAGGAAAGGCAACAGGCGTGTCTTATGTGAATAAGGCCGACATGCAGGAGTACCAGGTGGATGCAAAGGTGGTGGTGCTTGCAGCAAGTGCCTGTGAGAGCGCAAGATTGATGTTGAATTCAAAATCGCAGCGTCATCCGAATGGATTGTCAAATTCGAGCGATGCAGTTGGTAGATACCTGCATGATTCAACAGGTGCATCAATGGGTGGCTACTTGCCACAATTGTTTGGCAGGAAGCGGTACAATGAAGATGGTGTTGGCGGAATGCACGTATATACTCCATGGTGGTTGGATAATAAAAAGCTCGATTTTCCAAGAGGATATCATATTGAATATTGGGGTGGGATGGGCATGCCATCGTATGGATTTGGATTTGGCGTTGAACGCATGAATGGAAAATACGCAGTGAATAATGTGAAGAAAGAGGCTGGTGGATATGGTAAGGGGTTGAAGGAGGATTACCGATATTTCTACGGGCACGGCGTTGGTATGGCGGGTAGAGGTGAAGCGATTGCATTTAAAGATAATTATTGTGAGATTGATCCTTCAGTTGTAGACAAATATGGAATACCTGTATTGAGATTTCATACGCAGTGGAGCGATCACGAAATAAAGCAGGCGAAGCACATGAAGGAAACGTTCAAGGAGATCATGCACAATATGGGCGCAGTTATTTCCTATGGCGATGACGGACCTGAAAATAATTATGGATTAGAAAACCCTGGCAAGATCATTCATGAAGCAGGAACTGTGCGAATGGGAGCTGATCCAAAGACATCGGCGCTGAACAAATGGAGCCAGGCGCACGAGTGTAATAATTTATTTGTGGTGGATGGTGGTCCGTTTGTGTCGCAGGCAGATAAAAATATTACGTGGACCATCCTGGCATTGTCAATGCGCGCGTCGGAGTATATGGTGGAGGAGTTGAAGAAGGGAAATATATAGGAGAAAGTACAGCAGACAAGAAACAAGGTACAGGCGAAGAACGAAGACATAAGGTCCGGGTGAAGAAACTAGAACCAGGACACAAGAACCAAGACAGAGGGCTTTCAATCCAAAATTCGCAATTCACAATCCGCAATTGAAATATGGACAGAAGAAAATCACTCAAGACGATCGCCGTAGGCACTGTGTCGGCAGGAGTGTTGCTGGACGCGTGTAAACTGGCCGACAAAAAAACGAACATTGAGTCTAAAAAAGAAGATGGCAGTAAGGCTGGAAACCTGGACCGCCAGCCGGAGGAAAAATCAAGGGACGAAAAGGCCCTTGCTGATAGATTTTTCACCGAACAGGAAATGGCAACCATCGCCATTCTCGCGGATATTATTATACCGGCTGACGAAGTATCAGGAAGCGCAACCGATGCAAAAGTTCCAGACTTCATTGAGTTCATCGTAAAAGATATGCCTCAACACCAGGTCCCCATGCGAGGCGGATTACGTTGGCTGGATATCCAAAGCATGAAACGCTTCGGTAAAAGTTTCCGCGACGCGGATGAAAAAGAAAGACTGCAAATAGTTGATGATATCGCCTATCCGATTGTGATGGACCAGAACGACGAGCAAAAAGGAATTCAGCCAACTAAAAAACTGAAACCTGGTATGGAACCGGGAGTCGCATTTTTCAGCCTGATGCGAAACCTTACTGCAACAGGATTCTACACAACGGAAATCGGTTTCAAAGACCTCGGATACGTTGGTAACCGCCCAAATAAATGGAATGGCGTTCCCGATGATGTACTGAAACAATATGGACTTGCTTATTCCGAGAGGGACCAGCAGGTATGTGCGAAATACTAGCGACAGGCCGTGTTTTGAACTTTCAGTATTGGAAATGAGCAGATCTTTACACTTCAAAAATTCGTGTACCCCGGATTCATTTAATTCGCTCTTGTCATTTTGCTTGAATCATCTTAAGTTATTAGTGTAATAAAACCCGGAAAATAGTTATGCGAAAATTGCGTATGGGCATGATCGGTGGAGGTAAAGATGCCTTCATTGGTGCAATTCATCGTTATGCTCTGAATATGGACGGCCTCATCGAATTAAGCTGTGGCGCACTTAGTATCAATCCTGAGATTGCAAAAGATTCCGCTCGCTCGCTGTTCCTTCCTGAGGATCGCACCTATGTGACATATGAAGAGTTAATAAAAAAAGAGAGCGGACTACCGGCCGATAAAAAGATTGACTTCGTAACCATAGTCACCCCAAACTTTGCGCACTTCGCTCCGGCAATGCTGGCATTGGAGAATGGTATTAACGTCGTAATTGAAAAACCCATCACATTTACACTTGATGAAGCGCTACAATTAAAAAAGAAAGTGGATGAAACCGGGCTGCTCTTGTGCCTTACGCATACGTATTCCGGTTACCCGATGGTTAAGCAGGCGCGTGCAATGGCGCAGGCCGGAGCGTTTGGAAAAATCAGGAAGATATATGTTGAGTATCCTCAGGGGTGGTTGAGTAAATTAACCGAACGGGAAGGTAATGCCCAGGCGGCCTGGCGAACAGATCCAAAAAAGAGTGGAAAGAGCGGTTGCATGGGCGATATCGGAACACATGCTGCTCATCTCGCAGAATATATTTCTGGTCAAAAGATCAGTAAGCTATGTGCTGCTTTAAATATAGTCGTTGAAGGACGTGCGCTGGATGATGATGGCGCAGTGCTTCTGCAGTTTGACCAGGGCGCAACCGGAGTGTTGATGGCCAGCCAGGTTGCGGCAGGCGAAGAAAACGCTTTGAAGATTCGGCTGTACGGAGAAAAAGGAGGACTGGAATGGGCACAACATGAGCCAAATACTTTATTGGTAAAATGGTTGGAGCAACCAATGCAGGTGCTGCGCGCGGGTGCTGGCTATACGGACCGCTTGTCGCCCTTTGCTACAATGAATTGTAGAACACCGGGCGGGCATCCGGAGGGATACCTTGAAGCATTCGGAAATATTTATAGGAATTTCGCTCTCACACTTATGCATAAATTGGATGGAAAAGAGCCAACAAAAGAAATGCTTGACTTCCCAAGAGTAGAGGAAGGCATAAGAGGAATGGCATTTATTGAAAATGTAGTGAAGAGCAACCAGAGTGATAAGAAATGGACAGACTATGTCATTTGATGACTTAGTAAATAACGAATCACAAAAAATTTTAAATTTCAAACAGCAAAAAATCTCAATAGAGGAATTTCAAAGAAGCTTCAACTGATAAAATTCAAGTGCATACTCTATGCCTTGAAGGTTGATGGTTATTTTGAAGATTTATATTTGGCGCTTATTTGGGAACTTAAAAAATCCATGCTCATTTGTGATTTTATTAGCGATGCCTCACGTGTTTTTGGAAGCAAAACAATATGACAACACTTAAAGGACCTGGGATATTTTTGGCGCAGTTCATGGGAGACCAAGCTCCCTACAATGATCTTACTTCAATTTGCAAATGGGCAAAAAGTCTTGGTTTTGTTGGAGTACAAATTCCCAGTTGGGACGGCCGTTGCATAGATCTGCAAAAAGCAGCGGAGAGTAAAACGTATGCCGATGAATTAAACGGCAAAGTGAATGCTGCCGGTCTGCAGATTACGGAGTTAAGTACCCATTTACAGGGACAACTTGTTGCTGTTCATCCAGCGTATGATACCTTGTTTGATGGATTTGCTCCTGAAAATGTTCGCGGGAATTCCAAGGCGCGGACGCAATGGGCGGTGCAACAATTGAAGTGGGCTGCAAAAGCCTCCCAAAATCTTGGACTCGATGCACACGCTACATTTAGCGGGGCACTGCTCTGGCACACAGTTTATCCATGGCCGCAACGGCCCGCCGGACTTGCAGAAACGGGGTTCACGGAATTGGCTAATCGGTGGGTGCCCATTCTGAATGTATTTGATGAATGTGGAGTCGACCTGTGTTACGAAATACATCCGGGAGAGGATTTGCACGATGGCATCAGCTACGAAATTTTTCTTGATCATGTCAACAAGCACCCAAGAGCTTGCTTGTTATATGACCCTTCGCATTTTGTTTTGCAGTGCCTGGATTATCTTGAATACATCGACAACTACCATGAACGCATAAAGATGTTTCATGTTAAGGATGCTGAATTCAACCCTACAGGCAAGCAGGGCGTGTATGGCGGATATCAAAGTTGGATAAACCGTGCCGGTCGTTTTCGTTCTCTCGGTGACGGACAGGTGGACTTCAAAAGTATTTTCAGCAAACTTTCTGCATATGATTTCAAAGGATGGGCTGTGTTAGAATGGGAATGTTGCATAAAGCATCCGGAAGATGGCGCAAGGGAAGGAGCACCTTTTATTCGTGACCACATCATTCGGGTAACTGATAAGGCTTTTGACGACTTTGCGGGTGGCGGCAGCAACGAAAAATTAAACCGGCAAGTTCTCGGTCTTCAATCATCTTAAATTTATATCGTAAAAATAAGCATCATGAAGAAAACACTTTTCATACTGACGGCGGGATTTGTTTTTGCTTGTAACAACGCTTCCGATAAATCCGGAAAGGCATCTTCTGATACTGCCACGGCAAGTAAAGCGGCAGAATCAGAAGTTCCTCCAGGTCTTACCCAGGCGGAATATGATAAGGCGGTCGAATTGATTGCAACTTCAGATTGTCTTACCTGCCATAAGGTAGATGAAAAGGTTACCGGACCAGCATATCGGGAGGTCGCTAAAAAATATGAGGCCACAGATGCCAATATAGAAATGCTCGCTGGCAAGGTGATTAAGGGTGGTTCTGGAGTTTGGGGACAAATTCCAATGACTCCGCATGATTCTCTGTCTATGGACAATGCAAAGACAATGGTGAAATATATTCTAGCACTTAAAAACGCCAAATAATGAAAAAGTTTCTTTCTGCAGCCTGTATCCTTTTTCTTTTGAGTTGTAATAATGCAACCGAATCCAGCTCAAATACAAAAGATTCTGCAAATACATCTAACAATAATGACAGTGCAAACACAAAATCCAATGATTGGGTAAGTTTGTTCGATGGAAAGAGCACTAATGGATGGCACACTTACGGCAGGTCAACGGTAGGCTCCGCATGGAATGTAGATAGTGGTGCATTGCATCTGAGCCCGCCAAAAAAAATGAAGGAGTTTCAAAATAGCGAGGGTGGGGATATTGTCACGAACGACGATTATGAAAATTTTGACCTGAAAGTGGAATGGAAGATCGCACCGAAAGGAAACAGCGGAATTATTTTTCTGGTGCAGGAAGACACCACGAAATACAAATACACCTGGAACACCGGCCCGGAAATGCAGGTGTTAGATAATAATGGTCACCCTGACGCCAAAATTATTAAACATAGGGCGGGAGATTTGTATGACCTTATTTCTTCGAGCACAGAAACAGTTAAGCCAGCCGGTCAATGGAACCAGGCGGAAATAAAATTAAACCAGGGTAAGCTTGAACTTTTCCTTAACGGCGCCAACGTTGTCACCACCACACTTTGGGATGATGCATGGAACAAGTTGGTAGCAGGAAGCAAGTTTAAGGACATGCCTGGTTTTGCAAAATCACATTCAGGAAAGATCGCCCTGCAGGATCATGGCAATGAGGTTTGGTATAGGAACATACAGATAAAGAAATTGTAAACAGGCAAGAGTTCCGACCTTTGGAAAAGGTCGGAACTCTATGCTTAAGAAAGTTCCTTCACCAGTGAAGACTCAATATACTGGTAGCTTCTTTGGATGCTCGCCATTGGATCTGCAGATACATCCTGCTCTACAAAGAAGTGTTGCATTCCAGACTTCTTTGCACACTCAAATATTTTTTTGAAATCAATCACGCCATTACCTACTTCGGTAAATGATTTCTTTTCAGTCTTATCCATATCCTTCACATGCCAGAGTGGAAAGCGGTTAGCATTGTGTTTGATCAATGCGATTGGATCCTGGTCGGCCTTCCTCACCCAATAAATATCCATTTCAAATTTTACAAGCGCAGGGTCAGTTTCTTTTAATAATACCTGGTAGCCGGTCTGGCCGTTCCAATCTTTGAATTCAAAATCATGATTGTGATAAGCGAATTGCAACCCCGCCTTCTTGCATTTATCTGCCGCTGCATTGAAATCCGCCGCATGTTTTTTATAATCATCAAGACTCTTGCGGTCGGTATCTGCCAGGTAAGCTATTACCATATATTTTTGACCTGCCGCGATCGCATCTTCTATAGCCTTGTCCCAGGCTGTGAGGTTCGCTAACGCATAGTGTCCGCTCGGATGCGATAAATTGTTCTGCGCAAGCAGATCGGCAAACTCTTTAGGTGTTAAACCGAAATATTTTCCATTATTGTAACCAAAGGATTCTACTTCTTTGTAACCGATCGATCCTACTTTTTGAATGGTGCCGCGCGGGTCTTTAAATATTTGATCGCGCAAGGTATAGAGTTGCACGCCCACATTCTTGTTCAGCTTGAAATATTTATCGGTGGGTAACAACATTGCGGCCGAAAGAATTCCTGTTTGCTGAATAAATTGACGCCTGGTAGTTGGTTTCATAAAAAAGTTGTGTAATGGGAAATTACAAACATTTCCGAAACTCTAGACCGTAAACACGAAAAGCAACTACCTATCCTTCGTCCATCTCAGCCAGCAATTCTTTTAGTTTCTGCACGTGCTTGCCATACAGTTTTCTCACATACCAAACATTTAGATAGTATACCAGGATCGTGCATACAACCAGCAGTCCAACCCATGCCAGGCCACTTTCCCACCAGGGATATGTGCCTGGCGCCGGATAAAATACAGATGGCGTTTTTTTCGGAAGTTTTATATAAAATACCCAACCAAAAAACAAGATGGTGAGCGGACCCAAAGCAGTCCCGGCAATTAGATAAAACTGCACATATTTTTCCAATGTCCGCACCTGTCGCTGAAGATTTGATTTTACGTGGCAGGCCACGCACTCCATTTCGTTTAACAATTTGTTCTTGCGGTAATAATAAGTGATAAAGAAAACAGCAATAGCAACAAGAAACCATGAAACTTCGCTCATCGTTCCATGGAAGGCATATGCATAATAAACGATCATCGAACCGTAAAGAATGATGATTGCTATTAACTCGGAAAACAAATTTCGTTTCATTCGCGCAATCGGATTATTCGATCTTTTTCCCAGGAGAGACAACATCTGTTTATCCTCTTTGCGTGGTGATTGTTCCTTTTGCCAGATGTTTTTTAATTGATCTAACTCCATATTAAGCAGGCTTGATAAGTTTCCGTAATTTTTCCTTGATCCTGTTCATCTTTACTCTCAGGTTATTTTGATTGATACCAAGGATGTCCTCCATTTCGTCATAAGGTTTGTCTTCGAGGTAAAGCATCACAATTGCCCGTTCGATTTCCGATAGCTCGCGCACAGCGGAATACAACTGGTCAAGCTGCAATTCCTTTTCTACATCATATGCTTCGTCTTGTATATCTGTTGGAAGACTTTCAGGTTCATAAGAAGAAATATGATTCTTACGCTTCCTCAAACCAGAAATGGCTGTATTAAGAGCAATCCGATAAAGCCAGGTGCTGAATTTTGATTCACCTCTAAACCTTGGATACGCCTTCCATAACTGCACCACTATTTCCTGGAAAAGGTCCTGGCGGTCAGTTGTGGTTTGGCCATAAAGGTTGCAAACCTTATGAATCAGCGGCTGATGTTGATTGAGCTGCTGAACAAATTGCTGTTCTTGTTCGTTACTTTCCAACTTAATAAGAGTCGGTTAAAGGATAGAAAAGTTACATTAACCAATAAAGATCGAGTGGTTCATTTTGCCTTCACTCGCCAATTGTTAAAGCGGATTAACGCAGAACGCACGCTCGGAGCGGGATCGGACATGAAAATTTGCAAGAAACTTTAAATAATTTTTTAGATGTCGCTATTTGGATTTCGTAACTTAATAGAAAAGATGGGTTATGAGAAAATATTTACTACTGCTGCTTAATTTAAGCTGTTTGGCCTGCTTTGGTCAGTTCAACGTGCATTATGATTTTACCCGTCCGTTAGGTGAGCAAGGCGAGCATATTAGCGCCGCTCACGGAATTAATTTTGGATTCGAAGGCAGATTAAAAAATTCTCCATTCCTGCTGGGGGCCGAGCTTGGGCTTAATTATTATGGAATCAAAACGCTGGAGCAAGAACTTCCATTCCATAATGGTTATGTTACCAAGACAAATGTGCATTATGCCACCAGCTTTAGCACGTATGCCGTCGATCTTAAATTGCTTCCGAAAACCGAAAAGTATTTCAAGCCATATGGGCTTATTCGGACAGGCGTGTTGCATTATCATAGCAACATGACCATAGAAGATCCGGAAGATCCAATGGGATGTAAACCACTTGAGAAAAAGGTGTTGCTTAAAGACGCTACATGGATGGCCTCGGCGGGAGCAGGGTCTAGCCTAGATTGGCGCTTATTCAATCCGAAAAGCACATCTATCATCCAACTTGACTTCGCCATTCTATATACGATGGGTGGCGCGGCAGATTATTTAAAAATGGCAAAGAATACTGACGCCGTCGATCCCAAAGGACGCGTATACTACGTGGAATTTGAACACATCCCATCAGGAGAGATACATGAGCATGCCATTGGTCATGTATATACGTCAGTTGTCAGCATGCTCACCATAAGAGCTGGAATACGAGTGATCCTCGATTAGTTTAACAGTCCACTAGTGATGATATCCTGGCCGCTATGCGGCCATTTTTTATTAGTTGTTCCTCCTAAACAATTACCTTTCACTTTATAGTCGTAGCCTTCAATCAAGGCAATTCCGACTGCTGCTCTCTATAAATCAGAATTATTTTTTTTCTTGTCCGAGCAAACCTACCCGGATAAATTATAGTCTATATTTTTGCGCCTTTAAAAATTGAATCAAATTATCACCAATGAATAGAAGATCTATCATTTTTACGACCCTACTTTTTACTGCGTTTTCTTTTTCTGTCCATGCTCAAAACAGGTTTTCTCCATTGGACAAGTCGCCGATGGATGCGAGTTATTATCCAGCTAACTATCCGATTCTGAAAATTCAGGATAAGGCAAATGAACCGGTAATCGCCCGCGTGATCTACAGTCGGCCACAAAAAAACGGACGTGTAGTTTTTGGTGAGCTGGTGGAATATGGAAAGGTCTGGAGGATGGGCGCCAATGAAGCCACTGAAATTGACTTTTATAAAGATGTTAAAATTGACGGAAAGAAATTAAAGAAGGGGCGCTACACAGTGTATGCGCTCGTGAATCCCGACAAATGGACAATCATCTTCAATTCCGAAACCGATACATGGGGAGCATTTAAATACGATCCTAAAAAAGATGTGTTACGCGTAGATGTTCCGGTTCAGAAGAACACGGAACAGGTGGAGGCCTTGGCCATTCAATTTGAAAAAGATGTAAAAGGCTTCAACATGATAGTGGCCTGGGATGAGCTGCTGGTGAAGTTGCCAATTAATTTGTAATAATTGCAAAATTTGTATCAGACCTCCCACATTGTGGGAGGTTTTTTCTTTTTAATAATTCGATATTTACAAAATGTGTGGCATAGCCGGCCTCATTTCGCGGAATCGTCAATTTGATAAAACCCACCTCGACCAAATGATTGAGGCCATGGCGCACCGTGGCCCGAATGGTTCGCATTTTTGGTCGAACGCTGAAGGCTACGTTCACCTCGGTCACCGAAGACTTGCCGTAATAGATACTTCAGAAGCTGCAGCACAACCGATGCATTACATGGACAGGTACTCCATTGTGCACAACGGTGAAATTTATAATTACCTGGAACTAAAGGAAACGCTTCAGAAAAGAGGATATCTTTTTCGCACTGCGTCCGATACTGAGGTTATACTTGCATCTTTTGATTGCTGGAAAGAAGAATGCCTCCAGCAATTTGATGGCATGTTTGCCTTTGCCATCTGGGATGATAAAGAAAAAAAAATATTTGTAGCACGCGACCGCCTGGGACAAAAGCCTTTTTACTATTTTTTTGATGAACACACGGGAAATTTTGCGTTTGCTTCAGAGATAAAAGCCTTCAGAGGACTAAATGTTTTGTCGGAGATCAACGAAAGGCAACTGCTGCTTTTTTTATCGAATGGATTTACCAACGATCCAAGGGAACCCGTTCATACTTTTTACAAATCGGTTTTTCAACTTCCACCTGCACATTTTCTTTGGGTTGATCTCACTTCCAGTGAACAAATGATTGTGATGAAGACGTGGTGGGAAATTGACAAGGAGCATGAAGAGATGCCCGATGACGATATTGCCATTGAAAAATTCACTTCTCTTTTTCAGCAGGCGTTGAAGCGGATGTTTCGTTCTGATATTCCAGTTGGAACTTGCCTCAGTGGCGGATTAGACAGTTCATCTATCGTGGCGATGGCGAGCCAACTGAATCAACAGCAAAACAGCTATAAAGTATTTAGTGCCGTGTTCCCCGGCTTTGAAAAAGATGAATCGAATTATTCATCGGACGTAGCTAAACAATTCAACCTTCAACAATTCACAACCGGAACTATGAACCTGGCCGAGGAACTCGGCAGTTTTCTTTATCAGCAAGACGAACCCGTGGCTTCTGCTGGGGTGTATGCACAGTATAAAGTGTTTGAATTAGCCAGATCGCAAGGAATACAAGTATTGCTGGATGGGCAGGGAGCGGACGAGATCCTGGCGGGTTATACAAAGTATCTCCATTGGTTTCTGCAGGAAATGTTAGTGAACAACCGTCGGACCTTCCGAAAAGAAAAATCAGCGCTTAAAAGTAACGGAGTGCCATTTGACTGGGGCTGGATGAATTATGCCGCCGCAGTTTTTCCCGCACATGCCGCTGTGCAACTGGAAAAGCGGACAGTAAGAAGAATGAAGAATAACGGATTTCTTCATAAAGAACTGATTCGGCGCATTACCGATAATAGTCAGGATGAAATAATATTCAAACCATTCGTGGCAAAATTGAATGACCTGCTCTATTTTAATACGTGCCACGGCAGTTTGCAGGAACTTCTTCGCTATGCGGACCGCAATGCGATGGCGCACGGTTGTGAAGTTCGTTTACCATTTTTGAATCATCAATTGGTGGAGTTTGTTTTTTCTCTTCCGTCGACTTTTAAAATCCGCGATGGATATACAAAATGGATTCTGAGAAAATCGGTCGATAAACTTTTGCCATCTTCAATCACATGGCGCAAGGATAAAGTAGGGTTTGAGCCGCCGCAAGAAAATTGGATGAAGGAAAAAAAACTCAAAGAAATGATTGGAGTTGCCAAAGTGGACCTTGTCAATAGACAAATTCTTGATAAGGCAGCTCTCGACAAAAAAATTCAGCCGCATGGTGCACATGCGGCTGATAGTTTCGACTGGCGTTACCTGGTGGCTTCCCAGTGGTTGCAGAATCAAAAAACTTAACCTTTCCGGAATTTGTCTTGCACCTGCAAGTTTCCACTTTGGTCAGCTTTGACAACAACCCAGCTTTTCTCATCTTCGAGTGTTACAAAATATGCAACGTCTGAACCTACCGTCAATTCAGTCACGCCAAAAATCGATTTGGACGAAAACCTTTTCTTGATTTGGGTAAGGACAGAAAGAGGAAGTCTTTCTTCTTTGTAATAACGCAAAGAACTGATGAAGTTGCCTTCTTTATCATAACGGACTTCTGTTTGAATTCCATTCTGTTTAAATGAGGCTGAATAATAATCAGTGTATTCTTTCCACTTCACATCAGTAACTATGGGGAAAGTTGTTTCAAACACCTTTAATACTTTTTCGTTCACATCCTCTCTGTCGGGGTCAACATTGGCGAAAGATGCACTCACGAATAGAAGAACGCTAGTTGCTAGAAGAATCACTTTTTTCATGGCTATACTTTTAATTGTTTAGATCCGGTTAACAACATAAAAGTATACGAGTCTGGTATGCGAGTCAACCGAATTGGTATAGGTGGTCACCTGCATCCATGATCTACGAAATAATTCGGAGATAAGCGGTTTACGGGGGTGGGAAGGAATCGCTCAAGTGCAGTGTGGACAAGCGTTTCGGTGAAGTTGGACAATGTTATAGGTGGGCGGTTAAGCTTTTGTTAAACTGGAGGATAAACTGAACGCTGCTTTATTGACACTGAGGCCGTGAATAGCGCTTCTGAAATATCACTAACAGCGCTGCGGATGATCAATATTTCACATATTTGCTTTCTTTATTCATCATTTAATTCTTTTTTCACAGATGAAACAAGCTACCAAATTTGTTCATGCCGGTGTTAAGCCCGATCCTTCTACTGGTGCAATCATGACCCCGATATACCAAACTTCTACTTATGTACAGGAGGCTCCGGGAAAACACAAAGGATATGAATATGCAAGATCTCAGAATCCGACGCGCACAGCTTTGGAAGAGGCTTTCGCTCTAATTGAGAACGGAAAATTTGGTTTGGCTTTTAGTAGTGGTGTAGCTGCCACTGATGCCGTGATTAAGCTACTGGAACCAGGTGACGAAGTGATAGCGGCAAATGATATGTATGGGGGTACATACCGGTTGTTCATGAAGGTCTTTGAAAAATTTGGATTAAGGTTTCACTACGTGAATATGCAGGATGCAAAAAACATCCTGCCCTTGATCAATAAAAA
>Ga0136846_1229002_pt1 | contig 14886 bp, 15 predicted proteins | sample HopSoiMetagenom2_FD_96841 | JGI IMG/M metagenome (GOLD analysis project Ga0136846, IMG submission 96841) | Grasslands soil microbial communities from Hopland, California, USA - 2 Assembly 2016 (version 4) | ecosystem: Environmental > Terrestrial > Soil > Grasslands | place: USA: Hopland...
GCCGCGTTGCGCCATGCCGAGAAAACCGGCGAGGGCCAGCAGGTGGACATGGCGCTGCTGGACACACAAGTGGCGATGTTGGCCAACCTGGGCGCCAACTATCTGGTGAGTGGCAAGGCGCCGGGCCGGGCGGGCAATGCGCACCAGAACATCGTGCCGTACCAGGTGTTTGAAGTGGCGCCTGCGGCTGATGGAAGCAAGGACCATTTGATTCTGGCGGTGGGCAATGACTCGCAGTATGCGAAGTTTTGCGCGGTAGCCAACATACCGAAGCTGGCGACGAACCCGCTGTTTGCCACCAACCGCAACCGTGTGCAGAACCGCGCGCAGCTGGTGCCGATACTGGAAGCGGTGATGAAGACGCGCAGCAAGGCCGACTGGCTGGGGGCGCTGGAGGCGGCGAAGGTGCCTTGCGGTGCGATCAACAGCCTGGCGGAGGTGTTTGCCGACCCGCAGATCGAGGCGCGCAAGATGGTGACGCAGTGGAAGCACCCAGTGAAGGATGATTTGAAGCTTGTCTCCAGCCCGATCCGCATGAGTGCGACGCCTGTGCGCACCGACTTGCCGCCGCCGCTGCTGGGCCAGCACACGGAAGAAGTGCTGCGCAGCGTGCTGAACTATTCAGAGGCGCAGCTGTCTGAACTGAAACATACCAAGGTGATCTGATGGCAAATTTTGTTCTGGTTCATGGTGCGTGGCATGGCGGCTGGTGCTGGCAACGGGTGACGGCCCCGCTGCAGGCGCAGGGCCACCGCGCGCATGCAGTGACGCTGACAGGCCTGGGCGAGCGCGCGCATTTGCTCTCCCCCGCCATCAACCTGGACACGCACATCAATGACGTCATCAAGCTGATTGAGGTGGAAGAGCTGCAGGAGGTGGTCCTCGCGGTGCATTCTTACGCGGGCATGATCGGCACGGCGGTGGCTGACCGCATGCCGGAGCGCATCAAGCACCTGGTGTATGTGGATGCGGTGGTGCCCAAGCCGGGCGAGAGCTGGAGCAGCACGCAGGCCAGCGCCACGCAGCAGCAGCGCATGGCAGCGGCGCAGGCTTCGCCCAACTTTGCCTTTCCGCCGCCTGACCCGGAGGTGTTTGGCCTGCATGATGCTGATCGTGAGTGGGTCAAGCGCCGGCAGACGCCGCACCCCGGCAACACTTACCAGGCGCCGCTGCAGTTTGATGTGAAGCGTGTGGCCGCGGTGCCGCGCACCTTTGTCAATTGCGTAGACCCGGCGCTGGCGACCATCGCGCCTAGCCGGCTGCGGGTGCAAGACCCGAAGTTTTGGGACGGTGCGTGGCTGCCGAATTCGCGCGTGGTCGAGATCAAGACCGGGCATGACCCGATGATCAGCGAGCCTGGGGCACTGACGAAGATTTTGCTGGAAAGCGCTGCATGAACACGCTGGGCCGCCGCCAGTTCACCGCCGCGCTGGCGGCCGGCATGGCTTTGCCGCAGCTTGCGCTGGCAGCAGACACGGCCCTGCCGGTGCCCGCGTCTTTGCCGGCGGCTGCCGGAATCGCCTTTGCCAAGAAAGAGCCGCTGGTGTTGCTGGTCAGCCTGCCCGGTTGCCCTTTTTGCGAACTGGTGCGGCGCAACTACCTGCTGCCGGCGCAACGGGACGGCAGCATGCACGCCTGGCAGATCAATATCAGCGACCGGACTGCGCCGCTCGTCGGCTTTGACGGCAAGGTGACGACGGCTGCCGCACAGGTTGCGGCATGGAAGGCCGGCTTCACGCCCACCGTGCTGTTTCTCGGCCCGGCCGGGCAAGACCTGGCGGAGCGGCTGGTGGGCCTTTCGTCTGTGGACTTTTACGGGGCTTATCTGGATGAGCGGCTGGCGCAGGCGCGCAAGGCTGTGGTGGCGCTCAGGTAGTTTTGCTATTGTTTTAGGAGCTGCCTACCCATATGGCTATTGGGCTGGAGGCCGATTTGATGCTGATTTTTTGCCGCGAGCCGGGGAGCCCCCATCCCAGCCTTCCCCCAGCGGGGGAAGGAGCAAGAGGAAGAGCAGCGCCTGCGCTTTTGCCACGCACTGAGCCCGCCCTTCCACCTACTATTAAGCTTCTGAATCAACCCGCTAGACCTGTACTAAAGGCCTCATCCGCGCTTGCCAATCAGGGCTTCGGTGGTAAATTCAAACCCGTTCAAGCAGGAGAGCGCTGCCCCACCAGGCAGCCACCGAAGGCGCAAACTTCCATAATCGCTCAGGTCCCGTACTGCCCGGAACACACAGCCGTCTGGAGAGACGCCGCATGCAATGTGCGGCGCACCGAAGGAGCAAAACCAACGCTTAGCGCCGGTTGAATCTCTCAGGTACCAAGGACAGTGGAAGCGGCCGCAAGCATGCTGACAGGCGTTGCTTGGCGGTTGCCACGTTTCTCTTTTGAATCACGCACCCCCAAGGCACTACAGCACTTGCGCAACTGCAATGTTCCGCTTGAAAGGATTTGCCATGAAAGTCATGGTTTTGGGGGCTGGTGTGACGGGTATCACCACGGCCTGGTATTTGGCGCAACGCGGCCATGAAGTCACGGTGGTGGAGCGGCGCAACGCCGCCGCGATGGAAACCAGCTTTGCCAACGGCGGGCAAATATCGGTGAGCCACGCCGAGCCCTGGGCCAACCCGGGTGCGCCACTGAAGGTGCTGCAATGGCTGGCGCGTGAAGATGCGCCGCTGCTCTTCAGGCTGCGGGCGGATGTGAACCAGTGGCTGTGGGGGCTGGAGTTTTTGCGCAACTGCACGCCAGGACGCACCGCAGAGAACATCAAACAAATTGTGAGCCTGGGCATGTACAGCCGGGGCGCGCTGCAAAAGCTGCGCGCCGAGCTGGGCCTGCAGTACGACGCGCAAACCAAAGGCATCTTGCACTTCTACACCAGCCAGGCCGAGTACGACGCCGCGCAGGAGCCCGCGCGCATCATGCGCGAGCACGGCTGCGAACTGGACATGAAAACCGCCGACGAATGCGTGGCGATTGAGCCGGCGCTGGCGCAATGCCGCGGCAGCATCGTAGGCGGCAGCATGACGCCCAGCGATGAGTCGGGCGACGCACGCGCGTTTACCGCCGCGCTGGCGGCGCGCTGCGAGCAGGTGGGCGTCAAATTTTTGTACAACACGACGGTGCTGGGCCTGGACGCCGCAGAGGGGCAACTGAACGGCGTGCAAGTGGCGATGGGCAGCGGCGAGGCCGGCGGCCGGGTCGAGATGTTGAAGGCTGACGCGTATGTGATGTGCCTGGGCGCCTTCAGCGCGCAGTGGGCCAAGGTGCTGGGCCAAAGCCTGCGCATTTACCCGGCCAAGGGGTACTCGGTCACGTTGCCGGTCATCAACGAGGCGGCGTCTTACCAGGTGAGCCTGACGGACGATGAGTACAAGCTGGTGTTTTCGCGTTTTGGCAACCGCCTGCGCATTGCCGGCACGGCCGAGCTGAACGGCTACAACACCGACTTGAACCTGGTGCGCTGCAACGCCATCGTGCGGCGGGTGAAGCAACTCTTCCCCGAGATGACGGACGGCGAAGGCGCGCAGTTCTGGACGGGCCTGCGCCCGGCGACGCCGAGCAACGTGCCCTACATCGGCAAGAGCAAGGCGTCCAACGTGTTCCTGAACACCGGGCACGGCACGCTGGGCTGGACGCATGCCTGCGGCTCGGGTGCGGCGATTGCGGACATTGTGAGCGGGCGGGTGCCGGAAGTGGACTTTGCATTTACCGGCATGCCGGCGCCGGGGCGGGTAATGGCATTGCCGGGGATGGTGAAAGCCTGAGGGACCTTCCCCTCTTGCTCCCTCCCCCGCTAGGGGAGGGCGGGGGTGGGGGCCAACCGGCCTTCACATACGCGCAGCGAAACATCAAGCACCGGCTGGCCCCCATCCCCGCCTTCCCCCAGCGGGGGAAGGAGCAAAACCATTAGCCGCCATCCGACGCCCCACCCGCCAACCCGCTGAGCGGCCTCACCCTGCAGCAGATGGGCGGAAACGGTAATATCGCCCTCCGTTCATCAAGCCGCTGTAGCCCATGACATCCAAAGACACCACGCCTCCTGACGGCCTTCCGGTCTACCGGCTCCTCACCGGGCCTGACGACGCGAGCTTTTGCCGCCGGGTGAGTGAAACGCTTGCGATGGGATATGAGCTTTACGGCTCGCCAGCGGCCACCTTTAACGGCGAGAGTGTGATCGTGGCGCAGGCGGTGCTGTGGCCTTCGGTGCGCCAGGGGAAATCATGAACCCGCCGCTGAATCCCGCCACCCTTCAGGCGCTGTCAGATTTCCCGCGCCAGCTGGAGCAGTTTTACGAAGCGATTCCGCACAGCCACAAGGACTGGACGCCACCTTCCTGGGAAGGCATTCCCAGCGAGAACTTCATGGCCATCGCGCAGATCTGCCACGTGAGGGACATCGAGATCGACGGCTACCACGTGCGGATTCAACGCACGCTCGCAGAAAGCAACCCGCTGCTGGAATCGCTGGACGGCTATGTGCTGGAAAGGGAACGCGACTATGCGGCCGCCGATGCGCGAGAAGCCCTGGCGGCGTTTCGTGCAGCGCGCATCAAGACGATGGCCATGCTGTCTGGTGTGACGCCGCAGCAACTGGATCGTACGGCGGAGTTTGAAGGCTACGGCGTCCTTACGCTGCGCAGCCTGATGCACTACCTGTGCAGCCATGACCAACAGCACCTGGCGGGGCTGCAATGGTTGCTGGGGAAGATCGATGCCTCTCGCGTCAACGCTGCAGCGGCGTAATTTGTAACACCGGCTTAGCAGCAAAGGTGCTTAGCGCGCTACCTTGGTGCGCTCTTTTTCAGCTAAAAAACCACGGATTGACCGGGGTATTCCCGTTTTATGTCCCTTTAGAGTCTGCCGACTTGTAAGTAAAAGTTAACTTGAGCGCACACTACAGAAGCGGCTTCGTTGCCGTGGTTTCCGCAGTTGCGGCTCAATCAATAACTTCTGGGAGGACCGTGATGACGGTTTATTGGCGTAATTTGGCGGTGCTGGCAGGCACGGCCCTGACTCTGGGTTCCACCGTGGCGCAAACCGAGAATGTGCGTCCGCCTGCCAAGGCAAAAGCAGCGGCCACGCCGGCGGCTGAAAAGTTCTCAGGCCCACGGGAAAAAATGGTCGTGGCCATGCCCAAGACCTATGGCAAGACCGAGACCATGGCCTTGTGGGGCGACTACTTCAGCCACCTCTCGCGTTGCGCAAACGTCGAGCTGCAAAATGCCCAGGGCGACTCGCTCGAGCGCACCAGCAACGTCGACATCCTGGGTGAGAAAGAACTGGTCGAAGCCCTTTCGACCGGCAAGGCCCAGATCGGGCAGGTGAACCCCGGCCTGGCCGCGCAGATGGTGACAGCCGGGCAGGCCGCACCGTTCGGCGTGCCGGGCAACAAGGCCACTGGCCAGCGCAACTCGTACAAGCTGATCCTGATTACCCGCATCGATAGCCCTTACAAGGAACCCAAGGACCTGATCGGCAAGAAGATCGCGCACACCACGCCGACGTCGAACTCGGGCAACCTCGCGCCGCGCGCGCTGTTCCCGGCGCTGGGCCTGACGCCTGACAAAGATTACGAAGTGGTGTTCTCCAACGGGCATGAGCGCTCCGTCACCGGCGTGATGCACGGCTTCTTCCCGGCCGCAGCCGTGGCCAGCGATTTGTACCAGCGCATGGTCGTCAAGGGCGACGTGAAGGGTTCAAGCATCCGCACGATCTGGGAAAGCCCGCCTTTCATGACAGAAACCTGGACCATGAACAAGGACGTATCACCCGAGCTGCAGGCGCGGGTCAAGAAGTGCTCGTTCAGCTATACCTTCTCGCCCACGCTGAAGAAGCAGCTGCCCGGCAACGACACCTTCCTGCCCATCAACTTTGATCGCGACTTCGCGACGGTGATGGAGGTCTACAAAAAGACCTTGGCTGCACAGGCGGCAGCACCTAAGAAGTAGACCCCACGGTCACTCACTTCGTGTGGCCTGCGGCCCGGCGAAGCCGGTTCCGCGGCTCATGCTGGTTTGAGAATTCTTTGGGCGCGACCAGTGATAGCGGTATTCGCCAGCGGGGGCCGCGGGACTGGCTTTTGCCAGACCGCAGGCGCCGTCCCCTGCAAGGGGAAAAGGGCTACACGAAGTGAGCCCGATAGGGGTGAGCGTATTTATATGCTCAGAGGAGGATGCACCGTCCCCCATTCGCTTTCATCCAGTACCCGCTGCAAGGTCCGCAGCAGCGCTTCATTGGAGGTGTGTGCTTTCACCAGCACCGCCTCTACCCGCTGGCTTTCCATCGCGGCCACATCGGTGGCGGAAAACACGACGACGGGCGGCGCGGGGTTGAGCGCTTCAATGGCGTCCAGCAGCTCCCAGCCTGAGCCATCTTTCAGCGTCAGGTCGAGCAGCACCAGGTCGTAGTGGTGCTTGCCCAGCTGCTCGCGCGCCTCTTGCAGGGTGCCGGCAAACTCAAAGGTAGCGAAGTCCTGGGCAATGGCGGCGGCAATGCGCTGGATGTCCAGGTCGTCTTCGACATGCAAAATGCGCGGCCTGCCTTCGGCCATGTTGGCGATGGCGCGCTGCAGGCTGAGGATCAACAGGTTTTCGTCGATGGGCTTTTCCAGCCAGGTCGACACCGCAAGCGGCTGGTTGTTGAATTCGAGCTCGCCCGCTTCGGCATTGGCCGAGACCACCACGATGGGCAGCTCGCGTGTGCGCTCCTCATGGCGCAGCGAACGGATCAGGCTGATGCCGTCCAGGTCGGGCAGGCCCAGGTCGACCGTCATGGCGGCATAGGGCCGGCGCACCACTTGCTCCATCGCCTGGGCGGCGCGGTACACCATGTCCGAATCAAAGCCGCCTTTGTCGAGCATCAGGTTGATCAGGCGGGCGATGTCGGGGTCATCTTCACACACCAGGATGAGGGGCCTTGCTGGCCCGTCTCTGCCCTGGTCTTCGGCAATGCGGGGTGCTTGAACCGGCAGCGCAGCCGCTTCTGGAAGATCGAAAAAGAAAACGGTTCCAACGCCCGTTTGCGTCGTAAATCCCATGCTGCCGCCCATGCGTTCCACAATGGCGCGGGAGATGTTCAGGCCCAGGCCCGTGCCGCCTTTTTGCCGTGTGTCCGACGTGTCGGCTTGCGAGAACTTCTGGAAGATGCGCTTGCGAAACTCCTCGGGAATACCGGGGCCACTGTCTGCGACTTCAACCCGTATGCGCCCGCTGCCCTCGCCCAGTACCCTGACGCGCACACAAGACTCTGGCGGTGAAAATTTCACGGCGTTGGACAGCAGATTGGTGACCACCTGGGTAAGCCGGTCGCTGTCGACATGGACTCTCACTACATCAGCCGGGGCTTCGAGGGCCAGTTTGACCTTGTGCTGGCCTGCAAACCCTTCGTTGGCTGACAAGGCCTGGGCCAGCAAAGTCTGCAACTCCACTTGCTGCATGTCAAAGCGCATCTTGCCGGACTCGATTTTTTCGCTGTCAAGAATGTCGTTGATGAGCCTGATGAGCCGCTCGCAGTTGCTGGTGGCGATACCGATCAGGTTTTTGGCCATGGGCGGCAGCTCTCCGGCCACCCCGCCGGCAATCAGGCCCAGCGAGCCACGTATGGACGTCAAGGGCGTGCGCAACTCGTGGCTGACGTTGGAGACAAACTCGCTTTTCATGCGGTCTACACGCTTGAGTTCGGTCACGTCGGTGCCCAGCGAGTAAAAGCCGAGCACCTTGCCTTCATCTTCACCTTCGCCATAGCGCGGAAAGTACTGCATGACGTAGTCGCGCAATTGGCCGTCGGCGGTTTGCTGGACGCGGTCATACTGCGCGGCGTAGCCGGCCAGGGCTTCCTCGATCTTGCCGCGCTCGGTTTCGTAGAGCTCGTCGCCCATCATCTCGCGCATGGTCTTGCCGTGGATCTGCTCGCGCTTGAGGCCAAAGCGTTCTTCGTAAGCGAGGTTGTAGAACTGAAAGCGCTGTTCCGCATCGATATAGGCAATCAGCGCCGGCACGGTGTCGGTGATCTGGTGGAGCTGCGTTTCACTGGCGTTCAGCGCCATGGTGCGATCCTGCACGCGCTGCTCCAGGGTTTCATTGGCGCCTACGAGTTCCTCGTTGACGCGCCGGATCACCGAATGGCTGTTGATGAGATCAATCGCCGCATACAAGAGCAGCGCCACCAGCACCGCAGAGAAGATCAGGAGGTAGCGCCCGTAGCGCTCGCCTTCCGCCTCGGCCTGTTGTTGCTCGACCGTCAACGCATCGTTGGCGTCATCGAGCAGTTTTCCAGTCGGCGCCGAGGAAATGCCGACGAGGAGTTCGTTGACTCTTTTCTGCTCGCGCAGAACGGTCTGGACATGCGAGCGAAAGATGTCCAGCCCGTCCCTGATGTCTGCCGGCACAAGGTGCAGGCCGGTTTCAAGCTGGCTCAGCTCGCCCTGAATTTCAGCCCCTCTGTCGCCCGTCGGGCTTTGGCTGTACAGCATGCTCGCCAGCAAAAGCCTGTTCACGCCGGCTGAAAGCTGCCGGAATACCGGCTGCGCGGCACTGCCGCTGCGGCCTAGCGACTGCTGAACGTCCGCCGCCGCCGTGGGAAGAAAGGCCAGTGAGTTGCGCAGCACGGAATTGTTCGATTTGAATTGCTCGATCAGGGCGGTCTTTTCCTGGATGGCGCGCTGCAGCGCCGCGAGCCTTCCCGCCTGCCCGGATTCATCGTGCTTGTGGGTGTCCGCGTCCGACTGGAGTTGCTCCATGAGCCGGGCCACCTCGCCCTGGTTGCCGGCCAGCGCGTCGTAGTGTGTGTTGATGCCTATCCGGGACTTCAGCACGTCCGACTCCCCTTGCGCGTCGAGCTGCTGCAGGTGGCGCAGCACGGCGATATCCTCAAAATAATGCGACTCGTCGAAGCTCTGGGTTTTCGCGTACAGGAACACCAGGATGGACAACAGCACGGCGGAGACCGCCGCCATCGGCACCCAGGCCAGTCGATTCTTTTTTTTCACGGTTTGACGTCCAGTTCACCAGTGAGCGTGTTGAGGAACCTGATGATGGCCTCCTTGTCTTCTTTGGAGGCGACGCGGCCGAGCTGGTAGCGGAACATGATGTCGACGGCCTCGTCCAGGGTTTTCGCCGAGGCATCATGAAAATAAGGTGCGGTGAGTGCGATGTTGCGCAGGCTGGGCACTTTGAAGACGTACTTGTCGCTTTCCACTTTGGTGACGAGATAGCGGCCCAGGTCGGCTTGCGTCGGGTTGCCGCGCTTGGCGAGGTAATCGCCCATGACACCGAATTTCTGGAACATGTTGCCGCCGACATTTACGCCCTGGTGGCAGGCGACACAGCCGTACTGCTTGAACTTGATGTACCCGGCTTTCTCCGCGGCGGAGATGGCGTTGGCGTCGCCCCGCAGGTATTTGTCGAAGCGTGAATTGGGCGTGATCAGGGTTCGCTCAAACGTGGCAATGGCATTCTGGATATTCGCCTTGGTGACCCCATCCTTGTAGGCAGCGGAAAAAGCGCTCTTGTACTTGGGGTCTTGCGATACTTTCTGGACGACCTCCTCCCACTTCGAGCCCATCTCGATCGGGTTCTGCATGACATGGTCGGCCTGCGCCTCGAGCGATTCGGCGCGGCCGTTCCAGAACTGCTTGAAGTTGAGTGCGGCGTTGAGCACCGTCGGGGCGTTGACGCTGGTCAGCCCGCCATTGAGGCCGACCGAGCGATCACGCCCGTCGCCACCGCCCTTGCTGAGGTCGTGGCAGCTGGCGCAGGAGACACGGCCATTGCCTGACAAGCGCGTATCGCGAAACAGCAGACGCCCGATTTCCGCGCGCGCCGGATCCTGTTTCAGCGTCAAGGGGATTGGCTGGATGGGTTCGTCCAGCAGGGGCGCCGCCACGGCACTGTGGGACGCCCAGACCATCATTGTGGTAGCCAGAAGCCACAACAGGCCAAAAGTTTTTGCGGCTCCAGGCGCGGCCGTGTCGGGCAGGTTTGCCGTTGGGGAATGCCTGCGCGGCCCGCCCCTGCAGAAGCATCCCGGTACCGAGATTGTTGTTTGCACGGCTGCTGTCCTCCTGGTTTTTTCACCGAAACCAGGTTAGATCAGATCACGTTTATCAACCGCGCTGTTAAGGCATTTCCCCGTCTGGCGATATTTACCAACACTCTGTAAGCGGATGCATCGTTTTCAGAAGTGCAGGCAACACGCACCTGCTCTTTACCGCAAACAGTAGTTCGCTTTTTGGCTGCGGCTTACGCTCAGCTAGAACTTTTTATTTCATCGACCCAAAGACCTTCTTCAGAATCGCGCTGCCGGTGCCCACGGGATCCTGGCGGATTTTCTTTTCTTCTTCGCCGATGATGAGGTAGAGGCCGTCCAGCGACTTGCCGGTGACGTATTGCTGGATGTTGGCGTCTTCTTTCTTGACGAGGCCAAAGCCTGCGGCCTTGCCGGCGAATTCGTTGTATTTGTTGGCCAGCCCGACTTTTTCAGTCGCCTTGGTCACCACGGGAAGAAACTTCACGCCCAGCGGGGCGCGGGTTTTTTCGGCGAAAAAGGTGGTCACCGAGGTCTCGCCGCCTGTCAGGATGTTCTTGGCGTCGTTTACGTTCATGCCCCTGACGGCGCTGACCAGCAGGTCTTTGCCCATGGGCACGGCAGCTTCGGCCGCGCGGTTGATGGAAGTGACCAATTCGTCGATGCGCTTGCCCTGGCCGAAGTTTTTCAGCAGTTTCGAGGCATCTTCCAGGTATCCGGGCAAAGGAATGCGAACTTTTGGGTTTCCGAGGAATCCATCTGTCTTGCCCAGCAGGGCGACGGCCGCGATGGCGCCTTTTTCAAGGGCGGTTTTCAGGCCAGCGCTGGCGTCGGCATTGCTGATGCCGGACAGGTCGCCCAGAGAAAGCGCGTGGGCCTGGTGGTAGGTGGCCAATATCAGTGCGCCCAACGCGCTGACGCCGGCCTGGTTAAAATTGCGACGTTGCATGATGAGGTTCTCCCAATGAAATTGACATCCAGCCAGACAGTATGCCGCATGGTGCTGGCCGGCGTTTTGGCCCTGGCAGCCCTTGCCAGCCTGCCCGGATGCAGCGGCGCGCAAGCCGCACCGGAGTCAACCTTCGTGCTGCTGGACGGCAGCAAAAAGACCACCGCCGACCTCAAAGGCAAGGTCACTCTCGTCAATTTCTGGGCCACCAGCTGCGTGACTTGCGTCGCGGAAATGCCCAAAGTCATCTCCACCTACAACAAATACCAGAGCCAGGGCTACGACACCTTGGCCGTGGCCATGAGCTACGACCCGCCCAGCTACGTCGTCAACTACACCGAAACCCGCAAGCTGCCCTTCAAGGTAGCCATCGACAACACCGGCGCCATCGCCAAGGCCTGGGGCGAGGTGCAGCTCACACCCACCACCTTCCTCGTCAACAAACGCGGCGAGATCGTGAAGCAGTACGTGGGCGAGCCGGATTTTGCGGCGCTGCACCAGTTGATCGAGAAGCTTCTCGCAGAAACCTGACCCGTTTCGCGCTCCCCGAAAAAGAAAAGCCGGTTCAAAACGAACCAGCTTTTTTGTTGCTCACCTGCAAGCGGGGGCCGCGATCCGGCTTCGCCGGGCGCAAGGCGCCCGTCCCCCTGAGGGGGAGAGGAAGCTACACGAAGTGAGCTTCAACAGGGGGCTCACTGTGCCCTGAAGTTGTCGTGGCAAGCCTTGCAGCTGCCGGCGGTGGAGGTGAAAGCGGTCTTCAGGGTGTCCAGGTTGCCTGTTTTGGCGGCAGCAGCCAGCTTGGCGGTCTCGGCGACCAGCTTTTCATGGCCTTCCTTGAACTTGGCTTGCTCGGTCCAGATTTCAGGCTTGGCCTTGGTGTTGCCGCCCTTGTCGCTCCCGGCCACAAAGCCAGCCCAGGGGAGCTTGGACATTTCGGCCACGATGTCAGCGTTTTCCGCAGCGACTTTGGCGTCGAAAGGGACACGGCCGTTGGCCATGGCGCCGACGCGCCCGAAGTGCTGGCCCATCACAAACAGCGCGCTCTGGCGGTATTTGATGGCGTCTTCAGGCTTGGCAAACTGCGCCGAAGCCGGGGCGGCCATGGCCATCAGGGTGGCGGCCGCGGCGATACAGGCAAAAGCTTTCATCATGTTTTCCTCGTGGGTTTGTTCTTAAGATGGGGCAATGGCAACGCAGCTTGCCTGTTGCCATATGGCTGAGTTTAGCGGCGGACGATAAGTTCCGCAGGAACTTATGAACTACGGGAAAGCACCAAGCCTGCAGCGGGGTGGCCGCGCACAGAACAACCCACATGAATGAGGAGTGAGCATGTACACCAACAGGAATTTGCACAAGGTGCGCGTCTGGGATTTGCCGACCCGGTTTTTTCACTGGGCGCTGGTGGCCTGCGTGACCGGCCTGGCCATCACCGGTACCGTAGGCGGCAACGCCATGGTGTGGCATTTCCGCTTTGGCTACACGGTGCTGGCTTTGTTGCTGTTTCGCATCGTCTGGGGACTGGTCGGTGGGCGTTGGTCCCGGTTTGGTGCGTTCATTTACGCGCCTCAGAGTGTCATCAACTACCTCAAGGGGCGTGGCAAGCCGGAGCACGGCGTGGGCCACAGCCCGATTGGCGCCGGCTCGGTGTTTGCCATGCTGGGTTTCCTGATCGCCCAAGTGGCAACTGGCTTGCTGAGCGACGATGAAATCGCTTTTGCCGGCCCGCTGACACGCTTTGTCTCGAACGCCACCGTGAGCCTCGCGACCAATTACCACAAGAACATCGGCAAATGGGTGCTGCTGGCGCTGGTGGTGCTGCACATCGCGGCCATCATTTATTACCTGAGCCGCAAGCACAAGCTGGTGAGCGCGATGCTGCACGGCGACAAGGAACTGGTGGTGGCTGCGCCGTCTTCGCGTGATGACACCGTGTCGCGCATCGCTGCGGTGTTGATCCTGGCGGTGTGCGGTGGCGTCGCGTACTGGGTGTCTACGCTGGAGGCCGCGCCGGCCTTCTGATGCGTCCGGTGCCTGGCAGAGCAACGAGGGCGGCAGTCCGCCCGTTGCGGCGAAGCACGGTAAACTGGTTGTCGACTTTTGCCGCCAACGCCTGACTGTGCAACGCCCCAACATCCAGTTCATCACGCCCGACACGCCCGAGCAGCTGGCCGCCACGCGGCTGATCTTTCGCGAATACGCGGACCAGCTGGGCATTGATCTGTGCTTCCAGAACTTTGAGGCCGAGCTGGCCGAGTTGCCCGGCGAGTATGACGAACCCGAAGGCACGCTGCTGCTGGCGCTGGTGGACGGTGAAGTCGCAGGCTGCTGCGCATTGCGCGCGCTGGACTCGGTCGACTACCCGAATGCGGGCGAAATGAAACGGCTGTACGTGCGCAAGGCCTTTCGCCGCTTCGGCCTGGGCAGGCAACTGGCGGAGGCGATTCTGGAGGCGGCGCGTGTGGCGGGTTACAGCTCGGTACTGCTGGACACGCTGGACGATATGGAATCGGCCCGCGCTTTGTATGCTGAGCTGGGTTTTGCGGAGATACCGCCCTACTATCACAACCCGATAGCGGGGGCTCATTACCTGAAAGTCGATTTATAAGAAATCGGCCGCCAGCCCTTGATACCTATGCGGATGCCGCTCCTGTATGTATAGCAACGCACCCTTGGCGTGGTAGCACTAGAAATCTCACACGGGGCAAACGCCCAACGAGACAACAACACAACGACACAACGACACAAAGGCAATAAAAAAGCCACCGGCCTATGCGCGGTGGCTTTTTTTCGGAACGCCCGTAATTTAAGCGACGCGATTCCTGGCTAGGACTCAGCCCTTTGCCTGAGCGAGCAAGGTGGCAGCGTCGCTGACTTCAAACTTGCCGGGACCTTCTACATTGAGGCTGACCACCTTGCCGTCTTTGACGAGCATGGAGTAGCGGTTGCTGCGCAAGCCCATGCCGCGTGCGGTCAGATCCAGCGTCAGGCCGGTGGCCTTGGCGAAGTCTGCGCTGCCATCGGCCAGCATGCGAACCTTGTCGCCCGTCTTCTGGTCACGCGCCCAAGCACCCATCACAAACGCATCGTTCACGCTCAGGCACCAGATCTCGTCGACGCCTGCGGCCTTGAAGTCGGCGAATTTCTCCACATAACCGGGCACATGCTTGGCCGAACAGGTGGGTGTAAATGCGCCGGGCAGGGCAAACAGGGCAATGGTTTTGCCCGCTGTGGCTTTGGCCACATCAACCGGATTGGGGCCGATGCTGCAGCCATTGCCTTCGACTTCGGAAAATTCCATCAGCGTGGTGGCCGGAAGGGTGTCGCCTACTTTGATCATGTGTGCTCCTGAAAAATAAATGGTTGGGAATGGGTTCGGGAAAAATCAACCCGAAGTGTAGTGCGGAGGCGGCTAGCGTGCGCTCACTGTGTAAAAAGTGACCTAGGCATGTAGGTCAAGTCATGCCTTGAGGCTCTGCAAGAGTTGGCTACCTGCGATGAGCGCAGAAACAAAAACGGCTCACCGAAGTGAGCCGTTTTATGAGCGTGACCGGAGTCAGCCTTAAGTTGAACTCAAGACTTAAACGATCGCAGCCTTTTCAACCAGACGGGTCACAACCCAGTTCTTGGTCTTGGAGATCGGGCGGCTTTCAGTAATCTCGATCACGTCGCCCGTGTGGTACTCACCCTTTTCGTCGTGGGCGTGGTACTTGCTGGACAGCGATACGATCTTGCCGTACAGCTCGTGCTTCACACGACGCTCGACCAGGACCGTCACGGTCTTGGCGCGCTTGTCGCTCACCACCTTGCCGATCAAGGTGCGCTTGAGGGATTTTTTAGCTTCCGTCATTTTTTGGCTCCTTGCTTGACGATGGTTTCGGCCAGGATAGTCTTGGCACGAGCGATGCTGCGA
>Ga0136846_1238604_pt1 | contig 14886 bp, 14 predicted proteins | sample HopSoiMetagenom2_FD_96841 | JGI IMG/M metagenome (GOLD analysis project Ga0136846, IMG submission 96841) | Grasslands soil microbial communities from Hopland, California, USA - 2 Assembly 2016 (version 4) | ecosystem: Environmental > Terrestrial > Soil > Grasslands | place: USA: Hopland...
CTGATCTAGGCGCAAAGCGCAGCCATAGCCCGGGCTATGGCGAGCATTTGCAACGACGAGCAGGGGTCTTTTGACGTGATGAGCGGGCATGATCGAAATACCCTCAGCCTCTCACAAGCGGTCGCTGCTGCGCCGCCGGTGCGTGCTTGCTCAGCTCTTATGCGTCTGACGACTATCCATCTCGACTTTCGTTCGTTCCTTCGTACTCGTGTCACTCTTAAAGTCGACCATAGTTCCAGCCTGAACCCGACCACAAGGACTTCGTTGTTGCGGTCTCGACGTGACCCTTGACTGCAGCGAGAAGGCACAGCTTGAGCCGAACTTTTATTCAATTGGCATCCTCCTCACTGTGAAGCCGACAGACTTCGCACGGCATCTCCATGACGATCAAAAAAATTGCCAGCGGTATAGCGGCAGCGTTCACTTCTATCGGATCACGGTCCGGTTCGGGATCGTCCAGATGTGCACATCCTCATCCTGGCTCGCGGGCTGCACATGAAGCGCTCGCGGGAGGCGCGGAAACCGGCCGCGCCAGCCTCGAATGTTGTCGGCCGCGATGGAGCTGCACTACGCTGTTGCGCCATGCTCGGCATCGGAAGTGGCAAGGCGCCGGCAACGTCAGCGACCAAGCCGCCTGCGCCTTCGGTACGCGGAGAGCCCCCGGAGGCGACTGGCGCGTCAACTCGTTCTCCACGCTCTTTGAATTGATGCGAGCCGACCCCATCTACGCGGCGTCGGCAACGTCACCGGCGCAGGCGCCTTCGGGGCCATGTTCGGAACGTAAGGTGTCCTCGGATGCGCCCGCCTTGTCGAATCCTCGCCCGACGCTGCGCGAATTGCTGCAGGCCGAAACGGAAGAATGGGCTCGGGAAAGATCACAGACCGAACCGCTTTCAGAACCGCCACCGGAACGTGTAGAGACTTCGAGCGCAGCGGCAGCGTCGAATGAGGATCCGGGCATGACCGGATCGCCGAATCTCACGCTGCCTCCAGGCGCCACCGCCGATGCAGAGCTTGACGTGCTCGCGCCTTTGCGTGCTCGATCGAGGGACACCGGAGAGATCGAGCCGGCAGAAGAAACCCTGCCTTCGATCAAACCACGCACGGCGGCCGGTGCTTCGAAGATCCTGCCTACGACTCCGGTGCCAGCGGCCAGGCGTCAAACGCTGCTGCAGGACTATCACGCGCAGGCCCATCGCCCGCTCGATCTGGAGCAGGCGCTTGCCGCGATCAAGCTGCGCCATGTCGCCGAGGTCTATTGCGAGAAGAACGAGTGGTCACGCCTCAAGCCCCACCTACCCCTGTCGCACGGCACCCGGCAACGGTTCGAGGAACTGGCGGGGATGCCTGTCGACGCGCTCGTCGCCGACGTGCAAGCTCATCCTGCACGCTATTCGAGGACGTTGCTGACGGATCTTGCGCAGCATCATCTTGTTGCGGCACTGAACATCGACGTTGAACTATTCAAGAAGGGCATACACCAAGCGGCGAAATACGAAGGCCTTCACAGCGTCGCCGGACGAGTCATGACCGCCGCGGCGGCGGTCGCCAGCGCGGGCATCTCGGATATCGCGGGCGCCAGCCACGCGCTGAAAGTCGCCAAGAAGGCGGTCAAGGTCATCGCCCACCAATTACCCAGCAACGTGGTCAACCCGATGCTGACTGGCAAGCTGAGGACGGCCACGGACGTCAAGGAGTCGTTCAAGCGCGTTGGCGGACAGCCCGTGGTGGCATCGCAAATCGAGAACAGTCCCGACATGGCGAGCATCGTGAAGACGTCCAAGCTCCGCCGACGCGAGCTTCGCGACGCCGTCGACCGGCTGAAAGCCGCGTCATCGGGAAGAGATCCGAAGGCACTGGGACAGGTGGTGGACGCGATCCTCGCGCTGCACGACGTGGCGGACCAGGCGTACAGGCGCCGCATCGGCCTCAACCGCACGCAGACCTACAGCAAGGGCTGGGGCATGGCCGTGAACGGCGTGGCGGCCACAGGCGCCGTCGTGACGGCCACCGTGCCGGTGGTGGGACAGATAGCGGGTCCGTCCATCCTGGCCGCCACCATTGCGATGCAGTGGGGCGCGGGCTATCTCGACGAACGGCGTGTCAAGCACTGGTACAACCTTCGAGCCAACACCAAGTGGGCGGACTTCCTGACGAAGGACGCCGCCCGCATCCACTTCAAGGACTTGCAGCCCGGGCACGTCTGCGAGGCGGCGCTGCGGCGATCCTTCATGACCCAGCCAGAAGTACAGATCGGAGCCATTCGCGAGGTCTACGAAGACGCGCTCGGCGAATTGATGCGAATGCGCGTGAAACTCGAAGACGCGATCAGCGCCCAACAACGCGCCAGCAAGCCCGCGCCGGAACTAGATCAGAAGCGCGAGCGCCTGCAGAAACTGCAGCAGAAAATCAATCGCACCATGCAGGACGCGAAAGACTTCGAGTCGTTCGACGGCGAACGATGGGACGGCATTCCGGCGGACAGCACAATCGGTCGATGCCTGGACGATCTCGAGGCGCTTGAGCGCGCGAATCGAAACGCGCGATTCCGCAAGCCTGGCGAGACGGCGCAGATCGTGCAGCGCTACTCGCAGGCCTTCCACGGCGGTGTTTCAACGGGAGTGGCTCTGCCCATCCTCGATGCGATCACGCTGACGGATCGCCTCTACGAGCACGACTACCCTGGCAATGAGACGAAATTGAATCCCAACGCCGAGATTGGAGCGGTGGCCGCCGGCGTGACGGGTGGTGCCGTCTTCACGGCGGCCACCGGCGAGGTTCGCGTGGGCAAGGGGGCGAACAAGAAACTGCTGTCGCGCACGCTGGTCGACGCGCAGCGGTTGAAAGCGGATGCGGATCGATGGACTTTCCAGGCCGGCCAGCGGCGCGTCGACCTGCGCAACACCGCCGGCTACCGCCGCACCGTCCATACGACATGGGATGAGATGAAGTGGATCGCCGGCACGATCCCGAGCTGCCTCTTGAGCGGACCTGCTGGCCTGGTTCACTTGACCCGGGCCAAGTGGTGGCCGGCCGGAGAGATTCGCAAGGCCACCGCGCAGGTGCGTTCTGCACTGGACGCGATCGCCACGTCCGGAGCCGTCCGGGTTGAATCGCCGGGCATGCGTCGAGCGAGCAATCTGTCCGCGATGAAAGATGAACTCTACGACTACCCAGCCGTCCGAAATCACCTCGGCGTCGCTCAGGCGTCGCTGAACGTGGAAGTCACATGAACTCATTCAGCGCTCGTTGCCCATCATCCCGGCCAACGCAGTCAGGCTGTTGGCCCCCTCCTCGCGGGAAAATGCAGTGAGCATCAGTACGGTCGGTCTCGGGGGTGGCTGAGCGGCATGAGGGCCAAGTGCTTTGTCCAGGTTCCACAATGGGTAGGCTAGCGAGCGACTGTATATGTTTGGGTCAGACCAAACTTTGAGTGCGCCAGAGCGCCGAAAGGAGTTTCCCGTATGCAACGACAAACAATCTGTGCTGGGATGCTCGCGCTGCTGGCCTTGCTTCTTTCGACGCCGAGTACGGCCCAGCAATCCATCAAGGTGGTGGCTTCAGAGTTCCCCCCGCTCACCACCAATGCTGGAGGTCAACGAACTCATCACTGCAATGCTGTTCGCGCCGGTGAAAGACACCGCTGGACAAAATCGACGAGCGCGTTGACTTCAGGGATGTGAATGTCACGACGCCCCTTCTCCGAGAAGTGGATCACCTTGCTGCGGGCCAGCCGCGACAGTGCACGACTCACCGTTTCCAGTGTCATGCCGAGGTAGTTGCCGATCTCGGCGCGCGTCATGCGCAGCGTGATTTGGTCGGTGCGCATGCCGCGCTTGGCGAGCGAATCGGCCCAGTAGCGCAGGAAGTCAGCGACGCGTGCATCGGCAGGCAGCGTGCACACCGACATCAGCGAGTCGCGGTCGCACCCGATTTGCCGGCTCATGGCTTCGTGCAGCACCGTCAGTAGAACGGGCGTGGCAGCACAGGCTGCAAGCAGTGCGTCATAGCGAATCACCCAAACGTCGCTCGTGTCCATTGCGACCGCGTCGCACGCGTACTCGGCGTTGGCGATGCCATCGAAGCCGAGCCAGTCGCCGCGAAACTTCAGTCCCACCACCTGTTCGCGCCCATCGACGCTGAGGTTGACGATCTTGCAGAAGCCTGAGTTCAGGACGTAGAGGTTTGCAAAGCGCTCGCCGGCCTGATAGATCACGTCACCCGCGTGCAATACGCGCCGTTGCGGCGTCAGCGTCTCGCCGAGCAGCTTGAGGGTGTCGGCGATGTGCTGGCTGCTGCGTTGGTTGGCGGCAGCGTCGCTGCTCCGAGCAATGGCGCGGGCATGCATCGGGTTGGCAAGAGCGTTTGCGACGGTAGGGGTGGCAGCGCTGATCATCTTGGGCTCCTGGCGTGGGGTTCGCGTTTTCGATGGGTGAATCGTAGGAAGCTCCGGATAACCCAATAACAACGCAGCGAGCCGTTCGGTAACGCTGGGTGAACGCTGTGTATCGGCTGCGTATCAGCACGTGCCGAAGATCATCGATTTGACGCCCGTCAAGGCATACGCGGCAGGCAGGGCTAGTCTTGACACCGAGCGAGTACGCCACTCAATACATGCAACCCAAACCCAAAACCCACAGCCTCCTCGGCCTTGACGACCTGTCGCCACCCGACGCAACGGCCCTGCTGGCGAAAGCGCGCAATCTGCAGCGTGTCGCAGAAGCAGGTCAGGCGCGGCCATTGCTGCGGGGCAAGAACATCGGTCTGCTGTGCGAGGCCGACGACGACCACGACGCCATCTTGTTCCGGCGTGCCGTCACCGGCCTCGGCGCCCACTTCGCACGAATCCGTCCAAGCCTGAGCGACTTGAGCACGCCCCAGGAGGTGCAGCACACGGCACGCATGCTGGGACGGCTTTACGACGCTGTGGTGTGCCAGGGAATGGCGGCTTCCGTCGTGCAGCAAGTTCGCAAAGATGCGGGAGTGCCGGTATTCGACGGCATTGCATCCTGGGACCATCTGACGGTCCAGCTCGCCGAGCATCTCGGCGAAGGCCTGCTGGACGACAATCGCCACTTCTTGCTGCAGGCCGTGCTTCTGACGGCGCTCGGGTGAACACGCGATGAGCATTCGTCATCTCGATCGGTTGCTCGATGCGAAGTCCGTCGCCGTCATCGGCGCGTCCGATCGTCCGGGAAGCGTGGGCGCGACGGTGTGGCGAAACTTGCGAGCCGGCCATTTCGCTGGGCCGATCTATGCGCTGAACCCTAAACACGCGACGCTCGATGGCGAAACGGTGTTTCGAAGACCTGCCGATTTGCCCCAGGTACCCGACCTTGCCGTGCTGTGCACGCCGCCCGCGACGGTCCCGGGTCTTATCGATGAACTGGGCCGCTTTGGCACACGTGCTGCCATCGTGATGACTGCGGGCCTGAGCACCGCGCAGAAACAAGCCACGCTGGACGCCGCCCGCCCCCACTTGCTGCGGATACTTGGCCCCAACTGCCTCGGCCTCCTCTCGCCGCAGATCGGCCTGAATGCAAGCTTCGCTCACACTGACGCGCTGGTCGGCAATGTCGCCTTCGTGTCGCAATCGGGTGCGCTCGTGACCGCCGTGCTCGACTGGGCCAAATCGCGGCACATCGGCTTTTCCCACATGATCTCGCTCGGCGAACACGCCGACGTAGATTTCGGCGATCTGCTCGATTACCTGGCCAGCGATTCACGCACGCGTTCGATCCTGCTCTACATCGAATCGATCGAGGCACCGCGCAAGTTCATGTCGGCAGCGCGCGCAGCAGCGCGCAACAAGCCAGTCATCGTCGTGAAGGCAGGTCGCGCGGGAAACGGCGTGAAGGCAGCGGCTTCGCACACAGGCGCCCTGGCAGGATCGGACGTGGTGTTCGACGCCGCCATCCGTCGCGCCGGAATGCTGCGCGTGGATACTCTGCAGGACCTCTTCATGGCCGCCGAGACGCTCGCCCGATTCGGCGGCAATCGCGACGAGGCGTTGACCTTGATGACCAACGGCGGCGGTGCGGGCGTGATGGCCGCCGATGCCGCCGCGCTGGCCGGCATCCCCCTGCGGGATCTGAGCGACGTGGTGCGCAGCAAGCTCGATGCAGTGCTTCCCTCAACGTGGTCGCATGGCAACCCGATCGACATCATCGGCGACGCGCCCGTGGCTCGCTACACCGAGACACTGCAGACCTTGCTCGCCGACCGCGACAGCGGCGCGGTGTTGTTCATGCACGCACCGACAGCGATCGTGCGAAGCGACGACATCGCCCGCGCGTGCGTGCCGATTGTCCGCGAGTCCCCCGGCCGCGTGATGGCTTGCTGGCTGGGCGATGCTGCCGTGGCGGATGCACGCCGCATCTTCGAGGATGCTGGCGTCGCCGATTACGCGACGCCGGAAGAAGCGGTACGCGCCTTTGCCATGCTTCGAACCTATCGCCGGAACCAGGCATTGCTGTTGGAGGCGCCCACTGCGAGCGAGAACGGTCTGCCCGACATCGCTGCTGCACGTCAGCCCATCGAAGCGGCGCTCGCAGAAGGCCGCGAGATGCTCGATGAAGTCGAGGCGAAGGCCGTGCTCAAGGCGTACGGCATACCCGTCGTCGAGACAGTGGCAGCGGGACCCAGCGCAAGCGCGGTGTGCACCGCAGCGCGCACTCTCGGATACCCGCTGGCACTGAAGATCCTGTCACCTGACATCAGTCACAAGTCCGACGTGGGCGGGGTGTGCCTGAACCTGAGCGACGAGAACGACCTGCGCGATGCAGTCGGCGAAATGCTGTCGCGCGTGAGCGCATTGAGGCCACAGGCAAAGATTGCCGGCTTCACCTTGCAGCGCATGGTGAAACGCCCGCATGCGCAGGAACTGATTGTCGGCACGAGCATCGATTCGGTGTTCGGGCCTGTGTTGCTGTTTGGCCAGGGCGGAACCGCCGTCGAGGTACTGGCCGACACGGCCATCGCATTGCCGCCGCTGAACCGAGTGCTGGCGCGCGAACTCGTGTCGCGCACACGCGTGGCCAAGCTGCTCGCCGGCTACCGCGATCATCCGCCCGTGCGGCTCGATGCCGTGTGCGACGTGCTGATCTCACTGTCGCAGATGCTGGCCGATCTGCCCGAACTCGCCGAGCTCGACATCAATCCACTGTGGGCCGATCACGAAGGTGTCATTGCACTCGACGCGCGACTGCGCGTCAGCCGCGAGAAGCGAGCCGGCGCCGCAAACTTCGCAATCACGCCCTACCCTGTCGAACTCGTCGAGAACATCACTTGGCATGGCGAACCAATCACCCTGCGTCCTATTCGGCCGGAAGACGAGGCGCAGCACCGCGCCTTCGTCGAACAGCTGAAGCCGCAAGACCTCCGTCTTCGATTCTTCAGCGTACGCCGGGAACTACCACGCAGCGAACTCGCGCGGCTCACCCAGATCGACTACGCACGCGAGATGGCCTTCATTGCCGTGCGACACCTGCCTGGCGCGACGCAAGAGACGCTGGGTGTGGTGCGAGCGGTCATCGACCCGGACAACGTCGACGCGGAATTCGCGATCGTGGTTCGATCGGACCTCAAGGGCCAGGGGCTCGGCCACATGCTCCTGCGCAAGATGATCGACTTCCTCGTTCAGCGCGGTACGCAGCGAATGGTCGGCTTGGTGCTTCGAGAAAACGACGCCATGCGAGACCTGGTTCGAACACACGGCTTCGTCGTCGACGCAGCCGCCTCGGACGTGGACGCACTGCACTATGTACTGACATTGCAGGTTCACGCCGAGACAACGGAGTTCGATGCACTTGCGGTCAAATAGTCGGCCCTATTGGTGTCGCGTCAAACCACAAATGCCGGCTGCTCGCTTGCTCTCGAAGCGCATTGCGGCGTTGCGCCTCCTCGCCATAGCCACCGCTATGGCGAGGAGGCGCGCCTTGCACAGCGCTGCGACAGCGGCGCGATCAACCGACACTTGTGGCTTGACGCGACACTGCACACAGGGCCAACTACCCCTCCTCCATACAGAGGAGTTGCCGCATCGCGGTGCGGACATGAACGTCACTATCGTCCACAAGAGCGGTGGCACAGCCGTGCCACGAGGGGTCTCCGAGAATGTAAAGGCACAGCGCTTTCAACTCGGGACACTGCCCTTCCGGCAGCATGTTGAGCTGCTGCAGCGCTTCAAGCGTCTGATTTCGCTGGATTGCGATGAGGGTGCGAAACACAGGGATTTTTTCGGCTTCCGGCATCAGCTCGCACAGTTCCCCGAACAAGCTTTCGGCCTCATCGATCCTGTCGCCTCTCAACGCTTCAGCCACGGATTCCGCTAATACTGCGATGGCTTCGGCCTTAGTATTCATATCAAGGCTTCTTCTTTGGGTCTGGGAGGGTCTTATCAACGACTGTGCGAACAGGCGTCTGCGCGAGGCGAACAGCCTTGTCCGTGGCGCCATTGAGAAGCGTGTTGCCTGCGAATCCGGCGGGCGTCAGGTTGTTCGCCCCACGCCCGATGTCGAGTTGGCCATTGATGACGCCGGCCACTCCGGCGCCGGCCTTTTTAGGGTCCAGCGTGAGCACGCCCTTGGCGATGTTGCCGTACCCATTGACGGCGCTTCCGAGGCCTTGTGAGATAGGGTTTACACCACGATTTAATGCGTCCATTCACAACTCCTGCTGTTGGTAAGTGTTCGTCAGTGTAGGGATCGTGGAATTCCGCTGAAGCAGTAATTGCGAAGCGATGTCGCTCTGCACGAAATGGCGAGTACTTGGGCCTGTTCCCAGCTTTTACCCCGTCTACGAACTACGAATGCCCAGGCTCCTCCAGCAAATGCGTGATGGCTGCCGACGTCGAGACCACCAGCCAGAAAATCAAAAACGTCACCGAGTAAACCGCGCTCCTTGTCCAGTGCAGCGGTTCAACACCAAACCAATGCAGGCTGTCGGGGTCCACCACGGCGAACACAAGCATCTCCAGTACGCCGGCCATGACGAAGGCTGGCCATACGATCATCAAGACGCGCGTCGCGAACGAGCGCGGCGGCTGCGGCGACTTGATGCCCGATCGGCTAGCGACGAGGTGCGGCTGCATGATTGCGCGCCTGCGTGGCAGGGGTATAGGTTTCGGTTTGCGTGGCAGCGCTTTCATGCAACGGCGCATCGCCGCCACGCACCGCGACGACGAGCGTCGCGAAGCTCGCCACCACCACCAGCGCCGGGCCGCCGATCACCAGCCACAGCATGCGCACGCGCCACCAGGGCATCACGGGTTGATTGATTTGCTGGTTCATCGCTTCTCCTTCAACGTGGAATGACAAACGTCGACTTCTCGCTCACCATGGAGCCGGGCACCGCCGCCTGCATGACACCAAAGCGGATCGGGTGTGCACCAGGCCCTGCCGTTCGCGCGCTGGCATACGGCACGCGCACGGCCAGCGTGATCCAGCGTGCCTGCGCCGGGCCGACGTCGAGTTCCAGCGGCGACGCGAGTGCCACGCCCGGGATCCCGCTCACGGACACGCGCAGGTGCTTGGGCTGTTCGGTCGCGTTCATCAGTTGCAAGCGGTAGACGTTCTCGACCGTGCCTTCGTCCACGATGCGTGCAAGCGTGGCGCGATCGCGCACGACGTCCACCTTGATCGTGTGTCGCAGCGACAAGCTGACGATGAATACAACCGAAATCGCGATCAGCACGCCACCATAAATCAGTACCCGCGGCCGGGCCACGCGCGCCAGCATCTGCCTGCGCGTAGATTTGTTCGCCAGACTGTTCTGCGTCGCGTAGCGGACCAGCCCGCGCGGATAGCGCATCTTGTCCATCACGCCATCGCAGGCGTCGATGCAGGCAGTGCAAGCGATGCATTCGTATTGCAGGCCATCGCGGATGTCGATACCCACAGGGCAGACCTGCACGCACAGGCCACAGTCGATGCATGCGCCAAGCCCTGCTTCCTTCATGTCGGCGTTTCGTCCGCGCTTGCCCCGCGGCTCGCCGCGCTCGTTGTCGTAGCTCACGATCAAGGTGTCGCGGTCGAACATCGCGCTCTGGAATCTCGCATATGGGCACATGTACTTGCACACTTGCTCGCGCATGAAGCCTGCATTGCCGTAGGTCGCGAACCCGTAGAAGTTGACCCAGAACCATTCCCACGGACCGAAGTCGAGGGTGAACGATTCCTTGGCCAATGAATGGATGGGTGTGAAGTAGCCGACGAAGGTGAAGCCAGTCCACAGGCCGATGACGATCCACACCGAATGCTTGACCGTCTTGCGCCAGATCTTGTTGAGTCGCCACGGTGATGCATCGAGTTTCATGCGCGCCCCGCGCTCGCCTTCGATCTTCCGCTCCACCCACATGAAAATCTCGGTGTAGACGGTTTGGGGGCAGGCATAGCCGCACCACAGCCGCCCGCCCACGGTGGTAAAGAAGAAAAGCCCGAAGGCGCAGAGGATGAGCAAGCCCGTCAGGTAGATGAAGTCCTGCGGGTACAGCACCAGGTCGAAGATGTAGAAGCGCCGCGCTCCCAGGTCGAAAAGCACCGCCTGCCTGCCATTCCACGGCAACCACGGCAGGCCATAGAACACGACCTGCGTGAGCCACACCAGTATCCATCGCCATGTCGAGAACCAGCCGGTCACTGAACGCACATAGATCTTCTTCTGCTTGGCGTACAAGGACACGAGCTCGGGTCCGTCTCCCTGCGGCTGTGGGTCCGAAGTGACGGGGCGGATGGAGATGACGCGGGACATGGGGCTGGAAGCTTGGTTTTTTGCAGGGAGGTGCAACCTGCTGTGTATTACGCCCTCTCCCTCCGGGAGAGGGCCGGGGTGAGGGAGACAGCGGTGGAGAGAACGAGGCCTTGACTCCAGACGGCCGGAAGCCCTCACCCCAACCCTCTCCCAGAGGGAGAGGGGGCAAAACAAGGGAGCAAACCATTCCGTGGTTGCACTCGGGCTATGGGGACGACACGTTTGACAGGCTCCAGACGTACCCCGCCAGTACATGAATCTGCTGCGGCGTCAGTCGCGACGCATGCTCCGGCATGACGCTGCGCTTGCCGTTGGTGATCATCGACACCACCGCCGCCTCGCCCCATCCATGCAGCCATATCTTGTCTGTCAGGTTGGGCGCCCCGAGGGCCTGGTTGCCCTTGCCTTCAGGACCATGACACGCCGAGCAGACGACAAACTTCGAGCGGCCAAACTGCGCCGCCATCGGGTCTTCCGGCGCACCGGACAGGCTCAGCACATAGTTCGCGACGTTGCGCACATCCTGGGCGCTGCCCACAGCCGCCGCCATGGGCGGCATGGCGCCTTCGCGGCCGTTGGAGATCGTCTCTTCGATCTTCTCCAGCGTGCCGCCATACAGCCAGTCGTTGTCCGTCAGGTTCGGAAAGCCCTTGCTGCCGCGAGCATCGGCACCATGGCAGTTGGCACAGTTGTTGGCGAAGAGACGTTCACCAATGGCCATGGCGCGCGGGTTGCGGGCGAGATCTGGCCCTGACAGCTTGGCGAAGGCCTCGAAGAGCGGCTTGGTCGCCTCCCGTGCCCGAGCCTGCTCGTCCTGGTGCTGCGACAGGCTCGTCCATGCCAGCGTGCCGGGCGAACTGCCGAGTCCGGGGTATAGCGCGAGGTAGGCGCCGGAGAAGACCACGGTCAGTACAAACAGCCACATCCACCAGCGCGGCAGCGGGTTGTTCAGCTCTCGCAAGTCTTCATCCCAAACATGGCCGGTGGTGTTGTCCTGGGCCATCACGCGGCGGCGTGCGGCAACGATGAGCAGCGCAAGACATGCCAGAAGACCGGTCACAGTGACGACCGCAATGGCCATCGACCAGCCGCTGTTGAAGAAGTCGCTCATTTGGGCGCCCCTTGTTCGTTGTCGACCGATTCCCCCTCGAACGGAAGCCGCGCAGCATCGGCATAGGCCTCGCGTCGCCTGGGCCACCATGTCCAGGTCATCAACCCGATGAAGAGCGCAAGGCTCAGCAAGGTCACCAAGCTTCGAAGATCGTTCACGTCCATCTTGAATCCCCTTCTTTCACTTCACATGCCTGCCGAGCGACTGCAGGTAGGCAACGAGGGCATCCATCTCCGTCTTGCCACGCACCGCTTCGGCGCTGGCTGAGACTTCGGCATCGGTATAGAGCACGCCCAATCGCTGCATGGCGCGAAGGCGCGGCGGCACAGTGGCTGGATTGATCGCGGCGCTTTCGAGCCACGGGTAGGCGGGCATGTTCGATTCGGGCACCAGGTCGCGCGGGCCCGACAGGTGCAGGCGCTGCCACTCGTCGCTGTACTTGCCGCCCACGCGATGCAGGTCCGGCCCGGTGCGCTTGCTGCCCCACTGGAAGGGATGGTCGTAGACGAATTCGCCGGCCACCGAATAGTGACCGTAGCGCAGCGTCTCGGCGTGCAGCGGCCGAATCATCTGCGAATGGCAGTTGTAGCAACCCTCGCGCAGATAAATGTCGCGCCCCACGAGCTGCAACGGTTCGTAGGGCCTGAGCCCGGCAACCGGCTGCGTGGTGGACCGCTGGAAGAACAGCGGCACGATCTCGACAAGGCCGCCGACCGCAATCACCACGAGGATGAGCGCAATCATCAGAAAATTGCTGGTCTCGATGCGTTCGTGACCGCTGGCATTGTGTTCTTGAGCCATGGAATCTCCTCAGGCATGCGCGAATCGGGGGATCGCAGCGGGCACGGCGCGACCGGACCTCACTGTCATCACGACATTCCAGACCATCACCAGCATGCCGCCGAGATAGAGCAGCCCGCCGATGAGCCGCACGACATAGAACGGCCAAGTCGCCTTGACTGACTCGACAAAGGTGTAGACCAGCGTACCGTCGGCGTTCAATGCGCGCCACATCAGACCTTGCATCACGCCGGCAATCCACATCGCTGCGATGTAGAGCACGATGCCCAGCGTCGCGATCCAGAAATGCAGTTCGATGGCGCGCGTGCTGAACATCTTTGTCTGCCCGAACATGCGTGGGATCAGGTAGTAAAGCGAACCCATCGAGATGAAGCCGACCCAACCGAGCGCACCGCTGTGCACGTGGCCGATCGTCCAGTCGGTGTAGTGCGACAGCGCGTTGACTGTTTTGATCGACATCATCGGACCCTCGAAGGTCGACATGCCGTAGAAGCTCAAGGCGACGATGAGGAATTTGAGAATAGGGTCGTCGCGCAGCTTGTGCCATGCGCCAGACAAGGTCATGACGCCGTTGATCATGCCGCCCCAGCTCGGCGCGAGCAGCACCAGCGAGAACAGCATGCCGATGCTCTGAGCCCAATCGGGCAGCGCGGTGTAGTGCAGGTGGTGCGGGCCTGCCCACATGTAGGTGAAGATCAGCGCCCAGAAGTGCACGATCGACAGGCGGTAGGAGTACACCGGTCGCTCGGCCTGCTTGGGGATGTAGTAGTACATCATCCCGAGGAAACCGGCCGTCAGGAAGAAGCCCACCGCGTTGTGGCCGTACCACCACTGCACCATCGCGTCCTGCACGCCGGCGTAGGCCGAATAGCTTTTCCAGAAGCTCACGGGCACCACGGCACTATTGACGATGTGCAGCAGCGCCACCGCGATGATGAAGGCACCGAAGAACCAGTTGGCGACGTAGATGTGGCGCACGCGGCGCGTGCCGATGGTGCCGAAGAAGACAATCGCATAGGCCACCCACACAATGGCAATCAACACGTCGATTGGCCACTCGAGTTCGGCGTATTCCTTGCCTTGCGTATAGCCCAGCGGCAGCGTGATGGCAGCCAGGACAATCACCGCCTGCCAGCCCCAGAACGTGAACTTGGCAAGCCAAGGCAGGAACAGCGGTACCTGACAGGTGCGTTGCGCGACGTGGTAGCTCGTCGCGAAAAGCGCGCAACCGCCGAAGGCGAAGATCACCGCGTTGGTGTGCAGCGGACGCAGGCGGCCGTAACTGAGCCAGGGAATTCCGTAGGTGAGATCGGGGAAGGCGAGCTGCGCGGCGATCAGCACTCCCACCAGCATTCCCACCACGCCCCACAACACAGCGGCCAGCGCAAAGCCGCGTACGGTTTCATCGGTGTAGTTCACCGGCGCTGCAGCTTGCGCATTCGCAACCATCAAGAGCCTCCATTCATCGCCACGTCGACGACAAGCTGATTCTTGGTTGCGAAGTTCCTAAGGGGCTTGATGCCGATCAAGGGATTCGGCATCGGCTTCGAAAATCTGCGCGCCGTGTTGCTCGAGGTCATCGAACTGACCACCGTCGAGCTCGCCAAGCGCGCCAGTCACTCTCCCGGCGAGGGAGAAATTCTCAGCGCTTCAATGCGCCGGCGGGGTTGGCTTCTAGCTGTACCTTTGTGAATCCGGTGATCGCGATGGTCCAGAGGGGGCGATTGCAGGCCAAGCGATGACGTCGTTCGAGCGGATGGCGGCGGGCGGGATGCTGATGAGTGTGATGCGATGCTGCGCGGCCCAGGCCGTCGCGACCAAATTTCGCGCCGACCATCGTTCACTTCGCGTTTCAGACACGCCTCGAGGGCATTCAGCTTAGGCTCTACGGAACCGCATGCGGCACTTCACCTTTCCTTCAGCCCACGCGTCCCCACCATGATTCCTCGCCTTACACCGCTTTCCACCCAGAACAACGACGCCGCCGCTTCGCCACCGATGACCGCGCAGGAGGTGGCCGCTGCACGTCACCGCTTCCGCACGGCTCCCCTGATGGGGCTCGAGCTGGCGCCTCGCCCGCCGTCGGCCGATGTTTCGCTGGCCGCCAGGCAGGCACTTCCCTTTACTCCTCCGGCCGAGGACCATCGCGACAGCATCGAACAGGAAAATGCAGCGCTGGCCAAGTTGAACGACGAGTTGAAGAGCATGTGGCCCATGCGTCGCCA
>Ga0136846_1221650_pt1 | contig 14884 bp, 17 predicted proteins | sample HopSoiMetagenom2_FD_96841 | JGI IMG/M metagenome (GOLD analysis project Ga0136846, IMG submission 96841) | Grasslands soil microbial communities from Hopland, California, USA - 2 Assembly 2016 (version 4) | ecosystem: Environmental > Terrestrial > Soil > Grasslands | place: USA: Hopland...
CAGTTCCCACAGCCCGTGCGCGACGATCTTCGGCACCGTTTCGGTTCCGCCGATGAATACGCCGAGCATCTGAGTGGCGGCCTCGATGTCACTGAAAGCGGAGCCGTCGGGCAATCGGTAGTCGATCAGATTGTCGACGATCGGCACGCCATTCCCGGATGCATCAGCGCGCCGCCGCTGCACGATGGGAACCAGGTATTCAAGATAGCCGGGCCTGGCATTGGCGACCTCCACACCGCTGCCCGGCTGAGCCAGGCTTCCCGCGTTGACGGTGGCCAGCACGTCCGGCGCCAGATCGACCGGCAGGCCAATCAATTCGCAGACCACCGAGGCGGCGACGATGCCCCCGTACTCCTGCGTCAGGTCGAACGTGCCTCGCGGCAGCAGCTCATCGAGGCGCTCGTTGGCCAGCGCGCGGATTCGATCGGCGAGTGTGGCAACCGACTTCGGCCGGAACGGAGCCGACGTGCAGAGCCGCACGCCATCGTAGATCGGCGTGTCGAAGTTCGCGTGAAACGGCATGGGGTGCAGCGGCGGGTCGGGCACCGGCCCGTCGTTGCGGCGGTCCAAAACCGTTGCGGCGGGCAGTGTTCCCTCCGAAGCCACGAAGGTGCCGTCGTTGATCTCCAGCACCCGCCAGACGTCGGAAAACCGCGACAGGGCGTAGGTGTCCCACCTGTCTATGTAGTAGACGGGGTGTTCGTCGCGCAGCACCCGGTAATACGGCAGCGGATTCGCCATCACCGCCGGATCGAACGGATCGTACGAAAAGTCCTGGAGCATCGGCGTGTTCATTGCAGCGGCGACGCGGGCAGGGCCTGCAGGATGGAATCCTCCCAGCCGTCACGTAGCGCGGGCGCGACGCTCATCCAGGTGACGATCTCCGCGGGCGGACTGTCCTTCCAGGACGGGTAATGGTTCTCGAAACAATCCCAGTCCCCGTCGAGCGCCCAGTAATGGATGACCTCGTTGAACCGGAACGTCGTGATGAACGACCCGAGCCATCGCTTGCCGGTCCGCTCCGACCACGGCACGTACAGCCGCTCGAGCTCGCGGATGTAGTCGTCCTGCCGACCTGGCTTGGTCTGCATGATCTCCTGGATCACCAGCCCGGCGGAGAAGTTCGACTCCTTGAGCTGCGCGAGCGTCCTGTTGCTCGCACCGGCATACATGATCCGACCCTCCCCCGAGGCGCCGATCTCGGACAGGAACGCCGCCCATTTCGCGGCGGCCTCAACGTGGCTGCCGCCGCGGGCCTGCGCGCGGCCGATGCGGGCGTAATCGACGAACGAGTCGATCTCCCAGATGATCGTGACCTGGGGCCAATGCCCGTTGTACGGCGTCGTCTCCCAGGTCGCGAACAGCCGCGCGCCAAGCTCTTCCATCATCGGGTGGTACACGTCACCGAACACCGCGCTGAACCGATCGCTGCGCCCCGAGCCCAGCTCAATGGTCTCGTGCAGGTAGAGGAGGGTGTGGCCGTGATAGCGCTTCATGTTCACGACGGGCCGCCGATAGTTGACAGTGGCACCTAGCGAGCGTGACACTTATGACGTGTTTTGTAAAGGTGCGACGCTGACGCCGCTGGCCAATGGTTTCTGCTTCGGCGAGGGACCCCGATGGTTCGAAGGACTGCTGTGGTTCTCGGACATGCTCGGCGAGGCGGTGCACACCGTCACCCTGCAGGGCGAGATGACCACGCTGCCTCTCGCGGGCCACGCCCCGTCGGGTCTCGGCTTTCGTCCCGACGGTTCGCTGCTGATCGCCTCCACCGAGAACCGGCAGGTGCTGCGCTACGACGGCGAAAACGTCGCCACCGTCGTCGACATGTCCGGGATCGTGCCGGCGAACCTCGGCGACATGGTGGTTGACGACTGCGGCCGCGCATACGTCGGATCCCAGGCATTCGAGGGCGGCGTCATTGTCCGGGTCGATCCCGACAACACAACCACGGTCGTCGCCGAGAACCTCGACTTCCCCAATGGGATGGTCATCACGCCCGACCGCACGACACTGATTGCCGCCGAGTCGATCGGCAAGCGGTTGACCGCGTTCACGATCGGTGTTGACGGGTCGTTGTCCGATCGGCGGATATTCGCCGACGGCCTGGACGGGCCGCCCGACGGCATCGCCCTCGACGCCGAAGGTGGAGTCTGGACGTCGATGACATTGGCCAACCAATTCGAGCGGATAGTCGAAGGCGGCACCGTCACCGACCGCATCGACATCGGTGAACGGACTGCGATCGCATGCGCGCTCGGCGGGCCGGAGCGTCGCACCCTGTTCCTGCTCTCCAGTACCGACGCCTACCCACAGCGACTGATCGGCACGAAGATGTCACGGCTCGACGCGATAACCGTCGACGTGCCTGGTGCGGGCCTGCCATGAGCGACTCATACTACGAACTGGTCGATGCGACAGACGAACTCGGCGAGAAGTTCGTCGCGACAGACTTGGCGCGCAGCACGTGGTCGGCCACGATTCAGCATGCTGCACCCGTGTCGGCCTTATTGGTGCGCGGGCTGGAACGGTGTGAGCGGCGCGACGACACCCGGTTGAGCCGTGTCATGGTCGACCTGCTGGGACCTGTGCCGGCCGAGGGCGACCTATGGGTGCGCACGCAACGCGAACGCTCCGGCAAGCAGATCGAATTACTCACCGCCGAAATGCTCGCGCCGGGACCGGACGGTGGGCCGCGTCCCGTCGCCCGTGCCAGCGGATGGCGGTTGCAGATGTTGGATACCGCCGAAGTGGTCCATGCACCGGCGCCGCCGCTGCGTCCCGTGGCAGAGGCCAAAAGCCGCGACATGAAGAAGGATTGGGACCGCAACTACGTACACAGCCTGGACTGGCGGTGGCTGACCAAGCCGCTGAGCGACGGCGCAGGCGAATCGTGGATCCGCCCCGAGGTCGATCTCGTCAAGGGCGAGACGATGACGCCGCTCGAGCGGTTGTTCGCGGTCGCCGACGACGCCAACGGCATCGGCACGAAGCTCGACATCCGGCGATGGACGTTCCTCAACACGGACCTTGTCGTGCATATCCATCGGGTGCCCGACGGCGAGTGGATCGGCATCCGCGCCGAGACCAACTACGGGCCCGACGGCATCGGCACGACGATCGGCACGCTATTCGACGAGCGCGGCGCCATCGGCGGTATCCAGCAGTCGGTGCTGGTGCGCCCGCGGCCGCCGAAGCGTTAGTCCACCAGACGCAAAGCCGCTGCGGGGCATTGCGTTACGGCCTGCTGCATGCGATCGCGGTCCGACTCCGGCCGCTCGTGCTCGTGAATCAGCACGGTGCCGTCGTCCTGCACTTCGAACACATCGTCGGCGATCGATTCGCAGATGCCGTGCCCGGTGCACTTATCGAGGTCGACTTCGACCCGCATGATGTCTCCTACTGGACGAACGCCGGAAGTCGTTTGACTCCGTGGACAAAGCTGCTGTAGAGCAGGTCGGGTTCACCGAACTCGACAATCTTCAGCCGAGTCAGCAACTCACGAAACAGGTTTCGCAGTTCGGCCTTGGTCAGCTGGTTGCCAAGACAGAAGTGGGGGCCGCCGCCGCCGAAGCCGAGGTGCGGATTGGGTGAGCGTTGCAGATTGAACTGGCCGGGCTTGTCAAAGACCGTCTCGTCGCGGTTGGCGGAGCAATAGAACAGGCCGACCTTGTCACCGGCGCTGACCGGGTGCCCGTTGATCTCGGTGTCATTGCTGACGAAGCGCGCGAACTGCAGGACCGGTGATGACCAACGCACGAATTCCTCGACGGCAGGCCCGATTCGGTTCTCGAAATCCTCCATCAGCCAGTCACGCTGGGCCGGGTTCTGGGCCAACGCCAACATCGTGTGGGTCGTCGCCTGCTTGGTGGTGTCGTTCCCCGCCGACGCAAGAAGGATCAGGAACGCGCCCATCTCCTCGTCGGTGAGCCGGTGACCGTCGACCTCGGCGTTGACGATGCTGGTCATCAAGTCGTCAGCGGGGTTGGCGCGCCGGAACTTCGCCAGCTCCGCGCCGGTGCTGTTCAGCAGCATGATCTCGTTGATCGTGTCCTGGGCCCGCTCTTCGAGCGTGCTGTATTCGTCATCGCTGAGCCCGAACAGCTTCTCGGCGGCCTTCGTCACGGCCGGCCGGTCTGCCTTTGGGACGCCGAGCATCTCCATGATCGTCAGCATCGGCAGCCGGGCCGAGCAGGCTTCGACGAAGTCGATGTCGCCGGCACCGACGAGGTCGTCGACGATGCTCACCGCGTTATTGTGGATCTGTTCTTCGATCTGGCGGACATTTCGCGGCGTGAACGCCGAGCTGATCAGGCGGCGGTATCTGGTGTGCTGCGGCGGATCCATCGTCAGGAAAAACGATGCGAACTGCTGGATCTCGGCGGGCATCGGATCGAGGGCCACGCCCTGCGCCGACGTGAACAACTCGGGGTTCTGGCTGACGTAAGCGATGTCTGCGCGTCGCGTCAGCGCCCAGTAGCCCGGCTCCTCCATTGGAAACATCGAGGGAAAGGGCCGGTGCCACGTCAGGCCCTCGCCCGCACGTAGTTGCGCGAACGTCTCGTCGCGCACGGCGAACGGCTGACTCCAGAAGTCGTGTGACGTGATGTCGATGGGACTGTACTCACGCGCCTGCACCGGTGCCGCTGTCACCGATTTAGCGTGACACTTCGGCGAAAATTTGTAAAGCTATGGCGGTGCAGTCGGTCGACGATTCGAGCCGGGAACGGATCCTGGCCGCCACCGCCGAGGTGCTCGGCCGCAACGGCATGACGAAGCTGAGTCTGTCCGAGGTGGCCCTGCAGGCCGGCGTGTCGCGGCCGACGCTGTACCGCTGGTTCGCCTCCAAGAAGGATTTGCTCGACGCGTTCGTGGTGTGGGAGCGGCAGTACTACGAGCGCGCGGTGGCCGACGCCACCGTCGACCTTCTCGCCCCCGACAGGCTTGATGCGGTATTGCGGGTCATTGTCGAGTACCAGCAGTCGTATCCGGGGTTGCGCATGATCGACATCGAGCCCGCGCATGTCATCAAACGATTGGCGCGGGTCCTTCCACTCATGCGGGAACGACTCGCGCGAATGACACCGGATTCCGATGTGGCCGCGGCGACTGCCGTGCGCGTCGCGATATCGCACTATCTGGTGCGCAGTGACGACGATGGGGATTTTCTGGAACAGCTTCGGCATGCCGCGCGCGTCAAATACCACGCGCCTTGAGCTCGGCGAGGATTTCGTCAGTGTGCTCACCGAGCTTGGGGGCGGTGGAGCGCGGTTGCCACGGCGTGCCGTGAAAGTCCGCAGGCGTGGCCACCATCGGTGCACCCCCGTCGCCGTCCGGCACGTAGACGACGCCACCTGCCGAGTGAAACTGCTCGTCGGCGACGACGTCCTCGATGGAGTTGATCGGCGACCAGAAGAAATCCGGTTCTGTGGCAAAGACTTTCGCCCATTCGTCGAGCGGCTTGGTCGCGAAGATCTCGTCGAGCTCGCCGATGAGCTCGACGGCGTTGGCGGCGCGGGCGTGTGCCGTGTCGAAGCGCGCGTCGGTCAGCCAGTCGGGCCGCCCTACGGCGCGACACAGCGGCGGCCAGTGTCGGCCGCCCTGCAGGCCAACGATCCAGAAGCGGCGCCCGTCGCCCGCCGCGTAGTTGTTCATGCACGGGTTGCCCATGGTCTCGCGTTGCCCGATCGCGATCGAATGCCCCGTCATCAAGAAAGTGTTCAGGTCGAAGCTCACGGTGTAAGCGCCCTGCCGGTACAACGAAGTGCTGACCAACTGCCCCTTGCCTGTTCGCGCACGCGCGACCAGCGCTGCACATACCGCCGCCGCTAGCGTCATGCCCGCGGTGTGATCGCCCATGCCGCCCCGCTGAAACGGAGGCGTGTCACCCGGGCGGGTCAGCAGGTGCGCCAATCCGGCCCGTGCCCAGAACGCGGCGACGTCATAGGCCGCACGGCCGGCGTCTGGCCCGCTGTCGCCACATCCGGTGATCAGGCCGTACACCAGCCGCGGATTGCGTGCCGCCACGGACTCGAAGTCCAGGCCGATCCGCTTCAAGGCGCCGGGCCGGACGTTGGTGAGGAAAACGTCGGCGCCGCTGATCAATTCGAATACGGTGGCGCGGCCGTCATCCATCGAAAGGTCCAGCACGATGCTGCGCTTGGAGCGGTTGTCCATTTCGAATGGCGGGCTCACGTCGTCGATGCCGAGCATCCGGCCGAACATGCGCGCGGGATCGCCGTCAGGCGGTTCGACCTTCACCACATCGGCGCCCCAGTCGGCGAGGATTCCGCCTGCCGCCGGGCCGGGCCACCCAGACACCGAGTTCGACGACACTGATGCCCTCCATCGGTCCGGCCATCGTCATTCCTTCCCGATGCTTTACAATTCACCCCGGCTTTGTAAACATGGCGAGGTGAATCAGGTTCGGTTCGGCCCGCCTATGCCGTAACCGCGGGTTTCACGTTCTACCATCATTGAACCCAACGATTGAGGCCTAGGACGTGAACGAACCACTACGCGCATCCGAGGGCGTCGAGGACACGTCGACGCGGCACCGGATTCTGGTCGCCACCGCGGAGGTGCTCGGTCGCAGTGGGCAGACGAAGCTGAGCCTTTCGGAAGTGGCGCTGCAGGCCGGGGTCTCCCGACCGACGCTGTACCGGTGGTTCGCCTCGAAGGGTGAGCTGCTCGACGCGTTCGGCGTCTACGAGCGCGAGATGTTCGACACGGGCATCAGCCGCGCGACGGCGGGCCTGCGCGGCGCGGACAAACTCGACGCCGCGCTGCGGTTCATCGTCGAATACCAGCATTCGTACTCGGGTGTGCGACTGGTCGACATCGAACCCGAAGTCGTCATCGCCCAACTCAGCAGGATCATTCCGGTGATGCGGGCACGCTTGCTGAAACTGATGCCCGGCCCCAATGGCGGGGTCAAGGCCGCGACCGCGATTCGAGTGGCGGTATCGCACTACATCGTCCGCAGCGACGACGACGACCAGTTCCTGGCGCAGCTCCGTCATGCCGCCGGGCTCAAGCAACAGGGCTGATCGTTCGGCTCCGCCGAAGAGCTGACGCTTCCGCAAGAATCTGTAAAGCTGTCTCTCATGACGCAAGTGCAGACCGAGAGCGGCGTGCTGGCCGGTGACGAGCGGATGCTTATCGACGGCGAATTGCAGATCACAAGCGGTGGAGCGACATTCGACGTCATCCATCCGGCCAGCGAGCAGGTGGCCGGTCGGGCGACCGACGGGACGGTCGACGACATCGCCCGCGCGGTCGGCGCCGCACGTCGGGCGTTCGACGAGACCGACTGGTCGCGGGATCTGGATTTCCGCTACCACTGCCTGACCCAGCTGCACGACGCGTTGGAACGCAACAAGGAGCGGCTGCGCCGGGTGCTGATCACCGAGGTCGGCTGTCCCGTGACGGTGAGCGCAAGCCAGATCGAGAGTCCCATTGCCGAGGTGAAGCATTGGGCCGAGCACGGCCGCGCCTTCGAGTACCTGGTCGACAACGGGCTGCACGAGACGCCGCTGGGCCCAGCCCGGCGCAAGATCCACTACGAGCCGGTCGGCGTCGTCGGCGCGATCACGCCGTGGAACGTGCCGTTTTACCTCAACGTCGCCGAAACCGTTCCTGCGCTGATGGCAGGCAACACGGTCGTGCTCAAGCCCGCGCAGCTCACGCCGTGGTCGGGCACTGAGTACGGCCGGATCGTGGCCGAGGAGACCGACATTCCGGCGGGGGTGTTCAACGTCGTGGTGTCCAACGCGAACGAAGTGGGCGCCGCACTGTCGGCCGACCCGCGGGTCGACATGATCACATTCACCGGCTCGACCGCGACTGGCCGGGCGATCCTGGCCGCCGGCGCACCGACGGTGAAGAAGACGCTGCTGGAGTTGGGCGGCAAGTCGGCGCATGTGGTGCTCGACGACGCGGATTTCAACTCCGCGCTGCCGATGGCGGCGATGATGGCGTGTGTGATGTCGGGCCAGAGCTGCATCCTGCCCAGCCGAATTCTGTTGCCGCGCAGCCGCTATGAGGAAGGGCTGGCCATTCTCAAGGGCGCGATGGAAGGTTTCCCTGTCGGCGACCCGTGGACACCCGGCAATATGCAGGGGCCGCAGATCGGCGAGACGCAGCGGCAGAAGGTGCTCGGACTGATCAAGAGTGGTGTCGACTCGGGCGCCCGGCTCGTCACCGGCGGCGGTATCCCCGACAACCTGCCGACGGGCTATTACGTGCAACCGACACTGTTGGCCGATGTCGATCCCGATTCGCAGGTCGCGCAGGAGGAGATCTTCGGCCCCGTGCTGACCGTGACGCCATACAACACCGATGACGAGGCCGTCGCGATCGCCAACAACACCATCTACGGGCTCTCCGGTGAGGTCAGCAGCGCCGACGTGGACCGCGCGTTCGAGGTGGCCAAGCGCATGCGCACGGGCAACGTCACGATCAACGGCAAGAGCCATTTCGGGATCGGCAGCCCATTCGGCGGCACCAAGCAGAGCGGGCTCGGCTACCGCAACGGCGAGGAAGGCTACAAGGAGTATCTCGAGGCCAAGACGATAGGCATGCCCGACTGATGGAGGAAGTGGTTACCAACGCGCCCGCCCGCGCTCCGGAAACACCTATGTGATTTTGCCCGCGTACCGAGCGACAAGTTCCAAGGTGTCAGAGGTGCCTGCCACGGTTCGACGATGGAGACCAGGCATCAACTGCAGGGCATCGAGCTCCGCTACGCGCTGACGATGTATCTGTTGCAACACGGGGCCACTACGGTCAGTGAGCTCATCGAGGCGATGGAGTGGCAGGGCTTCGACATTGGCGGGCGAGCGTCGAAACAAGTGTCGGATGCGCTGCGCTGGGAAAGACGACGGGGCAGAGTCCGTCGACTGGCGCGCGGCCTGTACGGCCCCGGGTACGTACCACGCGCCACGGAGTACCGGATTCACCAGCGCGTGCTCACCCTGCGTGCTGCTGCAAAACCCTTGTGGCTCGGCGGCACCCGGCTGTAGATCGGCCCGAAACAGAGTTCGGCCCGAAACAGAGTTCACATTTTGCCCGCGTAGCGAGCGACAACACATCGGTGGCGGCGGTGTACGTTTCATTGTCGCTCGGTACGCGGGCAATTTCACACTTGCCCCTGGACCGGCCGCGCCCAATGCGAAACCCTTGTGGCTCGGCGGCACCCGGCTGTAGGCCAGTTTGTCGCTCGGTACGCGGGCAATTTCGCACATGCCCCTGGACCGGCCGCGCCGTCAGCCTCCGGCCGCCAATTGCCCACAAGCCGCTGCGATTTCGCGGCCGCGAGTATCACGCACCGTGCATGACACGCCCCGTTCCCGGACACGCCTCACGAACTCGCGTTCGGCCGCCTTCGGGCTGGCGTCCCACTCACTGCCGGGCGTCGGATTCAATGGGATGACGTTGACGTGCACCAGCGGTCCCAGCGCACCGTGCAGCCGTTTGCCCAAAAGATCCGCCCGCCAAGGCTGGTCATTGATGTCACGGATCAACGCGTATTCGATCGACACCCGTCGCCCGGTCGCGTCGGCGTAATACCGCGCGGCCTCAAGGGCTTCGGATACCTTCCACCGACTGTTGACCGGCACGAGCGTGTCGCGCAGTTCGTCGTCGGGCGCGTGCAGCGACAGCGCCAGCGTGACGCCGAGTCGTTCGTCGGCGAGCTTGCGGATCGCCGGGGCCAGCCCGACCGTCGATACGGTCACCGACCGCGCCGAGATGCCGAAGCCGTGCGGGGGTGCCGCGGTGATGCGGCGCACCGCCGCCAGCACTCGGTTGTAGTTGGCCAGCGGCTCGCCCATGCCCATGAACACGATGTTGGACAAGCGGCCGTGGTCGCGGTCGCGTAATTCCACGGACGCCGCCCGCACCTGCTCCAGGATCTCCGCCGTCGACAAGTTGCGGGTCAGCCCACCCTGCCCCGTCGCACAGAACGGGCACGCCATGCCACACCCGGCCTGCGACGAGATGCACACCGTGTTGCGCTGCGGGTAGCGCATCAACACCGACTCGAACGTCGTGCCGTCGACCGCCCGCCACAGCATCTTTCGCGTCTCGCCCGCGTCACACTCGATCTCGCGCACGGCGTCGAGCAGCGGCGGGAACAATGCGTCGGCGACTTGAGCGCGCACCGCGGCGGGCAGATCGGTCATCTGATGCGGATCGGCGATCAACCGGCCGTAGTACTGGTTGGCCAGCTGCTTACCCCGAAACGCAGGCAGCCCCAAGTCCGCCACGGCCGCCGCACGACCGGACTCGTCGAGGTCAGCGAGGTGCCGCGGCGGCATTGCACGTCGCGGAGCGTCGAAGACCAGGGGCAAGGAAGTGGCCATGATGTGCTGTCAGTATCTCATCCGGGATGGCCGAAATTGATTGGCGACGACAGGCGTTGCTCGCAACTATGGGAACCATGGCCCTGCCCCCGATGCCGATCCGCACCGCGTCGAATCTGACGTTATTCTATGCGCTCGGATATCCCATTGGCGCACTTGCTGTTTCGGCGATGTCGCCGATGGCGGTGCTGGTATTCCGGTTCGGGCTGGCCGGCGCGATCCTCTCCGCCTGGGCGTTGATCGCCCGTGTGACATGGCCCACTGGTCGCACGCTTGTGCATGTGCTGATCAGCGGGCTTCTCGCCCAGGCGCTGCAGTTCGTCTGCCTGTACCTGGCGCTGATGCACGGCGCGCCTGCGGTACTGGGCGCGGTGGTCATTTCGATGAATCCCGTCGTCACCGCCGTGCTGGCGACAACATTCCTCGGCGAGGCCATGACCTGGACACGTATCGGTGCCTTGGTCCTCGGCGTGCTCGCGGTGCTGGCCGCCTGCGTGGGACGGCTGTTGGCGATCGGCGGAGTCGACACCGTCGTGCTGCTCCTGCTGGTTGCGCTGCTCAGCATCGCCGCGGGCGGCGTCTATCAGCAGCGGTTCTGCTCCAACGTGGACTTCCGTGCGACGGCGGCTCTGCAGAACGCCGTGTCCCTGCTGCCGGTCGCGGTGCTGGCGACGGTTATGCCGTGGCACGTGACCGACCCGTGGAAAGCGGCGGGCGCGGTGGCCGCCGTCGTGCTGCTCAACGCCACCCTGTGCATGACGCTCTACGTGCGCGCGATCAACAACTACGGCGCCGCCGCGGTGGCGATGCTGTTCGCGGTCATCCCTGCGGTCGCGGGCCTGCTTTCGTGGGTGATGCTGGGCCAGAGGCCGGATATCGGGATCGCGGTCGGGCTCGTGGTCGGCGCGGCCGCGTGCTGGCTGAACGCCAGGGGATCACGCCAGCAGCGTCAGGACGATCCAGCCGGCGACGGCCGACGGCAGCATCGCGTCGATCCGATCCATGATGCCCCCGTGACCGGGTAGCAGCGTGCCCATGTCCTTGATGCCCAGGTCACGCTTGACCTGCGACTCGACGAGATCGCCCAGCACGCCGGTGATCACCAGCATCAACCCCAGAGGCACACCGACCCAGGCGGGCTTGTCGAGCAGGAACGCCACCGATAAGACAGCCGCGGTGATGCCGAAGAGCAGCGAGCCGCCCAGCCCCTCCCACGATTTCTTCGGGCTGATCGCCGGTGCCATCAGGTGCTTGCCGAACAACACCCCGGCGACATATCCGCCGATGTCGGCGAAGACGACGGTCGCGATCACGATGAACGTTCGGATGCCACCGTCCTCTTGGAAGATCAGCAGCGCGCTGAAGCTCGCGAACAGCGGCACCCACGTCGCGAGCAGCACCGTGGCGGAGATATCGCGCAGATAGTTCACGGGCTGCTCGCCGAGACCCTGCCCGACTAGGCGCCACACCATGCACACCACGATCGTTCCGCCGTAGGCACCCAGCAGGCCTGCCGGGCCGAAGGGCCATGTCAGCCAGATCATCGCCACGCCGCCGACCAACAACGGAATCACGGGAAGCGCGTAGCCCGCCTCACGCAGCCGTCGAACGACTTCGTAGGTCGCGATCGGAATGAAAACCGACAACACCGGCAGCCATCCGATCGGAGCGAAGTTCAAAACCGCGATGGCCATCCCGCCCAACAGCACGCCGACGGCGATCGCGGCGGGCAGATCGCGGCCTGCTCGGGATGCTTTCTTGGGCGGCTCGGTCGGGCCGGCGTCGGTGTCTGGCACTGGAGTCGCTTGCTGATCGGCCACTAGACCTCCAGCAGCTCGCCTTCTTTGTGCTTGACCAGCTCGTCGATCTGGGTTGTGTACTGGTGCGTGGTCTTGTCGAGGTCCTTCTCGGCGCGAGCCACCTCGTCCTCGCCGGCCTCGCCGTCCTTCTTGATGCGGTGCAGTTCCTCCATCGCCTTGCGACGGATGTTGCGCACGGAGACGCGCGCGTCTTCACCCTTGGACTTGGCCTGCTTGACCAGATCGCGTCGACGCTCCTCGGTCAACTGCGGGATGGCGATCCGGATGACATTGCCGTCGTTGGTGGGATTGACCCCCAGATCCGAATTGCGGATGGCGTCCTCGATGTTGCGCAGCTGGTTCGCCTCGTAGGGCTTGATGACCACGAGCCGGGCCTCGGGAACGTTGATGCTCGACAGCTGGGTGATCGGGGTGGCCGAACCGTAGTAGTCAACGTTGATGCGATTGAACATCCCGGGGTTGGCCCGGCCGGTGCGGATCGACGACAGGTCGTCACGCGCCACCGACACCGCCTTCTCCATCTTCTCTTCTGCGTCGAAGAGGGTTTCGTCGATCACGACATACTCCTATTGGGTGGTGACCAGTGTTCCGATCTTCTCACCTGCCACCGCCCGCGCGATATTGCCGTCGATGAGCAGGTTGAACACCAGGATCGGCATGCCGTTGTCCATGCACAGGCTGAACGCGGTGGCGTCGGCGACCTTCAGTCCCCGGTCGATGACCTCGCGGTGGCTGATTGCGGCGAGCAGCTCGGCGGTTGGGTCGACACGCGGGTCGGCGGTGAAGACGCCGTCGACTGCCTTGGCCATCAGCACCACCTCGGCGCCGATCACCAGCGCGCGCTGCGCGGCGGTGGTGTCGGTGGAGAAATACGGCAGGCCCATGCCTGCGCCGAAGATCACCACTCGGCCCTTTTCCAGGTGCCGACGGGCCCGTAGCGGGATGTAGGGTTCGGCCACCTGTCCCATGGTGATCGCGGTCTGCACCCGTGTCGCGATGCCTTCCTTTTCCAGGAAGTCTTGCAGCGCAAGGCTGTTCATCACGGTGCCGAGCATGCCCATGTAGTCGCTGCGGGTGCGCTCCATGCCGCGCTGCTGTAGCTGGGCGCCGCGGAAGAAGTTGCCGCCGCCGATGACGACGGCCACCTGCACGCCGCTGCGGACCACCTCGGCGATCTGCCGGGCCACTTGGTGCACAACGTCCGGGTCCAGGCCGACTTGCCCGCCGCCGAACATCTCGCCACCGAGCTTCAGCAGCACGCGGGTGTACATCGGCCGGATTGGTAATGGTTCGATGCCGTTGGGGCTGGTGGGCTCGGCGTCCGCCATCCGACTCCTTCGGGGTCCTCGCAAGAGATCGCCCCTAATCCTGCCCCATAGCGGCCGGATTGCCGCTATGGGGACCCCCGTGGCGGATTAGCTCTCCGGTAGATGCGCCGTCAGCAGAAAGGCCGGGACCGACTTGCGGCCGTTGGGTTCGTCGCGCACGTCACCGAACGGCATCGGCAAATCAGCGGGGAGCTCGGCAGGCAAATTGGCGTGAATGCGGGCCGGCCGGATCTCGTCGATAGTCCAGTACTTGGACACCACCTCGCGCAGTTCGTCTTCGGTGACGGGGTTGGCTGGGCCGTTGGGCAGGCCGGCGCGGTCGAAGACCAGTACGTAGTACGACGCCCCAGGCGCGGCCGCACGCACGATCGACTGCTGGTAACCCTCGCGGGCTTCAACCGGAATCGAGTGGAACAGCGTGGAGTCGACGATGGTGTTGAACCTGCCGTCGTATCCGGTGAATGCGCTGATGTCGGCGACCGCGAAGCTGGCATTGGTCAGCCCGCGCTTGGCGGCTTCGGCCTTGGCGAGCTCGATGGCCGTCGGCGAAAGGTCGAGCCCGACGGTGGTGAAGCCGCGCTCCGCGAGATACAGGTCGACGGCCGCCTCGCCGCAGCCGACGTCGAGCACGTCGCCTTTGAACTTGCCCTGCTCGATCAGGGCCGCGATCTCCGGCTGAGGTTCACCGATGCTCCACGGTGGCTTGGTGCCGAGCCCTAGCTCCGAGGCCTCGCCCTTGTATGCGTTCTCGAACAGATCCTGCGATGGTGTGGTCATGTACCCGGTATATCAATCTAGTTGATATGTGTCAAGATACTTGATATGACCGAGCCGATTGACGATCAGCCGCTGGGCTACCTGCTGAGCCGAGTGATGTTTGCGCTGAAGACAGACGTGGCGGCGACGGTGCTGGACCCGCTGGAAGTGGCGTTCCCCGAATACCTCTGCATGCGGGTGCTGTCGAAGTACCCGGGGCAGTCCAACGCCGATCTGGCCCGCGCCCTGAACGTCTCACCACAGGCGATGAACATGGTGCTGCGCGGTCTCGAGGATCGTGGCCTCGTGACACGGCCGGCGAGCGTGTCGTCGGGTCGATCGCTGCCCGCTCAACTGACCCGTGAGGGCGAAGACCTGCTGAGCCGCACCGACGCCGGTGTGCGTGCAGCCGAGCGCCGGCTGATGGCCAATCTGACCGACCGCGAGCGTGACGACTTCAGGCGAATCCTCGCCACGCTCGGGACCGATCTCTTCTAGCGCCAGCAGACGCAAAGGTCCCCAATTTCGTTGCGAAATGGGAACTTTTGCGTCTGCTGAGTGTGCTATCAGACCCGTCGGATGGGTTCCACCTTCTTGATGAGGAACCCGAAGCACA
>Ga0136846_1239910_pt1 | contig 14883 bp, 9 predicted proteins | sample HopSoiMetagenom2_FD_96841 | JGI IMG/M metagenome (GOLD analysis project Ga0136846, IMG submission 96841) | Grasslands soil microbial communities from Hopland, California, USA - 2 Assembly 2016 (version 4) | ecosystem: Environmental > Terrestrial > Soil > Grasslands | place: USA: Hopland...
GCCAATCCCGGTCTCCGCAGCGAGCAGCGCCGCACGGTCGCCGCCGATTTGTTCTACTGGCCTGGTGGAGCGACATCGCGCTCAGTCCAGTTTCTGTACGAAGCGATGGCGCTGGCACCGCGGACGGCGCTCGCATCGACGCAGGAGGCCACGTGGCAGCCCTCAGCGTGATGATGCCGGCGAATAACACCGCCCCATGCGTCCGAACCGCAGACGACGACCATCTGAAGTATCGAGTCTGCGCAGGCAGTTCGCACGCGCCGAAACGCGCGCACAACTTTCAACGGCAGCGACAACTGGCGAGCGCGGCAACGGTGCACGTGCCATGAAGTTCTCCATCGTCATCGCGACGTACAATCGCGCCGCGGATCTCCGTGACACCTTGGCGAGCCTCGCCGGCCTGCGTCCAGCCGGCGACTGGGAAGTGATTGTCGTCGACAACAATTCCCCGGACAACACTCGTGAGGTCGTCGAGACGGCGGCGGCATCGTTCCCCGCCCCGCTTCGCTACGTGTTCGAGCGCGAGCAGGGGCGCAGTCCGGCGCTGAACGCAGGCATCCGCCTCGCTCAGGGAGACGTCATCGTGACGACGGACGACGACGTGCGGGTCGAGCCGGACTGGCTGGACCGGGCGGCCGAGGGTCTCGAACGATTGCAGTGTGATTACGTGGGCGGGCGCGTCATGCCGATCTGGGGCGCGCCGCGGCCGGCCTGGCTTTCGAATCGCGGTGGGCAGCACTGGGCGGTGATTGCGCTGCTCGACTACGGTCCGGAACCGATCGCCTTCGGCAGCAACGTGCCGCTCGGCGTCAATATGGCATTCCGGCGGGATGCGTTTACGCGCGCAGGTCTGTTCGACCCGCACACCGGCCGCAAGGCGGGAACGCTGCTCGGCCAGGAAGTGCGCGAGTGGGCCATACGGGCTGGAGCGGCCGGCGTGCGGGGCTTCTACGTCCCGCAGATGGTGGTGCAGCACATCATCCCGGCGAGCCGATTGAAGAAGCGCTATTTCAGGCGATGGTTTTACTGGCGCGGCATCAGCCGCGCGCAGTTGTACGAACGATGGGGATTCGACATGCAGGCGCCGGAACAGCCGGCGCTCGATCCATCGCAGGTCCGGCACATCGCCGGCGTGCCACGCTACCTCTATCGCAAGGCGCTGAGGAATGTCGCCCGGTGGGCTGCGGCATCGCTGCGGCGCGACACCGTGGCTGCCTTCGAGCACGAATTGTGGTTCTGGTTTTTTGCCGGCATCGTTGCGGAGCGATGGAAGGACTGGCGCGCGCACCGTGCGGTTCCGTCCGGCCCGCAGCGGAGACCCGCCCTGTAACGAGGCGCGTCCGCCCGGTCACGGCGCTCATGGTCAACGCGCTCATGTTGTGATGATCACCCGCACACGAGCCATCCGTCGCCGGCTGGCCACTTCGATTCGATCGTTCGATAGCGCGGTCTCGCGGCTGCGTCCTTCACGGCGCATCCTCGTCGAGCTCCGGACGCCGATGCACCTCGCGGTGCTCGGTCCGGTCATTGACGCGCTCCACCTCCGCGGTGACGTCGACGTGTGCTTCACCAGCGATGATCCTGAACGGATCCGTCCTGTTGTGCCCGGCCGCTTCCTCACCCATGCGGACGCGCGCTGGCGGCGGTTCGATGTCTACATCAACGCCGACCCCTGGGCGGCGGTCGCTCTCCGGCGATGCGGCGCGCGGATCAATTTCTCTCATGGCGTCGCCGGCAAGTACGATCTCGATAATCCGGTCGGTCTCCCGCTCGATTTCCATCACTACGATCGCGTGGCGTTCATCAACGCGGACCGGATGCGCCGCTACGTCGAGGCACGGGTGATCGCTCCTGGCCAGGCCGCGCTCGTCGGCTATCCCAAGCTCGATCGTCTGGCGACCGGTGGATGCGACGGCAAGGCGGCACTGGCCGCGCTCCGTTTTCCTGCCGCGGCGCCGACCGCCCTCTACGCTCCAACCTACTCCCCTGCGGCGTCGCTGCATCACGCGGGTGAGTCGATCGTGAGGTCGCTCGCGCGCGCCGGCTTCAACGTCATTGTGAAGCTGCACGATCGGTCATTCGATCCCGATCCGCGCTACACCGGCGGGATTGACTGGCGGGCGCGCTTTGCCGCTATCGCGCGGACCGCGCCGATCCGGATGGTCGACACGGCGGACTCTTGTCCATGGCTTGCTGCCGCGGACCTCATGGTGACCGATCACAGCTCGATCGGCTTTGAATTTCTCGTCCTCGATCGGCCGCTGATTGTTTATGACGTGCCCCAGCTCACGGAAGCCGCGCGCATCAACCCTGAAAAAGTGACTCTGCTCCGCAGCGCCGCCACCGTCGTCAAAACCGCAGAGGACGTCGCGGCGGCGGCCGCGCTGGCGCTTCGCGATGCCGCTCGCCTCTCCAGCGCCCGCCGGCGTGTAGCCGAGGAAGTCTTCCACGATCCCGGCCGCGCCACCGAGCGAGCCGTCGCGCTGATCGCCGCCACGCTGATTGAGAATCGACACGCGGCAGGCGACCGCCTTCGCACGCCGATTCCCGCAGGCCGGGAGGCCCGATGATCGCCGTTCGCCCGTGGGCGCCATCGATGGAGATTGCACCGCTGCCTGCGGATGCGGCGCGGTGCGATGTGACGGTGCTGGTGTGCACCTTCAACCGATCTGCCGACCTCGCGGCCACGCTCGACAGCCTGAAGCACCTCCAGCTCGATGCGTCGCTGACGTGGGAGGCGGTCGTCGTCGACAACAATTCGACGGACGACACCCGCGAGGTGGTCGCGGCCCGTGCGCGGGAGTTCCCGACAACGCTGCACTACGTATTCGAGCCGATGCAGGGCAAGTCCAACGCTCTCAACAGCGGCCTCCGTGCCGCGCGGGGGCGGTTGATCGCGTTGACCGACGATGACGTACGGGTGCCGGTCCAGTGGCTCACGAAATCAATCACGCCGCTCCTGCAGGATCCCACCCTCGCGTATACGGGCGGCCCGGTCCGGCCAATGTGGCGCGGACGGAAACCGCAATGGCTCGACGAACGCGGGCGCATGGGCGGAACCATCGCTGTGAAAGATCACGGAGCGGAGCCGTTCGTTTTCGAGGAGCGCGGCAAGATTCCGCTCGGCGTCAACATGACGATCCGGCGCGAGCTGGTGGAGCGGATCGGCGGCTTCCATCCTGATCTGGGTCGGAAGGGAGCCTCACTGCTGGGACAGGAGCAGGCGGACTTTTTCTATCGGTCACGCCGCGCGGGCGCGCGCGGCCTGTACGTGCCGGCGGCCGCTCTCGATCACGCGGTACCGGCGTCGAGACTGAGCCGAAGCTACTTCCGGCGCTGGTGGTATTGGAAGGGCCTGTCGCAGGCTCGCCTGCACGCGCTGCATGGCGCGACCGAACTCGGCGTCGACTTGCGCACGGCGCCACGTGTCGCCGGCGTGCCGCGCTATGTGATCCGCTCGTTGGCGCGGCATTTCGCCGGGTGGGTTGCTGCGGCGCTCCTCGCTCGACAACAGCAGCGGGCCGAGCACCTGTGCATGATGGCGTATGTGATTGGCTACGCGCGAGAGTCGCACAAGTGCCGTCGTGCCGCGACGACGCCTGTCGCGTTAGCTGCGCACTGAGGGACCGCTCGCATGAAAAGCAAAAGGACGGACGACCACACCGTCGCCCGTCCTTGTATTAACGGCTCTCGATCGAATGCTGGCTATTTGACGGTGAATGTCGCCATGACCGGCCGATGGTCGGACGGCATCACCCCGCTCGAATTGTGCGTCTCGAGTACCTGGACCCTGTTGAGGACCAGCGCCGTCGCGCCGTGCGAGTAGTAGATGTAATCGATGCGGCTGTTCCGGGTGTTCCCGTCAGGGTTGCCCGCAGTCGAGACCGCCACACCCTTCTTCACCGCCTCCGCCCAGGAGTCATAGTAGGTGGTCGTCATCTTGAGGTTTTCCGACGTTCCCGGCCACGCGTTGAAGTCGCCGGCGACGATCCGCTGCTCGGCGAGACCTGACGCCCACGTCTTCAGCTGCCCAATCTCCGTCAGGCGATACGAGGTCGAAGCGGCGTCGAGGTGTGTCGACGCCATATTGATCGCACGTCCGTTGACGTGAACGGTGATCTCGGCCGCGCAGCGGTCGTAACTGAGCTGGTAACGGGCTTTCGCATCGAGCGGATACCGCGACATGACCAGATTGCCGTTCCCCTTCGTCTCGCCGTTGGCGGTGCAGAACTTGTAGTACCACGTCCGTCCCGTCTTGGACTTGAGAAGCGACGCGAACAGCGCAGGCTGGTCCGTGTTGCCATAGCCCGTGTAGTACTCAATCTCGTTCAGCGAGATGATGTCGGGGTTGAACTTCGCGATCCACGTTGCCAGTCGGTTCGGATCGTACTTTCCGTCGGTCCCGACGCCACCGTGGTGCGAATTCCAGTGCAGCACGCGCAGCGTCGTGCCGGTCGTCGTCGATGGTGTGGGTGTCGGCGACGACGTCGACGTCGTGCCGATCGTAACGGTCAGTGCCGGACGGACGGCAGAATTGGGTTCGTTGTTCGAATAATACTGCTTGAACGACGATTGGCTGTCTCCACCAGGATCGCCGACCAGAAATCGCGCGAACCGGGACCCATAGGCGCCGTTCACGACCTTTTGCACCTGCGCCGTGACGTTGAACTTGACCTGTGAGTTCGCCGTTGCGGTCACCGTCGCCTGGGAGCAGCTGCCGTCGACGATGTCGGCCCCGGCGTTTTGCCACGCAATTCCTGCCCGGCGCAGTTTCCAGGTCACGCTCCATTCGTCGAACGATACCGGAATCGTGCACGCGGCCAGGCGCCGCGACTCCGAGTTGCCACCCTTGACCGTGAGTGTGAGCGTGGCCGACGTGATGTGCGCGTTGGCTGGTACTCTGGTATCGGTATCGAACGTGAGCGCAGCGCGACGCCGGTACGTCCCATCCGAGCTGGCTCGTGTTTCGAGAGTCGGATCGTCACCAAAGTTGCTTGACGCGTAACTGCCCCCGCGGACGGTAGCGTCCTTGACGGACCTGATCGTGACGGTTTGGGCGTGAACCGCGGGAACCGCGGTCAGCAGGGCTGCAAGTGCAAATGCAGCATGTCGCATTCGGAACCTCCGAGCGGGCGTTCAGCGGCGAGGCCGGACGGCCTCATGCGTCTGATCGCACGCCGATGACTAGAGAACGATGAGCGGACGTTCGCGCACGACGAGCTTGACTGCTCGCCGTCCCGCGGAGCGCCGCCAGGCACACACTCACACTGGCGCGTTCGCGCCTGAGACAGCCAACGCTTCAGGTTGACTGCTGCTGCGCAACGAAGGATCAGCGTGACGAGTTGATGTGAAATAGCGGGGCTGTTTACCGCCGCCGATACGACAATGGCAAGGATCCGACCAACAGCGGAAAACGGCTGAATTTCGGCGGCTATGGTTCAGCGACTGGAATCAGGACTCATCCAAATGTTCCACTCGCAACTCGGCCGTTTGGAGTAATTACATGCGGCGTGGCAGGTTCCCAGGAATGCCGCACATGTAACCCGATACCGTTCAGTCACCTTCCCTGACACAACAGTAGCTGGTGCTCTTCCATGGACCTGTCCTGAACAATCAAGTGAAGGCATAGCAGACACGGAGTGGTCCGTCGGCGCATCATTTGCAGAGCTCGGATCTATCGTCCCATGCCTCGTTCGCGCCGCCTTAATGTCGCCATCGTGGCCCCGTCGTTGGGCATTCTCGGAGGCCAGGCCGTTCAAGCCGATCGGCTGCTGACCTATTGGCGCAACGATCCCGACGTGCACGGATGGCTGGTGCCGATCAACCCTGTCCCGCCCGGTCCGCTGCGCCATTTGACGAAGCTCAAGTACATCCGAACGGCGGTCACCGAGCTCACCTACTGGCCGCTGTTGTTCAGCGAGTTGCGCCGGGCGGACGTCGTCCACGTGTTCTCCGCGTCGTACTTCTCGTTCCTGCTGGCCGCGTTACCCGCGGTGGTGGTCGCGAGGCTTCTGGGCAAACCGGTGCTGCTGAACTACCACAGCGGTGAAGCGCCGGACCATTTGCGGAGGTCGGCCATCGCGCGGGCGACGCTCAGGCGCGTCGACGCGAACGCTGTCCCTTCGCGCTTTCTGCACGACGTGTTCGCGGAATTCGGCATCGCCTCGATGATCATTCCCAACAATGTCGACACCGATTCCTTTCGGTTTCGACGGAGGGACCCGATTCGACCCCGCATCGTGTCGACACGGAGCTTCGAGGATCTGTACAACGTCGCGTGCACGCTGCAGGCATTCCGCATCGTGCAGGATCGGTATCCTGATGCGAGCCTGACCCTGGTTGGAAGCGGCTCTCGGGGTGCAGCGCTGCGCCAGCTGACCGCGGAACTGACGCTCGAGCACGTCACATTTGCCGGCCGCGTTCCGCCCGAAACGATGTGGCGTTACTACGCGGATGCTGACATCTACCTGCAGACCCCGGACATCGACAATATGCCGTGCTCGGTGCTGGAGGCATTTGCGAGTGGGTGCGCGGTCGTGTCAACCAATGCCGGTGGCGTTCCGGCAATGTTGACGAACGGCGTCCATGGATTGCTCGTGCCACCTGACGATCACGTTGCTGCCGCGGCCGCGGTGCTGCGCTTGCTGGACGAACCAGGGCTCGCGGCGCGGTTGGCCGATGCGGCCCTCGAGACATGTGCCGGCTACGAGTGGTCGTCGGTGCGCAGCCAGTGGCTGCAGTTGTATCGAGGTATTGCGGCGCCTCCAGCCGTTCCCGCGCCAACACCGGCATGAACGCGGTGTCCATCGTCCGGCGGCTCGTCACCATAGACTCTGACGAGCTGCGTTTTCGTGCCCGCGGCCACACGCGCAGAGTACTGGACCGGTCGCGCTATGCGGTCGCTCGACCGCGCTGGAGCCGCGCGTCGATCGTTCGCATTCTCGACGCCCACACGTCGGCGCACGTTGCCGCGGCGCACGACGCCGCCAGGCGCGGCGATTTCCTCGCGGCCCACTTCCAGGCGCGTCGGTCCGCATGGCCGCTGCACGCCGCGGACATGGATGCCGTGCTGAATCGCATCGCCGGCCGGTTTCCTGCGGCGGCTTCCGATGCAATCGCGCGCGGAAACCGGATTGCCGAGGGCCGTTTCAATCTACTCGGATATCAGGACCTCGAGTTCGGCTCGCCTCCTGACTGGCACCTCGATCCTGTCCACGGCCGGCGCCCTCCCCGACGCTTCTGGACGTCGGTTCCCTATCTCGATCCGGTGTGCGGCGACCATAAGGTGATCTGGGAAATCAACCGCCACCAGCACTGGATTGCGCTCGGCCGCGCGTTCTGGCTCTCTGGGGAGACACGCTATCGCGATCTCTTTGTTCGCGAGCTGCAAAGCTGGATCGCGGCGAACCCGCCGCTGACGGGTATCAACTGGACGAGCATGCTCGAGCTCGCCTTTCGTGCGATCTCATGGATGTGGGCAGTCGAATTTTTCTGCCATGGCGCGGACGGCGACGACGACCCATGGCTCGTCGATCTGCTCCTTGCGCTCGACACCCAGTTGCAACACGTCGTCAACAATCTGTCGCGATATTTCAGCCCCAACACGCACCTGTCGGGGGAAGCGCTCGCGCTCTACGCGGTGTCGCAGGCCTTGCCCGAGCTCCGCACCAGCCGCACGCGGGCGCGTATCGGACGCGACGTCCTCGTAGCGGAAGCCTCGAAACAGATCCGTCCTGATGGCGGACACGTTGAGCTCTCGCCGCACTATCACCGATACTCGACGGACTTCTACTTGCTCGCGCTGCTTGTCGCGCGCGCGTCGGACGACCCGGCCGCGGCGGCGTTCGAACACGCGGCACGGGTCCAGGCGGAGTACTTGCGGACCATCGCCGACGATCAGGGACAGTTGCCGCTGATTGGTGACGACGATGGAGGACAACTGGCTGGATGGTGCGGCACACGTCCGGCCGACGCCAGCGTCACGCTGGGAATCGCCGCGGCTGCACTGCGCGAGTCCGCACTCGCCGTCACGCCGGCACACGAAGAGGTGTACTGGTGGGTCGGGGACACCGTCGACATGCACGACGGCGATTCGCGCTCAGCCTGGCCATCGACGCTTATGAATGCGAGCGGGTACTTCGTATCACGGACACCGGCAGGCGATCACCTGATCTTCGACGCCGGTCCACATGGATTCCTGAACGGCGGGCACGCCCACTCCGACGCGCTCTCGGTCTACCTGAGTGCGCGCGGCCAACCACTGCTCATCGACGCGGGCACCGCTACATACACGATGGATCCAGGTCTGCGCAATCGGTTCCGTTCGACACGCATGCACAACACCGTCGTGTTCAATGGACGCGATCACGCTGAACCCGGCGGTCCTTTCCGCTGGCTCACACACCCGAATGCGCGGCTGCTGTTCGCGCACATTCGCCCTGGTGTTGATTTCGCGGAAGGCACGCACGACGCCTACACGCATGCATCGCACGTACGGTCGGTCCTTGCTCTCGAGGGTACCGGCTGGATCATCGTGGACCACGTGCTCGGCGACGAGGAGGTGGAAGCAGAGGCGTGGTGGCATGTCCACCCGTCCTGGTCGGGGGTGCTCGACCGCACGCTCGCCGTTTCTGAACCTCTTCACCGTATGGATCACGGAGACTGGGCGGTCTACTCCCCTGAGTACGGCCGCATCGAACGCGCGCCAGCAATCTGCGTCGTGAAACGCGGTCGGCCGCCATTCGCGTTCGCGACGTTCATCCCCGCCAATCCCCCTTCGACCGCCACACCGGTGATCAGGCAGCTTCCGGTCGAGGTGGCGCCGCCGGCCGGCTGGGTTGGCAGTGCGTTTCACATCACTGGCACGCCAAACCTCACAATTCTTCTCGCGACTCGCGCCGCGCGAGACAGTCGAACTGGAGGCCCCGAAGCTCTCTGGGGCACGGCCGGCATCCGAACTGACGCCAGAGTGTGCGCTGTGCGGGACGACACGGTGCCGGTGCTCATCGAGGGGCAGACCGCGACCGCCACACCAGTCGTGGCCTCAGCCGTGCATATGCCTCCGGCTCGCGCGTCTTCCTTCACCGGACGGCCATGCAGGTCCTGACTGCTGGCCAAGCCGGAACGTCCGCTCCTGGCAGCGGAAAGGCCATGATGATCAACGTGAGAGCATCAGAAGGCGCAACTCGGAGTCGGTGTGTATGTGCGGGATAGCAGGCTTCGCCGATTCAACATCGTCCGCCGGCGACCGTCCCCTGACGGCGCGGCTCGACGCGGAATTCTCGCTCGTGCACCGCATGTGCGAGGTAATCCGGCATCGCGGGCCCGACGACGAAGGTGTCCACGTCGAGCCGGGGCTTGGCATCGGGATGCGGCGGCTCAGCATCATCGATCTGGCGGGCGGCCACCAGCCGATGCACAACGAGACGCGGACGGTCTGGATCGTCTTCAACGGCGAGATTTACAACTACCGTGAACTGCGGCGCGAGCTCGAGGCGCGCGGGCATCAGTTCTACACGTCGAGCGACACGGAACCGATCGTTCACGCGTACGAAGAATGGGGCGAAGACGCCTTCCGGCGGCTGCGCGGGATGTTCGCCCTCGCCATATGGGACTCGCGGGAGCGCATGCTGCTCCTCGCACGGGATCGCGCGGGGATCAAGCCGCTCCACTACGTGGAGCGCGACGGTCGCGTGTACTTTGGCAGTGAAATCAAATCGCTGCTTGCGGCCGGAGCCGTCGAACCGCGGCTGAACCTCGACGCACTCGATCATTATCTCGCGTTCCTCTACACGCCGCGCGATTCGTCGATCTTCGAAGACGTCAGGAAGCTTCCGCCCGGACACTACCTGCGATGGCGCGGCGGCCGCACAGACGTGCGGCAATACTGGCAGATCACCGATCGGGAAACGTTCACGGGATCGGAGGCTGATGCAGCCGAGCAGCTGCGCGCGGTTCTCGCCGACGCCGTCCGATCGCACATGGTCAGCGACGTGCCGCTCGGGGCCTTCCTCTCAGGCGGCGTGGACTCTTCCGCGGTAGTCGGCATGATGGCGCGCGCGTCGTCGCGTCCGGTCAAGACGTTCTCGATTGGTTTCGACGAGCCGGAGTTCGACGAGCTCGAGCATGCGCGGTCGGTCGCGCGTCATTTCGACACGGACCACCACGAGTTCATCGTCCGTCCCGACGGCCTGTCGATCCTCGATCGATTGATCACGCATTTCGACGAGCCGTTCGCGGACTCGTCGGCGATTCCGACGTGGTACGTGTCGGAGATCGCCCGCCGCCACGTGACGGTGGTGCTCTCCGGTGACGGAGGCGACGAGCTGTTCGGCGGCTACGATCGGTACCTTCCGCATCCTCGCGTCGAGTGGTTCGACCGGCTGCGGATACCCGGCCGACGCGCTGCGGCGAGTCTGCTCTGGCCGCGGCTGCCGCACGGCGCCCGCGGAAAGAATTTCCTTCGGCACGTTGCCAAGGGCGACGACGCGCGGTATCTCGATTCGATCGCTTTCTTCCATGCGGACGAGCGCGCGTCCCTCTACTCGTCGGACGTACGCCGTGAGCTCACCGGCGGTGCCGAACACATACTCGGACACCACTTCGATCGGCTCGCGGGGTTGCCGCTCCACAGCCGCATGATGCGGTTCGATTTCGAGACCTACCTGCCGGAAGACGTGCTGACGAAAGTCGATCGCATGAGCATGGCGCATTCGATCGAATCGCGTGTGCCGCTGCTCGACAACGACGTGATCGAGTTCGCCGCCTCGCTGCCTTCGCATTTCAAGATTCGGGATGGGCGCCGGAAACACGTGCTGAAGGAAGCGCTGCGCCCGTTGCTCCCCGCAGACATTCTCAATCGGCGGAAGCAGGGGTTCGGGATTCCTCTCGGCGTCTGGTTCCGCGGTGGCCTGGCGGACGTGTTCTCGAGCGTGCTCGGCTCGCCGCGAACGCGGCAGCGCGGCTATTTCGAGCCCTCATTCGTCGAGCGGCTCGTTCGCGAACATCTGTCCGGAACGCGCGATCACACACTGCGGCTCTGGCAGCTGCTCGTGTTCGAGCTGTGGCATCGCCAGTACCTCGACGCCGCGACGCCAACGTCACTCGCCGCGCGCGCCTGACATGCCGGTCGTGCGCGCAGAACGCCTGCCTGTCGCCATCTTCATCACGAGCTTCGAGCCGGGTGGCACCGAGCGGCAGATGTCCGAGCTCGTCCGCCGTGTCGATCCATCGCGGTTCGAAGTGCATGTTGCATGTTTTCATCGACGCGGCGCATGGCTCGCGCGCGTCGAACCGTTCGCGGCGTCGCTCGAGGAGTTTCCGATCAGCGGGTTTCACAAGCCGTCGACGGCGCGCGAGCTGATCCGCTTCGCGCGGTGGTGTCGATCACGCGGTATCGCGGTCCTGCAAACGTGCGACTACTACGCGAACATTTTCGGGCAGACCGGGGGCGCTCTCGCACGCGTCCCGCTCCGGATCGCAAGCCGGCGCGACATCAATCCGGGGCGAACACGCGCACAGCTCGCGGTCCAGGCCGCGTCGTATCGACTCGCCCATCAGATCGTCGCGAACTCGGCTGCGGCACGCGACGTCGTCGTCGCAGAAGGCCTGAACGCCAGCCGGGTTCTGGTCATCCCCAATGGGATCGATACCGACAGGTTCGTCGCCGCCCGTCGGCCGCGGCCGGTGCGGACGGTCATAACGGTGGCAAACCTGCGCGCGGAGAAGCGTCACGACGTGCTCCTGCACGCTGTCCAGCTGCTCGTGGCGGCGGGGCACGATCTTCAGTTTCAGTTCGTGGGCGCGGGTCCGCTGCGCGGCGTACTGGAGCGAGAGGCGGCGGCGCGAGGATTGTCGGAACGTGTCACCTTTCTCGGCCACCGCGACGATGTGCCGGCGCTTCTCGCTGCCGCGGACATCTTCGTGCTGCCGTCGGAGAACGAAGCGTTTCCCAATGGTGTGCTGGAAGCGATGACGGCCGGCCTGCCGGTCGTCGCAAACGCGGTTGGCGGCCTGCTTAATCTGATCGACGACGGAACGACGGGCCTGCTCGTGCCGCCATGCGACCCAGCCGCGCTCGCAGAGGCGATCGGGTCCCTCGTCCGCGACGAGCGCCGCGCATGGCGGCTCGGTCAGGCAGCGCAAGAGCACGTTCGCACCCGCTACTCGTTCGACACCATGGTCCGCGGCTTCGAAGCGGTGTATGACACCGCCCCACGGATGAGGCGGTTAAGCAGTGTCCAGATGAGTCGCGCTGCGCCGCGACTGTAACCTCGCACCCCACCCTGAGTCACGGAATGCTCAAGACATCCTCGTTATCACCCGTTATTGGCAGGACGACGCGCCAGAGTGGAGCGGATCGCCACAAATTTCTCGTGCAGTTTCCCATGCGGGCGTGGCACTCCGCTTGCTGAGATGGGGGGCCGTGAACCAGTTCTCACCATCGAGGCGCGTGGACGCCACACGCGCGTCCACGTAGGCATATGTGCGGCATTGCAGGCATTGTCGCAACTGACGGGCTTGATGCGGACGATCGGGCGCGGCTCGCGCCCATGCGGGACGTCATCGCACACAGGGGACCGGACGAAGCCGGCACCTTCGCCGATCAGCACGCCGGGCTGGCGCACCGCCGGCTGAGCATTGTCGATCTCGCAACGGGACAACAACCGCTGTCGAACGAAGACGCCAGCATCTGGGTCGTCTACAACGGCGAAATCTACAACCACGGCGACATCAGGTCCGAGCTGGAAGCCGCCGGCCATCGATACAAGACGCGCTGCGATACCGAAACGATAGTGCACGCGTACGAGCAGTGGGGCGATCTCTGCGTCGAGCGGTTCCGGGGCATGTTCGCGTTTGCGATCTGGGATGCGCCACGTCGACGGCTGCTCCTCGCGCGCGATCGCATGGGCATCAAGCCGCTCTACTGGACCGTCGTCGGAACGCGGCTGCTCTTCGGGTCCGAGATCAAGGCGATTCTCGAAAGCGGCCTCGTGCATCCGGAAGCGAACGAGGACGCGGTCCCCGAGCTGCTCAGCACGAGATACATCTCCGGGACGGAAACGCTCTTCCGCGGCATCCACCGCTTGTTACCGGGGCACCTGCTCGTCTTCGAGCGCGGCGCGGTGACGACGCGGTGCTGGTGGGACATTCCGGTCGGCCGCGACGATGCGTCTGCCCGGCTATCGGACCGCACGGCCGTTGCTGAATTTCGGACCAGGCTCGAGGACGCCGTCCGTACGCGGCTGATGGCCGACGTGCCACTGGGGATGTTCCTGTCGGGAGGCCTGGACAGCAGCGCGATTGCGATGCTGATGGCGGGCATGATCGACCGTCCACTGCAGACGTTCTCGGTCGCCTTCAAGCAGCACGCGTTCAGCGAACTGGATTACGCGCGGCAGGTCGCGCGTGCGATCAACGCTGACGCGCACGAGGTCGTGATCGACGACCATGATTTCTTCGGTGCGCTGCCCCGGCTCGTGTGGCACGAGGATGAACCGATCGCTCACCCGTCCAGTGTCCCGCTCTATTTCGTTTCGCAGCTCGCGAGGTCCCACGTCAAAGTCGTGCTGACCGGAGAAGGCAGCGACGAGTTGCTCGGCGGCTACGGGAAATATTCGCGTGCCCTGATCAACTGGCGCGCGGGCGCCTTGTGGAATGTCGCACCGGACCCGGTCCGCGCGTTCGTCGCCAGGACGCTCGTGCCGCGGCTGCCCCGGCGCGTCGCTCGGTATGCGACCCGCTCGTTCCTGGCGATGCCACGAACGCCCGAGTCGATGTTCTTCGACAACTTCGCCGCGGTAGGACTCCGGCGTCAGGCGTCGCTGCTGGCGCCGCGTCTCGGGGTGCTCGCGAACGAACAGAATGCTTACGCGGCGTCTCGGGCCTACTTCGATGTGCCGAATGGCCACAGCACCGTGCTGGACCGGCTCCTCTACACGGACCTGAAAACGTACCTGGTGGAACTGCTGATGAAGCAGGATCAAATGAGCATGGCAGCCTCGATCGAGAGCCGCGTGCCGTTCCTGGATCACCACCTCGTGGAGTTCGCGGCCGCGCTGCCTCCACGGATGAAACTGCGCGGCTTCACGACCAAGTGGATCCTCCGCCAGGCGGTGCAGACGCTGCTGCCGCAGCAAATTCTCACGCGCAGGAAGATGGGCTTCCCGGTGCCGTTTGCCATGTGGACGCGCGGGACCTGGGGCGATACCGCCCGCGACGTGCTGCTGGATAGCCGCACACGGCAGCGCGGCATCATCGATCCGGTGGCCGTGCGGCGGCTGATCGACGCCCACCAGGCAGGTACGACCGAAGGAGGAGACGCGATCTGGAGCCTCCTCAACCTGGAGCTCTGGTACCGGACGTTCATCGATGGTGACGGTGTCCAGACGTTGTCCGGACCACCGATCGCACGCCGCACCGGAGCGGCGGCGAGGCTCAGGGCGACCGCATGAACATTCTGTGGCTGAATTCGGGATTGCTGCTACCGCTCGACAAGGGAGGCAAGCTGCGCACGTGGCACCTCATGCGCCACCTGGCCCGGCGTCACGACATCACGTACCTGTCCTTTGCGGAACCCTCCGAGATCGCATCCGGCCGGAATCGTGACGGCATGGGCGAGGTCTGCTCGCGACTGGAGACGATCCCCCGCTCGGACGCGGAGAAGGGAACATGGCGCTTCTACGCTGACGCGGCGAAGTACCTCGTCGACCCCGCGCCGTATGCGGTTGCCAAGTACCATTCCCCCGCGTACCGCGCTCGCGTGGAACAACTGCTGGCCACCGATCGGTTCGATGTCGTCATCTGCGACTTCCTGCCGCCCGTCGTGAATCTCCCGGACAGGCTGCCCTGTCCGGCGATTGTGTTCACGCACAATGTGGAAGC
>Ga0136846_1235918_pt1 | contig 14879 bp, 8 predicted proteins | sample HopSoiMetagenom2_FD_96841 | JGI IMG/M metagenome (GOLD analysis project Ga0136846, IMG submission 96841) | Grasslands soil microbial communities from Hopland, California, USA - 2 Assembly 2016 (version 4) | ecosystem: Environmental > Terrestrial > Soil > Grasslands | place: USA: Hopland...
CTGGACCAACGATATTTTCCCCAAGATGCGCCTGTACATGGGCCTGGACAAAGTGGATGTCTCCAAATCCAAAGATGCGGAAATTCTGCTGAAGGAGCATTACTTCCCCGATGCTCCGATCATTCCTGAATCGATGTGGGACACGATTCATCATTGGTACCTGCAAAAAGCGCCCGGCCCCACGAACACTCCCTCCCGCAACGAATTGATTCCGGTTGGCCTCAAGCTTTTCAAAATAGAGCCGCCCCGTTTCCGGCGTTCTAAACCCCTCACCACGCTCGTTTCGATCGACCAGAAGGACCACGGCATTTTTACTTGCGATGCCAATCAGCAATCGCTCGATCTGCTCGGCTCCACCTGTGATCTGCGCGCCTCTTTTCCCGTGGGCAATATCATTACCAGCATGCAACAGACGGATCGCGGCTTTCTCCTCGGTTGTATCGGCCATTTCTTTCCCACAGAAGACCGGCGCGGGCAGGTTATTTTTTTGGAGAAGGGAACCAATGGACTGACGCGGAAGGTTCTCTTCAGCGAATTGCCGCGCATCGCGAACATTGAAGTGGGCGATTTCAATGAAGATGGCAAACCCGACTTCGCACTCTCGATGTTCGGATTTCTGACCGGCCGCTTTTCCTGGTTCGAGAATCTCGGCAACGACCAGTACAAAGAGCATGAAATCCTCGACAAGCCCGGCGCGCTCAAAGCCGTTGCGTACGATTTCAACAAGGATGGCCATCTCGATCTCGCGGTCCTGTTTGGGCAGGCCATCGACGGCATGATTCTTTTCCTGAACGACGGTAAAGGAAACTTCACGCAGAAGATTGCCTTTCAACGCCCGCCCACCTGGGGTCATTCCTATTTTGAACTCGCTGATTTCAATCACGATGGCGAAATGGATTTCCTCGTCACCAATGGCGACAATGGCGATTACGAGTCGCCCCCGAAACCGTATCACGGCGTCCGGATCTATCTGGCCGAAAAGGGCGAATACAAAGAAGCCTTCTTTTATCCGATGCACGGCGCCTTCCATGCTGTTGCGCGCGACTTTGACGGAGATGGCGATCTGGACATTGCCGCGGTTTCGTTTTTCCCGGATTACGAGAAGTCTCCGCGCGAAAGCTTTGTCTATCTGGAAAATAAAGGCGGCATGAAATTCGAAGCTTCTACTTTCCGTGAATGCATCGCTGGCCGTTGGCTCACCATGGATGCAGGCGACATCGATGGTGATGGAGACATCGACATTGCTTTGGGTTCCCTCGTCGAAATGCCCACCACCGTTCCGCCCGAGCTTAAAAAGATGTGGGAAGAAAGGAGCCCTTCGGTGCTGATTTTAAAAAATCAATTGAAGGAAAATGCCGCCAAATCGCCGCCCTAGGGGCGTCCGCTTCTCATTTTCCTTCGGCGCGGAATTCGGCTAAGTTGGCCCCATGAGTGTAGCGGAGACAGTCCTTCTATTGGCCAAACAGGCCAAAGCGGCTTCCCGTGTGCTCGCCAATTTGAGCACCGACGCGAAAAACCGCTGCCTGCTGGCAATGGCCGACGGCCTGGAGGGGCATAAGGATGAGATCAAAGCCGCCAATGCGAAGGATATGGAAGCCTCCGTGGCTTTCGGCTTGAGCGCGGCGATGCAGGATCGTCTCCGCCTCGATGAGAAGCGCATTTCAGCCATGGCCAGGGGGCTGCGGGAAGTGGCGGCGCTCGCCGATCCTGTTGGCCGCGTGCTCGACGAGCGCGTCCGTCCCAATGGGTTGAAATTGCGCAAGGTTTCAACACCGATCGGCGTGGTTGTCATCATCTACGAATCGCGCCCGAACGTAACGGCCGACGCCGCGAGCCTTTGCTTCAAATCCGGCAACGCGACGATTCTTCGTGGCGGCAAAGAAGCGATTCATTCAAATAACGCCATTGCCGAAATCATGATTCAAGCCGCGAAGGCCGTCTTGCCGGAATTTCCAGAGCACGCGATTCAAGTCGTTCCCACAACCGACCGCGAAGCGATTAAGGAATTGTTGTCCCTGACACAATACATCGATTTGTGCATGCCTCGCGGCGGCGAAGGACTGATTCGCGCCGTCACCGAATGCTCCAAAGTTCCCGTCATCAAACATTACAAGGGCGTCTGCCATGTTTACGTCGATGACAAAGCCGATTTGAAAATGGCTGAGGAGATTGTCCTCAATGCCAAGGTGCAGCGGCCCGCTGTTTGCAATGCCATGGAAACGTTGCTGGTGAATGCGAACGTCGCTCAAAAATTTCTGCCGCAGATCACACGCAGGCTGAAGGAATACCGCGTGGAGATTCGGGGTGATGAGGCGACTTTTAATGCGGTAAAAGATCTCGCCAACGAAGTGAAATTCAAGCCCGCCACTGCTGCTGACTATTCGACCGAGTACAATGATTTCATCATGAACGTCAGGGTGGTCAACGGCGTCGCGGACGCGGTTGACCACATTAACCAGTTCGGTTCGGCGCACAGTGACAGCATCGTCACTTCGGATGAGGGCCGGGCCAGGAAGTTCCTGGCTGAAGTCGATTCAGCCACGGTTTACTGGAATGCTTCGACCCGCTTCACCGATGGCGGCGAGTTCGGCATGGGCGCTGAAATCGGGATCAGCACGGACAAGATCGGCGCGCGCGGTCCGATGGGCCTCGAGGAATTGACCACCTATAAATGGCTCGGTTTTGGGACGGGGCAAATTCGGGCTTGATGAAATTAAATCCTGAAGCAGCCGCGGATTTTGTTCGCTCTCGTATCCCGGGAAAAGGCTTGTTCGCCGGAATGGATTGGCGAATTTCGCCGGCGCCGTTTCCAATTGAGAAAAGATTGGTTGGTGAATTTGAAAAGCTTGGGCGGACTCTGCTCCAGTTCAACAAAGCAGTTAATCAAGTCTATCGCAAGAGCGTAGAGGGCAAACTCCCGCCGTGGGTGGCAGATTACCTGGATCGCGGTAAACCGGAGCAAATTCTGAGTTGGCAAAGATCGGCGCGCTTCAAATCTGAAGTGCCACGAGTGATTCGCCCCGATATTTTATTGACCGACGACGGATTTAAAATCACCGAACTCGACAGCGTTCCCGGTGGGATTGGCCTGACCGCGTGGCTCAATGAAACTTATTCCGAGTTGAGGGAGCGCGGGCAGGACTTCGCCGAAGTGATCGGCGGTAAAACGGGAATGCGGAAGGGTTTCGCTTCCATTTTTCCATCTGACGGAAAAGTTCACGTCGTCGTCTCGAAAGAATCTGAAACATACGTGCCCGAAATGGAATGGATCAGCGAAGCCATCGACCCGGGACGCTTTAAAGTGCGCGACTCGCATTTCAAAGATTTCCAGCCGGGCGATAACGTTTATCGATTCTTTGAATTGTTTGATGTGCCAAACGTCAAGAATGCCTGGCAAATTTTCGATTCCGCCGAGCGTGGCGATCTATTTGTTACCCCCGCGCCGAAAGCTTTCCTGGAAGAGAAGATGCTCCTGGCCCTGCTTTGGAACCGCAATTTGTGGGACGTGTGGCGGCAGGAACTTGGAGAGTCATTCGCCCGGAAGTTGCACCAGGTTGTGCCCTACTCCTGGGTGATCGATCCAACCCCGCTCCCGCCGCAGGGTGCATTTCCAGAATTGAATCTGAGCGATTGGACACAGCTTAAAGCGCTTTCACAAAAGGAACGCGACCTGATCTTGAAAGTCTCCGGCTTTTCCGAAAGGGCCTGGGGCGCCCGTGGCGTTTATCTCGGGAGCGATATGCCGCACACCGACTGGAGCGAGGCGGTCGATATCGCCATTCAAGCCTTCCACAAAAGTCCTTTTGTGCTGCAACGCTATCACAAGCCGAGAGTCGTCGAAATGGATTGGTGGGATTTCGAAACCGGAAAGTTGAACAAGATGGAGGGACGCGTCCGCCTCTGCCCTTATTATTTCGTTGAAGGCAAAGGCGATTCCCAACGCGCAAGACTCTGCGGGATTCTGGCGACGATCTGCCCCGCAGACAAAAAAATCATTCACGGCATGCGCGATGCAATACTGGCGCCAGTAACTGTCATTTAGCTTGTAACGGCTATTCGGGGAATGAAGTTAATCGAATATATACTGCTGGCGTTGACCTCGCTCTTTGTCATCGTCGACCCGATCGCTACGGTGCCTGCATTTCTCGCCATGACCCCGAACGATTCGCCAGCGGACCGCGAGAGAATGGCGCGACTGGCCTCAATAGTTGCGGCCGGAGTTTTGATCTTTTTTGTCATTGCCGGACAGGGCCTTTTTCATTTTCTGGGTATCACCATATCCGCGTTCAAAATCGCGGGAAGCATCGTGTTGCTGTTGATCGCGATGGATATGTTGCGCGCGCGGCGTTCGCCGGTGCAGGAAACTCGCGAGGAAAAAGATGAAGGCGCGGAGAAAGAGGACATTGCTATCACCCCACTGGCTGTGCCGATGCTCGCGGGGCCGGGAGCAATTTCCACTTCCATTCTGTTAAAAACTCAGGCGCCAGGTTTCGAGTACACTCTGGCGCTGATCGGCTGTATTCTGCTGATTTTTTATGTCGCCTACCTGATTCTTCGTTTCGGGGCGCTCCACGGGGCGCGCTTTCTGAGTCCGATCGCGATGAGAATCACCACGCGGATCATGGGCCTGCTCCTGGCGGCGCTGGCAATCCAGTTTATTCTCGACGCCGTTGCCGAGCAGAAGACGAAGTTGTTTTATCCAATCGAGGCGGTCAGCACTAACTCACCGCCTGAAATAAAAAGTAAAGCCCGATAAGAACTACAATCGGGATCAAATAGGCTGCGGCCGGCTTCGCCCCACTCAGGCCCGCCGGTTTCGGTTTGCTTGCTTCAGGCACAGAGAAGCTGCGCCAATACCTCAATGGCAAGAGGGCCATCCCGATAAAGACGACTTGAAGACAATCGTAGAACACTAACCACTTGAACGCTTGGTCCATGAAGCCGTACGAGTGGAGACCCACACCGAGCATGTTTACGCCAAACCAAGAGAAGGATGTCACAATATTGCCGAAAAGGCACATCGCCATTAATCCACGTTCGCGGATCATTCCTCCCCACCGGGCGTGAAGAACGACGGCACACCAAATCACAATGAGAAGCGCCCCATTTTCCTTGGGGTCCCAACCCCAGAAGCGGCCCCAGGATTGGTCGGCCCAAATCCCTCCGAGGATAGTTCCAACAAAACTAAAAAGCGTGGCGAAGCAGAGAATGCCGTAAACCATTCGAGGAACTGCCTTCGCCGCCTTTTGCGAAAGGTTCGTCGTCAGAACGCCCCGGAGAACATATTTGGTTGCCAGCGCACCGGCCAAAAACATCGAAGCATATCCCAAAGTGATTACAACCACATGCGTGGCGAGCCAGAAGTTCGTGTCGAGCACGGCCCGCAACATTTCCATCGTGTCTCCGCCGAGCGCCAGATTGTGAGCAATAATCAGTGTGATAACTCCGATGGCAGAAGCGGTGACCACGCCAATGCCATCTTGCCAGAACCTTTCCAGCATGCAGCCCAGAACGACAGCACCCCAACCGACAAAAATCGCCGAGCTGTAAAGATTTGTCACAGGCGGCCTTCCTTCCAGATGCATGCGGAAAATCAGGCCCGAGGTATGGAGAATCAGTGCCAGTAACGCGAGATATACCGAAGTCCGCCGAAGCCAGGGCGCTAAATTGAACCAGAACGCGCAGCCGAACAGGAACGCGAGCAGATAAATTGAGATGCTCTTAACAAATGGTTCGTAGTGATTGAAGAAAGTTTCCTGCGCTCCTTTGCTCACCTGCTTCGGAAAATTGTGCGCAAGCCAGTTTTTGTATTCCACCAGGGAGGCGTTAAAATCCCCGGGTTGATTTTCGGCGTAGGCATCCCCAAGCTTTACGTACGCCCATACTGGAGGTTCGATCCTGGCGTCCATGAGACTGCCGCCAATCGTCATCCACCCGTCCGGATTCTCTTTTGGATCTTCGGGCGGAATAACCATCGGATAGCCGATCTTCGCGAGCATTTTGTAACGTTCCATGTACTGCATCACCAATTGGAGGTCCTGCTCATTATGTTGTTGCCCCGCTTCTTTTTGTTTCAGTGCGGCAGCCGCCGGCGCGAGCGAAGCCTGAAATCCCTGGAGCTCATCCGCGAAGCTCCCGGTGTTTTGAGGGCGCAAACTGTTCTTTACTCGAAAATAAAGATTCAGCCCGAACTGCAGTTTCATGAGTCCCTTTTCGAAAGGAGTTCGCAGTTCCTCTTTATCCTTGGTCCTTTTAAGGATTCGGTCTGCCTGTGTTTCGACTTCATCCACGCCATCCCGCAGTTCATTAAAAGAAAAATATTTTCGTTCCGCCGGTAGTTTCAGCAACGCCAGCACTTCTCCATTATCGATTCGAAAGATGTAACGTTTGTCGGCTTCTGTCGGGCGTGTCATCGTCTCCAGCAGCCATTCGGTGGCGCTCATCGTCGGAACTTTGGCCAGATCGAAAAAACCAAGCTCCTCCTGCGGTTTGTCGGTGAGCAGGACAGTCCCTTTGCCGCGAAGGACCAGCAGTGTATTACGGGCGACAGAATCCATCGGCTGAATGCGCCCGTTTAGCAGGACCGGCAGCTTGGCGAATTCGTTGATGTTGAATTCGCTCTTCACTTTCTTATCCTTGACGCCACCGATCACCCATAAGGCCATGACGATCGCCACAACCCAGGGCACCCATTTCTGCCATTTTTTTTCTTCGTTTTTCATGCCGGCCTTCTTCGGGAAAATTTGACGAGATGCGATAGAAATTGAATCAGCAAGCCGGCTCCGACCATCGTGCAGGCGACATACGGAGTGAGCCAGCTCGGATTGCGAACTACCTGGAGAATCGTAACCGTATCACCGGGTTCGAACCCGGCCTGATAGTAAGTCTCGCCGTTGTAGCGCAATGGATTGTTCATGTAAATCTTCACTTCGCGATCCTCCTGTTTTTCAGGATTAATCAATTCCACGCGGCTCGCGAAATTTTTCGGAATATCCGTGCCGGCATAACGGTCGTGCGTGAAATTCTTCAAGGAAATCGTGTAATCCTTGTAAAAACGCATCGGCCGCATGGCTAATTCGTACATATGTCCCTTATACGAGAACTGTGGAGGCTCAGTAAAATCCGGCTTTAACTGCCCTCCAAAATTTTTCATGACGGTAGCGACCAGCTTATCTTCCGTGATCCAATTGGAAACGGGGAAAACTCCCTTCGAACCTTCATCGGTGACAATTTCGACCGTCGTTGCGGGAATATTTCGATCGTCCATCGCCGTGGCGAGTTTCTCCTGAATGAAATTAACAGTTCCGTTTTTCGCCGGACGCGGCTCGGAATTTTCGTAGAAAGACTGGACCTTCAGTCTGAAGGGCAGATTCTTGTCCGAGATTTCCTTGCGGTGCGCGAGGACGCTTTGCGGAATGGCAACCACCAAATCCGTCTTCGGGTCGGTTTTATCGATCACAGCCAATTCGGCATAGCGAGCGCTTTCCGAATAATTCCTGCTTGAGCCTTCCTCGATGGCCATGAAACTTTCCACCTGGAACAACTGCGTAAAAAGTTGCCCAACCAAAAGAAGAATCAATCCCGCGTGGATCACGAAAATCCCTAATTTCTTTTTGCTTAACTCGAATCGCTTGAGATGCGCCGCAATCAAGTTGAGCAGCAAAACACCGCCAATCAGATAACCACCCGGATAAACCGGTACCCTCCACGAAGCGCCTTCGGGTCGCCACCAAACAAGAAAGCTCCCGAAGAAATCATGCTGCACGACGTAAAGGCCCCATTTGACCTGCGCAAGCGTGCCGATAAATACCAAGCCCAACGCCAGGGCCAGGCACAGGACCGTAAGCCGAAGCGAAGTCAAAACATTTACGATTTTTGTGGCCATGGAATCACTTAATATGCGCTCTTAACGAATTGAATGAAAGCGTTCTTTTCCTTTTCCACCACCGCTTCATCGCCCAGTAATTTATAAAACCAGGTTTCATCAGTTCTTGGAACACCCAGGGCGACCATCCGGGCGGGCTTGCCCGTCCTCGCATTCGTTCCTTTAATATCAACAACATAGGCCGTTTTGCCGCCAATTTCCACAGAACTCGCACTGCTGTCGCCCTCACCCGCCGGTGGCAGCCCGAGTTGATTACGCCAGCGACTGATATTGGCCGCTTGTCCTCCCGCTTCACCGGGAAATTTGCTGATCGTCACGTCCGCTTCCGCGCCTTGCTCGGCGATGTGGTAGCTCGCCAGCAGCATCGGCCCCGGTGTTTTTTCCAGCCAATTTTGCGGCACTTTCCATTTTGGCAGATCGGCCGAAGCGGGAATCTTTTTTGAATTGGTGCTCACCGGCTTCTCGGCCAGGGCGAGTTGCGGCGCGGGAGCGCTGAAATGCAATGATTTGACGAATTTCAGAAAATTCGGCTTTTGCTCTGAGACCAGAGAATCTTCTCCACGCATTTTGATGAACCAGAGCATCTCATCGTGCGGGGCGACGACGCCGATAACACGCGACTTGAGTTTGTCGCTGCCTTTAGGAGCGGCTCCCGACATCTCATAAAGATTTCCGGAACCCGCGGTCCCCGCTTCCACCTTTTGCCGCTGCTGCTCCAGATCAGTCGCATTCAACGGTTCCAACCCGACTTCCTGACGCCAAAAGTTAACCGCCTGATTCTCGATGTCGTTCCCTTGGGGAAGCGGGATGACGACCACTTCGGCCATCCGCCCATCATCGGAAGTGATTTGAAACGAAGCCACGCGCATCCGGTCTGGCTTCTGTTCCTTCCAGCCCGCCGGCAATTCCCAATGAACCTGCGGAGCCGGAGCGGCTTCCATTTCATCGCCGTGGTTGTGGCCCGCGTTGGTATCCTCCTTCCCGGCGAGACCCGGGTGCGAACCTGTTTCTTCCTTCGCGATGCGATAGGTTTTGATGTCGCGCTCACCGCCGCAGCCTACAAGGAGGATGGACGAGGTGATCGCGGACAAAGTGACCAAGAAACGAATCATAGTATTAACTCACCAGCCTGGCTGTGCTCGATTCGACGAATTGAAACGGGACATTATTCCTGGAGCGTCAGCCGCCAGTTCCTAAGAACAGGCTTACGATAACGCTCGTGAATAATTTCACAAGCCGCGAGTTCCGGTAATGGTACACTGTACCACTACCCGAGTTCCGCCCGCTAAAGAACAGAAACGCCTCGGCGTAGGCCTAATAGTCATACAGTCCCGCGTCCCGTCCGTAACCGCTCCCCATTCCTCCCATACCCGTTCCATCCTCGTCGTCGCCAAACATCCCGCCCATCAGATCGCCCAGGTCAGCTTCTATCTTTTCCGGATCTTCCCCTTTCTCGAGACGTTTGATAGCGATGTCCATTTCTTTGGGAACAGCTCCGGACGGCATCACCTCTTTCATTTTTTTCATCATCTGAGCCATGTGCCGGGGGTTGTTCTCGTCCATGCTTGCCATGTCGCGCTCCAGTTCGCTCATTGCCCGGGCGATCTTCGGATCATCGAAGTCCGGCATTGGCCCCTCCGCTTCCGCCCCGTCACCGACCCCGGCAGCTTCCTCCAATCCTTTAGTCATGGCGAACCGGCTCATCTGTTTAGAAAGTTTTTTGTTCCCGCACTTCGGGCAAGTCGGGCTGTGGTCGGGATTCACTCGCTTTGAGAGAAAGCTGTAAATCTTTCGGCATCTCGGACACGCAAACTCGTAAATCGGCATGGCAACAGAATGTAAAAAGGAAGCCTCATTTGGCAAGCAAAGGCACGGCCTGTGTAAAGGATTTTGACAAGAACAGACAGTTTAGCCCTTAGTTTGGATTCTTTCACCAGATTAGGGGCAACCCAGAAGCACGCTCGGACGAAACAGGTGAATTCAATGCAAGTTTCTCCGCCTGAATAGGCTCAGACCAAAATACCTTCGCAGGCCTTTTGTCGAGGGCTTATCGACGGACGCCTTTATGTACCTGGGGACTATCGCTGGTATGTGAGGTGCTTGAATCCGAGACTTTATGCGTTCTCTGGCGAGAGCCGGAATACTCGGCTGTGTCGCGATCTCTGCCATGCTTTTTACTGTCACGGCAGGGAATCGGGAGGTCGTGCCCGGACGAATCCTCCTGAAGGTGAGGCCCGGAGTTGGGCGAGAGGCCTTCAGGACTGAACTGCAGAATTACCATGCCGTGGAGGAGAGTGAAATTTCGGGAGCGGCGGTCAAGATTCTGCGCGTCCCTGAGCAGAAATGGGCGCGGGTGCTGGAAATCCTGAGCAAACATCCGATGGTGGAGTTTGCTGAACCCGATCATCTGCTCCCGCCCGAGATCACACCCAACGACACTTATTACAATCTGCAATGGCAGCTTCCGAAAATCGCCGCGCCCGCCGCCTGGGACGTGACGAGGGGGAGCAGCAACATTGTCATTGCTATCATCGACACGGGAGTGGAAGGCGGCCATGCCGACCTTGTGAATCAGTTGGTGCCGGGTTGGAATTTTTACGACGGAAACTCGGACACAACGGATGTCTATGGTCATGGAACCGCGGTCGCGGGAACCGCAGCCGCAAGCTCGAACGACGGGCAGGGTGTCGCCGGAGTGGCTTGGAATTGCAAAATCATGCCGTTGCGGGTGACCGATACATCCGGCCTTGCATTTGAATCCACGATTGCGAGTGCGCTCACCTGGGCGGCCGATCACGGCGCCCGCGTGGCCAATATCAGTTTTCGCGCCTCGAACAGCTCCAGTGTCCGGAGTGCCGCCCAATACTTTCAGAACAAGGGAGGCGTCGTCACCGTGTCTGCTGGCAATGACGGAATTTTCGACACTGCGGGAGACAATCCTTACGTGCTGACGATCAGCGCCACCGATTCAAACGACCAGATTGCTTCCTGGTCAAATACGGGCAATAACGTCGATCTGGCAGCGCCAGGGCAGGATATCGTCACCACTTACGAAGGAGGATGGTACGGGTACTGGTCGGGCACATCCTTCTCTGCACCCATTGTCGCAGGCGCGGCAGCTTTAGTGCTTTCAATCAATCCTGGATTGAGCGGGGTTGAAGCGGCGAATGTCTTGAAACAATCGGCTGACGACCTTGGGGTCGCAGGCTACGATACGACTTACGGCTGGGGAAGGCTCAATGTCAGCAAGGCAGTGAACCTCGCCTTCAGCAAAACCACCAATACGGCACCGACAATTTCATCCATTGCTGATCAAGTGATCAATGAGGATGCCTCGCCAAGCGCGATTGCTTTCACAATTGGGGATGCCGAAACCGCTCCCTCGAATCTGTCACTTTCAGCGAGTTCCTCCAATCCGGCTCTCGTTCCGAATAGCGCGATTGTGTTTGGAGGAACCGGAACAAGCAGGACCGTGCAAATCACGCCGGCCGCGAATCAGTTCGGGACCGCCACGATTAGCATAACGGTAAGTGACGGGGCGTTATCAAAAAGCATTTCTTTTCTCCTCACCGTCAATTCTGTTAATGACGCTCCGACCATTTCGACAATTCCGAGCCAGCAAGTAATCACTGGCCAGACGCTCGGCCCGATTCCTTTTAGTATTTCCGACGTGGAGACCGCAGCGGCGAGTTTAACCCTGACCGTCGGAACATCTAATCCGAACCTGGTTCCCTTATCCAATATTGTTTTAGGCGGGACGGGAACGGATCGGACCATCCGGTTAAGTTCGGTTTCAGGATTAGCTGGCACAGCTCTTATTACGCTTACCGTGAGCGATGGCACCCTTGTCACAGCCATTTCTTTTTCGCTCACCGTTCTGGCGAATCCTACGCTGCCCGCGGCACTCACGGATGCCGGCGGAGTAATCATAAGAATCGACAGCACCACCCAGGGAAACTGGCAGGGCGCTTACGGGAATGAAGGGCAAATTCTCGCCGGCGATTTCGCCACCCTTCCGGGTTACGCAACGGTTAACCTTAACGGAAACACCGAGTCAGTCTGGAATGCCAACAGCATCGCCGCTGCCGCTTTACAACGGGTCGGCTTGCCTGGGCGGGTCGCCGCTTGTTGGAGCGCAAGCACCAGTCTGGATATCAAGTTCAGCTTTCTCGATACCAATTACCATCGGCTGACTTTTTACTTCCTGGACTATGATGCCGCTGGCCGGCAGCAAACGATCAATATTTTCGATTCAAATACAGGAGCCCTGTTGCAAAGCCGAAATGTGAGCGGTTTCCAGCAGGGGGTTTATCATAGCTATGATCTCAAAGGCAATGTGACGATGAAGGTCCGCGGAGTCGTTGGGACGCCTGTATTGAGTGGGATATTTTTTGGGTCGCTGAAAGACACGAGGACCGTCGCGCCGGTGCTCACACCAGCTACCGGGTCGACTTTGACCGCCGGACAAGCCATTTCCATGACCTCTGCGACTTACGGCGCGACCATTCGTTACACCGTTGATGGAAGTACGCCCACCGGTAATTCAACTCTTTACATTGGGCCTATTACCCTGAATTCCAGCGCTACAGTTAAGGCGATCGCCACGCGCTCCGGTTTACTGGACAGTTTTGTTGCCGGTGCCAGCTACTCAGTGCCTTCACCGTTGCCCCCATCCACTCTCAAGGGCGCGCCCGCTTCGATGACTCAAATCAATCTCACTTGGACAGATGATTCCACGAACGAAACCGGATTTAAATTGTTCAGGAAAAACACGGCGAACGGTACCTATTCCTTAATTGCCGCATTGCCAGCCGATAGCACCTCTTATACGGATAGCGGGTTGAATTCGGGCAGCGGATACTTTTATGCTCTCTCTTCATATAATAGTTTTGGGGACTCGCCGATTTCCGAAACCACGGCAAATACCCTGGCGCAGCCTGCGGGAGTAATCATTCGCATCGACGGCACCACCCAAGGAAATTGGCAGGGGAGCTACGGGAATGAGGGCCAAATAATTGCCGGCGATTCATCCGCGATTCCGCCGTACGCCACGGTCACACCTCTAACGAGCACCGACTTGGTCTGGGATGCAAACAGTGCCGCCTCAGCCGCTTTACAGCGTGCAGGGACGGCAGGACGCGTTGCGGCCTGCTGGACTGCGAGTACCAGTCTGGATATAAAATTCAGCTTCACCGATCCGAATTATCATCGAGTTACTTTTTACTTCCTGGACTATGATGCATCTGGCCGGCAGCAGACGATTAATTTTTTCGATTCGAACAGCGGAGCGCTCCTCTCCAGTCGTAACGTGAGCAGCTTTCAGCAAGGGATCTACCACACTTACGATCTTAAGGGAAATGTCACTATGAAGGTTCGTGGCGTAGTCGGAACACCAGTGGTCAGCGGGATTTTCTTTGGGTCCTTGAAGGATGCTCAGGTCTGGGCTCCCGTAATGACTCCGGGCAGCGGCTCCGTTTTAGCCGGTGGTCAAGCTATTTCCATGACCTCTGCGACTTACGGCGCGACCATTCGTTACACCACGGATGGAACCACGCCCAACGCCAACTCTCTGCTCTATTCCGGGCCGATTCCGCTTAGTTCCAACACGACAATAAAAGCCGCGGCAGTGCGATATGGCCTGGTCGATAGTTTTGTCACTACGGCCAGCTACTCGGTGCTCTGACGTTAGAAGATTCGCGCGCGCGCCAAGCGCTTGCAGTTCCCAATATCTCAGGATCGGCTTGCGAAAAGGCACGCATCGGGATAACCATTCCGCACGCCAATGAAATTACGGTCATCATTTCTCGCCCTCCTGCTTTTTGCTCTGCCTAATAGTAAACAGGCTAAAAGTGCCGAATTGCCGGAGGGAGCCTCCAGATACGAAATTCCCGCGACAGACGAAGGGTTGCCCGGGGCGGGGCCAATTCGCCGCTACGATTGGTTTCGAAAACTTTGGGCGCAGAAGCGAAGTGCCTGGGCGGAGCGGGTGAACCAGGACAAAGGCGCGCTTGTCTTTCTCGGCGATTCGATCACTCAGGGGTGGGGCGACGATATCGGCGGGAGTTTTCCAGGTGTGAAAGTGGCGAACCGCGGCATCAGCGGCGATACGACGCGTGGCGTGTTGATTCGTTTAAAAGAGGATGTCCTCTCACTGGATCCTGCGGGAATTGTTTTGTTGATCGGAACCAATGATCTCGAAGAAGGCGCTGACCCTGAAACAATCGGGTCGAACCTCAAGTTGATCCTTTCCGACATAAAAAAGCACGACGCCAAAACGCCCGTCATTCTTTGTCAGGTATTTCCCAGCAGCGCCACGAAGAAACGTCCGGCCGAAAAAATTAAAAAAGTGAACGAGCTCTACGCTGCTGCAGTAAAGGGCGATCCGCAGATCACTCTCGTCGAAACATGGCCACTCTTTGCAAATGCCGAAGGCGACGCCAGAGAAGAAGAATTTCCCGACCTGCTCCATCCAAACAAGGAAGGGTATGCCAAATGGGCCGCTGCAATTCGTCCGATTCTGGCCACGCTGGGTTTTGTTGAAACGGAGCCTGATAATTTCACGCCGGAGCCCGGCTTCGTCAGTCTTTTCAACGGCCGTGATCTTACCGGCTGGGGTTTTGTCACGAACAAGTTTGATGCCAGCGCGGTGAGCAGCGACGGCCGATATGTTGCGAAGAACGGACGTATCATTGTGACCACCCCGCCGGAAGGCCGCAGAGTCGAAGCCATGTGGACAACGCGCCAGTTCCCGAAAGATTTTACGCTTAAGCTGGAATTCCGCGCGACACCCAATGCCGACAGCGGAGTTTTTATTCGGAAGCCGCAGCTCCAATGCCGCGACTACCTGCTGGCCGGTCCCTACAAAACGCTCACGAAATATAAAGCGCAGGATTGGAATGAAATGGTTGTGATTGTGAAAGACGGCGCCGCCTATTGCACCTGTAATGGCGAAGTCCTCGAAGAAGCACTTAAAGTTCCGCCTACCGGCCCAATC
>Ga0136846_1220299_pt1 | contig 14876 bp, 14 predicted proteins | sample HopSoiMetagenom2_FD_96841 | JGI IMG/M metagenome (GOLD analysis project Ga0136846, IMG submission 96841) | Grasslands soil microbial communities from Hopland, California, USA - 2 Assembly 2016 (version 4) | ecosystem: Environmental > Terrestrial > Soil > Grasslands | place: USA: Hopland...
GCGGCCGCCCGAGTCGGACGCCACCGAGCGCCCGCCGCGGGACCGCCTCCCCTCCGCCTGCATGACCCGGTGCGCACGCGGCTCCTCGCCGGAGGGGAGTGCCGGCAGATGAACACTGATGGGAATACATGTCAAGGACTATTTTCTACAATTTTTCCCAAGATCCTTGCCGCTCCTTCCACCGTCATGGCCGGGCTCGGCCCGGCCATCCACGCCTTTGCGTCCACACGCGCGAGGAGACCCGACATGAGCTCGACCCAACCAGGGCAAAGTCGTGGATGCCCGGGCCAAGCCCGGGCATGACGAAGGGGGGTGGCCAATCTGGTAGCCGAACGGGAGAGGTTGGAGTCCTACTCCCCCCATCTGAGCGCGGCGGCGGCTCCGGCGGTGCCGATGACGGCGGCGGCGAGCGACAGCGCCGCGAGGATCAGGAAGGGCGTCGCAAAGGGCACGGTGCCGCCGAGCGCCGCGTTCGCGGCCGAGACCCCGAAGATCAAGGTCGGAACCATCAGCGGCACGACGAGGATCGCAAGGATCAGCCCGCCGCGGCGGATGCCGCTCGTGAGAGCGGCGCCGGTCGCGCCGATGAAGGTCAGGGCCGGCGTGCCGACGAGGAGCGTCGCAACCATCGCGGCCATGCCGGGCGGCGTCAGCGCGACGAGGAGGCCGAACAGCGGCGAGGCGAGGGCGAGCGGCAGCCCGGTCGTCAGCCAATGGGCGACCGCCTTCGCCAGGACGACGAGCTCGAGCGGCAGCGGGCTCTGGCGCAGAAGGTCGAGCGAGCCGTCCTCCTCGTCGGCCTGGAACAGCCGGTCGAGGCCGATGAGGGTCGCGAGCACGGCCGAAAGCCACAGCACCGCCGGCCCGATCCGGGCGAGGAGGTTGAGATCGGGCCCGAGCGCGAACGGCACGATGGTGACGATCATCAGGAAGAAGACGAGCCCGAGCGCGCCCGACCCGCCGACCCGGGCCGCGAGCCTGAGATCGCGAGCGACGAGCGCGAGGAAGGCGCGGGTCATTTCCCCTCCCCCTTGTGGGGAGTCCGCTCGATCCTCAGCTCGCGCGCACCCGCGATGGGCAGCGCGGCGTGCGTCGCGGCGACGATGAGGCCCCCTCCGGCGAGATGCGTCCGCATCAGCCCGGCGAGCGTCTCTTGCGCGGCGGCGTCGAGCGCCGCGGTCGGCTCGTCGAGGAGCCACAAGGGGCGGCGCGCGACGAAGAGGCGGGCGAGCGCCACGCGCCGGCGCTGGCCGGCCGAGAGATAGGCGACGGGAAGGCGCGCCGCGTGCGCGAGTCCCACCGCCTCGAGCGCCTCGCCGGGCGTCGCCGCCTCCTCGCCGAGAAGGTCGCGGGCGAAGGCGAGGTTCTCGGCCGCGGTCAGCGCCCCTTTGAGGGCGTCGCGATGGCCGACGAGATGGAGCGCCTCCGCGAGCGGCCGCTCGCCGATGCCGTCGGCCCGGACCGTACCCGCGTCCGGCCGCAGCTGGCCGGCGAGGATGCCGAGCAGGCTCGACTTGCCGGCGCCGTTGCGGCCGGTGACGACGAGCGCCTGCCCTTCGTCGAGCGCGAACGACAGGCCCTCGAAAACGAGCCGCCCGGAGCGGCGGCAGGCGAGGTTCTCGACGGCGATCCGCACCCGGCGGCCCCCTGCGGCAAGCGCAAATCGCAACAGCCCGGACCCGTGTAGCGGGCGCCTTCGAAATGATCTATACCGCGCCCGGCTGCGCCGCGCGCTACCCGACGTCCAAACCGTCCCGCGCGCATCGAAACGTCCGGGCACCCCCGGGGCGGCGCGCGCATTCCGCGCTTCGGCCGGACCTTGTTCGTTCACCCGCTCGCGAGGACACCGCCGTGGCAACGCTCGACAGTTTCAAAAGCTGCACGTCCCTCTTGGTCGGGGACAAGTCGTACACCATGTATTCGCTCCTCGACGCCGAGAAGAACGGCCTGCCCGACGTCTCGCGGCTGCCGTTTGCCATGAAGGTGCTGCTCGAGAACCTGCTGCGCTACGAGGACGGCCGCACCGTCACCAAGGCCGACATCGAGGCGGTCGCGGCCTGGATCGACAACAAGGGCAAGGCCGAGAAGGAGATCGCCTTCCGTCCGGCGCGCGTGCTGATGCAGGACTTCACCGGCGTGCCGGCCGTCGTCGACCTTGCCGCCATGCGCGACGCGATGAAGAATCTCGGCGGCGACCCGCGCAAGATCAACCCGCTCGTCCCGGTCGATCTCGTCATCGACCACTCGGTCATCGTCGACGAGTTCGGCACGCCGCAGGCGTTCGCCAAGAACGTCGAGATCGAATACCGGCGCAACGCCGAGCGCTACCGGTTCCTGAAATGGGGCCAGACGGCCTTCAACAACTTCTCCGTCGTGCCGCCGGGCACCGGCATCTGCCACCAGGTCAATCTCGAATTCCTGTCGCAGACCGTGTGGAGCCGCAAGACCGAGGCCGAGCCGATCGAGTACGCCTATCCGGACACGCTCGTCGGCACCGATTCGCACACCACGATGGTGAACGGGCTCGCGGTGCTCGGCTGGGGCGTTGGCGGCATCGAGGCCGAGGCGGTGATGCTCGGCCAGCCGATCTCGATGCTGATCCCCGAGGTCGTCGGCTTCAAGCTGACCGGCCGCCTGCGCGAGGGCGTCACCGCGACCGATCTCGTGCTGACGGTCACGCAGATGCTGCGCAAGAAGGGCGTCGTCGGCAAGTTCGTCGAGTTCTACGGCACCGGCCTCGCCGACATGACGGTCGCCGATCGCGCCACCATCGGCAACATGGCGCCGGAATACGGCGCCACCTGCGGCTTCTTCCCGATCGACCAGAGGACGATCGAGTTCCTGCGCGTCACCGGCCGGACCGACGACCGCGTCGCGCTCGTCGAGGCTTATGCCAAGGCGCAGGGGATGTTCCGGACCGAGGACACGCCGGACCCGGTGTTCACCGACACGCTCGAGCTGAACCTCGACGAGGTGCAGCCTTCGCTTGCCGGCCCGAAGCGCCCCCAGGACCGGGTCACGCTTGCCGACACGAAGGCCGGCTTCACCAAGGCGATGGACACCGAGTTCCGCAAAGGCGGCGAGGTCGGCAAGCGCTTCCCGGTCGAGGGCGCGAACTTCGACCTCGGCCACGGCGACGTCGTCATCGCGGCGATCACGTCGTGCACCAACACCTCGAACCCGAGCGTCATGATCGGCGCCGGGCTTTTGGCCCGCAACGCGGTGGCGAAGGGCCTGCGCACCAAGCCCTGGGTCAAGACCTCGCTCGCGCCGGGAAGCCAGGTCGTGGCCGAGTACCTCGAGAAGGCCGGGCTGCAGGACGATCTCGACGCGCTCGGCTTCAACCTCGTCGGCTTCGGCTGCACGACCTGCATCGGCAACTCGGGGCCGCTGCCGGAGCCGGTGTCGAAGGCGATCAACGACAACGACATCGTCGCCGGCGCGGTGCTGTCGGGCAACCGCAACTTCGAGGGCCGGGTGAACCCCGACGTGCGCGCCAACTACCTCGCCTCGCCGCCGCTCGTCGTCGCCTACGCGCTCGCCGGCTCGCTCCTCGTGGACCTCGTCAAGGAGCCGCTCGGCACCGGCGGCGACGGCAAGCCCGTCTACCTCAAGGACATCTGGCCGACGAACACCGAGATCCAGCACTTCATCGAGCGCACCATCACCGGCGAGCTGTTCAAGCGGCGCTATTCGGACGTCTTCACCGGGGACAGCAACTGGAAGGGCATCCCGGTCGCGACCGGGCTCACCTATGAGTGGCCGCTCGGCTCGACCTACGTGCAGAACCCGCCCTATTTCGAGGGCATGACCAAGGACCCGAAGCCGCTCACCGACATCGTCAATGCCCGCATCCTTGGTCTCTTCGGCGACTCGATCACGACCGACCACATCTCGCCCGCCGGCAACATCCGGGCGACCTCGCCGGCCGGCAAGTACCTGCTCGAGCGCCAGGTTCCGGTCAGCGAGTTCAACCAGTACGGCACCCGCCGCGGCAACCATGAGATCATGGAGCGCGGCACCTTCGCGAACATCCGCATCAAGAACCAGATGGTAAAGGACGCCAACGGCAACGTCGTCGAGGGCGGCTACGCCATCCACTGGCCGGACGGGCAGCAGATGTTCATCTTCGACGCCGCCATGAAGTACAAGGAGGAGGGCGTTCCCCTCGTCGTCTTCGCCGGCAAGGAGTACGGCACCGGCTCGTCCCGCGATTGGGCCGCCAAGGGCACGAACCTGCTTGGCATCCGGGCCGTCGTCGCCGAGAGCTTCGAGCGCATCCACCGCTCGAATCTCGTCGGCATGGGCGTGATGCCGCTCGTCTTCGTCGGCGAGACCTCGTGGGCCTCGCTCGGCCTCAAGGGCGACGAGACGGTGACGCTGCGCGGCATCGCCGGCGAGCTGAAGCCGCGACAGAAGCTCACCGCCGAGATCACCTCGTCGGACGGCAAGGTCCAGGAGGTGCCGCTCGTCTGCCGCATCGATACGCTCGACGAGCTCGAATACTTCCGCAACGGCGGCATCCTGCAATACGTGCTGCGTCAGCTCGCGGCGTAGGGCCGGCGCGTAGCGCCGCGCCGGCTGCTCCTCCGGGGGCCGGACGGGGCAAATGCCCCGAAACCGGCCGCCCGGCCTCGGCTCGCCCGAGGGGCGGCGCGCGTCAGGAGCCCTGTTGCCGCCCTCACCCCCGTCGTGTAAGGGGTGCGGTTCCATCAGGGCTATCCACAAGCGGAGGCGACCGGGGGGGCAGGGCTGTCGCGCCCGGCAGCATCGCGCCACGATTGCATGAATGTTCGGGAGAGCGACGAGAGATGTCGTCCACCTTCGAGACCGTCGCCAACATCATCTCCGAGACGGCGGACATTCCGCGCGAGCAGATCACGCCCGACGCCCACGCGATCGACGATCTCGGCATCGATTCGCTCGCCTTCCTGGATATCGCCTTCGCGATCGACAAGGCCTTCGCCATCAAGCTGCCGCTGGAGCAATGGACCCAGGAGGTCAACGAAGGCAAAGTCCCGGCCGAGGAGTATTTCGTGCTGAAGAACCTGGTGGCGCGGATCGACGCGCTCGTCGCTGCGAAGAACGCGTAAGGGAAGAGCGAATGGCGAATAGCGAATAAGGTCTCTCGACTTGGGGCGGCGTGCCGCCCCGACCTCGCGCTTCGCCACGCGCTATTTGCCCAGCCGCATGCGCCTCGAATACTTCGAAATGATCGACCGCGTCGTGTCGCTCGACCGCACCGGGAAGCGCATCGAGGCGCGCTCGGTCGTGCCCGATGAGAGCCCGATCTTCGAGGGCCATTTCCCCGGGCACCCGCTGATGCCGGGCGTCCTTCTCACCGAGACCATGGCCCAGGCCTCGGGCTATCTCGTGCTCGGCCTCATGGATTTCAGCCACATGCCGTTCCTAATGGCGGTCGACAAGGCGCGCTTCCGGACCTTCGTCGGCCCGCGCTCCGAGCTTGCGATCACGGCCGAGCTCGAGCACGAGGGCTCGGGCTACGCGGTGACGAAGGCGGCGATCGCGGTCGCCGGCAAACGCATCTGCGACGCCTCGCTGCGCTTCAAGACCATGCCCTTCCCGGACGGGATGGCGGCGGCGATGCGCGAGCAGGCGCGGCGGATCGGGCTTCTCGCGGCGGCCGGATGATGCGCGAGGTCGTCATTACCGGCGTCGGGCTTGTGTCGTGTGTCGGCGAGGACGCCGAATCCCACCTCGCGGCGCTGGCGAGCGGCGCCCCGCCGCGGCTCGACACGACGACCTTCGCGCCCTACGCGGTACACCCGGCGGTGCATCTCGACTACGACCGGCAGATCCCGAAGAAGTCGGACCAGCGGCAGATGGAGCCCTGGCAGCGCCTCGGCGTCTACGCCGCCGGGCTCGCGCTCGAGACCGCCGGCGCGAAGGCCGACGCAGGCCTGAAGGGGCGCATGCACCTCATCGTCGCGGCGGGCGGCGGCGAGCGCGACTACGCCGTCGACGGGCAGATCCTGACCGGCATCCGCAACGCCGCCGATCCGGGGGTGTTCCTCAACGAGCGCCTGATGAGCGACTTGCGCCCGACGCTCTTCCTCGCCCAGCTCTCGAACCTGCTGGCCGGCAACATTTCGATCGTGCACGGCGTCACCGGCGCCTCGCGGACCTTCATGGGCGAGGAGAGCGCCGGCCTCGACGCGATCCGCGTCGCTCATGCCCGCATCGCCGCCGGCCAGGGCGATATCTTCCTGGTCGGCGGCGCCTACAACGCCGAGCGGCCGGACGTGCTCCTGATGTTCGAGCTCGGCGGGTTCCTCTGGAAGAAGCCGTTCCGGAGCGTCTGGGACCGCGCGGCCGAGGGCGGCGGCTTCATCCCCGGATCCGGGGCTGCGTTCCTGGTCATGGAGGCGCGCGAGCATGCGGCGCGGCGCGGCGCGACGCCGCTCGCCGCGCTCGCCGGGGTCGTCTCCGAACGGACCCGGCGCACCCCGGGCGCGCTTCCGGCCGCGCTCGCGAGGCATTGGGCGACGCTCGGGGCGAGCCCCGGCGCCGTCGTGCTCTCCGGCGCGACCGGGGTATCGCCGGCGAGCGAGGAAGAGCGGGCCTGGCTGACCACCGTGGGTGCGGCAACGATCCACGCCACCGGCGACCTCGTCGGCCATACTGTGGAAGCCCAGGCGCCGACCGGGGCGGTGCTGGCGACGGCACTTCTGCAGCGCGGCGCAGCCGAGGCGGTCGTGACCTCGGTCGGGCATTGGCGCGGCGATGGCGCGATCCGCCTGACCCGCGCCGAGTGAGGGCAAGATGGCGCATCGGGATCGTCAGGGACGTCCGCTCGTCGCGGTGACCGGCCTCGGGGTCGTCACCTCGCTCGGGCAGGGGCGGGAGGACAACTGGACGGCGCTCACCGCCGGCCGCTCGGGCATTCACGCCATCAACCGCTTCCCGACCGAGGCGCTGCGGACGACGATTGCCGGCACCGTCGACTTCGTCGCGGCAGAGCCCTTCTGCGCACCGATGCTCTCCGAGCGGCTGGCGATGCTCGCCGCCGAGGAGGCGGTAGGCGAAGCAGGCGCCGGCCGCACCGGCGACTTCCCGGGCGCCTTGTTCATCGCGGTGCCGCCGGTCGAGCTCGAATGGCCGCAGCGCCAGGCGCTCGCCGAGGCCTCGGGGCAAAACGACGGCGTCACCTACCGGGATCTTCTCGGCGCGGCGGCGACCGGCCGCTTCAAGCCTTGGCACGATCTCTTCCTGTTCGGCACCGTCGCCGACCGGATCGCCGATCGCTTCGGCACCAAGGGCTCGCCGATCTCGCTGTCGACGGCGTGCTCCTCGGGCGCGACCGCGATCCAGCTCGGGGTCGAGGCAATCCGGCGCGGCGAGACCGACGCCGCCCTGTGCATCGGCACCGACGGCTCGGTGCACGCCGAAGCGCTGATCCGGTTTTCCCTGCTTTCGGCGCTGTCGACCCACAACGATCCGCCCGAGGCCGCCGCCAAGCCCTTCGCGAAGAATCGGGACGGCTTCGTCATGGGCGAGGGCGCCGCAGCGCTCGTCATCGAGAACGCCGAGGCGGCGCGCGCCCGCGGCGCCGCCATTCTCGGCTACGTCCTCGGCTGCGGCGAGCGCGGCGACGGCTTCCACCGCACCCGCTCGAGCCCGGACGGGGCGCCGATCGTCGCCGCGATCCGCGGCGCGATCGAGGACGCCGGCCTCACGCCGGACGACATCGACTACGTCAACGCGCACGGCACCGGAACGCCCGAGAACGACAAGATGGAGTCGATGGGCTGCATGGCGGTGATCGGCGAGCGCATGAAATCGGTCCCGATCTCGTCCAACAAGTCGATGATCGGCCACACGTTGACCGCCGCCGGGGCGGTCGAGGCCGTGATGTCGCTCTTGACGATCCGCAGTGGCCGCATCCCGCCGACGATCAACTACCACGTCCCGGACCCGGCGATCCCGCTCGATGTGGTGCCGAACGAGGCCCGGGACGCCGACGTCGGCATCGTGCTGTCGAACTCCTTCGGCTTCGGCGGCCAGAACACCTGCCTCGTCATCGGAGCCGAGCCGAAGTGACGCGGCGGGTCCTCGTCACCGGCGGCGGCCGCGGGCTCGGCGCCGCGATCGTCCGGGCGCTCGTCGCGGCCGAGCACGACGTCGACTTCACCTATCGGGCGTCTGGCGACGCCGCCGAAGCGCTCGTCGACGAGCTCGCCGCGGCCCATCCGGGGCGCAGCATCAAGGCGCATGCCATCGATCTTTCCGAGAAGGGCTCGCTCGACATCTTCTGCGACGCTATCGAGAAGGAGGGCTTCTTCGGCTTCGTGCACAATGCCGGCCAGGCCTATGACGCTCTTGCCGCCATGATGGCCCAGGACAAGGCCGAGGCGGCGATGCAGGTCAACTTCTGGTCAATGACGCGCCTCGCGAAGGCCGTGCTCCGCGGCATGATCCGGGCCCGCGCCGGCCGCATCGTCGCCATCGGCTCGGTCGCGGCGCTGCAAGGCAATCCCGGGAACGCCGCCTACGCGGCCTCCAAGGGAGCGCTCCTGTCCTACTGCCGCACGCTGGCGATCGAGACCGCGAAACGCGGCATCACCGTCAACACGGTCGCGCCGGGCTTCGTCGACACCGAGATGATGGCCCCCTACGCGAGCCACCGGGCCGGGATGGAGAAGCAGATCCCGGCCGGCCGCTTCGCCAGATCCGAGGAGGTCGCCGGCCTCGTCGCGTTCCTGATGAGCCCGCCCGCAGCCTACATCACCGGCGCGGTGCTGCCCGTCGACGGCGGCCTCACCGCGATGATCGGGGTGCATCGGTAGCAGTGGCGAGGCGCTTTCCCTACATTGAGGAGCTCTTGGGGAGAACCATGGCTGATCCCGTGACCCTTCACATCGAGCCGTCGACGATCGGCGCGATCGATGAACTCGCCAGGAAGGCCAACCAGCCACGAGACGTGCTCGTGGAGGAGGCGCTTCAGAATTTCGTCAAACTGCGCGCCTGGCAGATCGCCAAGATCGAGGAGGGGATCGCGGCGGCGGATCGGGGCGAGTTCGTGAGCGATGAGGAGATGGACCGGATCTTCTCCAAATACGACTCGGCATGAGGATCGTCTGGACCGAGCCCGCCTCTCGCGATCTCGAGGACATCGGCGACTACATAGCGAAGGACAATCCAGCCGCGGCACGCCGTGTGGTCCGGGCCATCGAGGCCGCGGCGCGACGGCTCGCCCGCTTCCCGCATAGTGGGCGCCCTGGACATCGGGCGGGCACCCGAGAACTCGTTGTCCCGAGAACTCCCTATATCGTGCCGTATCGTGTCGGTCCCAGAGCGGTCGAAATCCTGGCGGTCTTTCATGGCGCGCGGGATTGGCCCAACACCTTCAACCCGGAATCCTGAATGCGCGCCCTCCAGCTCTTCGGCGACCGCGACCTTCGCCTGACCGAGATCGATCCGCCGGCGCCGCCGGCGGAAGGCGAGGTGCAGGTGCGGGTGCGGGCGATCGGCCTCAACTACCTCGACCTGTGGGGCTTCCGCGGCATGGCTTTCGCCAAGCGCAAGATGCCCCAGGTGGTCGGCGTCGAGGCGGCCGGCGAAGTCGCTGCCGTCGGCCCCGGCGGGTCGCGCTTCGAGGTCGGCGATCCGGTCGTGATGTACGGGGCCGAAACCTGCGGCCATTGCCGCGCCTGCCGGGAGGGCCGCGACAACCTGTGCGAGAACGTCGCCGGCATCCTCGGCTTCCACCTCGACGGCTTTGCGCGTGCGCTCATCAACCGGCCCGAGCGGCTCGTCGTCCCGGTGCCGCAAGGGGTGACGTTCGAGCAGGCGGCGTGCGCGCCGATCGGCTTCGGCACCGTGCAGCACATGCTGTTCGATAACGCCCGGCTCGAGCCCGGCGAATCGATCCTCGTCCATGCCGGCGGCTCCGGCATCGGCACCGCCGCGATCAAGATGGCAAAGGCGATCGGCTGCACCGTGTTCACGACCGTCGGCGACGACGAGAAGGGCCGCGGCGCGAAAGCGCTCGGGGCCGACCACGTCATCAACTACAAGACCGAGCGCTTCGAAGGCGAGGTCCGCAAGCTCACGAAGCGAAAGGGCGTCGACGTGGTGTTCGAGCATGTCGGCGCCGACACCTGGAACGGCTCGCTCCTGTGCCTCAAGCGCGGCGGACGCCTCGTCACCTGCGGCTCGACCTCGGGCGTGTCCGCGACCATGAACCTGATGCAGCTGTTCCAGCAGCAGTACCGCATCTTCGGCTCCTTCGGATGCTCGCTACGCAACATTGCCGATGCGCTCGCCAAGATGGCGGGCGGCCTCACGCCGGTGATCGATTCGGTCTACCCGCTCGACGACTTCGCCAAGGGCCTCGGCAAGCTCGAGGCCCGTCAGGCCTTCGGGAAGGTCATCGTGACCTTCTGACGCGCTCTCAAGCCGTTCGGATCGCGGCCTCGACGACGCGGGCGACCTCGGCGGCGCGCGCCTCCCAGGAGTGCTCGGCCGCAACGATCAGCGCACCCTTGTGGCCGAGGGCCGAGGCCAGCTCCGGATCGCCGGCGAGCCGCGCCACCGCCGCCGCAAGCCCGTCCGGATCGGCGATCGGCACCACGAGACCGCAGCCCGTCGCGCGCACGAACTCGGCCTGGCCGCGCAGGTCGCTGATGATGACGGGAGTTCCGCAGGCAAGCGCCTCGAACATCTTGAGCGGCATCACGCCCCGCGACGACCGGCCTTCCGGATCGGAGATCGGCACGAGCGCCGCAACCGCGCCGCGGATCAGGGCCGGCAGCTCGTTCTGCCGCCGTCCGCCGAGCCACACCACGTTGCGCGGCGGACTCTCGAGCTGCGGCCGCAGGCTTTCGTCCACCATCGCGCCGGCAATGACGAGATCGACACCCTCCGGCCATGCCGGCGAGCGCGCCGCCTCGAGCATCACGTCGACGCCGTGCCAGCGCACGAGCCCGCCGAAAAACATTACGTAAGGCCGCTTGTGCGCCATCCGCGGACCGTCCTCGCGAAACAGCGCTGTGTTGGCTCCGTTGCTGATCAGCGACACGCGCTGATGTCTCGCCTCCTCCCGGCCCCACGAGACAAGGTCCGGGGTGACGGCGACGAGGGCGGTCGCCCAGCGGTATTGAACCCGCTGAGCCCAGGCCAGCATCGACCGCAGCACCATGAAGCGCGGATGGGTCACGAAAGCGTCGTCGTAGGCGCCGTTGATCTCATGGATCGTAGGACGGCGCAGGAGCCGCGCCGCGAGCGCGACCGGCAGGGCCGCGAAATGCGAGCGGAAGAACACGGCCTTGGTTCGCGGCAGCGCCGCCATGCTGCGGCCGAGGACCCGGAAATAGCGCAGCACGCGGTCGCCGAAGCGCCACTTGTCGCCGCCTTCGGCGATGAGGTCGACCGCGATACCCCGCCGTCGCAGGCCCTCGCAGATCTCGTGCACATGGGTCGCCGCGGCGCTTCCGGGCACGATCCGCTCGAAGCAGACGTAGAGCAGGCGCTGGCCCTCAGAGGGTGACGCCGAATCGCTCGCCCCAGATGCCCATGCTGACGATACGCCAGGCGGTGAAGTCGACAGGTCTTTGCCCCTCAAGCATCGCGCTGACCAGCGCTCGTGTGGCCCGAGCGTCGAGAAGGCCAGGGAAGCGCGCCAAGGTCGCCTCAACGCCGTCGAGAATCAAGGGCTTGAGCGGCCCTCTGAACCACGCCTGCTCCGGGGTCGCAAAGCCGAGCTTGTCGCGGCGCGCCAGAATCGCGGGCGGCAGCACGTCCGTCATGGCGCGCCGGAGCACCCGTTTGGTGTCGGCGCCGACGAGCTTGTGGTCGTTGCCGAGCGCCAGCGCGAACTCGACCAGGCGATGATCGAGGAACGGCACGCGCGCCTCGATGGAGTGCGCCATCGAGTTGCGGTCCTCCCAATGCAGCAGCATCTGGAGGTTCGCCGAGAAGGTCAGCACGACACAGAGCGTCGCCACGTCGATCACCTGCGGCAGGCCGTTGATGGCGCTCGCGAGCTCGAGCGCGCCGTGGTCGGGCGCGAGCGTCCCGAACGCCTCGGACTGAAGCCAGCGCCGGCCGGCGCCGTTGCGGCCCGCCTTGAGGGCTTGCGCGAGGCGTGGCGGCAAGGCGACCGCGGCGAGGCGCGTCAGCTGATCGGCGACGCCGCAGCTGTGAGCGCCGACCCGTTGCGACACCGTGCTCGCGAGCGCCGTCAGCCGGCCCTGGCGGATCAACGTCAGGAGGTGCCAGGCATAGGTCCAGTGATAGCCGGCGAGCGCTTCGTCGGCGCCCTGGCCGTCGAGCATGACCTTGATCCCGGCGCGGCGCGCTTCCTCGAACACGCACCACTGCGCGAAGATCGAGGTCGAGCCGAAAGGCTCGTCCTGGTGCCAGGTGAGATCGGATGCCCGGGCGAAGACATCCTCCGGCCTTGGAAACACCCGGTGCGGTATCGCGCCGGCGTGCGCCACCACAGCCGCCATGAACGGCGTCTCGTCGACGGCTTTCTCGTCGTAGCAGGCCGAGACCGTGTTGACCCGAGCGCCGCGCCCCTCGGCATCGAGCATCCGGCTCATGAGGCAGACGATCGAGGAGGAATCGAGCCCTCCCGAGAGGCAGGACCCGATCGGCGCGTCCGAGCGCAGATGCAGGCGCACCGAATCGACGAGCAGCGACCGGAACTGTTCCGCCGCCTCCGCCTCGGAGAGCCGGAGCGTCCCGTGCGGGGGGATCGCGTACCAGCGCTTCGGCTCGATCCGCCCCGTCCAGGCCCGCCCGGCCGCGATCGCGACGCAGCAGCCGGGCTGGAGCTGGACGACGCCCTCGAACAGCGTTTCCTGCGTGTGGTCGCTCATCCCGGCGGCGAGGAAATCGCGCACGCGGGCAAGATTCATCCGTCCGCTCAGGCCGGGGAGTCCCAGAAGCTGCTTGATCTCCGAGGCGAAGGCGATCCCGCGCTGATTGCCCGCCATGTAGAGCGGCTTGATGCCGAAACGATCGCGCGCCGCGAACAGGATCTGCTCGCGCTCGTCCCAGATCAGAAACGCGAACATGCCGAGGAAGCGATGAAGGCAGTCTTCGCCCCACTCCCGATAGGCCGCGAGCAGGACCTCGCTGTCGGTGTCCGACGAGAACTGGTGCCCTTTGGCCCGCAACTCGTCCCTAAGCTCGAGGTAGTTGTAGATCTCGCCGTTCAAGACGAGATGGTAGCGGCCGGATGCGTCGGCCATCGGCTGCAGCCCGGCCTCGCTGAGATCGATGATCGCGAGCCGCCGGTGCCCGAGCGCCACCGGACCGGCCGCAGAGGCGAACTCGCGCCACCCCGATCCGTCAGGCCCGCGATGAGCGACACGGTCGATTCGCGCCCGCTCCGGGGCGAAGGCGATGGATGCGTAGAGGCCGCACATGGTTCGGCTCGGCCGCGAGCCGAGTCTTGATCAGGATGGAACGGAAGACCGCTTGTAGCGGCCGCGCTACGCGTCGTCGACGGCCGGATCGTGGCAGCGGGGAGGCGGATTGCTTGCCCTGGGGCGCCAGCGTCTCTAACTCGGCCGTGATGAACCCCTCCCTGCCCCCGCCCTGGCTGCCCTTGCCGTCGCGGCCCGTCCCTGTCCTCGCGGGCGAACCGGCGTGATTCACAACCCGTCTCGTCTCAGGCGCGCGCTGTGGAAGATCGGCGAGGTCGGCATGATCGGCGTCGTCCGCGGCGTGTTCGCGCTGGCGCGCGCGCTCGGGCCCGACCGGTCGAGCGCCGTCGGGGGCGCCATCGCGCGCCGGCTCGGCCCGCTCCTGCCGCAGCACCGGATCGGCCTCGAGAATCTGCGCGCCGCCTTTCCGGACAAGAGCGAAGCCGAAATCCGCGCGATCCTCGCCGGCGCGTGGGAGAACATCGGCCGCCTCGGCGCCGAATACCCCCATCTCGGCCAGCTCTTCGACTACGACCACTACTCCGGCGAGATCGGGCGCATCGAGGTCGACGGCATCGAGCACTTCATCGCCCTCGCCGAGGACGGCAAGCCGGCCCTGATCTTCTCGGCCCATCTCGCGAACTGGGAGCTGCCGCCGATCTGCGCCGCCCGCTATGGCCTCGACGCGACCGTGGTCTTCCGCCCGCCGAACGAGCCGGCGGCCGCCCATGTGCTGCACGAGATCAGGAGCCAAACCATGGGCGGCCTCGAGGCGGCGCGGCAGGGCGCCGCCTTCGCGATGCGTGGCGTGCTCGAGCGCGGCGGCCATCTCGGCATGCTGATCGACCAGCATTTCACCCGCGGCGTGACGGTCGACTTCCTCGGCCGGCCGGCATTCACCAATCCGATCATGGGCAAGTTCGCGCGCGCCTTCGACTGCCCGGTCCACGGCGTGCGGGTGATTCGGCTGCCGGCCGGCCGTTTCCGGCTGCAGCTCACGCCGGCGCTCGACCTGCCGCGCGATGCCGAAGGCCTCGTCGACGTGCAGGGCGCCATGCAGGCGATGACGCGCGTCGTCGAGGATTGGGTGCGCGAGCACCCGGAGCAGTGGCTCTGGATGCACCGGCGGTGGCGGCCGCCGCTCCCTCACGCGCGCCTCAAGGCAACGTGACTTCTCGCCGGGCGGCGTTTGAGTGTTTATGGCGGCATGACCTCGAAGCTGATCGCGCGGTTTGCCGCCCTGACGATGGGGTGGCTCGCGGCCGCGGGTTCGGCTGCGCCAGGCTCCGCCGGCGAAAACCCGAAGGCCGTCGTCGAGCTCTTCACCAGCCAGGGCTGCTCCTCCTGCCCGCCGGCCGACCGCGTTCTCGCCGAGCTGGCGCGCGAAGCCGACGTCATCGCGCTCAGCCTGCCGGTCGACTACCGGGACTATCTCGGCTGGAAGGACACGCTCGCCTCGCCGGCCTTCAGCGCCCGCCA
>Ga0136846_1223619_pt1 | contig 14876 bp, 14 predicted proteins | sample HopSoiMetagenom2_FD_96841 | JGI IMG/M metagenome (GOLD analysis project Ga0136846, IMG submission 96841) | Grasslands soil microbial communities from Hopland, California, USA - 2 Assembly 2016 (version 4) | ecosystem: Environmental > Terrestrial > Soil > Grasslands | place: USA: Hopland...
GCCGTTCGTGCCGCGCGATCCGGCGACCGTGCAGGCCATCCGCCGCGGCGGCTACGTGATCCGCGATGCGGCGGGCGCACGCGCCGCGATCATCGCCACCGGCTCCGAGGTGTCCATCGCTCTGGAAGCGCAGAAGCAGCTCGCCGCCGCGGGGATCGCGACACGCGTGGTCTCGATGCCGTGCACCAGCGTTTTCGATCGCCAGGACGCCGCGTACCGCGACGCGGTGCTGCCGCGCGGCATGAAGCGCGTGGCGATCGAGGCCGGCGTTTCCGATTTCTGGCGCAAGTACGTGGGCCTCGAGGGCGAGGTCATCGGCATCGATCGCTTCGGCGAGTCGGCGCCGGCGGGCGACGTCTACAAGTTCCTTGGCGTGGACGCCGAGCACCTCGTGGCAGCCGTGCGACGCATTGCCTGAGGCCGCGGACCTCGTCCTGCGACCGGCGCGGGCCGGCGATGCGGCTGCCATCGCCCGCGTTCACCGCGAGAGCTGGCGCACCACCTACGCGGGAATCCTGCCGCTCGAGGTGATCGCCACGCTCGCGGGGCGCAAGTCGGAGGCCGTCTGGATGCGCCGGCTGGCACTGCCGCCCGAGCAGCAGGCCACCTGGATCGCCGAACGCGGCGGGCGCCTCGTGGGCTTCGCCAACTGCGGCGATGCGCGCCACCGCCTCGAAGGGCTCGACGCCGAGATCTACGCTCTCTACGTGCTGCAGGCGGAGCAGCGCCGCGGCGTTGGCCGCGAGCTGGTACGCGCCTGCGCGCGCCACTTCGTGCGCCACGGCCAGTTCGGCTTCTATCTCTGGGTGCTCAAGGCGAATCGCGCGCGCATGTTCTACGAGGCCATGGGCGGGCAGGAGATCGGCGAGAAGACCGAGCGCCTGGGCCTGCACTCGTTCTCCGAGATCGCGTATGGCTGGCACGACCTCGCCTCGCTGGTCGCGCCCGCCGCGCCCTGACACGGCCTTCGGATAAAATAGCGGGTCCACCCGTAGAAAACTCCCGGAGCATCGCGAAATGACCGTCCGCGTCGCCATCAATGGCTACGGCCGCATCGGCCGCAACATCCTTCGTTCGCACTACGAGGGCAACAAGAAGCACGACCTCGCGATCGTCGCCATCAACGACCTGGGGCCGGTCGAGACCAACGCGCACCTCACGCGATACGACACCACGCACCGCCGCTTCCCCGGTACGGTCGAGGTCGACGGCGACCACATGGTCGTGAACGGCGACCGCATCAAGGTGCTCGCCCAGCGCGACCCGTCGCAGCTGCCGTGGAAGGACCTCGGCGTGGACGTGGTCCTCGAGTCCACCGGCTTCTTCACCTCCAAGGAGAAGGCGTCGGCGCACCTGAAAGGCGGGGCGAAGAAGGTGATCATCTCGGCCCCGGGCGGCAAGGACGTGGACGCGACGGTGGTCTTCGGCGTGAACCACGCGAACCTCAGGGCCTCGCACACCGTCATCTCCAACGCCTCGTGCACCACCAACTGCCTGGCCCCGCTGGTGAAGCCCCTGCACGAGTCCATCGGCCTCGTGACGGGCCTCATGACCACCGTGCACGCGTTCACCAACGACCAGGTGCTGCTCGACGTGATGCACGAGGACCTGCGTCGCGCGCGGTCGGCCACGCAATCGATGATCCCCTCGAAGACCGGGGCCGCGGCGGCGATCGGCCTGGTGCTGCCGGAGCTGAACGGCAAGCTCGACGGCTTCGCGATCCGCGTGCCGACGATCAACGTGTCCATCGTGGACCTGTCCTTCATCGCGGCGCGCGACACCACGGTCGACGAGGTGAATTCGATCATGAAGAACGCCGCGGAGTCCGGGCCGCTCAAGGGCATCCTCGGCTACAACACCGCGCCGCTCGTCTCCATGGACTTCAACCACGACCCGCGCTCCTCGGTCTTCGACGCGACGCTCACCAAGGTGTCGGGCCGCCTGGTGAAGGTCTCCAGCTGGTACGACAACGAGTGGGGCTTCTCGAACCGGATGCTCGACGTGACGATGGCGTGGATGGCGGCGAAGTAGTGAAGGAAATCCTTCGCATGGCCGACCTGGACCTGGCCGGCCGGCGCGTCTTCATCCGCGCGGACATGAATGTCCCGCAGGACGACCGCGGCCAGATCACCGACGACACGCGCATCCGCGCATCCCTCGCCGGCGTGCGCATGGCCCTCGGCAAGGGCGGCGCCGTGATGGTCACCTCCCACCTGGGACGCCCCACCGAGGGCCAGTTTTCCGAGGCCGACTCGCTGGCGCCCGTGGCGATGCGGCTCGCGGAGCTCATCGGCCGCGAAGTGCCCCTGCTGCGCGACTGGGTGGAGGGCGTGCAGGTCAAGGCCGGCAGCGTCGCGATGCTGGAGAACTGCCGCTTCAACAAGGGCGAGAAGAAGGACGACGAAGCGCTCTCGCGCAAGTACGCGGCCCTCTGCGACGTGTACGTGAACGATGCCTTCGGCACCGCGCACCGCGCCGAGGCGAGCACGCACGGGATCGCGAAGTTCGCGCCCGTCGCCTGCGCGGGTCCCCTGCTCGCCGCCGAGCTCGAAGCGCTCGGACGGGCGCTCGCGAGCCCGAAGCGGCCGCTGGTGGCGATCGTCGCGGGCTCCAAGGTTTCCACCAAGCTCACCATCCTCAAGTCGCTGTCGCAGCGCGTGGACCAGCTGATCGTGGGCGGCGGCATCGCCAACACCTTCATGCTCGCGGCCGGCCTGCCCATCGGCAAGTCGCTGTGCGAGGCGGACCTGGCACCCGAGGCCAAGGAGATCCTGGTGATGATGCAGGCGCGAGGCGCGGCGGTGCCGATCCCCGCCGACGTGGTCTGCGGCAAGGAATTCTCGGCGGCCACGAAGGCCACCGTGAAGGCGGCGAAGGACGTCGAGGACGACGACCTGATCCTGGACATCGGCCCGAAGACATCGGCCGCCTATGCGAAGGTGCTGCAGGAAGCCGGCACCATCGTCTGGAACGGCCCCGTGGGCGTGTTCGAGTTCGACGCCTTCGCCAACGGCACGCGCGCAGTGGCCGAGGCGATCGCCGCCTCGAAGGCGTTCTCCATCGCGGGCGGCGGCGACACGCTGGCCGCGATCGCCAAGTACAAGCTCGCCGATCGCATCGGCTACATCTCCACCGGCGGCGGCGCATTCCTCGAGTTCCTCGAGGGCCGCACGCTTCCCGCGGTGGAGATCCTCGAAGAGCGCGCCCGCGGCGCGAAGAAGGGCTAGGAACGTGCAACGCAGCACCAAGATCGTCGCCACACTCGGACCTTCCTCCAGCGACGCCGCCACCCTCGAGCGCATGTTCCTCGCGGGCGTGGACGTGGTGCGCCTGAACTTTTCGCACGGCACCGCCGAGGACCACATGAAGCGTGCCGAGCTGGTGCGCGAGACGTGCCGCAAGGTCGATCGCGCCGTTGGCATCATGGCCGACCTGCAGGGTCCCAAGATCCGCGTCGGCAAGTTCGCCGAGGGGCGCGTCAACCTGAAGACGGGCGACGCCTTCGTGCTCGACGCCGCGCTCGAGCAGCCGGGGGACGGGGGCCGCATCGGCCTCGACTACAAGGAGCTGCCGCGCGACGTGAAGGCCGGCGACGTGCTGCTCCTCGACGACGGGCGCCTGGTGCTCGACGTGAAGAGCGTGCGGGGCGCCGAGATCCACACCATCACGCGCCACGGCGGGTGGCTGTCGAACAACAAGGGCATCAACCGCCAGGGCGGCGGCCTCACGGCCCCGGCGCTCACGCCCAAGGACATCGACGACATCCGCACCGCCGCGAAGATGAACGTGGACTACGTGGCCGTTTCGTTTCCCAAGAGCGGCGCCGACATGTACATGGCGCGCGAGCTGCTGCGTGCGGCAGGCGGCAAGGCGATGCTGATCGCCAAGATCGAGCGCGCGGAGGCGATCCCCGCGCTGCAGGACATCATGCAGGCTTGCGACGGCATCATGGTCGCGCGCGGCGACCTTGCGGTGGAAGTCGGCGACGCCGCGGTGCCGGCGCTGCAGAAGCGCATGATCCGGCAGGCGCGCGAGCTCAACAAGCTCACGATCACCGCCACCCAGATGATGGAATCCATGATTGCGAGCCCGGTGCCAACGCGCGCCGAGGTCTCGGACGTCGCCAACGCGGTGCTGGACGGCACCGATGCCGTGATGCTCTCGGCCGAGTCGGCCTCGGGCATGTACCCGGTGGAGACCATCGCCGCGATGAACCGCATCTGCATCGAGGCCGAGAAGTCACAGCAGGTGACGCTGGAGCAGGACTTCCTCAACCGGGTGTTCACGCGCGTGGACCAGTCGATCGCCATGGCGGCGCTCTTCACCGCCTACCACCTCAAGGTGAAGGCGATCGCGTCGCTCACCGAGTCCGGCTCGACGGCGCTGTGGATGTCGCGCCTGAACTGCGGCGTGCCGATCTACGCCCTCACCGCGCAGCCCGAAACCCGCTACCGCGCGACGCTCTTCCGCGACGTCTACCCGCTCATGGTGAAGTACGTGGGCCACGATCGCGAGGAGCTGCTCGCGGAGGCCGAGGCGGTGCTGGTGCGCCACGGCGTCGTGAAGGAAGGCGACCTCATCGTGCTCACCATCGGCGAGCCCATCGGCAAGGCGGGCGGCACCAACACGATGAAGATCGTGAAGGTCGGCGAGCACCGCGCCTAGTTCTTCGCGGCCGGCGTAGCCTCCGCCCACGCCTTGCGCACCACCGCCTTCACGTAGAACTCGTCGAACGCCTGGCGCCGCATCGGCGTGTCGATGTAGCGCGAGCGGAATGTCCCGGTGTCGATCTGCGCCGCGGCATCGGCCTGCACGACGCCCCGGGCCTTCAGCGCCGCGACCTGGGCGCGTGTGCCGGCGATGAGCGCCTTCACGTCTGCAAGATAGGTGCCGTCCCGCATCACCGGCCCGTGCCCGGGCACGAGCACGCGCGCCTCGAAGCGCTGCAGCGCGTCCAGGGTCGCGATCCACGGATCGAGCGCCGAGCCGATGGCGTACGGCACCGGCGCCACGACCATGTCGCCGCTCGCGACCAGCCGGTCGGCGGGAACCCACACCACCATGTCACCCGGGGTGTTGCCCGTGCCGAGGTGCCGCACCTCGACGGCCATGCCGCCCAGGTCCAGCGTGCGCGCGTCGTCCACGATGGTGTCGGGCGCGACGTAGACCACCTCGCGCGCCTCCGGAATCGCGCGCTCGACGCATTCGAGGGTTTTCCGGATCCAGAGCTTCTCGTCCTCGGACGTGGAGGCCGCGGCGCGCTTCTTCATGTCCTCGACGGCAGCGGGCAGCCGCTCGGCCATGCGGGCCGCATAGTCGCTGTAGTAACGCGTCGCCTGCTCGACGGTGTGCGAGTGGGCGATGAAGCGCACGCCGGGATAGGCGTCGCGAAACACGGAATTGCCGAGCAGGTGATCCCCATGCCAGTGCGTGTTGACGACGTAGCGCACGGGCGGCGCGCGCATCTCGCGAAGCTCCGCCACGACGCGCCGCGCGATGCTCGGGAACTGGCCGGTGTCCACGACCAGCGTGGCCTCGTCCCCGAGGATGGCGACGATATTGCCGTTCACGACACCCGTGGTGCCCTCGGCGGCTTCGAAGACGACGACGTGCTCCGACGCCCGCACGCGCCGGTACTCCATCATGTCGCAGGCGAGCGCGGGCAGGCCAACCGCGGCGATGAGGGCGATGAACGGGCGCATGGCGATCCTTTCTCGAGCGATGCGCCACTGTCGCCCAGGCGGCCGCGCGAAACTCCTACGGTTCGTTACGCGGTTGGCCGCCGCATCACGGCGATGTCGCGCTCATCGCGGACGGTGGGTGAACCAGGCGAAGAAGGCCGTCCCGTCGGCGCGACGGTCGAGGAAGAGTCCCTCGCCCGAACGCCCCTCGCCACCCCACCATTGGCCGGATACCCAGCTCTTGTCGGCGTTGTCGATGCCCTGTGCGCGGCAGCGCACGGTCGCCTCGTTCTCGAAGAAGCGCGTGACCGGATAGCTGCCAGTGCCGAACCCGGCGGAATCCGCGCCGGTCGAATCCCAAGAGAAGGTCGCCTCGGTGCACGAGGTGAGCTCGATGCGCACGCGGCCCCAGCGCTTCACGCTGATATCCGCGCGCCTGAGCAGCGGCCCGAACTGCGCCCCGCCCGCGGTGTACACGAACGGAATATCGAGCACGCGGCCGTTGAACACCGCGTCGCCCACCACCCAGAACTGCGTGTTCACCTGCGTCGTGTCCACGCTCGACAGCACCGAGAGGAACACCTGCGCGGCGATTCCGCCCGTGCCCCCCGGCACGAAGGTCGAGAGGATCGCCCCGCTCTCGGGATCCACGCGCACGACGCCATCGCCGTTCGAGACCAGCAGCTTGCCGTCCGGCCCGTAGTCGATCCCGGTCGGCCCGGAAAGGCCCGTGGCGAGCACCGTTACCGCGCCGCTCGCGAGGTTCCACTTCAGCACGGTGCCCGAACCCTCGCTGGTGATGAACATGTTCTGCCCGTCGCGGGCGGGCAGGAGTCCGCGCGTGTGCAGAAGGCCCGCGGTGCGCGAGGCCACGACCGTGCTCGCCTCGCCGGTGCGCGGGTCGTAGCGCACGACGCTATTGGATTCCCAGCTGGGGATGTACAGGTTGCCGTCCGGTCCGAAGGTCATGCCGCTGTCCGGCCCGTTGAGGCCGCCGCCGCGGGCGGCGAAGGCGGGGCCGAGCGCGGCGCCCGCGCGGTCGAAACGCCGCACGTCGTCGGACTGGAAGCCGCCCACGAAGGCCACGCCCGCCGCATCGAACGCGAGGCCGGTGGCGCCGATGGCGCCGACCTGCGCGAAGGCGCCGGCGTATTCGAGCGTGTCGTTGCGGTACTTGTGGATCGCGTTGCCCTGCTCCGACACGGCGTAGATGAACCCGTCGGGGCCGAGGCGCACGGCCATGGCGCCGGCGAGCCGCGTGCGGGTATCCAGGTCCCGCAGGTACTGGCCGGTGCATGCGTCGAACACGTGCACGGTGGAATTCCAGCCGCTCACGAAGAGGCGCGAGCCGCAGGATTGTGCGGCGTGGGCGGCCGCCGAGGACACGAGCAGCAGGGTAGCTAACAGCCGTCTGGCGATCATTCGGGGCTCCGGAAGTCAGGGTAGGGCGATCCTTGCGTCACCCTGTGCCATCGCCCGGAAAACCGCCTCCGATTTCCCTCCATTCTTCCTCCAAGCCACCCGGCATCCCCGGCTCCCCCTAGAATCAGGGCGACGATGCACGACCTCCCGAAAACCTCCGGCTGGCGTCGCGAGGCGCCCTTCCGCGTGGGCGACCTCGACGTGCTCCCGACCTCGGGCGAGCTGCGCTCCCGGCGCGGGACCCAGCGCGTCCGCCCCCTGTTGATGGATATCCTCGTCCGCCTGGCCGCCGAGCCCGGGGAAGTGGTGCGGCGCGAGACGCTCCTCGAGGACGTCTGGCCGCGCCGCATGGTGAACGACGAGGTGCTCTCGCGCGCGATCGCCGAGTTGCGCACGGCGCTGGGCGACGATGCCCGCGGCGCGCGCTACATCGAGACGCTGCCGAAGCTCGGGTACCGGCTGGTCGCGCCGGTGGGCGAGCTCACTGCCGAGCCCGCGCCGGCGCAGCTTTCCGCGGCCAACGAGGCGATTCCCCCTGCTCCGAAGCGCTCCTGGGTCGCGCCCGTCGTCGCGCTTTCGATGGCCGTCGTGGTCCTTGCCATGGCGACCGCCTGGCTCGCGCGCAGCCGTGGGCCCGACGTCGCCGCGCTCGAGGCGCAGCTCAAGACGGCACGCCCGTTTACCTCCGATCCCGCGCTGGAAATGACGCCACGCTTCTCGCCCGACGGCAAGCGCGTCGCGTTCGCGCTCGTCGAAGGCGACGACTCGCGCATCGTGGTGCAGGACGTCGACGGCTCGAAGCGCCAGTTCGTGGGCGGCCTCGAAGGCTATGGGCGCCTCAATGCGGTGTTCTTCCCGGACGGGCGGACCATCGCGTACTGGAAGAGCGACGGCAAGGAGTGCGCGATCGTGCGCCACGACCTCGAGACCGGCAACGAGGACAAGCTCCTCGATTGCGCCCTGAAGCCGCGGGGGCGCTTCGACCTGTCGCGCGACGGGCGCTGGCTGGTATTCGCCGGCGAGGAACGGCCGCAATTCCCGGTGGGGCTGTGGGTGATGGAGATCGGCGGCGGCGCGCCGGTGCGGCTCACGAAGACCGAGCCCGGGCAGGGCGAAGACGTCCAGCCGCGATTCAGTCCCGACGGCGAGCGCATCGTGTTCTTCCGCGGCAGCAACACCGGGCGCACGCCGTGGATCGTGGAGCGAGGCGACCCGTCGAGCGCGCGGCCGGCGGCGAAGATGGAGGGCATGGCGTACGGCGCGGTGTGGCTTGGCGCGCGCGGACCCATCATCGCCTCGGGAGACTGGCTCGGCTTCCGCGCGCTGAACCTGATCGACCCGCAGACCGGCGAGGCGCGGCTACTGGGCGCGCGTGGCGCGCGCTTCCCCGACGTGGGGCCCAACGGCGAGCTCGTGTTCGAGAACGCGACGTTCACGTGCAACCTGTGGATGCTCGACCGCGCGAAGGGCCTGCAGAAGGAACCGCTGTGGAAGACCACGCGCTACAGCACGCAGCCCGAGTTCTCGCCCGATGGGCGGTCCATCACCTTCGGCTCCAACCGCGATGGCTTCGACGCCATCTACGTGGCGCCCTTCGACGGCGAGCCCAGGCGCATCTCGTTCGGGGAAGGCTTCCGGTATGGCAGTCCGCACTGGTCCCGCGATGGGCGCTCCATCTACGCGACGCGGCAGAAGCTCATCGCGCCCGGCGGCGCGCCGATCCAGGAAGCGGTAAGGATTGCGGTGGACGGCGGGGCCGTCGAGCTGCTGTCGTCGCTGGGCCAGAAGGTGAGCGACGTCATGGAGGGCGACGATGGCCGGCTGTACTGGGGCGAGGTTGCGACGAATTCCATGCGGGTCTCGCGTGCGCCGCTGGGGGAGCTGAAGCGCGCCGAGCGCCTGCCGCTGCCCCTCGTGTCCCTCTTCCAGGTCGCCGGCGGGCGCATCGTCTTCACGCAGCCGCAGCTTTCCTCGCTCACCAGTTGCCGCCTCGACACGCTCGCCTGCGAGCCGCTCGCGGTGGAGATCCGGGACTTCGAGAGCCATCACTGGGGGCTCGGCCCACGCTCGCTCTTCATGCGGGTGCGCACCACGGAGGGCAAGCCGCGCCTCGCGCGCTACGACTTCGCCACGCGCAAGCTGGAAGAGTCCTGGGACGCCGGGCCGTCCGGCGCCGGCACCTCCATCGCGGTGTCTCCCGACGAGTCGCGCGTCGTCATCACGCACGAGGAGCCCCCCGCGATCGACCTCATGATCGCGCGGTAGAATTGGAGGTTCCACACCGCCAATTTCAGAACGGGGATGAGACCAGTTGGCCTTCTCCCCAGAGGAAACCATGGATACCAAGCTGATGACCGAGACCGCCCGCGCCATGGTCGCGCGGGGCAAGGGCCTGCTCGCCGCCGACGAGAGCGCGGGCACCTGCAAGAAGCGCTTCGACTCCGTGAGCGTGGAGTGCAACGAGGAAAACCGGCGCGCCTATCGCGAGATGCTCTTCACCACGCCGAAGATCTCCGACTACGTGAGCGGCGTGATCCTCTTCGACGAGACGCTGCGCCAATCGACGAAGGACGGCACCAATTTCGGCGCCTACCTGCAGAAGAACGGCATCATCCCCGGCATCAAGGTGGACGGCGGCGTGATCGACATGCCGCTGCACCCGGGCGAGAAAGTCTCCGAGGGCCTCGACAAGCTGCAGTCGCGCATGGCCGAGTACTTCAAGCTCGGCGCCCGCTTCGCCAAGTGGCGCGCGGTGATCACCATCGGCGACGGGATCCCGACCCGGGCCTGCCTCGACGCCAACGCCCACGCGCTCGCGCGCTACTCGGCGATCTGCCAGGAAGCCTCGATCGTCCCGATCGTGGAGCCCGAAGTGCTGCTCGACGGCAACCACAGCGCCGAGAGGAGCGAAGCCGTGCATCTCGCGACCCTCGAGACGCTCTTCCACGAGCTCGCCACGCAGGACGTCTCCCTCGAGCACGTGATCCTCAAGGCCAGCATGTGCGTCTCGGGCAAGGACAACCCGAAGCAGGCTCCCGTGCAGGAAGTGGCCGAGCGGACCCTGCGCGTGCTCAAGCGCACCGTGCCCGCGGCGCTGCCCGGCGTGGTGTTCCTCTCCGGCGGCCAGACCGACGAGAACGCCACTGCGCACCTCGACGCGATGAACCGCATGTCGCCGCCGTGGCCGATGACGTTCAGCTACAGCCGCGCGTTGCAGGCGGTTGCGTTGAAGGCGTGGCGCGGCCAGGCGGGCAACGTTCCCGCCGCGCAGAAGGCGTTCCAGCACCGCGCGCGCATGAATAGCCTCGCGGCCAAGGGTGAATGGAAGCCGGAGCTGGAGAAGCAGGCCCTCGCGGCGTGACACCGGTCTACGAGACGTCGATCCGCAGCCTTCCCCTGCTGGGGCGGGGGAAGGTCCGCGACATCTACGCGGTCGGTGACGACAAGCTCCTCATCGTCACCACGGACCGGCTGTCGGCATACGACGTGATCCTTCCCACGCCGGTGCCGGAGAAGGGCCGCGTGCTGACCGAGCTCGCGAACTTCTGGTTTCGGCGCCTCGCGTCGATCATTCCCAACCACCTCACCGGCATCGATCCGGAGACGGTGGTGGCAGCCGGCGAGCGCGAGCAGGTTCGCGGGCGCTCCATCGTGGTGAAGAAGCTCACGCCGCTGCCCGTGGAAGCCGTCGTGCGCGGCTACCTCGAGGGCTCGGGTTGGAAGGAGTACAGCGAGTCCGGCATGGTGTGCGGCATCCCGCTGCCGCCGGGCCTCAAGCGGGCCTCGAAGCTGCCGCAACCCATCTTCACGCCGGCGACGAAGGCCGAGGCCGGCCACCACGACGAGAACATCACCTTCGAGCGCATGGCGCAGATGGTCGGCCGCGAGCGCGCGGAGAAGGTGCGCGACACCGCGATCGCGCTCTACCAGGCGGCCGCGGCGTACGCGCTCGAGCGCGGCATCATCATCGCCGACACCAAGTTCGAGTTCGGCGTGGACGCCGAGGGCCGCCTCGTGCTCATCGACGAGGCGCTCACGCCCGACTCGTCGCGCTTCTGGCCGCTCGACACCTGGCGCGAGGGTACGAGTCCCGAGAGCTTCGACAAGCAGTACGTGCGCAACTGGCTCGACTCGATCGGCTTCAAGCGCACGCCGCCCGCGCCGGCCATGCCGGCCGAGGTGGCGCGGAAGACTTCCGAGAAATACCAGGAAGCGGCTCGCCGCCTCATCGCCTGAGCCGAACCATGGGCGCGATCGACGCACGCAGCCTCACGCGCGAGCTGCTCGCGTTCAACACCATCAACCCCCCGGGCATGGAACGCGCGTGCACGGAGCACCTCGGCGCGATCCTCGAGGGCGCTGGCTTCAAGGTGGCATACCACGACTTCGCGCCCGGCCGCACCAGCCTCGTCGCTCGCGTGGGGGCGGGATCGGGAGCCCCGATCTGCTTCACCGGCCATGTAGACACCGTGCCGCTCGGCGCAGCCCCGTGGACGCGCGACGCGTTCGCCGGCGAGACCGACGCGGACCGCATCTTCGGCCGGGGATCCACCGACATGAAGAGCGGCATCGCCGCGTTCGTGGCGGCCGCCGTGGACCTGGCCCGGGACGCGGCCCGCGGCCCCGGCCTCCTGCTCGTCATCACCGCAGGCGAGGAGATCGGTTGCGAGGGCGCGAAGTACCTCGCCGACCATGCGCTGCTGGGCAGCGCGGGCGCCATCGTGGTCGCCGAGCCGACCGCCAACTACCCCTACGTCGGGCACAAGGGCCTCGCGTGGTTCGAGATCGAGACGCATGGCGTGACCGCGCATGGCTCGATGCCCGAGGTCGGCGACAACGCCATCGTGAAGATGGCGAGCGTGATCGGCGACTTGCAGCGCTTCCGCTTTCCCGTCGAGTCCCATCCGGTGATGGGCAAGCCCACGATGAACGTGGGCACCATCCGCGGCGGCCTCAACACCAACTCCGTGCCCGACGAGGCGCGCATCACGCTCGACACGCGCACCGTGCCCGGCATCGACCACGTGCACCTTTGCGAGTCGCTGCAAGCGCTGCTCTCGCCGCGTGGCGCCAAGGTGCGCCAGATCGTGGACACGAAGGCGCTCTACACCGAACCGGCCAACGAATGGGTGCAGCAGGTGTTCGAGGCGTGCACGCCGTTCGTCGGCAGCCGGCCGCAGCCCAGGACGATCACCTTTTCCACCGACGGCGCGGACCTCAAGCGCGGCTTCGGCGGCGGGCTGCCGGCGGTGATCCTGGGTCCCGGCGAGCCCACCCTCGCGCACCAGACCGACGAGTGGTGCTCGCTCACGCGCATCGGGGAATCGGTCGAGCTCTTCCGCACGCTGATGCGCAACTGGAACTCCTAGGCAGAGAGCGCCACCTTCACGCCGACGGCGAGTATGAAGAGCGCGAAAACGCGCCGCAAAGTCGGACCGGACATGCGGTGCGCGAGGCGCGCGCCCAGGGGTGCGAGCGCGAGGCTCGCCACCGAGATGCCGATCGCTGCCGGAAGGTAGACGAATCCCACGCTCCACTGCGGAAGGCCCGGTGCGCCGTATCCGGATGCGGCATAGCCGATGGCTCCCGCGATCGATGTCGGGAATCCGAGGGCGGCGACCGTGCCTATGGCGCGATGCGCGCTCACGTTGCACCACGTGAGGAACGGCACGCCCACCGCCGCCGCGCCGCCGCCAAACCAGCTCGAGCACACGCCGATCACGGCACCCATGGCGACGAGGCCGCCGCGCCCGGGCAGATCGCGCGAAGCCTTGGGCTTCACGTTGAAGATCATCTGCAGGGCAATGAGCGTGATGAACCCGAGGAAGAAATACTTGAGGAAGCCGGGCCTCATGAGGCGTGCGACGAGCGCGCCCGCGAGCACGCCGCCGAGGAGCCCCGGCAGCATGGACCTCACGACGGGCCAGTCCACGGCGCCGCGACGGTCGTGCGCGCGGAAGCTGCCCCACGCGCCCGCCACGATCGCGGCGAGTGAGGTGCCCACCGCACAGTGCATCGCGTATTCCGGGGGAAATCCCTGGTGCGCGAACATGAGTGCCAGCGACGAGACGATGATCGTTCCGCCGCCGATGCCGAGGAGGCCCGCCAGGAAGCCTACCGCGGCGCCTATGCCGAGGTAGGCGCCCCACTCAGCCATCGAGCCTGGCGACGATGTAGTTCCACTCGGCCGGCGTGACCGGCGTGATGGACAGGCGGTTGCCGCGCTTCAACGTGATCATGTTCGCGAGCGCCTTGTGGGAGCGCATCTCCTCGAGCGGCATGAGCCGCGTCCTGCGATCGAGCCTCACGTCCACCAGCATCCAGCGCGGCGACTCGCGCGTGGCCTTCGGGTCGTGGTACGGGCTCTTGCGGTCGAACTGGCTCTGGTCGGGATACGACGTGCTCGCGACCTTCGCGAGCCCGGCGATGCCGGGCTGCGGACAGCTCGAGTGGTAGAAGAGCACGCCGTCGCCCACGCGCATCGAATCGCGCATGAAGTTGCGGGCGACGTAATTGCGCACGCCGAACCACGGCGTGGTCTGCTTCGGCGCCTTGGCGAGGTCCTCGATGGAGAACTCGTCGGGCTCCGATTTCATCAACCAGTAGTTGGGCACGGCGCGACGGGTAGGAGGAAGCGGATTCGCTGCGGTGTTCGTCCAAGCTGCACCTCGAACCATCGGTTCAAGGCGGTCGCCAACCGGTCACCGCAGGTAAGTCCGACGTGGGACTCGCACAATAGTGGCCTTGGCCGGCGTCCAGGGTTACCGCTATCGGTTCAAAGGATGTAAGCCCGGACGAACACCGCAGAAAACCCGCACCTAGAAAAGATTCTCCTGGTCGGCGTCGAGCGCCGCTTCGAGAGCTTCCTGCATCGCTACGATTCTACGCCGAATCGACGTGCTGTCGACGCTGGACGCCGCAGCCTTGCCCGGGTTGGACATGTGCTCGTGCGCGATGTTCAGCGCGGCCATGATGGCGATGCGCTCGTTGCCGACGACCTTGCCGGTGTCGCGCACTTCCTTCATCTTCCGGTTGAGGAAATCGACCGAGGCGAGCAGCTGCTTCTCCTCGCCCTCGGGGCATCCGACGCGGAACTCGCGCCCGAGCAGGCTGATGGTGACCGCGCCCTTGTCACGCCCCCTGTCGTCCGGCATCAAGACTCGGTCTCCGGAATCTGCTTGAGCAGCGCCTCGATGCGCGACTTGGCCGCCGCGAGCTTCTCCGCGAGGCGCACGCCTTCGTCGGTGCGCGTCGCCAGCTGCTGGCGCAGCTCCCGATTTTCCTCGCGCAGCGTCTTCAATCGCTGCACCACTTGCGCGAGCTTTTCCTCGAGGGCGGAAAGTTCCGAGTCCATCCATTCACCCTATTGGAAAACACTTGCCTCGTCAATGCGTAAGCGGCGCTTTTGAAAGTCATTTCGAGCGGGGCCCCGACGCTGGCGTATCATGTTCGACGCGCGCGGATACACGGGAAGCCGGTGGAAGACCGGCGCTGCCCCCGCAACGGTAAGCGAGCGCATGCCTCGCGAGCCCGAAGACCGGTCCGGCGCTTCCATCCACCGCAGCTTGCGGGGACGCTCGCTGCCCGTTCGCAAAGGACCGCCGAATGAGAACGCTGCCATATGCGGGGCTTTTCGGCCTCGCCGCCCTGGGCGTCCAAGCCCAGGTGTTGCCATACCCGTATTCCACCCAGCCCTCCGAACCTGTCGTCGTGACCGCCTCGCGCGCGCTCGCGCCGACGCCCACGTTGCGCGATGCGATCGTCATCACGCGC
>Ga0136846_1232704_pt1 | contig 14876 bp, 13 predicted proteins | sample HopSoiMetagenom2_FD_96841 | JGI IMG/M metagenome (GOLD analysis project Ga0136846, IMG submission 96841) | Grasslands soil microbial communities from Hopland, California, USA - 2 Assembly 2016 (version 4) | ecosystem: Environmental > Terrestrial > Soil > Grasslands | place: USA: Hopland...
ACAGGACGATAATGATAGTAAGCGCCCGCCCCGAGGAAACTGCAATAGTTATCGCCATTCTCACGAGAGCGGTTGCGAAACCACTCCACGATTTCAGACTCGGCCATCTGCCGTGGAACGGCGAGATCGCGCTGTAAACGGTACTCTGCCGGAATGGGCTAAAATAGTTCTTCCACCGAACGAGCGCCAATGCTCTTTAGCATGGCCTCGCGATCGGCAGTCGATTTAGGTAAATAGCGCATAAGAAAATTTACGAAGTACGAGGTACGCAGTACGAATTTCTAAGCAAGTGGCGCCTCGACGAATTTACGCATTGACGAATTCGCAGGTGGTTCCCATCGCGCTAAAATTCGCTAATACCTAAAGTTAGCAATCCGTAACTCTGAGCATTCGAAGACACATCAGATCGACCACGACATAAAATTCGTCCATCGTCCCTCGTCAATTTCTTCTCAGTGCCCGCCTTCCTCAGAGACGAATTTCTCGTAGTCAGCGGCGGAGAGTAGCCCGCTGAGTTCGCCGGGATCTTTGAGAGTCATCTTCAGCATCCACGAACCGTGGGCATCCTTGTTGATCTTTTCGGGAGAGGTGGCCAAGTCGCCATTCACCTCAGTCACAGTGCCCGAAGCCGGCGCAAACAGGTCCGACACAGCTTTGACCGATTCCACGCTGCCGAAAGTTTTTCCCGCGTTCAACTCGGCGCCAGTTTTGGGCAACTCGACGAAAACGATGTCACCGAGCGACTCCTGCGCATAATTGGTGATACCGATGGTCGCGTTCTTGCCGTCAACCTTGATCCACTCGTGCCCTTTGGTGTACTTGAAATCTGGGGGATAGGCCATTTTTGCGTCGAGCTCCTGGTTTAAGTTTTTTTGAGCCGTTTGTAGAATGGCGTTTGCACAATTTGCGCTTTGACTCCCTGTCCGCGGATTTCAACCCGTACCGTACTACCGATGCTTGAAAAATTCGGCGGAACATAAGCTAGCGCAATGTTCTTTTTCAGAAATGGCGCATAGGACCCGCTAGTGACATATCCGATCTCGCGCCCGGCATCATCGAGCACTTTGTAGCCATCACGTGCTATGCCGCGTTCCGTCATTTCGAGGCCGACCAGCGTCCGGTTCACCCCTTCGGCCTTGGCCTCCTCCAGGGCGCCGCGTCCAATGAAGTCTGCTTTTTCCAGCTTGCAGAAGCGGTCCAAGCCTGCTTCCCAGACATTAATGGTGTCGGAAATCTCGTGTCCGTAGAGGGGCAACTTGGACTCCAAGCGGAGCGTGTTCCGGGCTCCAAGGCCACAGGCAACGATGCCGAAGTCGTTACCGGCTTCGAGAATCTTATTCCAGACCATGGCGCTGGTGGCCTCATCGGAGGGGACATAGATTTCAAAACCATCTTCCCCGGTGTATCCAGTGCGAGCGATAAGAGTGTCGGGCAACCCGCAAACGGTTCCATGAGTGACCCAGTAAAACTTCACTGCTGCCAAATCGGCGTCCGTGAGCTTCTGCAAAACATCAACGCCTCTTGGTCCTTGAATCGCAATTTGCGTGTAGTCATCGCTGAGGTTCTCGACGAAGCAGTCGAACTCGCGCGTGTTATCACGCACCCAGTTGAAATCTTTTTCTCGGGTGCCCGCATTGATGACCAGCAGGTAATCACGCTCACCCAATCGATGCACAATCACATCGTCGACGAACGTTCCCTGGGGATAAAGCAGCGCGGAATACTGGGCCTGCCCGACTCCCAATCTGGAGGCGTCGTTCATGCTTATGTGCTGGACGGCGAACAGGGCCTGCGGGCCTACAAGGCGGATGTCCCCCATGTGGCTGACATCGAAGATCCCAACACTGTTGCGTACGGCATTGTGTTCGGCAATGATGCCACCGCTGGAATGATATTCAACGGGCATGTCCCAGCCATTGAATTCGACCATCTTGGCGCCCATCTGGCGATGCACGGCATTTAAGGCGGTTTTGCGGACGGTCGGTCTCGCCTCAACAGCGGACAATGAAAAATCCTCGCAAGCAGTGGCTGGGCTGCTTTGGATGGTGGAACCAAATACCCTAACACGTGCAAGCTGAGGCCTTCAACCGACGGAGCGGTCTTCCGTCTTCAATTGGCGGACGAGGACCGACAACGTGGACCCACTTCGCAATTACGGCGGAAGCCCGAGGCCGAGGACTTACGGCTGGCGACTGAATATCAGTTACTAAAGGAACTTTGCTCCAATCCTCGGCGGCGCTACATTTTTGGTCATGGCCTCCAGCAAACCAGGAACCAGCAACTACGGCAAAGCCAAGTTCCTGTGTTCGCAGTGCGAGATGAGCGAACAGCGCTGCGAGTGCGAGAAGTACTGTTGCCTCTGCCAAAGCCAGATCGACATTCGTCTGTGCCAGGACGGCCTGTACTACTGCCCGGCGTGCCGCGAAGCCTGCGATTACAAAACTGCCGATTAGCGGTCCCGTAATTGCTCAGGTTGCTGAGGACTGGCGAGCGTCGATTGACGACCAGCGAAGGCCTACGCCTAATAAAGCTCAGATCACCACTGTTTCCTTATACTCGCCGAAAACCTTCCGCATGGAGTCGGAAATCTCGCCCACAGTGGCACAAGCTTCGACGGCGGCGACGATCCTCGGCATAAGATTCTCGCCTGATCTGGCGCCATCTTCGATCTGCTGTAGTGCTGACTCCCAAACCTTCTTGTCGCGACGAGCACGAAGAGCGCGTACTCGTTCCACCTGCTTGGGTTCGAGCCCCGGGTCGATCCGCTGAATGGGAACCTCTCTTTCCTCGTCAATGGAAAAGCGGTTCACGCCGACAACAATCGCTTGCTGGTGGTCGACCTTCTGCTGAAAGTCATACGCCGCGTTCTGGATTTCCTGCTGAACATAACCACGCTCGATAGCTTTCAGCATGCCACCGAGGGCTTCGATTTTGTCTAGGTATTCGGAAGCCCGTTTTTCGATGTCATTGGTTAGTGTCTCGACATAATACGACCCTGCCAGCGGATCGATAGTTTGGGGCGCCCCCGATTCGTAGGCGATGATCTGTTGTGTGCGGAGTGCGATCCTGGCGGCTTGTTCCGTCGGCAGCGCCAAAGCTTCATCGAAAGAGTTCGTATGCAGAGACTGCGTTCCGCCCAGGACAGCCGAGAGCGCCTGTAGCGCTGTGCGCACGATGTTGTTTTCCGGTTGTTGCGCGGTTAGCGTGGAACCTGCTGTCTGAGTGTGGAAGCGCAACATCCAGGAGCGAGGGTTCTTCGCCTGGAAATCATCGCGCATGATGTGCGCCCACATTCGGCGTGCGGCACGAAACTTTGCCACCTCTTCCAGGAAGTTGCTATGCGCGTTGAAGAAGAATGAGATCCTGGGGCCGAACCGATCAACGTCCAGTCCCGCATCGATTGCCGCCTGTACGTACGCGATTCCATTCCCCAATGTGAACGCTACTTCCTGAACCGCCGTACTGCCGGCCTCCCGCATGTGATAGCCGGAAATGGAAATGGTGTTCCAGTCAGGTACGTGCTCGTTCGCCCAGCCGAACATGTCGGTAATGATTCGCATGGCCTGCGCAGGCGGATAGATGTAGGTTCCACGCGCGATGTATTCCTTCAGCACATCGTTCTGCACTGTACCCGAGAGCTTGCGGACATCAGCACCCTGCCGCTTCGCTACAGCTACATACAACGCCAGTAAGACGGAGGCGCTGGCATTGATCGTCATCGATGTCGAGATTTTGGTCAGATCGATTCCTGCGAATAGCCGCTCCATGTCTTCGATGGAATCGATTGCAACCCCCACTTTGCCGACTTCACCGAGCGACATGGGATGATCCGAATCCATGCCGATTTGCGTAGGAAGATCGAAAGCCACCGAGAGGCCGGTGGTGCCATTAGCGAGCAGGTACTTGTACCGCTTGTTGGATTCCTCGGCATCCCCCATACCGGCATACTGGCGCATGGTCCAAAGACGGCCGCGATACATGGTGGCCTGAACGCCACGGGTAAAGGGGAATTCGCCGGGGTACCCGATCTGTGCGTCGTAGTCGGAGTTCTCGAGATCGGCAGGTGTGTAGAGGGGCTGGACGGGAATTTGGGATGAGGTCTGCTGCTCGTCAGTTCCAGCAGTTTTGCTGGTCTCTCGCCGCAGGGTTTCGGCGACTCCGCGATCCTTCGTCATGATGATCCTGAAAATCCGGTCGCATTGTGCAACCCATTAGACTAGTCCTAAATCTTCCGCCCCGGAGCACAGATTCCTCAGCCCCGGCGTCGCGCTTTCCAAAATGAACTCAGGCCGAACCAGGCGAAGGTCACGGTGAACGCGATGGCCAGGATCAAACGTCCGGAACCGACCTGTCCGGCTTGATATTTCGTGTACTCGCGCGCCAGAGCCATACCCCCGATGGCGGATAGGCACAAGAAAACGAACCCAGTTACTTCCAGCCACAAAATTCCCAGTACCCGTCCGAAAGAAGTGGCGGTCACTCGCAATCCGCGCAGAACGGCTGCGGCAACGCGGGTTTTCGCAGCCTGCCGACCGGCTACTCTGGCGACGATCCCAACTTTTCGCAGGGTAGAAACATTCATCTCGGTGATTTTAGCAGTGTCTCGGCGTACAATACGCAGCCGAGGTGGGGTGATACGAAACCTGCGGAGCCGGGGCAACATCCAATAGGGTAGGCAGTCTTGTCTCACCGGTTGTGGTGCCAAGAAGGGGGATCTGTGGATCAGGAACTTAAGAAGCTGATGAAGGAGCTGGGCGAGGCTATCAATGAATCACTCGCCGACTCCGAGCAGATCGCCGACGTTGTCTCCCGTATCAAGGAGGGTGGCTACGACATATTCCTGGTGCTGGAGGCAACTATCGGCTTCAGCAAGCAGGGAGAAAAGAGCCCGGAAAAGAATTCACTGGTTACGACCCTCAGCACGAAGCCTGAACTCAAGGTCAGCGATCAGGATGTGAAGTTCCTTAAATCTCTGCGTATCAAAATTGAGGACGATGCAGCGTAACTCCAGCGCTACTGGAATCTCACCACCTTCTCCTTTCACCTTCCGCAAATGTTGTCGACACGACTGACTTAAGTCGTGGATCTCGGGCCAGAATGGCGGCAATCTCGGAGCACAGTCGCTCCACTGCTCACATCCACGTATATCTTTCTCCGGCTGGGAATCTTCACGCCTACAGCAGGTCCGCGTTAATCAGCTGAAGTGAACGAGCACAAATACCGGGATGTAGACGAGGTGCACTCGGCTGCAACGCTGCATCAGGTCTGCCCCTGATTTCGCTGTGCTAGTATCACAGTTTCGCGGGACGTGGCGGAGTCGCTCTATCACCTGGCACTCCACCACGAATCCCGCAACCGTCGCAGAAGGACCCGGTGACAACGATGAAAGACACTCTCGGGGTGCTGCTGGCCGGTGGCGCCGGTGAACGCTTGTATCCTCTCACCCGAGACCGAGCCAAGCCAGCTGTGACGTTCGGTGGCATCTATCGAATCATCGACATTACTCTCTCCAACTGCGTCAACTCCGATTTACGGCGCGTTTTCATTCTCACCCAATACAAGGCGTTGTCTTTGAACCGGCACATTCGTGAAGGCTGGAATATCGTAGCCCGTGAGATGGGCGAATTTGTCGAAATCTTGCCCCCAATGAAACGCGTGAGCGACAACTGGTATATGGGGACAGCCGATGCGGTTTACCAGAACATCTATTCCATAGGTTCAGAGCAGCCGAAGCACGTGTTGATTCTCTCTGGCGACCACATCTACAAGATGAACTACGGTCGGATGCTCAGGCACCACCGCGACTCGGGAGCAGACGTCACACTCGCAACCATCCTGATTGAGCCGGATGAAACTTTCCGGTTCGGAGTGGTGGAAATGGATCGGGACGGCCGCGTCACGGGATTTCAGGAGAAGCCCAAACAGACCGAGTTGCGCTCTCCGCACAACCCGGAGATGGTCGACGCTTCCATGGGCATTTACCTGTTCAACACTGACGTACTCATCCCTGTTCTCCTGAAAGATGCCGAAGATCCCAATTCCAGCCACGACTTCGGCCACGACATCCTGCCGAAAATGGTCGACGACTACCGCATCTTCGCCTTCAATTTCGTCGACGAAAATAAGAAGGAAGCACTTTACTGGCGCGATGTGGGAACGCTCGAGGCTTATTACGACGCGAATATGGACATCGTTTCTGTTTCGCCCGTTTTCAATTTGTATGATTCAGAATGGCCAATTCGCACACACCAGCGGCAGTATCCTCCAGCCAAGTTCGTCTTCGGAGAGCCGGGTCGCACCGGCACTGCCATTGATTCCATCGTGTCTGCCGGCTGCATCGTTTCCGGCAGCTCGGTGAAGAACAGCATCCTGTCTCCTGACGTGCGCGTGAACTCCTACAGTGAAGTTGACGCCAGCATCCTGTTTTCGCACGTGAATGTAGGGCGCCACTGCCGGATTCGTCGTGCCATTCTCGATCGCGATGTCCACGTGCCGGAAGGAACCACGATTGGCTTCGACGCGGAAGCAGACCGGCAGCGCTATTTTGTTACCGACACCGGCATCACGGTTGTGACCCGCGACTACTCCTTGTTCGAAAACCCAATCACAGTAGATTATTTTGATTCTGAGTAGATTGTGCGCGCAGGCACAGCTGCGAGGGCTCACGCCCGTGAGTTCAGCTACAAAGGGAAAGCCATGGTTCGAAGACCCAAATCAACGGATTCATCCGCGAGTGAGGTTGCCGTATCCCAATTTGAGTACCAGACATTATCTGAGTTTCGCCACCAGCTGGCAGGGTTCTTGCGTCGACGCCGCCAGGCGGCTGAGGCCGTAGGCCTTGAAGCGCAGCAATACGAGCTGCTCCTGGCCATCAAGGGCTTACCCGCGGGAAAACAGCCCACCGTCAAGCAGATCGCAGAGCAGCTTCAGATTCAGCATCATAGCGCGGTGGAGCTGGCCAGCCGCCTGGCCAGACGCGGGTTGCTGCGGCGCGAACGCTCGCCGGCCGACCGCCGGGCGGTGTTGTTGTCCATAACCAAATCGGGAGAGAAGCTGATCGAGGAAATCGTCCAGTACAGCTTTCAGCAGCTCGAGCAGGAAGCTCCCACCCTTCTGAAGACCCTGGGTAAGATCCTGAAGGACAAGGCAAAACCTAAATAGGACAGCTTGAAAGGAATCTTCGCCGTATATTCGCATCCTTTAAGCCCCTGCTACAATGCCTTTCTTCATAGATTTAAAGAACTTTTGGTTCCACAATAACGTATCCATAGTGTGGTTGTTGGGCCCAGGCAGCGCTCTCGCGCCTTACTGGGCCTGCAAATTGCCAGGAGTTCCGGGGAGTGCCGGTTGGAGGACGCCCAGGTCGTAGCTGCTTTGATCCGTCGCTGTGTGGCTGGCGACGCAGCTGCCTGGGAGGACATCGTTCGCCAGTATCACCGGCGCATCTACAACATTTGCTACCGCTTCGCCGGTTCGAGCGACGAAGCCGAAGATCTTACTCAGGACGTTTTCATCAAGATGTATAAAACGCTGAGCACCTATGACCTTGACCGGGGCGCTTTTATGACCTGGGTCACTACTATCACGCGGAACTTATTGGTGGACCATTTCCGCAAGAGCAAGTATGACCGGATAACAGACTCGCTTGACACTCCCGTTTCAGAGCACGAAGATGCTATGCCTCTCAGCGAGCACATTGAGGACAAGAACCCGGCTCCCGATGCTCAGGTCCAGAGGCACGAAACCAGCGCGACGGTCCATCAGGCGCTGCAAAAACTCTCCCCCGAACTGCGCGAAGCAGTGATCCTGCGCGATCTGCAAGATATGGATTACAGGGAAATTGCGACCGTTTTGAAGGTTCCGGAAGGGACTGTCAAGTCCAGGATCAATCGGGGACGTGCGGAACTTGCACGGCTCCTTCAACGTACATATAGGCAGGTGATGTGATGCCAGGCGCAAGCCAAAACGGAATGCAGTGCAGCGAGTTCGATGCCCTGCTGACAGAGGCTCTGGACGGTACTCTGGCCGGTGCGAAGCTGGAGCGCTTTCGCGGACATGCGGCCGTGTGTTCCGTCTGTGGACCGCTCTTCGCCGAAGTCGACGCCGGGCGCCGTTTGTTGATGTCGCTTCAGGAAGTCGAGCCCCCGGCTCGCCTCATGAATAACATCCTGGCCGCGACCAGCGGATTGGACACCGCTCGCCTGCACGCCGGTGCTGCTCAACCAGGTATTCCCTGGATCGATCGTCTCCGGGCCTGGGCGGCTCCGGTATTCAATCCATTCTTTGGAGTGGTACGCCAGCCACGCTTCGCCATGTCGTTCGGAATGGCGTTTTTCTCCGTAACCATGGCTTTGAACGTTGTGGGCATAAAACTGGCTGACCTGCGGCATATCGACTTGCGGCCCAGCGCAATCTCGCGCGGTTATCACATGACCCAGGGCCGAGTGGTGAAGTACTACGAGAATATCCGCTTTGTTTATCAGATTGAATCAAAGGTGAGAGAGATCAAACGTGTAACTACGCCCGCGGAGCCGGCACCCTCCCGCGACCAGCACCGCCGGGAAAACAACAATACCAGTGGACAACCAGAACAGAGGCAGGAACGCAACTACAGCCAAGGGGAGAACACGCCCGTGTTGGCCTTCACCCCGGATGCTCCGCCTGTCGTGACGTTGACCGCGATCAGGAGGTTCGTATGAACTGCGCCAACCACACCGATATTTCGGCGGTGGCCTATTGCCGCACCTGCGGAAAGCCGCTGTGCGCCCAATGCACCCGCGATGTTCGCGGAGTGATTTACTGTGAGAACTGCCTGGCAGCACGCATGGAAAACGTGCAGCCTCCCGCAATGCCGGCAGCTCCCGTTTACTCGCAAGCGGCGGTACCTCTGGCTGCGCAAGGAGGACCTAACCCCGCCGTGGCAGGAATTCTGGCTGGGTTTTTTCCTTTTGGCGTCGGCGCGGTCTATACATCGCAATATGCCAAGGGACTTGCGCATCTGGTTATCGCCGTTCTGCTGATCGTCGGAGCAAGTGAGGGCGGCCTTCTCAGCGTATTTTGTGGATTGGGCATGGGGTTCTTCTACATCTATCAGATTGTCGACGCGGTCCGTTCCGCCCACGCGATATCTGAAGGGCGGCCCGCACCTGATCCATTTGGCCTGGCGCAAGCCTTTGGCGCTGGCGAAAAGGTAGATGCTTCCAAGGTACCCACTGGCGCCATCGTCCTTATCGGCCTGGGTGTCCTTTTTCTGTTGCACACCCTCGGCATTTTCGATCTGAACATGGGTCGTATCTGGCCAATATTTCTCATCGCACTTGGCGGCTGGCTCTTCGCCCGCTCCTGGGGCCTGATTTCGTCACAAGGACGTTGTTACTGTGAGCGCTGCCGTACTCGTGGGTTAATGTGGCCGGCAGTCTTGGTTACGATTGGCTTCCTGTCGTTGCTTGAGGAGTTTACCCGTTATGACTGGAACCGGACTTGGCCAGTACTCATCCTGGTAATCGGTATTGTCATGCTGCTGCGCAGTAATGCTTCCTGGCAAGGACATATTCCGACTGCCAGCAACTCCGATCAGCCTCCGCTGGCGCCTGCGGCCAGTGCGACAGAAGCGCCGCAGCCCCCCGCGAATGAGGTGAGGAATGTCTAGTCCCGTACCAGCCCCGGTTGTGCCTCCGCCGCCACGGCGGCGTTCGCTGGCAGGACCGGTTGTGCTCATCGTGATGGGAATCGTGTTCCTGATGGCCACGATGGGGATGCTGCACGGGTACCAGCTCTGGGCAGTTTACGGAAAGTACTGGCCCGCCCTGATCATTCTCTGGGGTGTCATTAAGCTGTTAGAGCACCAGCGCTCCCGCAATGACGGCACCCGCGCCAGCGGCATTGGCGTCGGCGGTGTGTTTCTTCTGCTCTTCGTCATTGTGACTGGATCGATCGCGACCAAGACGTCGAACCTGAACTGGGCAGGCCTTCGTGATCAGTTTGGCATAGATGACAGCGACCTCGACAGCATGTTTGGCGAGTCGTTCAATTATCACGATGAACTCGGTCATGCCTTTCCCGACGGCGCGACTCTGCACGTGGTCTCGAACCGCGGGGCCATCAAGATCGTGGCTTCCGATGACAAGCAGATCAAGATCCTGGTCGACAAGACCGTCCACGCCGATGACCAGGAAAAGGCCGACAAGATCAACGAACAAACCAAACCGCTGCTCTCGGTGGAAGGCCAGGTTGTCACCCTGAATGCCAATACGCAGGCCGCAGGCGAGCATGGGGTGGGCGCGGATATGACCATATCTATGCCGAAAAAGGCCGGCGTGATGATTTCGTCTCGCCGTGGTGATGTTGTGATCACCACTCGGGAAGGTAATGCCGATGTTTCCGCGCAGCATGGCGACGTAAACATTAGCGATCTTAGCGGCAGCGCCAATCTCAACCTCGATCACAGTTCAGCGAAGCTCTCGAACATTCTGGGTGACGTATCTATCGATGGCCGGGTAAACGACCTTACTATCGCAAATGTGAAGGGCTCCGCGCGGCTGAATGGCGAGTTCATGGAAAGTGTGCACCTGTCCCAGATTGCTAAGAGTGTGACCTTCCGCTCCTCGCGTACAGAAATGGAGTTTGTAAAACTCGACGGTGAACTTGATCTCGATTCAGGCGATCTGCGCGCCAGCAGGGTATCCGGACCTAGTCGCCTGAGCACCCGCTCCAAAGACATCCGACTGGATGGTGTATCCGGCGACCTTCGCCTGGAAGACAGCAACGGATCAATCGAAGTGCTGGTGCATAAGCTGGGAAATATCCAGATTGATAATCGTAGTGGGGACATACAGCTCTCGCTCCCAATGCAGGCTGCATTTCGGGTGGACGCTCGGGCCAAAGGCGGAGAAATTCAATCGGATTTCGGAGAATTGAAAGTCAACAATGGCGACCATGAGGCGACCGCAACCGGCTCCGTCGGAAGTGGTAGCGCAACCTTGCGTCTTAACAACGAGCACGGCACGATTGAACTTCGCAAGGGCACCAGCGAAGCCGCTCTACCGCCCTCACCTCCCAAGCCCGGCAAAAATGTACCTGAACCTCCCGAGCCGCCAGAGCCGACTGAAAACTGAGCACCATCTTCTCGCGATGATTCAGAATGTCTCTCCACTATGGGACACTTCCCTCATCTGCTCGGGATGAGACGTTATTTACCGGTAGATAAGAGATAAAAGGGACTACTGCAGAGTGGTTGAATTCTTCTTCAACTTCTGGTCCACCAATGCTTCGATCTGCTGCAGCACCTGGTCTTCCGGGAGATGAGTTGAGTCGATGAGAACGGCGTCAGCTGCGGCAACCAGCGGGGATGCTGCCCGTGTACGGTCACGTTGATCCCGCTCCCGCAACTGGGCGGCAATTTCCTGTGCTGACGGTCCTTTGCTCTTCTGCTGATCCAGCCGGCGTTGCTCGCGTACCACAGGGTCGGCGTCGAGAAATACCTTCAGGTCTGCATCAGGAAACACTTTGGTTCCGATGTCGCGGCCTTCCATCACAACACCGCCATGGAGGCCCATTTCGCGTTGCCGCGCGACCATCCACTCACGCACTTTCGGATTGACGGATACGCGAGATGCTGCTTCGGTCACATCCCGCTCCCGCACCCGCATCGAAACGTCGTGCCCGTCAAGCAACACACGATTGCCCCCGACCGTAGGTTCGAGGAGAATCCGCGAGTTGCGTGCCAATTGCAGCAATGCCGCGTCATCGTCAAACGAAACATCCCGTTCGATGGCCTTCAGTGCAAGAGCACGGTACATCGCGCCGCTCTCGAGATTGACGTACCCCAGTTTGCGTGCGAGCCGCGAGGCAATCGTGCTCTTCCCCGCTCCGGCAGGTCCATCGATGGCGATGATGAGTTTGCGAAGTTCGCTGGCAGTCATTCGGGTCGAACAAATTTTACAGGAACTCAGGCGGCTGCCGTTTGACGCTATCTCGGACGCAGGCCGATTTTTACGCGCCGGGGATCTGGCCTCGCTTGTTGATCGCGGGCCGTGGGGAGCGCTTTAGGTGGCGTGATCTGAATGAGAGATCGGTTGCCCACGTGCACAAAACTCAACTCGCGCGCTGCCAATAGCGCATTAATCGATTCCTTCACCCGAGACCGGGGAACCAGATTCGAAAAGAAGGTCTCTACTTCGCCGGGTTCGGTCGCAATTGAACAATCCAGATATTTCGATATTAACGCCGACAAGGCTTCGGCTACCGACAGGTTCACACCTTCACGTACCGCATCCGGTGCCCAGCGGTACAGCACGTCCCACGAGGCGCCTTCGACGGGACTGTAATCGACACGAGTGATGCGCAGCTTCGACCACAGTTCCGCAAGTGCGCGGTCGAGAGCGGCTAAGGACGGGTCTCCTCCAAGCTCTTCACGAAGTTTCTGCTTCGATATAGAGCCTTTTCTGCGTATTACCTCGAATGCATCCACTGCCAACTGCGAATACTCCGACCGTGCTCCCGCCTTAGGAGCTTGCTTCGGGTTGCGCTCACCTACCAAGGCATAGAAGTAGGGAAACACCGAAGCGGCCACCAGAAAGTTGTTGTTCTCGTCAAAGAGGTTAGCTTCGAAAGCCGATTTCCCACGCAGCAGCCGGACCATCAACTCGGTTGCATCCTGCGCTCGTGGATCCGCGAAAGCGTGCTGAATCGTAGGCAGGCGATCATCGCTGCCCACGAACGCTCCCATGAACGTCGGCAGCAGCACCGCCGGTCGCAGGGGATACATGAGGCAAAAGCCGATAGACTCGATGAATTCGCGAGCATCATCCAGAGTACGTACCGGCTTTGAATCCAGATGCCACTTGGCGGCTCTGGCCTGCTGCAACTCAGCATCAATCATGCGTTGATTAGAACACAGAAGCGAGGTCGCGCGTCTGAGCTGGCTTTGTTGACTGGCAGGTAATCGGCAGGCCATCGATCTCGGATGTCGGATCTCGGAACAAGATAAGCACGAACGGCACAAAAGCCAACGGAAAGAAACTGTTGCCTGACTAATATCTGCCACGACTAGCGGAGAACAAGGTCGATAGCGCGACCAGAATCGAGCGCCAAGAACGAACGGCCCACAGCCAAGCGCTGAGAGCCCGTCTTCAGATCCTTTTGAACGCCTTCTGAATATCTTTCAACGAATAACGCAAAACAACAGGCCGTCCATGCGGACACGACATGGGGCAATCGGTTTTCGCCAATTCCGCTAAAAGCCATTCCATTTTGTTCTGTTCCAGCGGCATGTTCACTTTGATCGCTGCATGGCAGGCAATGGACGCGGCAATCCGGTTGCGCACCATTTCCATATTCAGCTTCTGCTCCTCGTGCGAAAACTGGTCGAGCAACTCGTGAAGCATGTGCTCAATTTGGGAGGCTTCTAAGCCAGCCGGGGCGACCTTCACAGCTATTGTGCGGGTGCCGAAAGGTTCCGCCTCGAATCCATTCAGCTGCAACTCCTCGGAGATCTCCGCAAAGACCGCCTGCTGCCCGGGGGTAAGCTCCACCAGTAACGGCATCAGCAGGCGCTGACTTTCCACCCTTTGCACCGACCGCTGCTTCAGCACTCGTTCGAACAGTACTCGCTCGTGTGCAACGTGCTGATCGATAATCCAGAGCCCCTCTCCGTTCACAGCGAGAATGAACGAGTTGCGAATTTGTCCCAATGGCTTCAGTGTCGCGAGAGCAGGCGCAAGCCCGCTTTCTTCCCCGTCGTCCGGTATTGGCGCGGCACAACCGTTGTCGGGAATTGCCTCCGGCGCTCGGGCGAGCGACACCGCTGCGTTCGCTTCAATCGCGACGCCGCCCTCGAAGCGGAAGCGCTCGGTCAGCGGTGCCGGAAAAGGAGCAGTGAGCGCGAAGCCGCCGGCGGGAGCAGGTTCGTACAGGGCGCGCCAGGCGGCCGGCAATTCTCCAACTTGCGCGTGGGCACCGGGGGTGAGCCCAGGGCTTGCACTGGGACGCGTACGGATCTCCGTCGTGAACTGCGGCACCGGACGCGCCTTCATCAGCGCCGCCCGCACCGAGTCACGGACGAAATCATGAATAACCGTTTGCTGACGGAAACGAACCTCGGTCTTGGATGGATGCACGTTGACATCGACTTCCGCGTTCGGCACTTCCAGGAAGAGCAGAACGACCGGGAAAACTGTTGGCGGGATGATGTTCCGATAAGCCTCAATGATTGCGTGCTGCACCAGGCGATCGCGAATCAGCCTTCCATTCACAAACACAAAAATGGAATTGCGATTCAGCTTCTGAATTTCGGGTTTGGAAACAAATCCGTGTAAGTGAAGCTCGCCAGGATCTTTGGGACCCTCGTCATCATCCTCTTTATCTCTTCGCCAAGGCGGAGGCTGTGGGAGCCCAATGCGTTCCAGAGGGAGCATTGCCGCAGTTGGTAGCAGTTGATCGAGCGTCTCTTTTCCAAAAACCTGGTAGACACGTTGACTTTGGTCCGCGACCGGCGACGCAACCAATATGGCGTTCGTCGCGGAGTGCAATTCGAAATGCTTGTCGGGATGTGCCAGCGCATAATGCGTAACCAGCGAGGCAATGTGCGAGAGTTCCGTCGACTCGGACTTCAAGAATTTCTTGCGAGCAGGTGTGTTGAAGAACAAATCACGAACTGTGATCGAAGTCCCTGGCGGCAGACCTGCCTCTTCCACCTTGAAGATCTTTCCGCCGTTAATCTCGACAATGGTCCCGGCTAAGTCATCCGCTGCTCGCGTTTCCAATCGCAAACGTGAAACCGATGCAATCGAGGGCAGCGCTTCGCCGCGGAATCCCAGTGTGGAAACATTCAGCAGATCTTCGGCGTTCTTAATTTTGGAAGTGGCATGCCTTTCAAA
>Ga0136846_1232502_pt1 | contig 14869 bp, 10 predicted proteins | sample HopSoiMetagenom2_FD_96841 | JGI IMG/M metagenome (GOLD analysis project Ga0136846, IMG submission 96841) | Grasslands soil microbial communities from Hopland, California, USA - 2 Assembly 2016 (version 4) | ecosystem: Environmental > Terrestrial > Soil > Grasslands | place: USA: Hopland...
GAGACCAGTTGCCCGACCGCCGCCATCTTTTCCGCATGCATCAGTTTTGCCTGCAAAGACGCAGCATCAGTGACGTCGCTCATCACCACCACCACGCTGCTCACCTGCCCCTGATCGTCGCGCATCGGGCTCAGGTTTACTGAGAACTGTCCTGCGCGGCCGTCTTCGCTCAGTACCTGCAGTTCGAGGTTGTCAACCTGATTTCCGGACAGAACGGAAAGGTAGGCGTCGCGAATGGCTTGCCGTCGCGAGGGCGAAACCAGTGATTCCAGGGATCTCCCCAAAATCGCTTTCTGTTCATAGCCCAGTACCTGCCATCGCCGATTCGCATAGCTGATGAGCCCTGCTGTATCCGCGACAAGGATCAAACTCTGTGTATTGTTCAGAATTTTGCCGGAAAAATCGCGCTCTCTTTGCAGTTCGGACTGATATGCCTTCAGCCCGCTGATATCAAGCATGAGGCCGCGGAACTGCAGAATGCCCCCGTGCGCATCGCGGACGGCAAAGCCGTTAATGAGAACGTGAACTGCGCTGCCGTTTTTGCGCCTTAAGACTTCTTCACGATTGCGTAGCGTGCCTTGCTGCTCGATTACCGCAAACAGATCATTATGCTGCTCCGGGGTTGGGAACACCTGTTCGCGGGGATCACAGTGAAGAAGTTCATCACGGCTGTCATATCCCAGCATGCGGACCAGGGCATCGTTGACCTCGACGAAGCGGCCTTCGGGACTGCAAAAAAACAAACCTTCCTGAATGTTGTCGAACAGTTCGCGATATCTCCGCTCGGCCTCACGCCGGTCCGTGATGTCCTTGAGGACATGGATCGTCTGCAGGCCCTCACTGCTGGCGGCATGAACTTCGGATGTTGAGATCAGGTAAGTGCGCTCGAGCCCAGGATGTACGTACTCATCCGCAAGCCCTGCGGAATTTCTGCAGAAGGGGCACGAACCTGAAACTTGGTTCTCCCCCACTGCGAGCAGCGCCCCCATGTTGATGCCGATCAATTGCTGCGGCTGGACGCCGATGAAATCCGCAAGCGAGCGGTTTACCCGCAAAACATTCGCTCCGGCATCATGGGCCACAACAAAATCCGGGATGGCATCGAAAATCTCAATCCAATGACGATTGGCCTGCTCCATGCGAGTGAAGAAGCGGCCGTTCTCGAGAGTCACCGCAGCTTGTCCTGCGATTGCCTGCAACAACTGCTGGCCTTCCTGATCTAAAGCTTCGTGCCGATTGGCCAGGCAGAGCGTGCCCAGCAGTTCCTGCCCGCTTCCTTGAAGCCGCGCAACCGTTACCTCTTCCCATTGCAACTGCGCGGCGAGTTCGGGGCCCAGCAGCTCTCCAGCTGGCAGCGTGGCTATTGGCTCCGGATGAAGCGCCATCCACGCCAGAACAGTCTTGGCCAGAGCCGTCTCGGACTTTTTATTTGGGGCGCCGGACGCGGAGTACAGAGCCGAAGAGGAATCGTGTTCCTTTTCGATAACCAGCGCTGCGGCGGAAACGTTCATCATTTCTGCGGCGCGTTGCAGAAACTTTCCGGCAAACTCGGGACCCCTCACCAGCGAATGGACCTCGAGGGCAAGAATTGTAAGTGCCTCAGCCTTTCGACGATGTTGCTCGGAAAGCAGGAGGTTCCTGCTTACCTCGAGTGCGACTGTCACCTGCGCCGCAAGAGCCTGAGCGCGGCGAATATCTTCGGGGGAGATTGCATTCCCATCGGCGCGATCAAGCACGCCAAAAACACCGAGCAGTTGTGCGCTGGTTCCCAGCAGCGGAACTGCAAGAAATTGCCTGACGCGAAACTCTGACAGGATCTTCTGATTCACGCCGGGAAGTTGCGAAGCATCCTCAGAGTGGAATACCTCTTTATTGCGAATTGCTTTGGTCAGTATTCCTTCGGGAAATACGAAACCAGCCGGGCCAGGCTTGCCGTCCTGCTGGCTCCAGCGGACATTGAGCGCATCGTTTTCCATCAGCCCAACGAAAGCGCGTCCAAAGCCGAGGAAGTCGCTCGCCCGCAGCACGAACTTGTGCATAAACTGATCAAGGTCCGAAATCGAACCGAGTTCTGAAGCAATGCTGACAATCTGATGAAGTTCATGCGCCTGCGCGCGAGCTTTCGAGTAGAGCTCCGCGTTTGAGATCGCAACTGCGGCGAAGCTGGTTACGACCGGCAAAAGCGACTTTTCCTCGGCACTAAAAGGGCCTTCCCGCCGGGGATAAACCAGAATTGCGCCTTCCCGGTTCGAAGTTCGAAAAGGCGCCGCAAGGAGCGTACCCGGAGGCACAATGTCGCCAAGCGAATGCGCCCGGGGGTCAATGGCAACGCTGATGGGTTCGCCGGCACGAACGGACCGATGCGCAAGATCGGATGCGAATTTAAGATCCCGGCGATCATAGCGCGCGCGCACCGAGAGAGCGACCGCCGGGTTCTCGGTTGCCACTGCCCATAGCTCATACCCTGTGGCCTCGCGCACCAGAATGCATACCAGGGAAGTTCGCAGCATCGCCCTCAAGCGGTCACCGATGGCTTCGACCAGAACGCCCAGATCCGCTTCGGAGTGAAGCGTGAGAGCGACTTCTGCCAGAATCCCGGCGCGGCGTTGCTCTTCACGGGAGCGCTCAGAAAGCCGCATCGCCTCTAAAAATCCGCCAAGCTGCGCCGCGAAAATACTGGCTTGCGCGAGGTGATCACGAGTAAAAAAATGGGGATCGGAGTTATGCAGAAAAACCGCGGCCCCCAGCACTTCATTGGAGACCATGAGCGGGACGGCCATGACCGATTGCGCATTCAACTCGGCGGCCAGCGGATAATTCGAGGTGTTCAAACCGTTCCGTAAGACTGGCTTCTTATTGTGAATGGCTTCTTCCGCGATCGCGCTTTCTGATGTTTTCAGCCGCGCGTTGCGAAAGCGCTCTGCCATCCATCCGTCGGCTTCCGCACCGAGTAATTGGTCGGGAGCAAGAAAATGCCAGACATAGCTGCCACTCGTCTGGAGATAGTTGCGGGTCTTGCGGCAGAACAGTTGCAGCAATTCAGAGGACGACACTGTCTTGGCGGCGGCTTCAGAAAACTCAAGAAGGTGCTTTTGGAAGGAGTCGTCCGCCGCTCCGGCAGAATACGTTCGTAGCATCTGCTCGGATCCCGTGGTCAGGAGTCCCCCTTCCGGAATGGTTAGCTCATGTGAGCCAACTTATTGAATAATTGGACTCTATCGTGCAATCTCATTTTGAGTCAAGCAGAAAGGCGGGGAATCCGTCGCGCTGGAACCTGCCTCGGCACAAGCTCCATGCGTCTCGCACTGAGACGAACTCAGGTGCCATGAGACGTATTTCGCCCCAACATCGGTGATCTGTTCACATCGCCATCGCGTAAGTCACTGAAAAGTTTAAGCAGAATGCCGATTGTTAAACAGCTGTCACCGTGGAACGGACTTTGCAAGGAGTCGTTCCATGCTTAGGGGGAATTGTGTCTTCGCTTAAGAGATTCAGAACTTTCATACATTCCGTTCTAATTCTTGCGGTTCTTTCCGGCGCAAGCGCCATCATCTGCGCCCGCCCGGCCAATGCCGAAGAGGCAAGCGAGCGCAAGGTGAAGTACAGAGTTGAACCACAGTACCCGGACATTGCACGAAAGCTCGGGCTCTCTGGTGTGGTCAGGATCGACGTTGTGATCGCCGCCAATGGCAACGTGAAAGAAACCAAAGTAATCGGTGGTCACCCGATTCTTGTGAATGCTGCGGTAGATGCAGTGAAAAAATGGAAGTTCGAGTCCGCCAATGGTGAAAGCATCAATTCGCTCGAATTCAAATTTCGGCCCAACTAGGCAGCACGAGGTCCCGTAGAGGGTGGAGAGATCAACAATGTCCATCAGTAAAAAGCTATACATGAATTTCGGCATCATCCTCGGGATGGTGGTGGTGCTGTTCTTTGTCACCTGGTATGCCGTGGAACGGGAACGTACCGCCAAAACTTCGGCTGAGCAAGCCCTGAAGATGGTCGACACCACCGACCATATCCAATTTGAAATCATGCAAAACCGGCTTTACCTCGGCAATTATTTGCTCAGCGGAGATAGCCGGGAAATCGAGCGGATGGTGCAGGGCATCCAGGACTTGAATCAAGCGCTCGACAATGCCCAAAAGCTGGCCAATTCCGATCAGCAGCGCTCCGCGCTGCAGTCCGTCAAGAGCAACGAGAACGCCTGGTTTGCTGATTTCGCCCAGCCAATGCTGCAGAAGCGCAAGGAGGTAGATGCAGGCAACGCAACCGTCGCCGACCTCCAAATTTTCTATCTTCAAAAAGATGCAGCCGCGTGGGTCAAGACCTCGACCGATTCTCTGGATATTGCGGAAGCAGAGACACACCACATTCTGGATGAGCGCAAAAGGGCTGACGAAAGCGCCGGTACTTGGACGATTATCACCGCACTGTTAGCTACAGGCGTCGCTTTGATGTTGGGCCTGGTCATCGCGTACCGGACCGCGTATTCAATTACTGGTCCACTCAGCGCAATGATCAAGGTGGCGAGGCAGATTGGGGAGACTGGAGACCTCGAGCACCAGATCGAGTTCAATCGCACCGACGAGATTGGCCAGCTCGGCCGCACTTTCGCCAGCATGGTCACTTATCTGAAGGAAATGGCTTCGGTATCTGAAGCCATTGCCGGCGGAAACCTCGGCGTTGACGTCAAACCACGTTCAGCCAGCGACACACTCGGCAGTGCATTTCTCCGGATGACAGAAGGACTGCGTGGGCTGGTCACCAATGTCCGCGACGCAGCTTCACAGGTGGCTAGCGCGTCCACGCATGTTGCAGGTGCGTCAGATGAGTCCGCCAAAATCAGCCTGCAGACTTCGTCGGCTATTGATGAAGTCACCAGCACGATGCATGAGATGAGTGTCAACGTGCAGAACATGGTGAAGAGCACGCAGGTGCAAGCCTCAAGCGTAAGCGAGACTTCAGCCTCCATTGACGAAATGGTGGCTTCCATTCAGCGCGTGGCTGACACCGCCAAGGTTCTGCTGGATATCTCCAACCGCTCACGCGAAGAAGTTCACAGCGGCATCACCACTATGGAAAAGGCGACTGATGGATTGAACAAGATCAACACTACCATCGGTGCTTCAGGCCAGATCATCGGCGTGCTCGGCCAGAGAGCGGATGACATTGGCAAGATCATCGAGGTGATCGACGACCTGGCCGAACAGACCAATTTGCTTGCACTCAATGCAGCTATCGAGGCGGCGCGCGCGGGTGAACACGGCCTCGGCTTCGCTGTAGTTGCAGATGAAGTTCGCAAGCTGGCCGAAAAATCGGCGCAATCGACCAAAGAAATCTCCGAGCTGATTCAGAGCATTCAAAAGGAGGCTCGCAAAGCTGTCGAGAACATGGACCAGAGCACTACCATCGTTAACGAAGGACTGGATCTCGGACAGGAATTGAACACAGCCTTGCGCAAGATATCCAACGTAGTCACTGAGGTTTACAAGTTCGCTCAGGAAATCGGCGCCGCGACCAACGAGCAGTCACATGGATCCACGCAGATCGCGCGTGCGACTACGCGGCTGAATGAGATCACGCATGAAATCAATTCAGCAGTGGAAGAACAGGCGTCAGGCGCGCACGCCGTGGTCAAGGCAATGGAACGCATGCGCGAACTGGTCCAACAGACCACTTCGGGCTCGACTGAACTGGCCGCATCTGCTGAGCAGATGTCCAAGATGTCGCGCGGCTTGCTCGATTCCATGGACAGCTTCAGCGTGAAACAAGAGCCACATTTCCAGCATGAAGAGCGCGGGCGCAAAACCCGGGCCGCCGCCGGAGGTCGTTGATGACCGGAGGAGTGGCGATGAGCCGGGAGTTGCACATCGTCGGTTTTCAAGTGGGCCGGGAGACGTATGGGGTTCCCATCACGTCCCTGCACGAGATCGTGCGCGTGCCGGAGATCACAGCGGTGCCGGATGCCCCTGAATACATGGAGGGGGTCATCAACCTTCGAGGAAAGATCGTCTCCGTGATTGATCTACGAAAACGCTTGGGCGAAAAAAAAATATCCTCAACCCGGCGCAACCGGATCCTGGTCGTGGAGCACAAGAGCAGACTGTCTGGACTCATTGTTGATTCCGCTTCCGAGGTATTGAAGATTCCTGCTGGCGACGTGGAAACATCGCCTACATCGTTCGAGGAAGGCCGCAGCAATTGCGTTACCGGTCTGGCAAAGCACAAAGGACGGTTGATTGTCCTGCTCGACATGACTCGGCTTCTTGATCTTGGGACTACGCAGAAAACGGCATTGCATTCGGGTGCAGCTGAGCGGCGTGCAGCCGCCGCAAAGTAGCAACAAAGGAATGAATGAGTTCTCCAGCCATAGCCATACAGCTTAGCGAATCAGAGATGCGACTGCTGCAGGCGCTCGTATATCAGGAATGCGGCATGTACTTCGACGCGCGGCGCACCCACTTCCTTCAAGACCGGCTGCAGAGAAGGCTGCGTGAGTGCCGGATGGATTCGTTCTATAGCTATTACCGATTGCTCATCAGCGCTTCCGGACGAGACGAACTGATGTGCTTGCTCCAGAACCTGACGGTCAATGAAACCAGCTTTTTCCGTAACAAGGCGCAAATCGACTTATTTCACAAGCAGATTCTGGAGGAAATCATCCGCCAGAAACAGCATGATCAGCAGCCGACGATTCGCATTTGGAGCGCCGGCTGTTCAACTGGCCAGGAGGCCTACACGATTGCAATGCTGGTCGCGGATGCTTTGGCCTATCACCAGCTGCGAACACCTCCATCCGGCAACATTCAATGGCCCAAGCCTTTGGTGCCACCGCCGTGGAAGGTCGAAATTCCAGCCAGCGATATCAATTACTCCGTTCTGCGCGCCGGGCAAGAGGGCCTCTACAACGAACACCAGATGGCCTCCGTGGATTACGCCTACCGTCTGCGTTATTTCGATAAAGTCGGCGAACGTTATGCCGTCAAGGGAACAATAAAAGACATAGTCCATTTCGACTTCCACAATCTGAAGACCGAGTTTCTCCCTCAGAAAAACGACGTGATCTTCTGCCGCAACGTGATGATGTACTTCGACGAAGCAGAGCAGCGCAGGCTGATCGAAAAATTTTACCGCTGCTTGAATCCTGGCGGTTACCTGTTGGTGGGGCATGCAGAGAGCCTCCTGGGACTCACTGAGAAGTTCACCATGGTGTATCGCAACAGCGGGACCGCCTATAAGCGAATCGAGGAGGCACAATGACCCAGCCCTTCGATGAGCGCGGCAAGGAATTGCGCGACCTCTTTTTTGAAACCACGCAGGAGCTTCTGCAATCGCTCAACGATGATTCCCTAAAGCTGGAACAAGCACCGGGGGATCAGGAGACTATCCGCAGCATTCGCCGAACAGTGCACACTATTAAAGGTGATGCCGCCGCGGCAGGCTTCCGCGAATTGAGCGAACTGGCCCACGCAATCGAGGACGCCTTGACCCTCGAATCTGTTTCAGATAACGCTTTGCTCGTGCAACTTGGATTTACGGCTGCCGATACATTCGGCGGGATGATCAGCGCATATCAAGTCCAGGGCGAGCTGCCGGGCACTGCCGCGGTAGTCGATCTCGTGCAGAAACTGACATCGGGACCAAAGGCCAAAGATGCCGCCGACAAAAGTTCACGTCCGGCCGCAACGGATGTGCAATGGACGGAGTACGAAAGGCTTTCTGCGGAAAGCCTCCGCGCCGAAGGCAAAAAAGTACTTCACATTGTGGCGCACATTGATCCATTGTGCGCCATGCCGATTGCCGCGCGTCAGCTGGTAACCAATGCGATCGCTTCCATTGCGCAGATACTTGGCGCACGGCCGGAGTCCGGCGCGAACGTTGAAGTACAACGCATTGATCTGCTGGTTGCCACTTCGCAATCTGACAAGCTGCTTATCAGCCGGTGCGAAATCCCCACTGTCATCAAGAAAGTGGAGTGCCTCGAATTCGGCCGTGCAATGCAGAACCAGCCTTCGATGGTCGTCAACGACGCCGCTCCGGAATCTACGCACGACCAAGCCATTGATGCGCACCCGGCTGCAACACCGAACTCTAAAGATGATGGGCTGCGCTCCACCGCCTTGGGCACGTTATTACGAGTTGATTCGGAACGAATCGACAACGTCCTCAATCTTGTGGGCGAGCTGATCATTGGAAAGTCAATGCTGCAGCAAGTGGGACAGGAATTCGGTTCCCGTTTCTCTCGCGATCCCTTGCGGTTACGTTTTGCCGATGCCATGGCGTTCCAGGCTCGAGTCTTGAATGACCTGCAGCGCTCGGTAATGAAGATTCGGATGGTTCCGGTTGAGCAATTGTTCCGCCGCTTTCCCCGCATTGTTCGCGATACGGCTCAACGCTGCGGCAAAGAGGTGACACTCGAACTCAGCGGTCAAGATACTGACCTCGACAAGGTGCTGCTTGACGCAATTGCTGAACCGCTCGCGCACATTGTCCGAAACGCCATTAGTCACGGGATTGAGAGCCCGGCTCAACGCACCGCTGCAGGTAAGCCGTCTACGGGCAAGCTGGTCCTCAATGCTTATCACCAGGCCAATCAACTCATCGTTGAAGTCAGCGACGACGGCTGTGGTGTTGATGCGGAAAAGGTCAAGCTCAAAGCCCTGAAAATGGGTGTGATTTCGGCATCCGACGCCGAGCGAATGACACAGCAGGAGATTGTCGATCTGGTTTTCCGGCCCGGATTCAGCACTGCTGACGAGGTAACCGAGGTGTCCGGACGCGGCGTCGGCCTCGACGTTGTCCGCGAGGTGCTGCATCGCTTAAAGGGCACGGTTGAGTTGGAGACCAACCCGGGCGCAGGCACAAAATTCCGGCTGAGGCTGCCTTTGACACTTGCCATTATCAAGGCCCTTCTGTTCAGGATCGAGAGCAGGCTCTATGCCATCCCGCTGAACACCGTTGCCGAGATCGCGCGCGCTAAAGAATGTGATCTGCACCGGGTGGATAAATGGGAAGTGCTGCAATTGCGCGGCGATGTACTCCCCCTTATGAGACTTGGGGGCGCGCCTCCGGAAGACTCCCTTCATACGAAGAAGAAGATTTTTGTGCTGGTCATCAATTTTGGCGGACGGAAGTGGGGGCTGATTGTCGATGCTCTCGAAAGCGAAGAGGAACTGGTGATCAAAGCTCTGGACGACCAAACGATTGCAACTGATCTGGTCAGCGGCGCGTCCATCCTGGGCGACGGTCGAGTCGTGCTCATTATGAATCTGGGCGCAGTGGTGGGCCGCTTTACCACTTCGTCTCGCGACGGCCTTCCCGCCGGACTGTTTCACAACAAGACAGCGCTGACGGCGCCCGAGGTGCGGCAATGAACGCGAAACCAGTACGCGTGCTCGTCGTCGATGACTCCGCGCTCATGCGCAAGCTGATTCCGCAGATCCTCGCCACTGACAATTCCATTGAAGTGGTCGGTACAGCTATAGACGGTAACTTCGGACTCAAGAAAATCGAAGAACTGAAGCCGCAGGTCGTAACTCTCGATCTCGAAATGCCGGGATTGGGCGGCCTCGATACCTTGAAGGAAATCGTGCGGCGTCATCGCGTGCCGGTTATCGTGGTGAGTTCCCACAGCACCAGTGGTGCATCGGTCACCTTGAAGGCGCTCTCGCTAGGCGCCTTCGATTTCGTCGCCAAACCTAACGACGTTTCATCGCGGATGCAGGAAATCGCACGCGAGCTGATCTCAAAGATCAAAGCGGCTGCCCAGAGCCGGGGAATCCAGATTTATTCGTCGGCAGATTTCCCGACGCCGGTTGCGCATTTGAAAAACAAGGGAGTTCCTCCACAGCAGCCATCGCGGATTGTGGCCATTGGCATATCGACGGGCGGGCCACAATCTCTGCAATTGATGCTGTCGCAGATGCCCGGTGACTTTCCTGGAAGCATCGTCGTGGTGCAGCACATGCCAGACGGATTCACCGATATGTTCGCCCGCCGCCTGGATGAATGCTGTGCCTTGAACGTGAAGGAGGCGCAGTCGGGAGACCTGCTGCTGGCGGGACGAGTCTTAATTTGCCCCGGCAACAAGCACCTGAAAGTGAAGCGGCTCCCATTGGGCGATGTTGCTATTTTGAGCGACGATCCGCTGGTAAATGGGCATCGTCCGTCTGTAGATGTGCTGTTTAAAAGCGTGGCCGAAGAGTTCGGGCAGCGCGCGATCGGAGTCCTGATGACGGGCATGGGTGAAGATGGCGCACAGGGCCTTGGGCTGATGAAAACGTCGGGTGCAATGACCATTGCCCAGGGCGAACAATCCTGTGTGGTATTCGGCATGCCTAAAGTCGCAATAGAGCGCGGATTCGCCCAGCGAGTTGTGGAACTTGATGCTATGGCGGCTACGTTACAAGCCCAGTGTGGCCGAGGCGGCGCGCAAGTAGCCCGCGCGGCAGGAAAGAATTAATTTCAAGCTCAAGACAAGCCGGATAGGTTTGAAATCTGGAACAGAAGTAAGAGGAGGAAGTATGGAGCAGTTTGCAGCAGTAAAGCGAAGCAAGGACGGCCAGCCGGTCCAGTATTTAATCGTGGATGATTCCGTCTTCGCGCGCAAGAACCTGGGCCGCATCATCGAAAGTTTCGGCGGACAGATCGCGGGCGAGGCAGGCGACGGAGTCACCGCAATCAGCGAATATGATCGCCTGAAACCAGACATCGTTCTCATGGATATCACCATGCCGCAGATGGAGGGAATCGAGGCCGCGGAAAAAATCGTGCAGAAGAATCCTGAGGCACGCGTGGTCATGGTCTCGTCTGTCGGGTATCAGGAAAACATCGTCGCTGCATTGCAGCGCGGCGCGCGGCACTTTGTGCAGAAGCCGGTCAAGCCGGAAGTGCTGTATGAAGTAATCAAGTACGTGCTCGGTGAAGACGGTGTTGTTGCCAGCGCAGCCGGCGCAGGGGCCTAGTCATGAAGATGGAGTTGATCCAGCCGTTCATCAATGCGGCCGATGCAGTCTTGTCTCAGGGACTACAGTCTCCTATGGAGATCGGAAATCTCACCATGGAAGAGGAAGCCTACCGTCGCAAAGGCGTGGCGGCAATGGTGCGACTGACCGGCGACATCGAGGGACGTATCATTTTCGATCTCGATCCGAAAACGGCGGCGCGCGTCGCCAGTCACTTTGCCGGAACGGAGTTGCCGGAATCAGACGGCCTGGTCCGTGAAGCGGTCTGTGAATTGGCAAATCAGGTGATCGGAAACGCCGTTGCAGTGCTCAACGATCAAGGATTTAAATTTCGCGTGCATCCGCCCGAATTGCATACCTCTGAAAGCGGCGCCAAAAGTACCGAGGACACCGAAGCCCTGGTGCTCAGCTTCGACACCACGAGCGGCAACGTATTCATGAATATTGCGTTGCAGTATCACAACGCGGCGGCAGCCGCCTCCAGGTAGCACCGCGCAGAGCGTTCGGCGCAGCGTTCTTGCGCCGATCCTCACAATCAAGCTTCGTATTTTCAATGTGACGAACGCAGCCTAGTTCGCCTGAATCATTGCCCCGCCGCGTCTATGGTCCCGCGACCAGGTACACCGGATTTTGAAACGGAGGAATTGCTCCCGGGACGGCGGGGAATGAGCTTACCGGCGACGGCACTATGGCCATCACTACATCGGCTGGATGGGGATCCGGTCCGACGTCGGAGGCAAAGGCGTCAATCACTGAGACGCTACCGGCGTCGCACTGCGAGACGTAAACCTTGAAGGGGGCGTTCGCTCCGCCTGAGCTTGTAACAAACACCCGGAAGCGAGCAGAAGAGCAGGCGCTTTGAGCAGTATTGGTGCTTTGCGAAAGTGCAATGGTCTTGGTCACAGCAGTCGTCCCGGGGTCAATGACCGAGGCCTGAGCACACACGTTGTTATTGGAATCCGCCTGATAGCTGGCTACGTAGGCGCGAGTGCCATCACCCAGCACCGTCACTGACGTTGGGTGGGCCGCCGACGCGCAACCCGATCCCGGTACGGGCGCAATGGCAACCGCCGCCCCACTCCGCAGCACCGGAGGATCTGAAGAGACGTCGAAAATGCTGACCGAATCGGCAACTGGATTGGTCACGTATAGAAAGTTAGATCCTTTGTTGTACAACATGAAATTCGCGCCGGCTCCGGCCGATGCCGATGCGCTGATCACTGTGTCCGAAAGGGATGAAATTACCGAAACGGTTCCGTTGCTGGTCAGCACATAAACGTGAATGTTATCGGCACCGGCAACTGCCCAGACTGGAGAACCCGCTACAGGGATTACGGCAGCAATGCTGCCGTCCACCGTGTTAATGCTGGTGACGTTGTTCGTACCCTGATTGGCAGCGTAAATCTTCGACCCATTCGGCAGTTCAGCCAAAGCAATGGGTCGCGCGTTCGGATCAGGCGAAGGCAGCGGGCTACCCGCAAACGCAGGATTGACCGGAATGCTCTGTACTACGACATTGGATCCTGTGTTAATCACTGAGACGGTCCCATTCGCGGCGTCGGCCACGTACATCTTGCCGCTTTCCGTACTATGGACGAAACTTGGGGCAGGAGTGCATCCGCTTGCGCAAAGCTGGGGCAGATTAATCGTCGTCGCCTGCACGCCCGAGGTCGCACTCCCCGCCGAGATGGTGCCGTCGCTGCTGGCGACGTAATATTGGGTGCCATTCGGGGTCAGCGCGGCATGGACCGGGAATACACCCGTGCTTACCGCGCTGGAAACGGAATCGCCGGACACATCGATTCGGCTCAATGTTCCCGGGTCGGCAACGCACGGGGGCTGCGCTCCCGAAGGGGAGCACGTTCCTGATGACGTCAGCGAGTCATTGCCATTCGTGTTGATGGCGTACACGAAGTGAACAGCCGATGGATTTGGCGAAGGACCCGGGATGGGCTGGGCCACCGGGCGGTAAGTGTCGCCGCAAGCTATACAAATAAGCAAGAGCACGATCCCTGCGCTGATGCGCACCGTCTGCCAACGGGTCATGCGCATACCGGGGCCCTGCTTCCAGGATTGAGAAGTCATCATTCTAAGAATTCGTCCAGATCTGCGGAGTTTCTTATTCTAAAGGCAGAACGCGATTCAACGCCATAGAGGTAGGATGCAGCCGCCGGCTCAATCATGGACTCCTATATTGTCAAATGTCATCGGCCGGTAACTTCGCCTGGACCGCGTATTGAACCCGTTGCGCTAGAATTGCCTATGCCTGCAACTCAGATCCGAGAAATTAGTCCCGCCCAACGGTTGGGCAATTTGCGGTATGCCATCCGAGACCTGGCATCTGCAGCGGAAGCGGTGGTGAAGCAAGGACATAAAGTCCTTTATCTGAACGTTGGCGATCCCAACATATTCGATTTCGCCACGCCCGCGCACGTCGTCGAGGCAGTCGCTCAAGCTATGCGCGACAACAAGAACGGCTATGCGCCATCACCGGGGATTCCGCAGGCGCTCGATGCCATCCGCGCCGAGGCCGCACGCAAGGGTATCACCACGGTACAAGACGTTTTCGTCACCACTGGCGCAAGCGAAGCCGTGGATGTGTGCCTGACGGCGTTGTTGAACCACGGCGAGAATGTGCTGACTCCCGCACCAGATTATCCGCTGTATTCCGCCGTACTCTGCAAAACCGGTGCAGAGATGAACAGCTACTACTTGAAGGAAGAGGATGGGTGGCAACCGGACTTGGATGACATGCGCCGCAAGATCAACTCGAGAACTCGCGGCATTGTGCTGATCAATCCCAACAATCCTACCGGCGCAATTTGCACGCGCAAGATGCTGGAGTCTATCGCCGAACTCGCGCGCCAGCACAACCTGCTGATCATCGCCGATGAGATTTACGACAAGCTGATTCTCGATGGCGGCGAGCTGACATCCCTCGCTGCAGTCGCGCCCGATGTCGCTGTAATGACCATCGGCGGCCTCTCTAAAAACTATCTGGCGCCCGGATGGCGTATCGGCTGGGTCATTGCCAGCGGTGAAAGCGCGGCGGTGAAGCCTTATGTCGAGGGCGTGCACAAACTTTTACGCGCGCGCCTGTCGGCTAATCATCCTGAGCAATATGCAATCAAGGTTGCGCTCGAAGGTCCGCAGGACCACCTGGTCGAGGTGAACGCAAAGCTTAAATCGAGGCGCGACATCACGGTTGAAGCCTGCAACTCGATTCCGCACATGAGCTGCGTACCTCCGCTGGGAGCGTTTTATGCTTTTCCGAAGATCGATGTGCCGGAAGGGGATGATGTGTTCGTGAAGGAACTGCTGGTGCAAAAACATATTCTCGTTGTACACGGTTCAGGTTTTGGCCAGAAGCCCGGCAGCAAGCATTTCCGGATCGTCTTTCTTCCTCAAGAGGATGTTCTCAAGAAAGCGTACGCGGAGATTGGTGATTTTGTGCGGGAGCGCTACTAGCGCCAAAGCGCTCAGATCGGTCCATGTTCAAGCGCTCCGCTGGTCTGCACAAATCGCGAAAACGTGATTGATATCCACTCTCATATCCTGCCTGAAGTTGACGACGGCCCCAAGTCATGGGAAACCGCCGAGTCCATGTGCCGCATGGCGGCGCAGGATGGTATCGAGCACATGGTGGCCACGCCGCACGCGAACGACCGCTACTTTTACGACCGTAATTATCTGACTGAACTTCTGGGCAAATTGCAGCACAGGATTGGCGCGACACCATCGCTGAGCCTCGGCTGCGACTTTCATCTTTCTTTTGAAAACATGCAGGCGGCCATCCAGACCCCGGAAAAGTACTGCATCGGCCAGACTCGCTACCTGCTGGTTGAATTCAATAACTTCAACATTCCACCTGCACTCGACGATTGGCTCGGGCAGATGTGCGA